>Ga0326727_10002396_pt1 | contig 64122 bp, 49 predicted proteins | sample MB2enrmetagenome_FD_207643 | JGI IMG/M metagenome (GOLD analysis project Ga0326727, IMG submission 207643) | Lab enriched peat soil microbial communities from McLean, Ithaca, NY, United States - MB29MY | ecosystem: Environmental > Terrestrial > Soil > Wetlands > Peat | place: USA: New York...
ATCAACCTGGCCAAGAAACTTGCCGAACTTGCTCCTGGGGATTTAAACAAGGTCCTGTTTGCACCAGGCGGCGCGGAAGCGGTCGGCATGGCATTGAAACTGGCGCGGGCGGCCACGGGAAGATACAAGACGATTTCCATGTGGGACTCGTTTCATGGCGCATCGCTCGATGCCATCTCGGTGGGGGGCGAAGCCATGTTTCGCAGCGGCATCGGTCCTCTTCTTTCCGGCGCTGAGCACGCTCCGCCGGCCGACCCGGCCGGTTGTCCTTGGGGTTGTGGACAAGAATGCACGCTGCAATGTGCGCGCTACCTCGAGTATGTTTTGGAGAAAGAAGGCGATGTGGCCGCCGTCATCGCCGAGACGGTGCGCAGCACGCCCTCCGTTCCCCCGCCCGAATACTGGCAGATCATCCGCGCGGCCTGCGACCGCCATGGGACCTTGCTGATTTTGGACGAGATTCCCAACGGCCTGGGCCGCACCGGCAAGATGTTCGTTTGCGAGCACTTCGGCATCGTTCCGGACATGCTGGTACTCGGCAAGGGACTAGGCGGCGGTATCTTCCCGCTCGCGGCCCTGATCGCTCGCGAAGGGCTCGACGTCGCGAGCCAGGGCTCATTGGGCCACTTTACGCACGAGAAAAACCCCGTCGCCTGCGCGGCTGGCCTGGCAACCATTGCCTGTCTGGAAGAGGAGGGGTTGATCGAGAATGCGCGCCGGATCGGAGAGCACGCGCTGGGACGGCTGAAGGCGCTCGCAGAGAAACACGAGATCATCGGGCGCGTCAGAGGCCTGGGCTTGCTGTTGGGCGTGGAACTGGTCCGGGACAGGAACACGCGTGAGCGAGCCGTGGAAGAAGCTGAGCAGGTGATGTACGAGGCGCTGGGCAAAGGTCTGAGCTTCAAACTGATGATGGGAAACGTTGTCCAGTTAACTCCCCCCTTGACCATCACCAAAGAGAGAATGGACGAGGCGATTGATATACTCGATGCCTGCCTAACCGGCATTCACCGGTAAGCCCCGGCCCCAATACAAAAACGGGGAACCATTTCTGGTCCCCCGTCTCGTTTGCTACCGGTTTTTTGCGCTGTGATAACGTCCGCGGAACGTCAGCCACAGTGCGCACCGCAAGAGCGGTGTGATTATTTGCCTTACGTATGCGTGCCCGGTGGAGTCGTTTCTCCTCCCGTCAGCATGCTGCCATTGTCACTCCTCTCAAACGCGAATTGCAAGCCTTTTTTAGTCTTTTCTTTCGCTGGCCCCGCAGTAGGGGGACGGCCTGCCGTCCCCGCATTTCTCCTGGCCACGACGAGGGTAGGGCAAGCCCCACCCATACACCGCGCGGGTCCATCCGCGCCTTCTCTTATCGACCAATCGGGGGACTCCGCGAGGGCTTGCCGGAGGGGGTGAGTTCGAGATATATTGAGATTCGCCAGGGCATAGATACGATTAATAACCTCGGGGGAAACATGAACACCGCCCAGTCGCCTGTTAGGCCCGACCGAATCATGCAGCTTACCTGGGGCTACGCACCGCCGCTGATCCTCGAGGCAGCCATCCGCCACCGCGTCTTTGACGTGCTGGACAACGGCGCCAAAACCGTCGAGGAAGTCGAGGACGCGACCGGCGCCTCCGCCCGCGGACTCACCGCCTTGATGAACGCACTCGTAGGACTGAGCCTGCTCACCAAAGACGTGCAGGGCCATTACGCACTCACTCCCGAGAGCGCGGCCTTCCTGGTCAGCACCAAACCCGGCTTCCAGGGCGGCATGATCCTCCACTGCAGCGGACACCTGATTCCCAAGTGGCTGCGGCTCAATGAGATTGTCGCCACCGGCAAACCAGTGGAGCCGGTCAACCAAGAGAGGCTGGGTGGGGATTTCTTCAGTAAATTCGTCGCGGATATCTTCCCCAGGAGCTATGGCTCCGCGCAGGCCCTGGCTGGCGCGCTCGATTTGAACGGCGACGCGAGGCCCATCAGTGTGCTTGACTTGGCGGCGGGTTCCGGCGTGTGGGGTATCGCCCTGGCACAGAAATCGCCATATGTCCGCGTCACGGCCGTGGACTGGCCGGAAGTGATCGCCGTGACGCGCAAAACCGTGGCCCACTTCGGGCTGATGAAGCGATTCCAGTTCGTTCCCGGCGACCTGCTTTCAGCCGAATTTGGGACTAACCACGCCGTCGCTACACTGGGCCATATTCTGCACAGCGAAGGCGAGGAGCGCAGCCACGCTTTGCTGCAACGAACATTCGACGCCCTAGCGCCCGGCGGCACTATCGCCGTAGCCGAGATTCTTGTGAATGACGAAAGAACCGAGCCGCTCGCCGGCCTTCTCTTCGCCGTCAACATGCTCGTGAACACCGACCATGGCGACACTTACTCCTACCGCGAAATCACCTCCTGGCTGAGGGAGGCCGGGTTCGTAAACTCGCGCACCCTCGATGCCCCAGGGCCGTCACCGCTGATTCTGGCCACCAAGCCTTAACGGGATACGCAAGAACTCCAGCACCTTTTCGTGCTTGACCGCCCCACCCCTCGCCATCTATAAACATGGGCGCATTTTCAGGAGGAACCGTGAATAGTCGGGAACGTGTGCTGGCCATGCTTGAGGGCGCTCCGGTGGACCATCTTCCCTGCATGCCGATTCTCATGCAGTTTGCCGGAGACCTGATCGGATCGAGTTACATCAACTATGCGACGAACTTCCGTTTTCTGACGGAAGGCCAGATGCGGGCCGCGGAAGAATTCGGAATAGACCACGTCAACACGATGTCAGACCCTGCGGGCGAGGCGGCGGATTGCGGAGCAGCCGTTAAGTTCTTCCCGAACCAGCCGCCCGCGCTGGACGAGGCCAATGCCCTGCTGACTGATAAGACGATCCTGGACACGCTCGAGGTCCCCGACCCGTACCTCGGGCAGCGCATGCACAATCGCCTTCAAGCGCTGGCCTTGTACAAGCAGCGCGTGGGCGGAGAAAAGCTGATCGAAGGTTGGGTCGAGGGGCCATGCGCGCAGGGCGCGGATCTGCGGGGAATCAACAGCCTGATGCTGGATTTCTATGACGATCCCGCGTTCGTGCGCCGCTTGTTCGACTTTGTGCTGAAGCTCGAGTTGCGTTTCGCCGCCGCGCAGGTTCGAGAAGGAGCAGAGTTGATTGGCATCGGTGACGCCGCGGCTTCGTTGGTGGGTCCACAGATTTACGAGGACTTCGTGTGGGAATACGAAAAGAGAATGGTCGACGGGCTGCACGCACTCGGCGCCAAGGTGCGGCTGCACATTTGCGGTGATATCCGGCTCGTCCTCGACAGTGTCGGGCGCCTTGGCTGCGACCTCGTCGACTTGGATTACATGGTGCCCATCTCCGAGGCGCGTGAGAAGATGGGACCGAATCAAGTCCTGCTCGGCAATATCGACCCGGTGCGCGTGTTGCGCGAAGGCTCACCCGAGTCCGTGGAGGCCGCCATCGCCGATTGCCACCAGCAAGCCGGGCCGCGTTACATAGTCGGCGCAGGATGCGAAGTGCCTCGCGACACGCCTCAGGCGAATCTTCGCGCCCTCACACGGTATGCGCAGGAGAACGGGCAGTAGGCAGGTGGGCAGGTCGGCAGGTGGGCAGGTCGGCAGATGGGCAGATCGGCAGATGGGCAGGTCGGCAGATAGGCAGGTGGCGAAGTGGGCAGGTCGGCAGGTAGGCAGGTGGCGAACCGGGCAGGTCGGCAGGTCGGCAGATCGGCAGATGGGTAGGTCGGCAGATGGGTAGGTCGGCAGATGGGTAGGTCGGCAGGTAGGCAGCTAGGCAAGTAGGTACAGCCTGCGGAAAAACGTGTCGGGCTGTCATCCTGAGGAGCCGAAGGCGAGGAAGGATCTCGGCAGGGCCGGATTCTTCGCTTCGCTCAGAATGACAAGGTTCAAGCGTTCTCGCGCCCCATGTCCCGGCCTCCCCATCTGCCCATCTGCCCAGTTCGCTACCTGCCTATCTGCCGATCTGCCCACCTGCCTACCTGCCCACTTCCTTCTTCCGATAGCCGTATTCTTTCTTCAGCTTGTAAGTGATGCTGTCCACGAGGGCTCGCCAGCTAGCCTCGATGAGGTTTTCGGAAACCCCCACCGTCCCCCAGGTCTCGTGGCCGTCGGTGGTCTCAATCAGCACGCGCACCTTGGCGTCGGTGGCCGCCTTGGCGTCCAGGACGCGCACCTTGTAGTCCGTCAGGCGAATCTCGCCGATGCAGGGGAAAAACGTGGTCAGCGATTTCCGCAGCGCCCGATCCAAGGCGCTCACCGGGCCGACGCCCTCCGCGGCGGTGTGTTCTTCCGTGCCGTCCACGCGCAGCTTGATCACCGCCTCCGAGTAGGGCTGGTTGGCTCCTTTCTTCTCGGTGATGACGCGGAATCCGTCCAGGTCGAAGAACTCTTTCGCGTGGTGCACGAGCTTGTCAAACAGAATCTCGAACGATCCCTCGGCGCCCTCGAACTGATAACCGTAGTGCTCCATCTCTTTGAGCTTGTCGACCACCAGCTTGGCGTGGGGCGTGGACTGGTCAATCTCGAGGCCCCGCTCCGCCGCCTTGTAAAGCACGCTCGCCTTGCCGGAAAGCTCCGAAACCAGCACCCGGCGTTCGTTGCCGACCAGCGCCGGGTCGATGTGTTCATAGGAAGCCGATTCTTTCATCACGGCGCTCACATGGATTCCTCCTTTGTGGGCAAAGGCGCTCTTGCCCACAAAGGGCAGGTCCTGGCGGTGATGCAGGTTCGCCAACTCGCTGACGTAGCGCGACGCCTCGGTGAGGTGCTTCAGGTTTTCGCGGCCGATGGCGCGCAGGCCCAATTTCAGCTCGATATTGGGGATCACCGAGCAAAGATTGGCGTTCCCGCAGCGCTCCCCATATCCGTTGATGGTGCCCTGCACCTGCACGGCGCCCTGTTGCACGGCCGCAATGGAGTTGGCGACCGCCATTTCGCAATCGTTGTGCGTGTGTATCCCCAGCGGCCTCTTGACGTGTTTTGCCCCGGCCCGGAATGCCTCGACAAGATCGGCGGTCAGGGTGCCGCCGTTGGTGTCGCAGAGGACGATGGTGTCCGCGCCCGCCGCCTCCGCCGCGGCCAACGTGGCGAGCGCGTATTCCGAGTCCGCCTTAAAACCGTCAAAGAAATGCTCGGCGTCGTAGAGCACTTCCCGTCCCTTGGACTTCAGGAACGCCACCGACTCGCGAATCAGGTTGAGGTTTTCGTCAAGCGAGATGCCTAACGCTACCTTGACATGTAAATCCCAGGACTTTCCGAAGATGGTCACCACAGGCGTGTTCGCTTCCAGAAGCGCCTGCAAGTTTTTGTCGTGCGCCACGGCGTGACGAGGGTGGCGGGTGCTGCCAAAGGCCGTGAGCCGGGCGTGCTTCAACTTCAACTCCTGCGCGCGGTGAAAGAAGGCGATGTCCTTGCTGTTCGATCCCGGCCAGCCGCCTTCCACGTAGTCAACTCCCAAGTCGTCCAGCTTCTTCAGAATGTGCAGCTTGTCTTCCAGAGAAAACGAGATGTCCTCACCTTGAGAACCGTCTCGCAATGTTGTGTCGTAAATCTGGATCTTTTTCATGGTTTAGTTTCAGCCGCTTACGCGACCTGAACGCTTAGAATGGCCGAACAGCGACAAAAAATCAACCTGCGGCCGTCGTGGCGCGGGCGTCTCGCCCGCTGTGGCACGGGCATCCTGCCCGTGCAGGGTCACGGCCAAGATGGACCCGCCACAGCGGGCGAGACGCCCGCACCACATGCCAATGCCGATGGGACTCCCAAGACTGTCTAGCCGACTGCTTGTCACTGTCAAGGCGCCCCCTGGAGTCGCAAGTTGCACCTCTTTTCGCACAAAATGCGCTCTTTCGTGCGCTTTTTGTGCAGAAAGGCGCTCAAAACGTGCAGAATTCGCAGCCTTCGAAAAGGCTATGTGCTTTATTTTCAGCAAGTTCTTAGCTTCGTTCCTCCGCGATTTCGTATAACTCCTTTGTTTCCAGTTACTTCTCAGCTCCGTTCCGACAATCTCCGAATTGCCTACTTTATTTTCAATGACATACTAGCTTCGATCGTAATATTTTTTATTTTTCCCAATCCCACTCTTCCCTTCTCGCCCAGGCCCGTCCGTTTTGCCTCGCGCCGCCAAGCGTCTCATGCAGCGTCCCCGACAATTTGTCCACAACATGACCACCATGATAGGCTATCACGTCTCCTTCTGCTTGTCAAGCGAAAAATGCGAGCAGATGGGCAGGTCGGCAGATGGGCAGGTCGGCAGATGGGCAGGTGGTGAGATGGGCAGGTCGGCAGATAGTGAAAGTACGGTCCGTCATGCTGAGCGAAGCGAAGCATGTGCATTCGCCGCCCTAAGAACGAACAAATGCAGATTCTTCGCGGAGTTTACCCCGAGCACCCAGAGCGAGATCCCTTCACTTCGTTCAGGACAGGCTCTTCGCTCCGCTCAGGATGACAGCGAAGGGCTCGGAATGACAGAGCCTGACAATTTTGCCCACCTACCCATCTGCCTACCTGCCCATCTGCCGATCTCCCGACCTGCCCATCTGCCGACTGCCCACTTTCCCCTTGACATTCTACCTGAAGGGCGCTACCTTCCCCTAGTATGTCTACCAAAGAGCAACGAGAACGCATTGAACTTCTGCAAGGAACCTTGGACCTGCTGATTCTTCGCACGCTGCGGCTGGGCCCGACGCACGGGCACGCCATTGCCAAGGCGATTGAATTCCGATCCGAGGACGTGCTGCAGGTCGAGCAGGGGTCCCTCTACCCTGCCCTGCATCGGCTCATCAAGCGGGGCTGGATATCCGTCCAGGACGGCACCTCGGAAAACAATCGGCGGGCCAAGTTCTACCGGCTGACGGCCAGGGGAAGGCGCCAATTAGAGGTCGAGACCGGCAAATGGGACAAGCTGGCGGGAGCCATCGCGCGCATTCTCAGGCCCGCTGAATCGGAAGGCGAATCATGAGCCGCCGCAAACGCATGATGGAAGACCTCGACCAGGACATCCGCGACTTCATCGAGCGCGAGACGCAGGACAACATCGAGCGCGGCATGCCGCCCGAGGAAGCTCGTTATGCGGCCTTGCGCAAGTTTGGCAACGTCACACAGGTCAAGGAAGACACGCGTGAAGTCTGGAGCTTAGTTTGGCTCGAGCAGCTTTGGCAGGACGTGCGCCACGCAGTGCGCCAGCTCGGCCGTACCCCCGGTTTCGCGGCGATGGCAGTGCTTACGCTAGCACTGGGTATCGGCGCTACCACGGCCATCTTCACCGTCGTCAATGCGGTACTTCTGCGCCCGTTGCCTTACCCGCACGCTGAGGAGCTGGTTTATGTGCATGAGATTTTAGACAATTACGGTGCGACTGGTGTTGCGGGCGTCAGTGAGTTTGCCGCCTGGAGGGATCAGAGCCGCACTCTCAACCCAGTGGCTGCCTACACGGATTCGTGGTTCAACCTCGCGGGAGGCGGTGATCCCGAGCGAATTACTGCCGGCTTGGCCACCTCCGCGTTTTTCTCGCTTTTGGGTGTTCGCCCCCTGACCGGCCGACTGTTTCTACCCGAGGAAGATCGTCCTGGTGGCCCGCCCGTAGCGGTTCTAAGTGAAGCGTTGTGGAAACGCCGATACAGAGGCGAAGCTTCTGTGATCGGCAGTAGCGTCACCTTGGACGGCAAGGCTTACACCGTAGCCGGAGTGCTTCCCCGCACATTCGTTCTTCCCGCTGACTCCAAGATTGACTATGCCCTTTGGGTGCCGCTGATAGCGAACCAAACGGGGGCGGGGCCGATGGGCGTTGTTCGAGTCATCGGTCGGCTCAGAGCCGGAATGAGGCTAGAAACCGCGCGGTCGGAGCTAAACACAATCTTGCGTTCCACCCGGGCAGGAGGGCCAGAGGGTTGGGTGAAGAGCGTGACGCTCTCAACTTGGCAAGAGCAAATTACGCAGAAATCCCGGCTTTCCTTGTTGCTTTTCCTCGGAGCGGTGGGCTTTCTGCTCCTCATCGCCTGCGTCAACGTTGCCAACCTGTTGCTCTCACACGCCGCCACGCGACAAAAAGAGATGGCCGTACGGCTGGCGGTGGGTGCGGGGACGAGGAGAATCATCCGGCAACTCCTCACGGAGAGCGGGCTGCTGGCTCTGTTGGGCGGGGTGCTCGGGCTGGCGTTGGCGCACTCCGCGAAGGATCTGCTGGTCACATTTATTTCTTCCAACCTCCCGGCGCTGGAACCCATCCGTCTCGATTACCGTGTCCTTGCCTTTTGCTTGGCCTTGGCCGTAGTCACCGGACTGGCGTTCGGCGTGGCTCCTGCACTTCAGGCCTCCAGGGTTTCGTTGAATGAAGTGCTGAAAGAAGCGAAGCGTAGCGCGTCCGAACCTCGATCCGGCATGCCTTTCCGCGACCTGCTCCTTATCTCCGAGACTGCCCTGGCCATGATGCTTCTGGTAGGCGGCGGCCTGCTGTTCCGCAGCTTCCTACGGGTGCGTGGGATCGACTTGGGATTCAAATCAAAGAACGTCCTGAGCATGACGGTAGACCTGACACCCTCCGAATACACCACGCCCAATGTCCAAGCAGCGTTCTTCCAACAACTGATGGAGAAGATTAGGGGCCTCGAAGGCGTCCAAGCGGTGGCGGGCAGTAGTTGCCCTCCCTTGGGAAATCGCGAGACTTCGGTAACGACGCGCCTGAACGTCGAAGGCCAGGGCGTAGACGTCCCGGATGCCAGAACCACAGCGGTGAGTCCGGATTATTTCCGAGCGATGGGAATTCCGCTCATGCAAGGGCGCTATTTTACGGAAGCTGACCATGAAAGCTCACTGAACGTGGCGATTGTCGATGAATCCTTCGCGCGCCGCTATTGCCCCGGCGGTAAATGTCCGGGCGGAAGGATCGTGAGTTGGGTTCGCAGGAGGGAGTGGCTGACCATCGTGGGGGTCGTGGCCAATGCTCGGGACTCGGCAGAGGCCGAGCCACACCCGAAGGTCTACCTTCCTTTCTCGCAGGCAAGCGAACCTTACATGACTATGCTCGTGCGCACCGCCGGAAACCCCAAGTTGTGGACTTCGGCTGTGCGCAGCCAGGTTGCAAGCGTCGACAAAAATCAGCCCCCGCACGACCTGATGACGTTGGAGGATCTGCGCACGCAATCCCTGACGCCGAGGCGGGTCAGCGTGCTTCTGGTGGGCGCATTCGCTGCGCTGGGGTTGATCCTGGCATCGGTCGGCATCTATGGCGTGGTGTCCTACTCCGTGAGCCAGCGTACGCATGAGATAGGTATTCGCATGGCTTTGGGCGCCGCACGTGGCGATGTGCTGAAGGTCGTGTCGGGGCCAAGGCTTCGCGCGGTGTTGATCGGAACAGGACTCGGCGTGGCAGCGTCGATTGGACTCACTCGCTTCCTACAATCCATGCTTTTCGACGTCAAGCCCACTGACCCGGCAACATTCGTTAGCGTCTCGTTCATTCTTCTCGCGGTAGCGTGGCTTGCTTGCTACATCCCGGCGCGCCGGGCGACCAAAGTAGATCCCATGGTGGCACTGCGCCATGAGTGACGGAGGAAAACGATGAGTCGCTGGGCTCGATTGTTCAGGCGTCGCAAGCGCATGATGGAAAACCTCGACCAGGATATCCGCGACTTCATCGAGCGAGAGACTCAGGACAACATCGAGCGCGGGATGTCGCCCGATGAAGCTCGTTATGCGGCACTGCGCAAGTTTGGCAACGTGACACGCGTCAAGGAAGAGACCCGAGAGTTGTGGAGTTTCGTTTGGCTCGAGCAACTCTGGCAGGACATTCTCTTCGGCCTTCGCATGCTGCGCAAAGCCCCCGGCTTTACCGCCGTGGCGGTGCTGTTGCTGGCACTGGGTATTGGGGCAAACACCGCGATGTTCTCCGTTGTCAACGCGGTGCTTCTGCATCCCTTACCGTATTCCCACCCGGAGCGCATTGTCTTTCTCTGGGGAGCGCCCGTCATCGAACATGTTACTGAACCCAAGCCCTATGGGGCGATGGTTCTTGCCGGCTGGTTTACGCACGCGCGTTGTTTCGAGGATAAGGCGATTTACCAGACCGGTGATGTGAATATGGCCGGGGCCGATTGGCCTGAACGTGTCAAGGCTGCGCAGGTTACGTCGGATTTCTTTCGTCTTCTCGGGATTCAGCCTTTAGGCCGCGGCTTCCTCGGCCAGGATTCCGTTCCTGGACGCGACCAGGTTGCGGTGCTGAGCGACCAACTATGCCGCCGCTTCGGTGCGCCCGGGGATGTGATTGGCAGATCAGTACTGGTGAACGGGGCGCCGTTTACCGTGGTCGGCATCATGCCTGCCGGGTTCACGTATCCCGGCAAGACTCAAATCTGGATGCCGCTTCCCCTGCCCTGGACGTTTGCCGCCAGCCACCTGAACGGCCAAGCCGTCTACTTCACGCCCATAGCGCGCCTTCGCCCAGGAGTCAGTTTGGAGCAAGCTCGCGACGAGGTGATCCGAGTTGCCTTCCCGGCGTCGCGAACTAACTCCAGGGTGGCGAGCCGGGATTTTGAACTCAAACCCCTACGGGAGGTTTTGATCGCCAATGATCGTCCTGTGCTCTGGCTGCTGCTGGGCGCCGTCGCATTCGTGCTGCTGATCGCGTGCGCGGACGTCGCTAACCTGCTGCTCGCCCGCGCGGTGGCGCGAGAGAGGGAGATGACCGTGCGCGCCGCGCTGGGAGCAAGCAGCTTGCGCCTTATGCGCCAAAACCTGGTGGAAAGTCTCTTGATCTCAGGCTTCGGCGGCTTGGCGGGGTTGTTGCTGGCGACTTGGAGCCTGAGCGCCATCCGACTCCTGATGCCTTCCAACATGCCGCTGGCCGCGCCAATTCGCATCGACGGCGGTGTCCTGGCCTTCACGCTGGGCGTTTCCCTGGCGAGCGGCCTGCTGTTCGGATTGTTCCCTTCGCTTCATGCTTATCGATCCGATCTCAGCCGGTCGCTCAAAGAAGGTGGAAACCTTGCCACGTCGGACCGTGGCCTGTTGGGGCACACCCGCTCTTTGTTGACGATTTCAGAAGGGGCGCTGTCGCTGGTATTGCTCGTAGGCGCGGGGTTGTTCCTGCGGAGTTTTGCCCGATTAAGCCAAGTCAATCCCGGATTCACCACCGAGCGGCTTTTGACGACAGAGGTCAACCTCGCCGAAAGTGTTTACCAGGCATCGGCGAAGCGGAATGAGTTTCTTGACGGCGTCCTGGAACGCGTCTCGGCGCTTCCCGGCGTGCGCAGCGCTGCCTTCACCAGCAACCTTCCTCTCAGCGGCACGGTCGCAACCTCGGCTTTTCAGATGGGGGTGAAAGAAGAATCCCATCAGCCGCCTCCCGTGGGCGATTCCAAATACGCTCTGTTGACAGCGGTCAGCCCCAGCTACTTCCGCACCATGGGCATTCCGCTGCTCGGGGGACGCTTGTTTGTGGATGGGGACCGTGACGCGGCGCCGAAAGTGGCGATTGTCAGTGAATCCCTGGCTCACGCTTATTGGGGGAGCGAGAGTCCGCTTGGCAAACACGTTAGTCTCCCGGGACCACAGCCGGACTGGCGGGAGATTGTTGGGGTGGTCGGCGACACGCGGCACGCGGGACTTTCTGCCGAGCCCTCCGAAGAGCTTTACTTTCCCCTGCGGCAAAACGCGAGTTGGACTGACTTCCTGATTATCCGCACCGAGGGCCCCCCAACCTTGATCAGTGCCGAGGTTCGACGCGCGGTGGCGCAGGTGGACCGGAACGAGCCTCTCTCCGATTTCCTTACCATGCAGGAACACGTTTCCAACTCGATGGCGCCCTCGCGCTTTCGCACCGTGCTGCTCAGCATCTTCGCGGCCCTCGCCTTGACGCTGGCGGTGGTGGGCCTTTACGGCGTGATGTCCTACACCGTCAGCCGGCGCACCCACGAGATCGGCGTCCGCATGGCCATGGGCGCCCGGCGGGAGGATGTGCTGAGATTGGTGGTCGGGCAGGGATTCAAGCTGGCCATGGTGGCAGTGGCGATTGGGATCATCGGCGCCCTGGCGCTTGTGCGCACTTTGTCGAGCCTGCTTTACGGTATCAGGCCGCTTGACCCGCTTACGTTCGTCGTTGCAGCGCTGGCGCTGACGGCAGCCGCTTTGCTCGCGACCTACCTTCCCGCCCGCCGAGCAACGAAGGTCGATCCCATGGTCGCGCTGAGGTATGAATGAAGCTATCAGCGGTCAGCTATCAGCTCTCAGCAACGCGGACTGGCGCAGACCTCTGGTCCTGGAGGTCTGCGAGTTCGCGAAGCGAACCTCTTGGGGTGATGGCCGATACACAATTACGGTTCGCCCTAGCGAACCTCGCAGACCTCAAAAACCGGATGTCTGCGCCAGCCAGCCGATCAGGGGGTATCCAGGGGATTGAAGAACTTGAGGCTGGGAAAACGCGCGAAGTCGCGATCGGTGGTGGCGAGGGCGGCGCCATGCTCGATGGCCAGGGCGGCCAGGTGGGCGTCCGTAACCAGAGGTCCGCGGGCCTGCCCCTTGGTCATCATCTCGCGCAATATCTCCCAATGCCTTTCGCCGGGATTGAGGAGGGTAACCGTGGGGCTTTCAAACCAGCCGACGACGATAGCGATGGCTTCATCCAGGGTCGGAGCGTCTCTGCGAAGGCGCGTGTTTGTGCCCACACGCAAAAAAGCGAGCACCGCCGCCCAAGCCAGCCCTACCGGTTCGTCGCCGGAAAGCGTATTTTCGAGCCAGCGGCGGGCCACCGAATGATGGGCCGAACCGGCGTCGTGAGCGTAGAGGAGGAGGTTGGCGTCGACCAGAATCATCGGTGATAGGGACCTTCAGCCTCTTCAAGGAGATCCCAAACCTTGTCGTAGTTGAAGCCTGGACTACCCCAGGACCGCGCCTTGATGCGGTAAGGAGGAAGCGCAGCGGCTTTCACTCGGACGTTCAAGCCCGTGCGCAAAACGCGGTTGACGACTTGCTTGAAGGGCTCGCCGGATTTGCGCGCTTCGGCGCGCAGCTTGGCCGCCACATCGTTATCGAGGGTCAAGGTGGTTCGCACACCTTGATGCTATGCCCTGGCCATCACGATGTCAAGCGGTTCTGAATGAGAAAAGCTATGAATAACTGGTTTCGATTCTTCAGCCGCCGCAAACGCATGATGGAAGACCTTGACCAGGACATCCACGACTTCATCGAGCGCGAGACTCAGGACAATATCGAGCGCGGGATGCCGCCGGACGAAGCACATTACGCAGCCTTGCGCAAGTTCGGCAATGCGGTGCGAGTCAAGGAGGAGACACGAGACGTGTGGAGCTTTAATTGGCTTGAGCAACTCTGGCAGGACACTCGCTTCGGGATCCGGATGCTGGTGGGGAACCCCGGATTTGCGGCGGTGGCGGTGTTATCGCTGGCTCTCGGCATCGGCGTGAACAGCACCATCTTCAGCGTCGTCAGCACCATGCTGCTGCGCAAGCCGCCTGTCAAAGACCCTGACGGACTGATGGTGCTTTCCAGCAAAAACGTCGGGGCAGTCGGCGCCGGTGACGAGGCCAGCCGGTCACCCGTATCACCGCCTGACTTTCTGGACTGGCGCGCACAGGCAACGGCCTTCTCCGAAATCGCCGCGGCCTCGTCGTTTGAAAATGATATCCAGGCCACGCTGAGCGGCGGAAACCAGCCGGAGCGCGTGCCGAGCGGCGAGGTTTCGGCGAATTACTTTCAGGTACTGGGCGTCTCCCCGCTGCTGGGGCGAGCCTTCCTGCCGGGTGAGGACCAGTCCGGCCACGACCGCGTGGCCCTGTTGCGTGCCGATCTGTGGGAAAGCCGGTTTGGCGCCGATCCGCACGTGCTGGGGCGAACGGTCAAAGTCAACGGAGATACCTACACAATAATCGGGGTCATGCCGGACACGCTCCGGAGCTTCTGGATGTTCCCCGAGCAGCTCTGGATTCCGCTCGTCTTCACGCCCGCGCAGTTGAGCCCTGCCGCACGCGCTCAGCGCAACCTCAGCGTCTTCGGGCGGCTGAAGCCGGGCGTGAGCGAGGCCCAGGCCCGCTCGGAGCTCGAGACCATCGCGCAACGCATCGCCCGGAGCAATCCCGAAACCAACAAAGACTGGGGTGCGAACGTCCTGACGGTACAGCAGTTCGCCATTCAGGAAAGCAACTCCCGGACGGCGCTGATGTTCCTGATGGCGGTCGTGGGATTCGTCCTCGTCATTGCCTGCGCCAACGTCGCCAGTCTGCTGGTGGCGCGCAACGCCGCGCGCCAGCGTGAGTTCGCGGTTCGCGCGGCGCTCGGCGCCGGCGGATTTCGCCTGGCCCGCCAACTTCTTTCCGAGTGCCTGCTGCTCGCACTTCTCGGCGGCGGCCTGGGACTGGTGTTCGCCGCGTGGGGCTTACACTTTCTGCGCGGTGCATTCAACTGGAATGAGTGGTCCGTGTTGATCGCCGAACAACTTTCCATCGATCGCAACGTACTGCTGTTCACGCTGGCGGTTTCGGCCGTGTCAGCGATGATCTTTGGCCTCGCGCCGGCCTTTCAGATTTCCCGCCGGGACCCGAATGCCGGACTCAAACAAAGTTCGCGATCGGCGACTGCGGGCCTCGAGCATCACCGTTTGCAGAACCTCCTGGTGGCCGCCCAGCTTGCGCTGTCGCTGATCCTGCTGGTGGGCGCGGGGCTGTTCGTCGAAAACTTCCTCGAAGAGATGCAGGAAAAACCCGGCATGAATCCGCACAATCTGCTGACCGCGACGGTTGTGTTGACGGGCGCCGGCTACAAGGATGCGGCGCGCCAAGCCGCTTTCAGCCAGAACGTGCTCCGCCAGCTTTCAGGCATTCCGGCGGTTCAATCAGCGGCGATCTCGACCGACCTGCCTTACACGTTTCCGGGCTACGCGCGAATTGCGGTTGAAGGCCGCCCGGGGCCCAAGACCGAGCAGCAGGCCCAATCAGCATACTTCGCGGTGAGCCCCGGTTATTTTCACGCCGCCCAGATTTCGCTGCGCGAGGGCCGCGAATTCACGCTTGCCGATAACAACGGCTCTGTTCCGGTAGCTATTGTGAATGAAGAGTTCGCGAAGAAGTTCTTCCCCAGCGAGAATCCGATGGGACGCCACATTGGCATCACGCATCCTGACGAGGCTCGAAGCGGCTCGATGCCAACCGGAAAATGGAGCGAAATCGTCGGTGTGGCGCGGAACGTTAACGAATACGTGGGACAGCGGACCCCACGGCCTCAAGTTTTCGAACCATTCCTTCAGCGGCCCGACCCGATGATGAGACTCCTGGTCCGCACGCGCACTGAGCCCGCGGCCTTCGCCTCGCCACTGCGCGGCGCGATATACAGCGTGGACAAGGACCAGCCGGTTACCGACCTCAGGACCATGGATCGCGTGCTGCAGGACTCCGGCCAGGGAGACAACATTATGGCGGAACTGATGGCCGCATTCGCCGGGATCGCATTGGCCATGGCGGCGGTGGGGATCTATGGCCTCATCGCTTATCTTGTTGGCCGGAGGATACACGAGGTGGGAGTGCGCATGGCACTGGGCGCGAGTAGACGCGAGGTGCTGCTGATGGTGCTACGCGGCTCGATGCGCATGGTATTGGCAGGCGTCGCCTTTGGGTTCCTGGTTTCGCTCATGCTGCCGCGGCTGGTGGCGGCCACCTTTCAGGACGTCCACATGAGCTACCGCAACTGGATCATCGCCGGCACGCCTCTCGCAGTGATGCTGGTGGCGCTCGCCTCCTCCTATCTGCCTGCACGGCGCGCGGCCAAGGTCGATCCGAATGTGGCGTTGAGATATGAATAATGGAGGAGCGCTATGAGTCGCTGGGGTTGGTTGATACGCCGCAAGCGCATGATGGAAGACCTCGACCAGGACATCCGCGACTTCATCGAGCGCGAGACTCAGGACAACATCGAGCGCGGCATGCCGCCGGAGGAAGCGCGCTACGCGGCCCTGCGCAAGTTCGGCAATGTAGTGCGGGTCAAGGAAGAAACGTGGGAGGTGTGGAGCATGGTTAGGCTTGAGCAAATATGGCAAGACCTTCGGCAAGGGGCTCGGATGCTGGCCAAGAATCCGAGCTTGACGGTGGTTGCGGTGCTCACGCTGGCGCTGGGGATTGGCGCGAACACGGCGATCTTCAGCCTCGCAAACGCCGTTTTACTGCGGAACTTGCCGGTTGCAGATCCTCGCGGGCTGGTGTTGTTCTCAGACAGCCCCGACGATGGGTTTTCGATGACCACCGACATCCCTTCAGGGCGGCAAACGCTCTTCTCTTACCCGTTTTATCTCCATGTGCGCGACCACAGCAGGCTGTTTCAGGGAATTTGCGCATTCCAAACTTCCGTTGACACACTGACGGTCCGGGCGGATCGTCCGAGTGGGGGTGGCGCTGCGGAAGTCGCACTTGGGAAAACGGTTTCTGGAAACTTCTTCTCCGTGCTGGGCGTGGGGGCTGCCATGGGCCGGACGCTCACGCCGGCTGATGACCAGCCAGCCGCGCCGCCCGTGGCCATGGTGAGTTTCAACTACTGGCAGGACAGGCTGGGTGGCGACCCCGCCATTGTGGGGCGTCCGATAGCCATTGACGGGGTGCCGATGGCCGTCGTGGGCGTAGCGCCGCGAGGGTTTTTTGGAGTCAGGATGGAAGCGTATTCCGCCGATTTCTGGATACCGCTCAGCGTGCGGCCGCGCCTCACCCTGACGGTGATGCCGCAGGCGAAGTCTCTGCTCGCCGATCCGAACACGTACTGGCTGAACATGATGGGCCGCCTCACCCCTGGGGCAAGCCTGGAAGCGGCGCGCGCGGAGGCCGACGGCGAGTTGCGCCAATATCTAACTGGGCGTGCCGGGTTGAAGATCAGCGAGGCTGAGCGGCAGCAAATCCAGCACGCTTATGTGCCGCTCGCTCCGGGCGGACGAGGGCTTTCCCATTTGCGGCATGAGTCTTCCGAGCCCCTGCGCATTCTTCTTGCGATTGTGGCCTTAGTGCTGTTGATCGCGTGCGCGAACGTCGCCAGCCTGATGCTGGCGCGCGTGACGGCGCGCCAGAAGGAGATGGCGACGCGCCTGGCGCTGGGCGGAACGCGCGGGAGGCTGGTGCGGCAAATACTCACGGAAAGCGTACTGCTGGCGATGACGGGTGGGGTGGCGGGCGCGATTCTGGCTTTCTGGGGGGTTCACGTTCTGCTGGCCGCGGTGGCCGCGAAGATCCCGCTGAACGTCACGCCGAACCTGGCCGTGCTCTCATTTGCGGTGGCCGTTTCGCTCTTGACCGCGGTTCTTTCCGGCCTCGCCCCGGCACTTCGCTCGTCGCGCGCGGACCTGGTTCCGGCACTGAAAGAAGGGCGACTGCCGGGCATCGAGGAGCGGACTCGACTGGGGCTGGGGAAAAACCTCGTGGTCTTTGAGATTGCCGCCTCGTTGGTGCTGCTCGTGGCGGCCGGGTTACTGCTCCACAGCCTGGTCGATCTCGAAAAACAGGACCTCGGTTTTCGACCGGAGCACGTTCTGCTGGTGAACATCGACCCGCACCTGGCCGGCTACAAACCGAGCGAGTTGGCAAGCCTCTACCGCACGCTGCTGGATCGAGTCGGCGCCCTGCCCGGCGTCCGCTCAGCCAGCATCGGAACGAACAGTCCGATGAGCGGCAGTTCGGGCGGGTTCGAAGTATCTGTGGAGGGCCAGCCGCCTCCCGCCGGCGGTGTCAGCCCGCAAGTGGAGGTAGCAGGGCCCGGGTACTTCGATACAGAAGGGATGAGCATCCTTGCAGGCCGCCCTATCTCCACGCGTGACACCGCCGCCTCTTCTCCCGTGGCGGTGGCCAATGAAGCGTTTGTGCGGAAATTCATACCTAGCGGCAATCCTATCGGAAGACGGTTCAGTGCGGGGCCAATGTTCGAGCCGCCGGGACTTGAAATCGTCGGCGTGGCCAGAGACGCGAGGTTTATGAGTCCGCGGGAAGCCGCGGAGCCGATGGTCTTTCTCTCCGCCTTCCAACTGGAATCGGTCATGACTTCCGTCAACGAGATGGAAATCCGGACCGTGGGCGATCCGACGAGCGTCACTGGAGAAGTGCGTCTGGCGATCCACCAAATCGACTCCAACCTGCCCATAACCAATGTTACGACGCTTGCCGCCCAAGTAAGCAACTCGATGGGACCAGCGCGCGTGATTTCAGCCCTTACAGGCCTTTTTGGGATTCTAGGTCTCGCCCTGGCTTGCGTGGGACTGTACGGAATCATGGCTTACAGCGTGGCGCGAAGGACGCACGAACTCGGCGTTCGTATGGCGCTCGGGGCGCAGAAGGGCGAAATCCTCAAAATGATCATGGGGCACGGACTCAGGCTGACACTGATTGGTCTCGCCATCGGCGCCGCCGGGGCGCTCGCGCTGACGCGCCTTATGACAAACCTGCTTTACGGGGTCAGGCCGAGCGACCCGCTGACGTTCATCGCCGTCTCGCTTCTGCTCACGATGGTCGCGCTGCTCGCGTGCTATATTCCCGCACGACGAGCGATGAAGGTCGATCCCATGGTGGCGCTGCGCTATGAGTGACGGAGGAAAGCTATGAGTCGGTTGTTCAGCCGCCGCAAGCGCATGATGGAAGACCTCGATCAGGACATCCGCGACTTCATCGAGCGCGAGACTCAGGACAACATCGAGCGCGGCATGGCGCCGGAGGACGCGCGCTATGCAGCGCTGCGCAAGTTCGGCAACGTAACGAGCGTTAAGGAAGAAACGTGGGACGTGTGGAGCCTCGTCTGGCTCGAGCGGCTGTGGCAGGACGTTCGCTTTGGCTTGCGCATGTTCCGCAAGAATACTGCTTTCACCGCCGTGGCGGTCGCGACGCTGGCGCTTGGCATCGGGGCCAACACGGCAATCTTCACCGTCATTGACGCTGTACTACTGCGTCCCTTGCCCTATCCGGATCCGGGCAGAGTGGTCTGGGTCACGGAACTCATGCCGCAGTCGGGCCGCGACACCGTTCTCACGCCCGAGTACGCCGCGTGGGAGAAAGAGCAAAAGGTCTTCGACCAGTTCGGGGCTTTCAGTGTTACGCGGGGCATCAATCTCGCGGCAGGTACGCGCCCGGAACGCATCCTGGCCGGGCATGTGACTCAGAGTTTCTTCCCTGTTCTGGGAATCGAACCTGCGCGGGGCCGCGCTTTCCTGCCGGGAGAAGAACGACCCGGACACAACCACGTTGCAATTCTCAGCCACGATCTGTGGCAAGGCTACTTCAATAGCGACCCGAACATTCTGGGCAGATCAATAGTTCTAGACGGGGTGAGTTACAGCGTGATCGGCGTGATGCCGCGCCGCTTCTTCCATCCGGGCTCGGCCGGTGTAGGCGTCTGGCTGCCGGACGCCGTGTGGCCAGGATACGAGCGCCCCGGCAAGGCAATGGGCATCGTCAGTGTCATCGGGCGGCTGAAGCCCGGCGTCAGCGTGGAGCGCTCCCAGGCAGCATTGGAAGTCATCGCGCGCCATATGGATAATCAGTATCCTCCGCCGTGGTCGCGTTACCACGCCGGTGCTCATGCCAGAGTCATTCCCCTGCACGATTGGCTTACCCATGATGTTCGCCCCGCGTTGTACGTGATGCTGGGGGCTGTCGGCCTTGTTTTGTTGATTGCGTGTGCGAATGTGGCCAACTTACTGCTGGCGCGGGCTGTGTCGCGCGAAAAGGAAATCGCAATTAGGGCCGCCATCGGCGCCGGCCGCTCCCGCCTGGTGCGGCAGATGCTTACTGAGAGCACTCTGCTGGCTGTCTGCGGCAGCGCGCTCGGGCTCCTGCTTGTTCCCCTGCTGACCACCATCCTGCGATCGTACGTGCCGGAATCCCTGCCCGGACATCTCCGACTTGACTTCCAGGTGCTGGGCTTGACACTGGCTTGCGCCCTCGCCACGGGTATCCTATTCGGACTCGCCCCGGTCTTCGCCGCAGCCAAGCTGCGCCTCACAGATTCCCTCAAAGAAAGCGCAGGTCACTTCGGTGAGTCGAAATCGCATCGACGGCTGCGCAGCGCTTTGCTCATTGCGCAGTTGGGCCTTTCCCTGGTGTTGCTGATCGGGGCAGGCCTTTTGGTAAGGAGCTTCCTGCAGCTTCTTAAAGTCAACTCGGGCATCGACCCTCACAACGTGCTCACCGCCGAAGTGTGGCTGACGCCTGAGAATGTCTACAACCCTGTTCGCCAGAGGGAGTTCTTTCAGCAGGTGCTGGAGCGCGCCCGAATGATTCCCGGAGTGGAATTTGCCGGAGCAACAACCGAGATGCCATTTACCATGTTTAACGCCCTTGGGAACGGTCTGAGGGCGGAAGGTCAGCCCGAGCCTGGGATTGACCTCACCTATTGTCCGGCAACCGTCTCCCCCGGCTACTTTCAAGCCATGGGGATCAAGTTGCTTTCGGGCCGGTTCTTCGACGAGCGAGACGCGGAGGGGACGCCGCAGGTCGTGATTCTCGACCAGAGCCTGGCCCGCGCCCTTTTTCCCACACAAGACGCAGTAGGAAAACGCATCCGAATGGAAGATTCCTGGCCAACCGTGGTGGGTGTGGTGGCAGATACTCACCATCTCGGCCTCAGCCAAAGAGTGACCCCTGAGCTGTACACGTCCTATTTGCAGGGGCCGTCGGGTTTTATGGATATTGTGCTGCGAACGTCGTCAGACCCGTTGAGTCAGGCCCCGGCGCTGCGCAATGCAGTTCTCGCAGTCGATAGAAGCCTGCCCTTGGCGGATGTGAAAACCATGGAGCAGCGAGTTGGTGAATCTCTGTCCACTCGGCGAGAGCGACTCCTGCTGCTCGGGACGTTCGCGGTGCTGGCATTACTGATCGCGGCCAGCGGAGTCTACGGAGTGACCGCATATTCGGTCACCCGGCGGACTCATGAAATTGGCGTGCGGCTGGCAATGGGTGCACAACCTCAAGACGTCATGAGAATGATGATGGCGCAAGGCCTGCGCACAATTCTCCTCGGAATCGGCGTGGGGTTTGCCGGAGCGCTCGCTTTATCACGAGGACTAACCAGCTTTCTCTTCAATACTCCCACCACCGACCCACTGACTTTTGCCGTTGTTTCCTTGCTCCTCGCCGGAATCGCCTGCCTGGCGGTCTATATCCCCGCGCGCCGGGCGACCAGGGTCTATCCCATCGTTGCTCTGAGGTACGAGTAACTCACGCCCCCTCGACGCCGGAAGCTTTCTTAGCGCGACGGGTGGAAGAAGTACCTGAGCAAAAGGGCTGTTTAAACCTCGGCCCAGGCACAAATGTGGCGCGGGCGTCCCGCCCGCTGTCGCGGGGGCGTCTCGCCCCCGCCGGAACTCGCGGGCGAGACGCCCGCACCACAAGTGGAAGGCAACACGGGAACGATTCTTCTGCACGGTGTCCTTCCTCCTGCTAAAATGGCGCTGCCCGGGGCGGTCATTAGAGCCGCCCCTATTTCGGGGAGGACGAACAGCGATGGACGCAATTGAGGTGTTGAAGACGCGGCGGTCGGTACGCGCCTACAAAAACGAACCCGTACCAAAGAACATACTCGAGGAAATCATTGATTGCGGGCGGCTGGCAGCCACCGCCATCAACATACAGCCTTGGGAATTCGTGGTCGTGACGGAGTCCGCGATGCTCCGTAAGATTGCAGATATTACGGACTACGGGAAGTTCATTGCCCAGGCAGGGGCGTGTGTGGTGGTGCTGTGCAACGACACGAAGTATTACCTCGAAGACGGCAGCGCTGCGACGCAGAATATTCTGCTCGCCGCACGCGCGCACGGATTAGGCTCGTGCTGGGTGGCGGGGGATAAGAAGTCTTATGCTTCCATCATCTGCCGTCTGGTCAGTGCACCCGCAAGCTGCAGGTTGGTTAGCTTGATTCCGATCGGCTACCCGGCAGAAACGCAGGAACAGCCGAAGCGGCGCCTTTCGGACGTTTTGCATTGGGAGAAGTATTGAGCGCCATGAGTGTCAAGCTTCAACTTGCGCTCGATTTCCTTGAACTCGAGGAAGCCTTAGGCCTGCTCGAAAAAGTCTACTCCTTTGCCGACATTATCGAGGTTGGAACTCCCAGCGTGATTCGGTACGGGATGGAGGCGGTTCGCAGGATCAAGCGGAGCTATGCCGCTAAGACAATCCTGGCCGATCTGAAGATCATGGATGCCGGCGAAGGGGAAGCGAGCTTGGGATTTGAGGCCGGAGCCAGCATCGTGACCGTAATGGGCGTTGCGCACAACGAAACAATACGGGGCGCGGTGCGTGCGGCTGCGAAGTTCGGCGGCCAGATCATGGCTGATCTGATGGCGGTTCCCTCCCCCGCACGGCGCGCCCAGGAACTGGAAGAACTCGGCTGCGGTATCTTGTGTGTCCACACCGCGACAGACGCGCACCAATCCGGCGAGCAAGCGTTTGAGGGTGTGAGGCTGCTCCGCTCCAAACTCTCCAAGGCCCTGATTGCCGTGGCGGGGGGAATTGATGTGAGCAGCGCAGGAGCGGCCTGTGAAGCAGGCGCGGACATCCTGGTGGTGGGCAGCGGGATCGTCAAGGCCCAGGAGCCGCGCGAAGCGGCCCGCGCCCTCCACGAAACCTGCGTCGGGTGGGTGCGGAGGTAGTTCATGCGCTTCCGTGAAGATGAAAAGGTGGTGCTCAAGGAAATTGGGCAGACTCTCGATCGAGTTGACCCCGCCGCCGTGGAACAGATGGTTCAGTTTCTTGCGCAAGCCAAGAGCGTTTTCGTTGCCGGCGCCGGGCGCTCAGGGTTGATGATCCGCAGTTTCGCTATGCGCTTGGCGCATCTTGGCCTCTCCGTGCAAGTGGTCGGCGACGTGACGACACGCGGCATCGGGCGCGGGGACGTTCTGCTGGTCGCCTCCGGTTCGGGCGAGACTCGGGGAAACGTGTCCATGGCGCAGAGCGCGATCGAGAGCGGAGCTAAAGTCGGAGTCATCACCATCTTCCCCGAGTCGTCGCTCGCCAAGCTCGCGGAACGGATGGTGGTGATTCCTGCCCCGACGCCCAAAAGCGGACGGCAGAATCCTGAGACCTCGATTCAGCCGATGGGGACCCTCTTCGAGCAGAGTCTGCTCGTTACCCTGGATGTGATGGTGATGATGCTGATGGAGAAGCTCGGTCAGACTTCGGAACAAATGTTCAAGCTCCACGCAAACCTCGAGTGAGCCCTTCAGGCGGGCGCGCGAAGCGAAAGGGCTTGCTTTGCGACCTTCGCGTGCTTTGCGACTTGGTGTGAAACCGGCCTGTCTTATTGCGGGAAACTGCTCGGCGGGGTGATCTTCTGCCAGCCTTCTCCGTTTAGCGAATCCAGAAACGCCAGCAGATCCTGCTTCGTTTCTTCGTCCAAGTAGAACGGTGTGAGCCGGGTATCGAGGTGAGGATTAGGCTCACCTCCTTTGGCGTAGAGATCCAACACCTCTCCCAAAGTCTTGAAGCGGCCGTCGTGCATATAGGGAGCGCGGTGGGAAAGATCGCGCAGGGTGGGTATTTTGAATTTCCCGAAATCTGCGCGCTTCCTGGTGACCGCTTCGCGCCCGGGGTCGGGATGAAGAATGTCCATTCCAATTCCGAGGTTGGCGAACTTTTCCGTCGTAAGGTCCGGGCCGGCGTGGCATTCGGCGCATTCACCTTTGCGATTGAAGAAGTCCAGGCCATCCTTCTGAGATTTGCTAAGGGCGGACTTGTCCCCAGCGAGGTAGCGATCATAGGCGGAATTTCCGGAGACGATGGTGCGCTCGAAGGTGGCGATTGCCTTCGAGACGCGGTCGAAGTTGATGGTGCTGTCTCCGAAAGCGGAAGCGAAAAGCGGGGCATAGCCTTTAATTCCCTGGAGCGTTTGAACCACCCGCTCAGCCGTCATTCCCATCTCGTCGGGATTCGTCACCGGAACGATGACCTGCACCTCCAGAGTGGGGGAACGGCCATCCCAGAATTCTGACCTGCCCCATGCACGATTAATCAGCGTTTGAGGGTGGCGCGTACCCTGCTTTCCATCCACGCCTTTTGAGAGTGCAGTGCTTGCCGAAAAGGCGTGCTGCGGTTCGTGGCAGAACGCACAGGAAACGATGCCATTTGAGGAAAGGCGGCCATCGAAAAACAAGATCCTTCCAAGCTCGGCACGCCCCGGTGAATAGGGATTATCTTCAGGCCACGTTATGGGCGGAAGGCCCAAGGGAAGCGGCGGGCCGGACGGCGCGGGCGCTTCTTTTCGAAAGGCCAGCAAGCCCGGCAGCAAGCCGAAGAGAAGCAAGGTTGCGAACCTAACGTGTCTCGTCATGGGCGAGATCAGTCCATCTCCGTCTGACCGGACTTCAGAAAGTGAGGCAAACGCGGCGTGATAAATCGGAATCGCCGCCCGATGATCATCTTGACCAGCAGATGGTCGGTGCTGCGAGTAACCCCCTCGCACACACCGAAATTGAACTCCCAGTTCGGCCCGAAATCATAATCGATGGTCGGCACGATTTGGTGTTGTTGAAGATACAAGGCGTCAAAGCCGGTTATGGACCCTAGCGATCCGTAGTATTCAAGCCCCGCGCTGAGCTTGCGAGTGACGGAGTAGGCAACCTTGAAATCCGGTGAGAAGCCCACGCCTTCATGGACGCTGGGGCCGTGGAACGAGCGCTCGAGGGCAGGATTAAAGGAAAGATACCAGGAGTGCCATTGTTTATCGACGATAGGACGAATCTCCCAGGTCCACGTGTCACTTGAGAAGATAGGGCGCTGGTAGCCAATCTCCGTGGACAGGCTGACGCCTACGGGCCACTTCCACTTATCAGGAACGCGGATCCGCGGACGAATGTGGTCGCCAACCCATTTATACCCCTGCCGCGGTCCGGCGCTCGTGAAGATATAGAATCCTGTCTCAAACCAATCATTCCAGCCTTGGGTGATCTCGACCGTTTCGTGCAATTGATGTTCGTCAGGAAGAACGCCGTCGCTGGGCGTTTTGAAACCCTCGAAAGTGAAATTGCTGTGAAGTTCGACCATCGTGCGGAGAGGAGGCACGGTGTCCGCGCCGTAAACCTGAATTTCGTAGTTGCCCTGCCCGTAGAGCGGCGCGGAGGCAAGCACGAACCAAAGCGCAATGCGGCACAGTTTCCCCATGGGGAATATTATTCTCTTTTTGGGCGAGTTTGCACAACTGGCAAGCGGCAACTACTGGACACGCGCTCTGAAAAGCTGGCCCCAGGACTTACCCATGATTATTGACACTGGTCTCACAGGCCCCGTTTATTCCCTACACTCCGGGCCGGGCGTCGAATAAAATGCTTAGTGAGCAGCAGAGCGAGGACCCTTGGCCCCAAAAGCGCGCAAGCTTCTCACTCCCGGTGATCGGCTGTCGATGGCGTGTTTGGCCATCCTAATGTCGCTGTTTGCAGCGGCCGGAGCGACAGCGGCCGTACAACTGCGCGGCGTGGTTGTGGACGAGAACGGCGTGCCGGTGAGTGGCGTCCAGGTTACAATTAAGTCCACAAGCGGGATCACCCAATATGCTTATTCGGACGACACGGGGCATTTCGAAGTGTCCTTAGCGGCGCCAGGCGAGTACCTGGTCAGCCTCAGCAAGCCTGATTATTTCCGCCTGACTGAGCAGGCGGTGCCCTTGCAGGAGGAAACCAACGAAGTCTCCTTCACGCTCAGCCACGAATTCGAGGTGCACTCCAGTGTGGAAGTCCGCTCGTCAGCCAAGCAGATCGATCCCTTGGAGCCCGAGCACAAGGAGGTTTTCGATGCCCAGGACATCCTCGATCTTCCCACTTACAGCACCCACGACCTCGCAGCCTATTTGCCCATGATCGCGGGCGTCACGGAGGACAACTCCGGCGGGCTCCATGTGTCTGGGGGGCGCTCGGGGGACGCCGAGTATATGTTGGACGGTTTCGAGATTGGCGATCCAGTCTCAGGTCAACTGACCAGCAGCCTGGATATCGACAGCGTGCGCGAGGTAAAAGTGGACGACGGCCGTTACGGAGCTCAGTACGCGCACGCCGCCGGTGCGGTGATGGAATTCGGCACCTACGTGGGCGACGACCGCTGGAGATTCGGAACCACGGATTTCCTCCCCGCGGTTAATCTCCAGCAAGGCGTGCACCTTGGAAATTGGTACCCGCGCTTCAACTTCTCGGGCCCCCTGCACAGCGGCCGCGCCTGGTTCTCCGACGGCATCAGCATTCAACACACCTTTTCGCTGATTCAGGGGCTGCCGCGCAACGGCGATACGCAGGAGCAGTGGTCGGGCGACAATCTCGCCCGGGTACAGATGAACCTGACGCCCACCAACATTCTTCAAGGCAGCTTTCTGTACAACCAACTTGCGTATTCCCATCTCGGCCTGAGTCTGTTTACTCCCCTTTCGACGACCACAGACGATCATGCGCATCGCGAGTTTGTTTCCATCAAGGACCAATTCTTCTTTGGCAGGAACATGTTTGAACTCGGCGCGGCCACGGACAACGCCACCTTGAACGACGAGCCGCTCGGTTCGGAGCCTTACGTCGTGCAGCCAATCGCTGCCTCGGGCAATTACTTTCAAACCCTGCTCCAGCGCAACCACCGGGTGCAGGTGATCGGCAACCTGAACCTTTCTACGCTGCGCTGGCACGGAACCCATGAGGTGAAAGCCGGTTTCAACGCCGATGGGCTGGCCTTTTCTCAAGGGGCGGTTCGCAATCCGATTGAGACGGTCAGTGCCAACAACACGCTGCTCCTGAAAACCACCTTTAGCGGCGCGCCGTATTTTCACCTCGACAACACGCAGTTCGGCTATTTTCTCCAAGATTCGTGGAAGGTGCTTCGACCGCTGGTCGTGACGATTGGCGGGAGGGCGGATCGGGACAAGATCATTGGCAAGACGATATTGGGCCCGCGCCTGGCAGCCAGCTTCCTTCCCTTCTCTGATAACCGGACCAAGATCTCCGCCGGTTGGGGGATCTACTACCGGCCCATCAATATGGCCCTATGGAGTGAAGGGCTCGATCAAGAACGGATTGACACCCTTTATGACTCGACCGGGACCACGCCGGGCCCGGAATCTACCACTACCCAATTCGTGCTGCCGCGCGGCGGCCTTCGGCAGACGGGCTTCAACACCACCAGTCTCGAGTGGGAGCAAAAGCTGGGTTCGAATACTTTCACCGGCGTTGCCCTGCTGCGGCGTGTGGAAACCCATGGCTTCGCTTATCAAGAAACCCAGCCCGCTCCCGTGTGGGGCATGCTTCTGTTTCAGGACAGCCGCAGCGACCGTTATAGCTCCGCTGAGATCTGGGTGCGCCGAGTTTTCAGAAAAAAGGCTGAAATCTACGGGGATTACACCCACTCGAGCGCACGCAGCAACCAGGCCCTGGATTATTCTCTCTTGACTCCCTATTTTGTTCCGCAGGCGCCGGGCCGGTTGCTTTGGGACACTCCTGATCGCCTGATCGGCTGGGGTAAGACGCCGCTGCCGCTCTGGGGGCTGTTCCTGAGTGCCCGCATGGAGTACCGGACGGGTTATCCGTTCGATGCTGTGAACGAGCAACAGCAATTGGTGAGCGCGCCGGGGGCGTTCCGCTACCCCAACTATTTTGACCTGGACGTGGGGCTTGAAAAGCGGTTCCACTTCCACGGCCAGGAATGGGCCCTGCGCGTCAGTTCCATTAACGCTACCAATCACGACAATCCCAATGCGGTTAATACCTTTCTCGCTCCCTTCGCGTTTGCGGGAGGCCAGAGACGAGCATTTACAGCTCGCCTTCGCCTTGTGGGACGAAAATAACGTATAATCATAAGGACCGCATGATCCCAATTATCCTTGCCCTCGCTTGCCTCGTCGGAGCCGCCCCAGTGGACTCCAAGGAAAAGTCGCCCACTGTTTACCAGATCCCGTTGCCCGATCGGCCGGACTTCTCGGCCGTGGACTGGCTGGTGGGCGATTGGAGCGGGAAAACCACGGACGAGAAAACTCAAGGCGAACTGCACTTGTCCGTCAGCTATCAACTGGACAAGCACGTCATTCTGTTCCGCGGAGAAACCACTTTACCGGCGCCCACGACTTCTGCGCCGATGAAAGAATCCTGGCTGGGCGTTCTTACTCCGGACCGGCAGGCGGGCGGTTTTTTGCTGCGCATGTTTTCCAGCATGGGATTCATTACGCGATATCGCTTGACCGTGGACGGGGCGGAAACCCACATTAACCCCGAGGGTGGCGATCAGCCTCCGCCGGGATGGCTCTTTCGCACCGTCATCAAAAAAACCAACCCTCAAGAGTTCGTCGAGACAGTTCAGGTAGCGCCCCCCAACAAGAGCTTCTTTGATTATTACACCGCTAAGCTGAATCGCTTAACGACTGAGGATAAGGCCAAGGCAGCTCAGATCCCGCCGCACTAGACCGTCGTGGTGTAAAATCACTGATTGACCTTGGCTCCAAAGGGACCACTTCGTTGTCAAAACGCAAAAAGATCTTACTTGCTATTTTGATTTTCCTGGCGGCCGTACTGGTCTTGATCGTGGTGGTCGTTCCCCGGCTCCTCAACGTGGACCGCTACCGACCGCAGGTGGCAGTGCTGATTGAAAAGCAACTGGGTAGGCGGGCAACGATCGGGCACCTCACCCTCACGGTTTTTCCTCGCCTCTCCATCCGCGCGGATGATTTTGCGCTGAAGAACCCTGCAGGTTTTCCCCAGGGAGATTTCATCGAAGCCCGGAGGATTTGCGCGGTAGTCGACGCCGCAAGCCTTTGGCGCCATCAGGTGGTTGTCAAATCGCTTGACCTGGAGGGGCCCTCGATAAGCCTGCTTTCCGACCTCAGGGGGCAATGGAATTCCGCTGATCCACCTTCCCCAGGCGACCCTGCACCGGACCCGCCCGGAGTTAAGCCTCTGTTCACTCTGGGGACTATTTCCAATGTCAGAATCAGCAAAGGGAATCTGCGTATTGCAGACCTGTTGCCGTCAGGCCAGGTAGGCCCCGCCTTCGTCGAAGCGGAAGGAGTGACGAGCCAACTGCACAGCTTCGATCTTAACGCGCTCACCGAGGGCGCTCAGGCCCACAGTGTCCAGGGTTCTCTTGTGGCGGAGGGAACGTTCGCGGTGGACACTCTGAATGTCGCGAACATGGTCGTGACGAATCTGAGGTCAAACCTCCGCCTGTTCTCCCAACAAGTTCTCCTCGACGGCCTGGAATTCAGATGCTACGACGGTCGAGGCAACGGGGACATTTCCTTCATGTTCGGGTCTCCCAACACACGTTACCGCACCCAAACGAATCTGAGCGGAGTTAGTGTGGCGAAATTGCTGGATGCGTTTCCCGATGTCCGTGGGAAAATGACTGGCGTTCTCGACGGGCACGTGGCGCTTGACGGCGAGGTGGGCCATTCTCCCGACCCGCTGGCCGGGATGAGCGGCGCCGGTCACTTGACCATCGGCGCGGGCCGCTTGCCGACCTTGCAACTGGACGCAAACCTGCTTCAACTAATCCGCGTTGCCAAAATGGGGCCAGCCTCCGGGGATCCTTATTCTTTCTCCTCCATCGCCACGGATTTTACGATCGCCAACAACCGGATTCAAACGATCAAAGGCAAAATCGCCGGCAACGGGGTGCAAATCGACGCCACCGGATCTCTTGGACTTGCGGGCGACGGCAGCCTCGATTATCAAGGCGTGGCAAGCGTCGCCAGCAGTGATAACGCTCTCACCAGCATTCTGGGAGGGCTGACCGGCGCAACGCTTAAGGGAGGCAAGATGGTTTTCCCCTTCGAGCTTAAAGGTACGTTTAAGAATCCGCAATTCACGCTGAAGCCGAGCGGCAGCCAAAAGGGCGGCGTTGGTCAAGGAGCGGGAACAGGCGCCAAGCCGTAAGCCCTGCTTTACCTTGGGTTGGTCCAAACTGCGAGCCATCGTCTCATAGCCGCCCTTCAGCCATTCTCAATCCTCGACGACCGTGCACTTCTGCGGCGCGCGGGTTCTGAGGGATTTGTCAGGGAGAATTCCATGAATACCACTCGACCTCTCGCGCTAGTGACCGGAGCGTCCGCCGGTATTGGCGCAGCCTACGCCCGCAGGCTGGCAGCAGAAGGCTATGACCTGATCCTGGTGGCGCGGCGGGCGGATCGCCTTAAGCAATTGGCTGCTGAGCTTGCCAGCCGGCATGGTGTGAACGCCCAGCCCTTCCCCGCCGACCTCACTCGAGACGACGAACTCAAAGGCGTCGAAGACCGTATTGCACAGGAAGGGCGTCTTGAATTCCTGCTCAACAACGCAGGATTTGGGGGTCGTGGCCGCTTCTACGAGTCTCCCCTGGAAGACGTAAGCGCCATGCACCGCCTGCACGTCATGGCGACCCTTCGGCTCACCCACGCAGCTCTCCTCAAGATGACGGCGCACGGCAAAGGCACGGTAGTGAACGTGTCGTCGGTTGCCGCATTCGTCGCCCGTCCGGGAAGCGTCAGTTACCACGCCACCAAGGCCTGGATGAACGCCTTCACGGAGGGTCTCTATCTGGAACTGAAGCAAGCCCGGTCACCTGTCCGGGTGCAGGCGCTCTGCCCTGGCTATACATTGACGGAGTTTCACGACGTCATTGGGGTGGATCGAAAGTCCGTTGCCGCGAGCTTGTGGACTCCCGTCGAGAAAGTTGTGGAGGCGTCGGTTGAGGGCTTAAAGCGTAACACGCTGTTCGTGGTGCCAGGTTGGCGGTATAAATTCATCGTGGCCCTAATTCGATTCTTGCCACGTTCCCTCCTCCATGCTGGCAGTTCGATAGGCGGCACGAAAACCGAATAGAGCGGAGGATTCATGATTCGATCATCGCTGCGTTATGCGCTGCTTGGGAGCGCCATTCTGTTTCTTGTTCTGATTCAGCCCCAATCCGCCTCGGATGGCGAGGGCCTTCAGACTTCACGCTCGACGGCCCAAGGCGAGAAGCATCCCCTACGATCCATTCCTTACGAACCCGGCCTCGATCTTAACTCGATGGACCGGACCGCCGACCCTTGCGACGATTTCTACCAATATATCTGCGGCGGCTGGATGAAGAACAACCCCATCCCGCCCGACCAGCCAAGCTGGAATGTGTACTCGAAACTCTCCGACGAAAACCAGCAGTTTCTATGGGGCATTCTGCTGGAGGCTTCGGACCCTCACCGCACCCGCAATGCCTCCGAGCAGAAAATCGGCGACTATTTTCAGGCGTGCATGGATGAACCAGCCATCGAGAAGCTCGGCGCCGCTCCTCTGGAAACCGGACTCAAAGAGATTGGCGCGCTGAAATCCAAGTCAGACCTCGGGAAGTACCTCGGGCACGAACATCTGGGCATCCAAGGCAACCACATGCTATTCGATTTTGCCTCCAACCAGGACTTCTCCAACGCATCGCAGGTGATCGCCTTTGCCGACTCGGGAGGACTCGGCCTCCCTGACCGCGACTACTACACTAAGACTGATCACAAGTCGCAGGAAATTCGCGGCCAGTACGCGCGCCACGTGCAGAGGATGTTCGAATTGATGGGAGACTCAAAGGCCGCCGCCACAGGGGAAGCCAAAACGGTGATGGCGATGGAGACGGCGCTGGCCGAAAAATCCCTGACCCAGGTGCAAAAGCGCGATCCCTACAACCTCTTTCACAAAATGGATCGCACACAATTGAAAGCGCTCACGCCGCGCTTCGATTGGGACAGCTACCTGGCCGCAATCGGAACGCCTGGCCTTCAGGTCTTCAATGTCACCGAACCGGAATTCTATCGGGAGCTGGACCGGCTGATCCAGAGCGAAAGCCTGGATGACTTGAAGACTTATCTGCGCTGGCACCTGGCGCATGAGGAAGCTCCCTATCTTTCTCAGAAATTTCAACAGGAGAATTTCGATTTCTTCAGCCGCACGCTACGGGGCGTCAACGCGATGCAACCGCGATGGAAGCGCTGCGTGCGGTGGGTGGACCGCGACGTGGGAGAGGCCTTGGGACAGGTGTTCGTAGCCAAGACGTTCGCTCCCGAAGTCAAAGCCCGCACCTTGAAGATGACCCGCGAGATCGAGGCCGCCATGGAGGACGACCTGAAAACGTTGTCGTGGATGAGCCCGGCCAGCAAACAGCAGGCTCTCGAGAAGTTGCACGGCATCGTCAACAAAATCGGTTATCCCGACAAGTGGCGCGATTACAGTACGCTCGAGATCGTGCGCGGCGACTTCGCGGGGAATGTGCGCCGCAGCGCCATTTTCGAATCCAAGCGCCAACTGGCGAAGATCGGCAAACCCGTCGACCGTGGCGAATGGGAGATGACTCCGCCCACCGTAGATGCATATTACGATCCGCAAATGAACGACATCAATTTTCCCGCCGGGGTTCTGCAACCACCGCTCTTCGACCCCAGGATGGACGACGCTCCGAATTATGGCAACACGGGAGGCACGATCGGCCACGAGTTGACCCACGGCTTCGATGACGAGGGCCGGCAGTTCGATGCCAAGGGAAACCTGCGCGATTGGTGGACGAAACAAGACGCCGCCCACTTTGACGAGCGGATCGCCTGTGTCCGGCAACAGTACGCGCAATATCTCGTCGTTGATGATATTCACATCAACAGTAAACTAACCAGCGGCGAAGACGTGGCTGATCTTGGCGGGCTCCTGCTTGCCTACATCGCCTGGAAAAATGAGACCAAGGGGCAGACCCTGAAGCCCATCGACGGGTTCACCCCTGAGCAGCGGTTCTTCATCGGCTACGGACAGTGGGCCTGTGAAAACGAGCGCCCTGAAGATCTGCGGTTGAGTGCCACCATCAATCCGCATTCGCCCGGCAAATACCGCGTGAATGGCATTGTTTCCGACCTGCCCCAATTCCAACAGGCCTTCGGCTGCAAGGCGGGCCAGCGGATGGTGCGGACCAGGATGTGTCGGGTGTGGTAGTCAGGAGGCCTCGGAGGGCAACCCTGGTGGTTCCCCTGAGGGCTGCCGCCAGGACAGCGCCTGCGGCAATTTGTCAGCCTGAACGTCGCAAGTTAGGCCGCAAAGTCAGCGAGCCGTCGGCGTTCAATCGTTGGTGACAAGCCCAGCGGATTGAATGCCGCACACTCCTTACCTCAAGTTCTGCGCGAAGCCTTAATCCCTTCCAGCTTACACCTCTGGGCAGGGCGAACTGGGCCTGCCGGATCTTTCCGGGCAGCGGATAGCCGGGGTCGAGGCTTCCTCCTGCTATCACCTTTCCGTCATCGCCTGTAACGTAGACGCGCAGAGCGCCGGGGACTCCGGCGCAACCATCGTTCGCGAACCCCACGATCAAACCTTGGCGGTCTTGTTCTGCATACTGCCAGATAAACGACGGCCGCACCCGATAACCAATGCGTCTGCTGATCTGGTCGATGGCCTGCGGGTATTGATGGTAATAACGCAGGATATTTTCAGCGTTGATCTTGTGAAAATTCCAAAGCGACCAATAATTGGGGCCGACGTCGATCACGTGCGCGATGACGTTGTCGGTGTAGGTAATCCCTTCCTCGACGTGGAGCGACGCGGGTGTGCCGTCGGACATTCCCACTTCGACCACCGCCCCTACCCACGGCGGCCGGTTGCTGAGGGTCTCAATCTGCTCGTTCTCGATGAAGATCGTGTCGGTGCGGAGCCAGTTCCCCGACCGGACGCTGCGATCGACAAGCTCGGAGTTGCCCACACGGCTGAAATCCGGTTGGGTATTGGTCACGAGCGGCGTCCGTCGCCAAAGCTCCGACTGGACTTCGAACATCTTGATCCAGGTTTGCTCGGCCGTGGGATAGTCCGGAAATGGGTTGTTATGAAACGGCCAAGTGTGACCCTCGCCCCAGAAGCCGTACATGAAGGTGTCCATGAATTCGATCTGCGGGCTGCCATCCAGTTCCGCGGCGAGCAACTGGTTCAGTTCCCGGTAGCAATCTTGAAAGAAGGGGTGATCATAACGGGGTTCATAATAAGCCGGTTTCCTGCGCGGCCCTTCGAGTCCCGTTCTCCATTCACCGATCAGCTTCACCATGGGCACTTTTTCGAGCACGAAATCCGGCAGAGCCTCTTCCGCATAATCGGGGGCCCGCATCTGGATCCGAAATCTAATCCGTTTGTTAAACCGTTTCGCCAGATCGAATGTAAGTTTCCAGTAGTCAGGGAAGTCGAGCCGTCCGCGTCGCGGCTGCACTTCCCTCCAGGTCGGCCGGAGATAAAGCTTCTCGCCCAAGGGAAGCTTCACGAGATCCTCGATGGCTTGAGGAATGTTGTCGGATTTGATCTCCGCAGTGCCCATGTCGGCGGTGATGTAAGTAACAAGTCCCTTGCCATAGTTGGGCGCAACCTCGCCCGAGGGAGTCGTGGCCATCACCACGTCGCCTCCCGGGAACACCGCTTCGGGCGGGTATTGCGGGAACGGGCCTTGATCCAGACGATCCGTGATCTGCGGTCCTACTCCAAAATCATATCTGTCCCAGTTGTGCGCGGGGACGAAGGGCTTCGCCTTCCCTGCCCCAAGGCCTGCGATCGTGGCTGTGAATCCTGCGGATTTGAAGAAGCTTCGACGGTCCATGAAGCACACCTCTTTCCAGATCAGCTCGATCGCCGATCCACATTTTGATCCCCAAGAGTGGGAAGGTGCTGTCTGCTTTCTGCTGTCTGCTCTGCAAACGCGTTGTCATTCTGAGCGAAGCGAAGAATCTCGCTCTGGCCCGTGACTTAGGGAGAACGAAAAGATCAGGGCGAGATTCTTCGCTTCGCTCAGAATGACACGGACTTCATGGTTTCCAGGTGCGCATCGGTAGACGGTGAGCGACTGTTTTCTGCCTTCGCTACCATCCACCGCGCGCTTCCAGCTTTGTGGTTTCTTCCCCAATTCGCTCCCAAGCTCGTTCGACGTGGCGAGATTCGGTATAGGTCTGCCCCACGCAGAAGCGAATGATGAAACGGCCGTTCAGCCTGGTGTGGGTCAAGTAGAGATCGCCGCTTCGATTGAGGGCGTCCAGCAGCGCCTCGTTGAAGGCATCTCCGGCGCGGTGGCGGAAACAGACCAGATTCAGGGGCGCGGGCGCGGCCAGCTCAAATCGCTGGTCCTGCTGCACCCACAAGGCAAACTGCTGGGCCAGCGCGATGTGCTGACGAACGTGGTGGCGAAGTCCCTCCACTCCGTAGTGTCGAATCGCGAACCAGAGCTTCAAGGCGCGAAAGCGCCTGCCCAACGGCACCTGCCAGTCGCGATAGTCAATGACGGCGCCCGATTCGGTGGCCTTGTTACGGAGGTAATCCGGCAGAATGGATAGGGCGTCGATCAACTCCTTGCGCCGAGCCACGTAAAAGCAGTCGCAATCGAAATTCGTGAACATCCACTTGTGCGGGTTGAAACAGTAGCTATCCGCGAACTCAAGACCCTCATTGATGAACCGGAACTCAGGGCAGAGCGCCGCAGTGCCGGCCATGGCGGAGTCCACATGCAGCCAGATGCCGTTGTCTTCACAGATACGTCCGATCTCCGGCAGAGGGTCCAAAGCGTTTGATGAGGTGGTGCCTACGGTGGCGCAAACAATGCACGGCACCTTGCCGGCTTGCCGGTCGAGAGCGATTTGCGCCGCCAGAGCCTCCGGGCTCAGCGCCCAGTGAGCGTCAACCTCAATGTGGCGCAAGTTCTCCCTGCCCAGGCCCGCGATTTTCACGGCCTTTTCAATCGAGGAGTGAGCCTGCGGCGAGGCATAGGCGACCAGATCACCTCTACACCCTCGCTTATTGCTGGCATAGCCGGTCGTGCGCTCGCGCGCCGCAAGAATCGCACACAGCGTGGCGCTGGAGGCGCTGTCCTGAATCACTCCGCCACCCGTCGAGGTGGAGAGGAACTTCCCCGGCAAGCCCAACATCTGAATGAGCCAGTCGAGCACCTGAGTCTCAAGTTCCGTGCAGGCAGGACTGGTGGCCCACAGCATCCCCTGAATGCCAAGGCCGGACGAGAGCAGGTCACCCAGGATGGCAGGTGCGGAGGCGTTGCAGGGAAAGAAGGCGAAGAAATTGGGCGACTGCCAGTGCGTTATTCCGGGCAGGATCAGCTTTTCAACATCGTGCAGAAGGCACTCGAACGGCTCACCGTTCATAGGCGCTTCCTTCGGAAGTGACGCGCGGATTTCACCCGGCTGAACTCGAGACAGCACCGGGAAAGACTCGATACGCTCGTAATAATCCGCAATCCAGTCGATGACCTCACGGCCGTTCCGGCGGAACTCCTCGATGCTCATGTGGAAGCTTTTCTCGTTCGACATCCTGCTCTCCTTGGTCGGTTGCCCGTGGTCAGTCGCCCGCCCCGGCAGCCCTTGGAGTATACAACACCCACGCTGCTTTAGGTTCCGCTCCAACCAAGAGGGCGCAGTGCACGAAAATTGCGGTCACACGTTAATCGTTAGTGTTCCTCTTGCCTCCGGGAGGGGACGGCGGGCATCGCCGTGGCATTGGCGCTGACGGCGATTTGGCCGGAACGCTCACCCGCCACCGGCGAGGCCGCGATCCGGCCGAGCAGTTCATTCGAACGGCCTGGGTAGAAAGGCAATGCGGTCGCACAGCAGATGAGACAGAGGACTCACCGCAAAGGCCACAGAGAAACGGAGTCTTGTATGGGTTGCTTTGCCGGCGCTCACTGCCTATCATAGTTGAGTAAGCACCTTCTGAAGGACTAACTACAAGATTACACGCTGAGGCTCCAATGATTCTCCCTCTCACCCCGGTGCGGCTGAAACGGCATGCAGCGCAGGTTTTCGCCAACAAAGTGGGCGTGGTTTGCGATCAGCAGCGGTTTACTTACCGCCAGTTCAATGAGCGCTGTGACCGGCTTTCGAGCGCCCTCCGGAAGCTTGGAATACGGAACGGCGATCGTGTTGCCTACATGAGTTTCAATTGTCATCGGTTGCTCGAAGCGTACTTTGGCGTGCCGCAGATCGGAGCCATTCTTCTCCCCTTGAACATCCGATTAAGCCCAGAAGAACTCATTTATATCCTCGACGACGCGGCGCCGAGAATTTTGTGCTTCGACCCGGAATTCATTCCTCTGGTGGAATCGCTGCGGTCGCAGGTGAAGGCAATCGAATACTATATCCCTTTGAGGGACACCAAGCCGGCCTGGGCACATCACAAGCTCTACGACGAACTTCTCGCCGAGGCAGAGCCTGGGGAAATTGATTACCGCGGCATTGATGAAAATTCCGTGGCCGAACTCTTCTACACCAGCGGGACCACTGCTTATCCCAAGGGGGTCATGCTGACGCACCGCAACCTCTATCTGCACGCCGTCTATACCGCCGTAGCGTTGAAGGGCGATGACAGCGAGGTTCACCTCTACACGGTTCCGCTGTTCCACGTCAACAGTTGGGGCGCCCCACACATCATCACGCTGTCCGGCGGCCGCCACGTCATGATCAAGAAGTTCGACCCCGTTACCGTGATGGAGTTGATCCAGCGCGAGCGCGTGACCCGCCTGCAGGTTGTGGCGACCATGGTTATCGCCATGCTTAATCACCCGGATTTTTCGAAGTATGACTTGAGCAGCGTGAAAGAAGTCATCATGGGCGGAGCCCCAACCAGTACGGCGCTGGTTCGCGAGACGGAGCGTAGGATGCCCGGCTGCCGGGCCATCGGCGGATACGGCCTCACCGAAACTTCGCCGGTCCTCACGCTGGCACGCCGAAAGGCGCACTGCGCCGGCGATCCGGAGGAGTTCCAATTGCGCCGGCAAGCCACCGCGGGGTACGCATTCGCGGGCTCGGAGATACGTGTGGTGACGCCCGATGGGCGCGATGTCAAACCGGATGCAACGGAGGTTGGAGAGGTAGTCGTCCGAGGCGATGTCGTCATGGAAGGCTATTGGCGGCAGCCCGAGGCCACCGCCAACGTCATCCACGACGGCTGGTTTCACACCGGCGACCTGGCCACCATCGATGAGGAAGGTTACATTCTCATCGTGGACCGCGGCAAAGACATGATCCTGAGCGGCGGCGAGAACATCGCCTCGGCGGAAATCGAAAGGGTCATCTACGGACATCCGGCGGTCATGGAGTGCGCAGTCATCGCCGTTCCGGACGAATCGTGGGGCGAGGTGCCGAAAGCCCTCGTTACGCTCAAACCCGGCCAGCAAGCCGCCGATACGGAAATCATCGCGCATTGCCGCCAGCACCTGGCAGCCTACAAGGCCCCCAAGACAGTGGAGATTGTGGAAAGCCTCCCGAAGGGCGGCACGGGAAAAATCCTCAAGCGCGTGCTGCGAGAGAAATACTGGCAGGGACGCCAGCGGCACGTGCAGTGAATCCGTTTTGATCCGCTTGCATTCCGCTGGAGGCCGCGTCCCGAGGGCTTGCACGAAACTGTCGTACAATGTAATAATCAGTTATGCGCGCAACAAGAAATCGATCGTCCCGAGTATTCACCATAAGTTTTCCAGAGGATTTGGCCAAGCAGGTCGACGCCGTGGCCAAGGAGGAGAGCCGCAACTTCAGTGAACTCTTCCGCGAGGCTTTCCGCACCTATCGAATGGAGCGAGTCCGCCGGCGTCTCCAAGCGGATCGCGAATATGCTCACTCGCGAAATCCAAAGGGCTACACCGAGGCAGACGTGGAGCGTTTGGTCGACGAGGAGCGCGGCAGCAGCTTTGCCAAACGATCGGGTGGCAAGTGATTGTTGTCGTCGATTCGGGTGTCTGGATTTCGGCTTTGCATTTTGGCGGAACGCCGCTCGCTGCATTAGAAAAGGCACTCACGGAGGATCGTGTTGCTATTTGCGATCAAATCGAGCAAGAGGTAGCCCGGGTGCTCTCGAGGAAGCTCGGATGGGAAGTGCGGCGTGTTGAGGAGAGTCTCGGCATTTACTTCCAAGATTTGATCCGCGTGCCTGTCCCGGGTACGCTCCATGGTGCTTGCCGCGATTCTAAAGATGACTTCATACTCGAATGCGCACTGATCGCAGGTGCAAGCCTGATCGTGTCAGGCGATAAGGATTTACTGGCTCTCGCAAGCTTTCAAGGAGTCCGCGTTGTGTCGGCAGCCGACTACGTTCGTGGCTCACGTTAACAGCGATCGCCTATAACACTACACTGCCCAACCTCAAAGCTATCAGAGCGCTGGCGAAAGTGCCCGCAGGCCTTCGGCGATGGCGCGGCCGATGTTGGCGACGAGGTCTGGCCTGCCATTCACCGCGTAAAGGCGGGGCGTTAGCGCCCAAACCTCCCGAATGATGCGACGCGGAACGAGCTGGGTTTCACGTCGGCGTTGCTCCAGTTCCGCCACCAGCATCGGCAAGACCTTATCGCTAAGACGCAACGCCGTGTCCACCACAAAAAGCGACAGGTCGGGCCGAAGCAGGCGCACGCGGTCGAAAAAAGCGGACACTTCCCCAGTCGAGAGGTTCTTGGGAGGAGAGGATTTCAGTTCCAGATAGACCAACTTGCCTTCCGCCGCCGCCACCACGTCCAAGTCACCGCCCACGCCCCGCGCGTGAAGCCTTACTCCAGACGCCACATCGAAGCCGAGCCTGCAATTGAGTTCGCGCGCCACGTACCACTCGAGGGTTCCGCCAAAGCTTTTTGCAGCCCGGAGCAGCCGGTAGCGGCCTCGCCGTAACCGCTCGGCCAGGCACAAATCGACCAGCGACTCAGCGCACGCCTCGGCTTGGGCCGCCTCGAGGTATTGTGTAGCCTCAACGGGCGCAAACCCTTCCGACTTCTGTATCGCCCCGCGGAGGAAAAGGCGGAAAGCATAATGACCAAGCTTCTTCGCGAGCCGCTCGGCAGTCGCGGCCTCCAGGTTGTCCGCGAAAGGCACATCGACTTTGCCTTGCGAAGGTCGGAAACCACGGCGAACCAGCATGGCTAGCGCTTCGCCGCAGGGCAGCGCCGCGCCTTGACTACGCGGGGGACGGCCGGCGGCTGCCGCCAGCTCGATCTCACGCGCGCTGGGGAGTTTTCGCATACCCGTCGCCGATTTCTGTCCCTCTCTTCGCGGTCCGAAAGCTGGGGGAGGACGCAGTTGGGCGCTGTAGGGCCACCCCTGTGGTTGCCCTCTGGCGGCAACAAGGGCCGCCCCTACGTGGGCTGGTCAATGTTGCGGAGAAAGTTCTCGATCTCCCCGACTTCTTCGGAACTCAGGCGAAATTCGGCCGCGCCAATTACGCCGGAGACCTGTTCTGCGCGGCGAAGCCCGACGATGGCGCCGGTCACAGCGGGGTGCCGCAGCGTCCAGGCAATCGCCACTTCGCCGGGCGTGCGTCCATGGCGCGCGCCAATCTCGCGCAGCAATTCCACCAGGAGAAGATTGCGGGACAATGCTGGCTCTTGAAAATCCGGGTCGTGCCGGCGCCAATCGTCATCCGGCAAAGCGCCGGCGCGCTCGCGCGTCATCGCGCCACTCAGGAGTCCGGCCCTCATCGGGGAATAAACAATCACGCCGATGTTCTGCTCGGCGCAGTAGGGAAGGACCTCTTTCTCAGCCGCGCGAGCCAGCAACGAATAGGGCGGCTGAAGCGAGGTTATAGGTGCGATGGCTTGGGCTCGCTTCATCTGCGGCACGTTGAAGTTCGATACCGCGATGCAGCGGACCTTACCTTCTCCTTTAAGTTTTGCGAGGGTCGTCCAGCCCTCTTCGATATCCTCCTCCGGACTGGGCCAGTGAATCTGGTAGAGGTCGATGGCGTCAACTTTGAGGCGCCGCAGGCTCGCCTCACACTCGGCGCGGAGGGAGTCGGCCTTCAGGTTGCCGCCGAGTTCGCCGCGCTCGTTCCACCGGCGCTCGCACTTGGTGAAGATATAAGGGCGGCGCGGGATGCCCTGCACGGCGCGACCGACGACCTCTTCCGAGTGTCCCAGTCCGTAGACTGCTGCGGTATCGATCCAATTGATGCCGGATTCGATCGCGAGATGGATGGCCGCGATCGAGTCGCGATCATCCTGCGCTCCCCAACTGAAGCGCCACCCTGCTCCACCCATGGCCCATGCGCCCACTCCGAGGGGAGTAATTTGAAGATCGCTGTTGCCCAGCCGCCTCAATTCCATACGAATACTCCTCGATGTCTTGTCATTCTGAGCGAAGCGAAGAATCTCGGCAGTTGCCTGATTACCAGACTACGGAGATTCTTCGCTTCGCTCAGAATGACAGAAAGATGCCGCTGAACGCCAGTTCAGCCTTCGTTGCGGTAATCGAGCGCGGCAACCATCGGCCGGGCGTCGCGCCAATTGGCTTCAACTTTAACGTAGAGTTCAAGGAAGACTTTGGGCGGGAACAACCTTTCCAATTCGCGGCGCGCCTCGCTGCCAATCTGCTTCAGCATCTCGCCCCCCGAGCCGATAATGATCGGCTTCTGCGACTCCCTTTCAACCACGATGCTGGCGTGGATGCGCGTGATCTTCTCGCTTTCCTCAAAGCTCTCGATGATGACGGCCGTCGCGTAGGGAAGTTCCTGCCGAGTGTGGAGGATGATCTTCTCTCGAATGATTTCTGAGGCCAGAAAGCGCTCCGGCTGATCGGTGTACATTTCGGGCGGGAAATAGTGCGGGCCCTCGGGCAGCAGTCTCACGACGGCGTCCATAAGCTCCGTGAGCCCTTCACCCTTGAGAGCCGAGACCGGCATGATTTCCTCGAAGTTGTACAACTCGGAATAGCGCTGCATGAGCGGCAGAAGCTGCAGTTTCCTGATTCGATCGATTTTGTTCAGCGCCAGGATGGTTCGCGGTCCGTACTCTTTCAACAGGCCCACGGCAAACTCGTCGCCATGCCCGAAGCGCTCCGAAGCGTCGACGATCAGAATCGCCAGGTCCCGTTCCGCGAGCGCCTGGCGAACGAAGCTCATCATTTGTTCGTTGAGGCGGGAAAGCGGGCGATGAATCCCGGGCGTGTCCATGAGCACGATCTGTGCAGGCGGGCGATTGACGATTCCCAGAATTCGATTGCGGGTGGTTTGCGGCACTGCGGTGACGATGGAAACCTTGCTCCCAACCAGAGCATTGACCAACGTGCTCTTGCCGGCGTTGGGCCTTCCTACCACGGCCACAAATCCGGATTTAGTGGTCTCCGCCATGCTCATCAGCCGCCTCGGTGTCTTGCGGGGTAAGGGTCAAGCGAACCTTTAAGACGGTCCGCTTGTTCGCTTCCAGGACTTCGATGTTCACCCCGTTTTCCTTCACTTTCTCCCCTGGAACCGGCACGTGGCCGAGATGCGTCAGCACCAGCCCCGCCACGGTGGAATAGCCGGGAGCCTGGAGGAGAACATGCAATTCTTCGCCAATCTGCGACAAGTCTGTGTGGCCTGAAACGAGGTAGGAATTCTCCGCTTCCTTCACGATATCCTGTGCGTGGGGTTCGAACTCGTCCTTGATTTCTCCCACAATCTCTTCCAGCAAGTCCTCGATAGTCACCAAGCCGGTAACACTGCCATACTCGTCGATGACGATCGCCATCTGAATGGTGGATTTCTGCAATTCCTTGAGCAGGTCCTTGATATTCCGCGTTTCCGGAACGAAGGGGACAGGCCTGACCAGGCTGCGAATTGTGATCCTCGCCTGTTCTTCGGGAGGCAACTCCATGAGATCTCGGACATTGACAATACCCTCGATCCGGTCCAGTTGACCGCTGTAGACGGGGTACCTCGTCAGGCGCTTCTCACGAAACAGCTTACGCAGGTCTTCGAGAGAAGCGTTCACGTCGATGGCGGCGATTTCCGTGCGGGGCGTCATCACTTCGCGCACCAGCTTCTCCCCGAATTCCACCACCGACTGCACGAGCTCAGCCTCCCCTTTTTCGATCAGGCCGTCTTGCCGCCCGACCTCGATGAACTCTTGCAAGTTTTCTTGTGGCGTGGGGGGCTCCGGTTCCTGCTCCGTGGATTCCAACAGGCGGCTCATGGTGGTGGAAATAAGAATGAGAAAAGTAAGCGGCAGGGCCAGGTAAACCAGTCGTCGCACCACCGGCATCCAACGCTCCAGGATGACCTCCGGCTCGTCGTGGCGCGCCACCAGAAGGAAAGGGATGAGTTGGTCGGCGACGGCAACCGCAGTCAAGACGATAACCAGCGCGGCGCCCACGTTTCCCCAGAAATGATCCGGCCTGCGCAGAACCAGCAGTGCGGTTACACCGACGGCAAACAGGTGCATCGCAGCGCCGTGCAGGGCTGAAATCGAGACTCCCACACGCTCCCGGTCGATCGTGATGCGCCCCGGTTCAGGAGGCCGAAACAACTTCCTGGCGCTCATCACGGTCAGCCGGCGCATCAGCAGGCGCAGATAAGAGGCCACCGCGCCGGCCACGAGCAGGGCGGCCAAAACGACCAGCCACACCGTAGTGATCAGGATCGTATTGGGGTCCATCACTCTCCCGAAATGCCCAGCCGGGTCCGGAGGGCAAGCTCCAGCCGATTCATCTCGCCCTGATCAGTTTCGTGGTCGTAGCCCAGCAGGTGCAGGAGGCCGTGCAGGATAAGCCAGCGGATCTCATTCAGGGTTGAGTGTCCTTCCTGGCGCGCGTTTCGTTTGGCGGTCTCGACCGATATGACGATATCGCCGAGATGGTTCCTGAACTCTAGCTTGGCGCGCGCATCGGGGCCCCCGCCCGTTTGCCTGCGGCGCGTATGGCCGCGCTTCGTTCGCGAGCAGGCCCGCCGCTGCCGAACATGCCACGGAAATGACAAGACATCGGTGGCGCGCTCCTTCCCACGGAAGAGCGCATTCAAGCGCCTGATCTCCCGGTCGTTCACCAGGCAAATGTTGCAATCGCGCCTGCCCATTCCAAGCGCCCGCCTTAGCTCCCCCACATATTCGCTCAATCGGGAAGTATTGACAATGTATTTGTCTTGCAGATTAAGGATCAATGGCTCTGTTGTGGTTCTTGTTGTTATTCGCGCCGGCGCGCGCCTGGTCGTATTCCTCGTAGGCGCGGATGATGCGCTGCACCAGGGTGTGCCGCACCACGTCCCGCTCCGTGAAATAAACGAACCTGATGCCGGGCACCCTGGAGACCACATCGATGGCCTCAACCAGGCCGGAACGCCGGCCATCCGGCAGGTCGATCTGCGTGATGTCGCCGGTGACCACCGCTTTGGAGTTGAAGCCCAAGCGGGTCAGGAACATCTTCATCTGCTCGCTGGTCGTGTTCTGGGCCTCGTCAAGAATCACGAAAGCGTCATTCAACGTCCGGCCGCGCATAAAAGCAATAGGTGCGATCTCAATGATGCCTTTCTCAATGTGGCGTTCCACCCTGTCCGGGTCCAGGACGTCGTACAGCGCATCGTACAGCGGGCGCAAGTAGGGGTTCACTTTTTCCTGGATTGTGCCTGGGAGGAATCCCAGGCGTTCGCCCGCTTCCACCGCAGGGCGGGCTAGGATAATGCGGCTGACCTCTCTACTCAGCAGCGCGTCCACGGCCATGGCCACCGCCAGGTACGTCTTGCCGGTACCCGACGGGCCAATTCCAAAAACCATGTCGTGACGCTCGATCGCATCCACGTAGGTGCGTTGGTTGAGGCTCTTGGGTGTGATGGATTTCTTGCCGAAGGTCCGCGGCCGGCCCGCTTCAGCAAGACCCTTCAGCGTGGCCTCCGGATCCTGTCCGGCAATGCGCAGGAAGGACTCGACTTCCGAGCTGTCAAATCGCGATCCGCCCTCCACCAAGTCCGCATATTCTTCCAGGAGCTTTTGCGCGCGGCGCACTTCGTTGTCGCCGCCTTCGATTTCCACCGCGTCCTCGCCGAGGTTTACGGAAACATTAAAACTCCTCTCCAGCAGGCGCAGGTTCCCGTCGTGCGTGCCTACGAGTTCTTCCACTCCGTTCGGGACCTTCACACTCGTCTTCATCGTTTGTGCATGCCTCACACCCTCCTAAATGGGAGAACGATCATCCTGCGGTGTTCGGAGGACGCGCCGAGAACCGGCGTTGGGGAGAGAGAGTCTGCTTCTCATCAACTCATTAACAATTTAGCTTTGTGGGCGTCTAATGTCAAGTTCCCGCTTTGAAATTGCCTGTCATTCCGAGCCCTTCGCTGTCATCCTGAGCGCACCGCAGAGCTTGTCCTGAACGAAGTGAAGGAATCTCGCTCTGGGTGCTCAGGGTAAACTCCGCGAGGAATCTCGCCCTGGTCCGTGTTCAGTAAACCACTCGACGCAGAGCGAGATTCCCCGCTCCGCTCGGAATGACATTTCATGGGTCCCGGGTGCCGCGGGCGGCATGAGGGACTGCCAAGAATCCGGCAGAGGTGGGGGAGAGGGGTTACTTCTTCGCGGCGCTCTTGGGTACGGGCTCAAGGAGTTGCTCCTTGCGGTAAACCAAGGCATTGGTGTCGTAAGCGGCAATCTCGAAGCCGTGGCCGTGGGTGATGGCGTCGCAGGGGCAAGCTTCTACGCAGTAGCCGCAGAAGATGCAGCGGTTGTAGTCAATGTTGTAGACCTTGGCATAACGCTCCGCCGCGCTGATGCGGTGGTCACCGGTGTTCTCAGCAGCTTCGATGTAGATACAATTAGCCGGGCAAGCTGCGGCGCACAGGAAGCAGGCGACGCACTTCTCAAGGCCGTTTTCATCGCGCCGCAAAACGTGCAACCCGCGGTATCGGTCCTCAAAATGCACCGGCTCATCCGGGTAGTTCTCCGTCACGGTAGGCCGGAGCATAGTCTTGAAAGTGATGGAAAAGCCCTTGGCCAGCGCCGTGGCGGAATCCGCGATTTCTTTGAGTATGTTTGGCATCGCCCTTCAAACTTCAGTATAACGGATGGACCTCAAAGGGTAAAGGATAAAGGCTAACCGACAAGGCGCGTTCACCTGATGCCTGAGCTTTACCCTTTACCCTTTAACCTTTTACCTACCACGACATTACTTCGAACATTACGCAAACGGTTCCTCCAGCAACGCGCTCTGCGCCGTGAACAGTTCGGCGCCGTTTTCCGTGACGTGCATGTCATCCTCCAGGCGGACGCCGAACTCACCGTGAATGTAAATCCCCGGCTCGTCGCTGAACGTCATATTCGGCTCGAGCTTGAGGGTATTTCCGCGCACCAGGTATGGCCACTCGTGCCCATCCATCCCCATGCCATGGCCGAGGCGGTGCTTGAAGAACTTATAACCCGGGCCATAGCCCGCGTCGGTGATCACCTTGCGCGCCGCCGCGTCCACGTCCTGAGCTTCGATCCCAGGCCTGGCGGCATCCAGTGCTGCCTTTTGCGCGCGGCGGACAATGTCAAAAACCTGCCCCATCTTCTCGGTCGGCTTGCCGAGCACGAAGGTCCGCGTGATATCGGACGTGTAGCCTTCCACGACACAGCCGTCGTCGATCATCACGATTTCGCCCTCATGGATGCTCTGGGGCGCAATCGACCCGTGGGGCAGCGCGGAGTACGCGCCGACGTTGACGCTGGCTCCGCCCGGAAAGCCGAGTTGGGAATAGGCGGCGTCAATCAGCCGTCCGAGTTGGTGCTGCGTCATGCCCGGTTGGAGGGCCCGCCAAGACGCTTCGTAGGCGGTGATGGTCACTTGGGCGGCGAGCCGCATCAAGGCGATTTCGTGCTCACTCTTGCGCATCCTGCACCCGGCAGTCACCGGCGTAGCGCTCAGGATGTTGAGCGCCGGCGCGGCCTTGCTCACGCCGTCGATGAAGACGTAGTGGACCGTCTCCTCCATTCCCAGACGCCCGCCGGCAAGGCCCCTTTCCCTTATTCCCTCGGCTATCAACACGTAGGGGTTTTCGTCTTCCTCCCAGACTCGGATATCAGCAACGCTGGCGAAGGGACTCTGAGCAATCACCTCCTCGGCGCGATCCCGCTCGAAGGAGGGACAAACGAAGAAGGCCTGGCCTTTCGCCGGGAGAATCAGAGCGAACAGCCGCTCGCCGCCCCACCAACGGATGTTGGTGAAGTACACGAGCGACGTGCCGCCCATCAGCATCAATGCATCAATCCGGTTCTCGGCCATCAAACGCCGAGCCCGGTCAATCCGCGCCCGCCTCTCCTCTGTGCTGATCGGCTTGGCGAGTTCCTTCATGGATTTCAGCGCCTTGATCGAAGCCGGTAGCGAGGCAGAAGGGCCCGGCGCGCCACTTCCCTGCCCCGCAAGCGGATTCGCCGCCAGGGCCGCTCTAACACCGGCCGTCAGAACAAGCCCTGCGCCGGCATGACGAAAGAATCGACGTCGAGAAGGCATCTGTTTCTCCGATGATGGATTGCCTGTAAGAGGGAAGACTAATGCTGATACAATTGAATCGTCAAGCGCGACGTAGGGGTTCGTGGGAGGCGCTATGAGAAGCTCAAGACTCATGCTGACTGCCGCAGCCATTCTGGTCATTTCAACCTCGTCTGTTGCGGCAGACGACACGATCACGCTACCGGCCGGGAGCGAGATCCAAGTGCAACTGATCACCACGCTCAGCTCGAAAACCAACCAAGCCGGCGACATGTGGTCGGCCAAGGTTGTGGAGCCCATATTCCTGAAAGGCAAGGAAGTCTTTCCGGAAGGCAGCTACGTGGATGGCCACATCACATACTTGAAGGGGCCGGGACATGCAAAAGGGAGAGGCGAAATGCGGATGGTGGTCGATTCGATCGCCAATCCTGAGGGCGCAAAGTACAACATCGTGGCCAGCTTGAAGGACGCCGAGGGCGCCGATGTGAAGGATCAAGAGGGCACATTGCAAGGCCCCGGCAAAGATGGGAAAGGGACGGCCGTGGAGACGGGCATCGGCGGAGCGGCGGGGGCGACCGTCGGCGCAATCGCGCACGGTGGAAGCGGGGCGCTCTACGGCGCCGGGATCGGGGCCGCGGCCGGCCTCGTTCATGGCGCCCTCAAGAAGGGCAAGGACATTATCGTTCCGGCAGGCATTGAGATGACCTTCGTGATTCCCCGCGATACGACGGCGAGAAGAGCGGGCAGTGGGCAGGTGGGCAGATAGGCAGGTCGGCAGATGGGCAGGTCGGCAGATGGGCAGATCGGCAGGTGGGCAGATCGGCAGATGGGCAGATCGGAGCTGCGAAGTTGGTAATAGTGATGTCATTCTGAACGCAGCGAAGAATCTGGCTCTGACTCAGATGCAACGGCAAAGCGAGATTCCTCGCTGCGCTCGGAATGACAAGGGACGGGGCGAACTATATGAGCAAACCAAGCTTGGCGGTTGGACTCACGGTGCTCGTCATCGGCGTTGCGATTTGCATCGCGGCAGATGACTCGATTACGCTCATCGCAGGAAGAGAGCTGCACGTGCAGTTCATCACCGAGCTGAGCTCGAAAAACAACGAAAGCGGGGACATGTGGACCGGCAAGGTTGTGGAACCCGTCTTCGGCCATGGGGGAGAAATTGTTCCGGACGGCAGCACCGTTGATGGTCACCTCAAGTTTGTGAACCCGCCGGAGCAAGCCAAAGGCAAGGGCAAGGATAAAGAGAAGGGCGATTTTCTACTTATCGCAGACTCTATCTCGATTCCGGACGGCACGAAGTACAACATTGTCGCAAACGCTCAGGCTGCGGGTGGCGCGTCGGCCAAAGATCAGGCCGCCGGTGGCCTCACCGCCTTGGCGAGCAAGTTCTTCACCAAGAAAGGCAAGAACATCGTTATCGCTCCGGGGACCGAGGTGACCTTCGAGATTACTCACGACACGGTGGCCACGAAGGTGCCCGTAAAGCAGTAGTCAGTTGTCAGTCGTCAGTTCCCGGTCGTGAGTTGCTAGAAGCTCGCCGGAGGGCCCAAAAGCAAGCACTCAACAAGATAATCTATTTAGTACTAATACCTCATCACATAATGCCTCTTCAGAGGCTGCCAACCACGGCCGACTGACGACTGACAACTGACGACTGATTACTGCCGACTGCTTTTCGCCCTTATATCGTCCACAATCTGCTTGCCGTGGAAGCGGCCGTTCTCGATGAAGATCTCGTTGGTATCCATGCCGGCAATGATCACGCCCGCCAGATACAGGCCAGGCACGTTGGTTTGGCGAGTTTCCGTGCTGCATTCCGGGCGGCATGTTTTCAGGTCTATCCGCACACCGGCGCTACGCAGGAAGTCGAAGTCGGGATGATAACCCGTGAGGGCGAAGACGAAGTCATTTTCGAGGCGCACCGTTTCGCCTTCTGAATTGCGCACTAGAATCCAGTCCTGCGCAATCTCAGTCAGGATGCTTCCGAAGAAAGCCCGGATGGAGCCTTCCTTGATCCGGTTCTCAAGATCAGGCCTGATCCAATACTTGATATGCCGGCTTAGTTCGCGCTCCCGCACCACCAGCGTCACCTCGACCCCGTAGCGGTAGAGTTCCAGCGCCGCAATCGCCGCCGAATTGCCTCCCCCAACCACCGCCACGCGGCGCCCGAAGAACTGGTGCGGCTCAAGGTAATAATGCGAAACCTTGGGCAGGTTCTCTCCCGGCACGTTCATCAGGTTGGGAAGATCGTAGTAGCCCGTCGCCAGCACAACGTTGCCAGAGTGGTATCTGCAGTGCTGCCCGCCGCGCAGGCCGGTGTCAATCACGAAGGCGTCATCTTCTTTCCTGACCCGCGCCACACGCTCCTCATAGTGGATGGGCAAATGGTAATGGTCTGCCACGCGGCGATAGTATTCCAGGGCTTCGGCCCGCGTGGGTTTGATATTCACGCTCACAAAAGGCAGGTCACCGATCTCCAATAGCTCGCGCGTAGTGAAGAAGGTCATGTTGGGCGGATAGTGGAACAGCGAGTTCACCAGGCAGCCCTTCTCCAGGATCAGCAGCTTCAGATCAGCCCGCTGCGCCTCGATTCCGCACGCCAAGCCCGTCGGACCGGCGCCAACCACGAGCACGTCATATAGGTCGTTCATCCCTATCGAGTCCTCCCTGCATTGAAGGTAGGCAGTCGGCTGCCGGCAGAGACATTGCAAATGGCAAACGTCAAATGGCAAATGGTTGGGGAATTTTCAAGTTTCAAACCATTTGAATTTTGCCGTTTCCCATTTGCCATTTGAATTCGCTCTTTCGTTGCGGGCCTGTTGCCTGCCTAATGCGGTTTTCCTTCCGAGCCTTTTAACAGTCGGATCAGGTCCTGCCTAAATCGCTCATACGCGGCCAGCATCTCTGGCGTGGCGGGCACGGACTCGCGCTTCCAGGTAAAGGCCTTGCCCCCGGCTCGCTCCACCAGCATGGCGATTCCTTCCCCGACATGATACCCCACTTGGCCGAACAGCCTGACCTTTCCTTCGCTGATCTCCAGCAAGGCCACAAATCCCTCCCGCTCCACTGCCGGGTAGCGTGCATAGCGCTCAAAAGTCACGAACTTGAAGCCGGCTTGAAGCAACGACTCAAGAGCCGCGATCTGGCCCGGGCTGAGACCGTTTGGTTGTGGTTCCTGCATGGTCTACCCGCAGCAACGAGTCTTTGTTTTCATAGACATTCTCGCTTTGTTCTCCGGTTTTTTCGATGCTACAAATGCGCTTTCGCGCCGAGGCGCTAAGTCGCACCACCCCCAACCCCTCCTCATTCGAGGAGGGGAGCCCGGGAATTCCCCTCCTTGGATAAGGAGGGGCCAGGGGCGGTTGATTTCTGCGCGGTCCTTTGTTTTCATAGACATTCTCGCTTTGTTCCGTTGGTTCTCATGGGCAGGCTCAGACCCCACTGTATGGGGTCTGCGATCTCCCGAAGGGCCATGTCGGTGCAATCTGACTTAACTGCGCCTTCGGCGCATCGCAGACGTTTAAAGGCAAAGTCTGCGCCAGCCCGCCTTGACTTTTTGGCCTCATCCTTTGTTTTCATAGACATTCCCGGATCGTTCGTAGAGAAAGTTGAGAGCCGAGAGTTGAGAGTCGAGGAGTCGGGAAGCCAACTCGCGCGGCCCCGGCCGCAACTCCGTGCGTCCTGTGTCGTTCTTTTCCAGCCACTACACAACCCCATTGTAGTCTATCATTGTGGGCACATATAGTCAAGTACTTTCTTTGCCAATTCAGAATTCAGCAACCCCGCGAAAGAGAGTGCCGCAACCGCGCCAAAATGTCGCTTGCCATGGCTGTTTCGGGAGGCTACGTACGAGTACCTCAACAAGGTTACAATAGCGTCAGCCGGAGCTCCTTTGATGCCCTGAGCGGGCAGGACGTCGTCCAAGTTGGCCCAGGCCAGCAAGCTGGCCTGGGCCAAAGCGGCAGCAAGCTGCCGCAGTCCAAAAGTCAAAACAGGCGCAAAACACGAGATCGGGGGCAGCACCACCGGTACCAGTAGATCCACGCCAGGCGGCGCTCGCCGTTGGGCAGGGTGACCTCAGTAGTGCCGCGCTGGAACATCCCTTTCTCCGGATTTCGGGGCGAGAACCCTTCGACCTGATCCAGGACTCGTAAGCTGTTTACCACTTTGTGAAAGCGGTAAAGCTCACCTGCGACCGTCTTTCCCGGCTTGGTGGAAGCGCGAGCGCCCGGAAATTCCCCCAAGTCGAAGAGTTCCGCCTGCACTTTCCCGTTCCCTACAAATTGTGCGCCCAGTCTTTTCAAGTGATGGTGGAGCCGGAAGCCGCGGCGCAGGGTACCGTAGACAAAGAGGAGGTCACAGGAGGGTTCGGACGATGTCCCGATCATGGCGAACGTCTCACCACAGAGGCACCGAGACGCAGAGTAAGGACCCTCAGTGGTGAGTCCTCCGCGGCTTTGGGCGTGGGCAGTGCAAGATTTTACTTCTCTGCTTCCAGGGTTTCGAGGATGCGGCGCAAGGCGGCGATGACTTCGTTGCGTTCGACGCTGTTTTTACGGAACTGGAGCACAAGCTTAAACTCTTTGGCAGGCGGGACAAAGCGGAAGACGGCCGGGCTCGGTCTTTTATCGGGATTACGTTCGGCGCGAGCCTGTTCGCGATTCACGATTCCCAGGGCAAAGCGATGCGCCAGGTCCTTCATCTTGGCTTCGTTGGGCTGCCGGGCCACTTGCAGCAGTTGCGATTTGGAAAGCACGCCTTTTTCAATGCAGAAGGCCTTGATCTCATCGGGAATCATCCGAAGGCCGAGCAGCTCAGTAATCGAAGAGCGCGATTTGGAGAGTTTCCTGGCAATTTCCTCATGGGTCAGGCCGAAGCGGCCGGTCAGCGCCTGCACGCCGTCCGCCTCTTCGAAGGGGGTCAAATCTTTGCGCTGGAGGTTTTCGATGAGCGCCATTTCGAGCGTTTCGGCGTCATCCACGTCCTTTTCGATACAGGGAAGCTCGTAAAGCCCGGCAGCGCGCGCCGCCAGGTAACGGCGCTCGCCGGAGATGATCATATGCTTGCCCGACTCGGGCAGAAACCGCACCAGGAGCGGCTCCAGCACGCCTTTCTCGCGCACCGAGTCGGTAAGCCCCTGCAAATCGCCGACATCCTTGCGAGGCTGGCCGGCGTTGGGCTGGACATCCTCGATGGGAATCATTCTGCCAATGGCGGCGCCGGTTCGGGAAATGATTTCCTCGACGTAATGGGCGTTGTGCCGCATCTTGACGGTCACAGGCAATCCAGCGCGTCTAGCTGACACGTTGCATGACCTCCTTGGCAAGCTGGCTATATTCCTTGGCTCCCGTCGAGTCGGGGGCAAACGTGAAAATAGTTTCTTTATAAGCCGGGCTTTCCTCCAGGCGCACGTTCTTGCCGATGATGGTCTTGAACACCTTATCCCCGAAAACGTCGCACACTTGTTTGTAAATGTCGCGCGCCAGATTGGTCCGCCGGTCAAACAGCGTGACGACGACGCCGAGCAGTTCGAGTTCTGGGTTGGGCCGAGCGCGAATGCGCTGGAGCGTCTCGAGCAGGTCGTCCGTACCCTCGAGCGCATAATAGGACGCCTGGATGGGTACCAGCAGGTATTGCGCGGCCACCAGGGCATTCACGGTGAGCAGGCCGAGCGCCGGTGGAGTATCGATCACCAGGAGGTCAAAGTCGTTGCGCACGGCCGCCAAGGCATCCTTGAGGCGATAGGGGGCGTCGAACTGGCCCACCAGTTGAGTTTCCAGCTTGGCCAGCGAGATGCGCGACGGCACCAGGCACAAATTCGCCAGGCGCGTGGGCCTCATAACTTGCGAAAGTGCCATGTTGTGATCGGCCAGCACCTCGTAAGTCGAGTGCTCGACTTCGTCGGGATTGAAAAAGCTAAGAGTGCAGTTGGCCTGGGGATCCAGGTCGATCAGGAGGGTCCGCTGGTCGTTGAGAGCCAGGGCAGCGGCTAAATTGATAGCCGTCGTGGTTTTCCCGACGCCGCCTTTCTGGTTCGCGATCGCGATGACCGTGCTCACTCGCAACTCCCGCCGGCTAGGGTCGGAGCGGCCCGTCCCGCCGCCCAGGGCCCCCGAGGGGGGCGCCCGTATACGTTGTGCCGTGTGAGTACCCGGGGGCGCTCGACCTCGAGCGCACCCTGAGTAACCGTTAAGATAAGCCTTTTAGATGAACTGAGCAAGGGCTAAGGTGGCTGCGGCTCAAGATCTCAAATCTCAAATTCCAAATTCAAGAGTTCAGATTCAAATCTCAAACCTAAGATTTCAGAATCAAATCTCAAATCTGAGATTTCAAAATCAAATCTCAAACCTAAGATTTCAGAATCAAATCTCAAATCTGAGATTTCAAAATCAAATCTCAAACCTAAGATTTCAGAATCAAATCTCAAATCTGAGATTTGAGATCAAGGCGGTGGAGCCTTACATCTTATAGCGGCCCATGTCCTCGTCGCCCAATCCTTCCAGCCATTTTCGAAGCTCTTCGTTGCTGGCCTTATCGCTGGCTCCGGCGGCCACCTTGGAATTCTTCAAGACTTCCTCTTCGACAAAGATCGGGCAATCCATGCGCAGGGCCAACGCCAGGGCGTCGCTGGGCCGCGAATCGATGGACATCACCTGTCCGTCGCGTTCCAGCCAAATCAGGGCGTAGAAGGTGTCTTCCTTCAACTCGTTCACCACCACTTTCTGGACGCGGGTTTCGAGCCCGAGCAAGAGATTCTTCAGCAGGTCATGGGTCATGGGTCGGGGAGTGGTGACCTTTTCAATTTCCAGGGCGATGGCGTTGGCTTCGTAAATACCCACCCAGATGGGAAGCACGGAGGCGCCGTTGATGTCCTTGAGGATCACGATGGGCATGTTCGTGACCGGATCCATCACCAATCCGCGGATTCTCATTTCAATTTCCATGCGACCCTCCAAACGCTTGATGCCCTGCCCGTTCGCCTTTTCCCGCGATCGGCGTCCGTTTACTTTGTCATTCTGAGCGGAGCGAAGAATCCCGGCAGTGGCTGTCGATGTCGCAACTGTGGGGATTCTTCGCTCCGCTCAGAATGACAGAATGGCGGCGCCGTTCGCGCGCACTCACAAGGGGGCGCCCCTACGCGCGAACCCCAACCAGGCTGTTCGGCCCGGCCCCGGTCACTTTCACCCTCAGGTAGCGTCCAACATCCGACGGACTACCCGGGAAGTTTATGACGCGATTCGTGGTGCTGCGCCCCACCGCCTGCCCCAAGCGCGGCTGGTGTGCTTCCACCAGGACTTCGAAGGTCGCGCCCAGCAGAGCCTGATTACGCCGCAACTGAATCTGCCGCTGAAGTTCCTGAAGTTCGGCCAGCCGGCGGCCCTTCTCGTCCTCTGCCAGCGCATCCCCCTGAGTCTCCGCCAGCGTATTGGGGCGTAGTGAATACTTGAAGGAGAAAACCTGATCGTACTCCACTTCCTGCATTAACGAAAGCGTCCGTTCAAAGTCCTGCCGCGTTTCGCCGCAAAAGCCGACAATGATGTCCGTGGACAGGCTGATGGTGCGGCGTGCCTGGCGAATGTAAGCGATTCGTTCGAGATACTCTTCGCGGGAGTAACCCCTCAGCATGCGCGCCAGGACCGGCGTGGAGCCTGACTGCACCGGGAGGTGAACCTGGTCGCACAGGGCCGGATGGGCGTCGATGGCCCGGACGATGTCTGGCGTGAAGAATCTCGGGTGCGAGGTCGTGAACCGAACGCGGCGAACGCCTGGAATTTCGGCGACGCACGCCAGCAATTGCGCAAAGCTCCGGCGGGCGGGAGAGGGATCCTCCCAGGCATTGACGATCTGGCCTAGAAGCTGGATTTCAGTGTAGCCTTCGTCGACCAGGCGCCGCGCCTCGGCCAGGATCTTCTCGCTGGGACGGCTGCGCTGCGGGCCGCGCGTCATGGGCACAACACAGAACGCGCAGCGCTGGTCACACCCTTCGATGATGGTGAGATAAGCCCGGAAAGGGTTATCGCGCCGGGTCAATTCCGTTTCAAAGCATTCGTCGGTGTCAAGCGAAAGACCCGTCACACGCCGCTGTCCAGCTTCGAGCTGGTCAAGCAACTCGGGCAGCTTGGAATAACTCGCGGAGCCGCATACAAAACTGACCTGCGGAGCGCGCTCAAAAAACCGCTCGCCTTCCTGCTGCGCCACGCAGCCCAGCACGCCAATCACCTTCCCCGCCCCGCCGTTTCCCTTGCGGAAGGCGCCCAGGCGTGAAAAGACCTTCTGCGCGGCCTTTTCCCGAATGCTGCAGGTGTTGTAGAGAATCAGGTCGGCCTGGGCGTGGTCGTCGACAGGCGTCATCCCGCGCGCCAGCAACACGCCTTGCACCTTCTCCGAATCGTGCACATTCATCTGGCAGCCAAAGGTTTCAATGTAGAACGTCCTCAGCCTGCCCGGCGCGGACACACGGGTTGCGCGTTGCGGCGCTATCGCAGGCGCCAGCGCTCCCGCGGATTCGAAGACCGTGAGTTGGACCAGTTCATTTCCCATTCAGCAGCGTAGACCCGAATTCAGTATAGCCTGAAATGGGGGATGGGGACTAGGAATTACAGGCGGAGGTGCGGGCGTCTCGCCCGCAGTGGCGCGGGCATTCCTTCGCTCCGCTCAGGACAGGCTCTGCCCGCGCACGGAGCGAGACGCCCGCACCACAACGCCGGGCCGGACCCCCCAATTGCTTTAACGAAATTTTTCGCAAATCCTTATGCCTTCTTTATGCCCAGTCGGGCACACTCTAATTGAGATCACTTCCTAACCGCTTAGGCTGTAGGTGTGCATATGCTGGATTTGCTTTATGTTGTCGTCGGGTTAGTGTTGTTTGTCGCTTGCTGGGCTGCTACCAAAGGCTGTGACCGGCTCTAAGAAGGAGGCATTCGGTGGACTATATCATCTCAGGAGTGACTGCGCTGTTTCTTTTGGTTTACCTGCTTTATGCCTTGCTTCGGCCGGAGCGCTTTTGAGACCACCCCCGGCTTCCTCCTCAATGAGGAGGGGAATCTGGACCAGCTCTCGGTTCTTGCAAGACTAACGTGGAAGAAGAGGAACAAACATGAGCGCGCTTGGAATTCTGCACATCGCCGTTTACTTCGTCCTGATCCTCGTGATCACGAAACCCCTGGGGGCCTACATGGCCAGGGTATTCCAGGGGCAGCGGACTTTTCTGCACCCGTTGCTCCGGCCGGTGGAGCGCCTGATCTACCGCCTGGTGGGTGTGCGCGAGGACGCCGAGCAGCGCTGGACGCAATACGCGGCATCCGTGATTGCTTTCAGCGTGGCGAGTTTTCTGTTTGTTTATCTCATCCAGCGCCTGCAAGGCTACCTGCCCTTCAACCCCATGCACTTTGGCACCAAGGCTGCGCCCTCAGGAGCCACTCCCGTCACGCCGGACCTGGCCTTCAACACGGCAGTGAGCTTTCTTACCAACACCAATTGGCAGGCCTACAGCGGCGAGATGACGTTCAGCTACTTCGTGCAAATGGCGGCTCTGGCTGTCCAAAACTTCGCTTCGGCAGCGGTGGGCATCTCTGTTGCCGTGGCGCTGATTCGCGGCTTTGCCCGGCAGGAGGTGAACAGCATCGGCAACCTCTGGGTGGACCTGACGCGCTCGACAGTCTACGTTTTGCTGCCCATCTCCTTTGTCGCCGCGTTGTTTCTGTGCTCGCAGGGCGCCATCCAGAACTTTCATCCCTATTCGACGGTCAAAACGCTCGAGGGAGCTACCCAGACCATTCCGCAAGGTCCTGTAGCCTCTCAAGAAGTCATTAAGATGCTGGGAACCAATGGCGGAGGATTCTTCAACGCCAATTCCTCGCACCCTTTCGAGAATCCCACCCCCTTGACGGATCTTCTCCAGGTCGTCTTGATCTTTATGATCCCGGCCGGGCTCACCTATACGTTCGGCCGCATGGTGGGCGACACGCGTCAGGGTTGGGCGTTATTCGCCGCCATGGCGGTAATGTTTCTGGCCGGCGTCTTCGTCTGCTATCACTATGAACAAGCGGGCAATCCCATCCTGGCGAAACTCGGCATTGAGAGCCGCTACACCAATACGCAGCCGGGCGGCAACATGGAAGGCAAGGAAACTCGCTTTGGCATTGCCAGTTCAGCATTGTTTGCGACCGTTACCACCGACGCAAGCTGCGGCGCCATCAATAACGTTCACGACAGCCTTACTCCCATCGCGGGCCTCGTTCCGCTGTTCAATATCGAGAGCGATGAAGTGATTTTCGGCGGCGTCGGGTCAGGCCTCTACGGCATGCTCTTGTACGCCATTATCGGGGTGTTCATTGCGGGTCTCATGGTGGGGAGAACGCCGGAGTACCTGGGAAAGAAAATTCAGCAGAAGGAAGTCAAGATGGCGATGGTGGCCATCCTTGCCACGGCCTTCGTGATTCTGGTGTTTACCGCCGTCAGCATCGTCGCTCCGTTTGCCAAGAACGGCTACTGGAATCCTCCCGGCCCGGCCGTCGCCAACCTCACCAATACCGGGCCCCACGGATTCAGCGAGATGCTCTACGCCTACTCGAGCACTCCGGAAAACAATGGCAGCGCCTTCGCCGGGCTTAATCCGGACACTCCCTGGTACAACCTCACCTTTGGTCTGGCGATGGTCCTCGGACGATTCGCGTTCATCATCCCCACTTTGGCCATCGCGGGAAGCTTGGTCGCCAAGAAGCGGGTGCCGTCGTCCAGCGGCACGTTCCCAACCCACGGCGCGCTTTTCGTTGGGCTCCTGGTGGGGACGGTGATCGTAATCGGCGCTTTGACGTTCTTCCCCGCCCTCTCGCTGGGCCCTCTGGTCGAACACTACCTTATGCACCAGGGGAAATTGTTTTCTTCGCTGATGTTTTCTATCTGGAGCTGATTCATGGCCACGACATTAAATTCTGCCCCTCCTTTGCTTGACGACCTGACCACACTGATTCCGAAGCGACTGGTGCGGGCGCGTCCCCTGTTCGATCGCGAACTCGTGGGGCGGGCGCTGAAGGACTCGTTTATCAAGCTGAATCCCGCCACGCTATTCAAGAATCCAGTGATTTTTGTCGTGGAAGTAGGTGCGGCGTTGACAGGCGTGTTCCTGGTTCGGGACGCCTTCGTCGGCGCGCCGAGCTTGGGATTTGAGATCCAGATTGATTTGTGGCTCTGGTTCACGGTGCTCTTTGCCAACTTTGCTGAAGCCATGGCGGAAGCGCGCGGCAAAGCGCAAGCCGACACGTTGCGCAAGACCAGATCCGAATCCATCGCCAAGCGCTTCCTTGGTAAAGGCAAAATGGAATCGGTGCCAGCCTCAAAGCTGCGCGCCGGGGACACCGTGCTGTGCGAAGTAGGAGACATTATCCCCGGCGATGGAGAAGTCATCGAAGGCATTGCCACCGTGGATGAATCCGTCATCACCGGCGAAAGCGCGCCGGTGATTCGCGAGTCGGGCGGGGATCGCAGCGCGGTGACGGGCGGGACCAAGGTTCTGTCGGACCAGATCCGCATCAAGATTACTTCCAATCCGGGCGAGACTTTTCTGGACCGGATGATCGCTTTGGTGGAGGGGGCGGAGCGGCAGAAGACTCCCAACGAGATCGCCTTAAACATTCTCATCGCCGGGATGACGTTGATTTTCCTGTTTGCTGTGGCGACGCTGCAGCCGTTTGCAATCTACAGCATCGCTTCCGCCGGAAGCGGCACAGTGCCCACGGTGGCGGTGCTGGTTTCCCTGCTGGTCTGCCTTATTCCAACGACCATCGGCGGATTGCTGTCCGCGATCGGGATCGCAGGGATGGACCGCGTGATGCAGCACAACGTCCTGGCCATGAGCGGGAAAGCCGTGGAAGCTTCGGGCGACGTCGATACGCTCCTGCTGGACAAGACCGGCACCATCACGCTGGGCAATCGGCAGGCGGTGGAGTTCATTCCGGTACAAGGCGTAAGCGAGGCAGAACTTGCGGATGCCGCGCAGTTGTCGAGCCTCGCTGACGAGACACCCGAAGGACGCTCGATCGCCGTTTTAGCGAAACAGCGGTTCCAGTTGCGCGGCCGGGAAGTTGCCGAACCGGGGGCACACTTCATTCCCTTCTCCGCCTATACCCGAATGAGCGGCGTGAATCTGGATGGGCGCTCGCTGCGAAAGGGCGCAACCGACGCCATCGTCAACTTCGTCAAAGAGCAGGGTGGACAAATACCCGGCGACTTCATAGGGATTTCAGACCGAATCTCTCGCGCGGGTGGCACACCTCTGGCCGTGGCCGACGGCTCGCGCATGCTGGGAGTTGTGCACCTCAAGGACATCGTGAAGGGCGGAATGAAAAGCCGGCTCTCGCAACTCCGCACCATGGGCATCCGGTCTGTAATGATTACCGGCGACAACCCGTTAACCGCTGCAGCGATTGCTGCCGAGGCTGGCGTGGACGATTTCCTTGCCCAAGCCACTCCCGAAGATAAGCTGAAGTATATCCGCAAAGAACAGGCCGGCGGCCGCATGGTGGCCATGACGGGCGACGGTACCAACGACGCGCCGGCGCTGGCGCAGGCGGATGTCGGCGTAGCGATGAATACGGGCACCATGGCGGCCAAAGAGGCCGGCAACATGGTCGATCTCGACAGCAACCCGACCAAGCTCATTGAAGTCGTGGCCATCGGCAAACAACTGCTGATCACGCGCGGCGCCTTGACGACGTTTTCCATCCTCAATGATGTGTCGAAGTACTTCGCGATTATCCCGGCTATGTTCATGACCACATATCCGGCGCTGGCGAAGCTGAACATCATGCACCTCCGCACCCCGCACAGCGCGGTGTTGGCGGCAGTGATTTTCAACGCCCTGATCATTGTCGCCCTCGTGCCGCTGGCGCTGCGAGGCGTGAAGTACCGGCCGCAGAGCGCCGCCACCATGCTGCGACGCAATCTTTGGATCTACGGAGTGGGCGGTTTCATTGCGCCTTTTCCTTGCATTTTCCTGATCGATCGGCTGCTGGGATTATTGCACTTGGCCTAAGGGGGCAGGTAGGCAGATGGGCAGTGGGCAGGCAGGCAGATGGGCAGTGGGCAGGTAGGCAGATGGGCAGTGGGCAGGTAGTGAGTTACAGGAGGAAGATCAGGCGAGACTAGGGACCGGCTGTTCCCTATTCCTTGTTCCCTCAAGGAGTTTTTATGCGTCGTCAAATTGTGCCTGCGTTTCGATTAATGCTTGTGCTGACGGTGCTTACGGGGTTGATTTACCCCGGCGTCGTCACGGGCCTCTGCCAGGTGCTCTTCCGTTGGCAGGCCAACGGAAGCAGGCTAAGCGCGGGGGGAAAAGAGATCGGATCGGCCCTCATTGGGCAGAACTTCACGAAGCCGGAGTATTTCCATCCGCGTCCTTCGGCGGCAGGCAATGATGGCTACGACGCGACCGCTTCCACAGGGTCCAATTACGGCCCAACCAGCCAGAAGCTCATCGATCGAGTAAAAAGCTCGGCGGAGCAGTTCCGCAAGGAAAACCCTGACTACACCGGGCCGATTCCCGCAGATTTGTTGACCGCTTCCGCCAGCGGACTCGATCCCGAAATCAGCCCCGCCTCGGCCGAGGCGCAGGCCGCCAGGGTCGCCAAGGCACGAGACACCAGCCTTGAGCAAGTGGAGCAGCTTGTCTCCCAAAACACGAAAGGCCCGGACTTGGGTTTCCTGGGTGAGCCCCGGGTCAATGTCCTGAAGCTCAATCTCGAGTTAGACCGCCGGTTTCCCCCCAGGTAATTTGCAGCCCAACTTGCTTGACTGATGCCACGAAACGAAAGTGGGTACAGAAATCGCTGGGCAGGTACCTGTTGTCGGAAAACCGCTGATGATTGGATACTTCTATGCGGAGTGTCAAGCTGGGTCGTGCGGACCGACACCAAACGAATTCAGAACATCGCGCAGGGTAATGACCCCTTCGAGATTGTGTACGTTAGCGCGGCTAACGACGGGCAAGAGTCCGAGCCGGGCCGCGCCCATGCGCTCAAGCGCTAAATCAAGCGTCTGGTCCGGGTGGGCGTGCGGAAAAGCGCTTGCATCTACAAGCTCACCCAACCGCTTGGCAGCAGCGCCTTCTGCAATCTCTCGCTCGAGCTTTGCCACGCTGATAACACCTATCACTCCTCGCTGATCGGTCACCAGCCAAGCTCCGAATGCACTCGATCTAGCCTGTTCCAGGGCTTCCCCGACCGTCGCCTGCGCGGGCAGAACCTCCACCGCGGAATGCATCGCCTGCCTTACCTGATGCTGATCATGGCGCTGGCGCGTCTCGGCCGTGGGTAGGTGGATGCCATCCTGAAACGCGAGGGCAGTGTAGATGGGGGTTGGCTGCAACCGCAAAGAAATGAAGAAGCTAACCAGATTGGAAATCATCAGAGGGACGATAACCGTATAGTCCCGCGTCGTCTCAAAGATCATCACCACCGAGGTCATGGGAGCACGCACGATACCCGCGAAGGCCGTACCCATGCCAACTAGAGCGTAGGCCCCGGCTGTCGCGGTATGGGTTGGCAACAAACGATGCGCTACGCTTCCCATGGTACCCCCCAGCATGGCCCCGATAAACAGGCTGGGTCCGAAAATCCCGCCGGCGTTCCCCGAAGCATAGCTGGTGGTGGCACCCAAGAGTTTCAGGACCACCAGCAGGGCCATCAGTTTGAGCGCCATCCTACCGTTCAGGGCGTCGCCGACATACCCATAACCCACGCCGAGGGCCTGTGGCACAAACCAGCCCATCAGGCCGACCGTCAACCCACCCACCGCGGGTTGGAACCATAGGGTCTTCTTCGGGAAGCGGAGGAAGCGCTCCCGCATGCCCAGCAAGAGCTTAGTGAACGCCACCGACACCAGACCGCCAGCCACGCCGAGGACCGCATAAATCCCGAACTCCAGGGGATGGACCAGTCGATATTGCGGCACCTTAAAGAGGGGGTTATTGCCGAGAAGCACGCGAAGCACCACCCAGGAAATCGCTGAGGCCAGCACCGCCGAGCCCAGCACCGGTGCGTGGAGATCGGCCATGACCTCCTCGAGCGCGAACAGCACTCCCGCCAGCGGGGTATTAAAGGCGGCGGCAACTGCTGCCGCAGCTCCGACCGGCAGGAGCGCCTTCACCTTCTCGGGTCGCAGTCCCAGACGACGGCCCAGCACCGAGGCAATACCACCGCCAATTTGGACGGCAGGTCCTTCACGCCCCAGCGGGATTCCGCTGGCAAGTGTGGCTGAGGTGCAAAAGAACTTTCCGAGGAGCGTGCGTAGGGTAATCACACCCTCGCGGGCGAATAGCGCAGCTTTGGTTTGCGGTACGCCGCTGCCTCGAGCGTACGGAAAGTAGCGATACAGCAGATACCCGATGCCCAGCGAGCCCGCGACCGGGGTTAGCACCCGTCGCCAGGCAGCGCTACCCACGGGATAGAGCCGCATTCCCAGTCGTTCAGTGAGCAATATGAAAGCGACAACCGCCAGGCTCATCAAGGCGCCGATGGCCAGCGTTAGAACAAGGAATAGCTGATCCTCACGTGACTGGAGGGAGGCTATCCGCTGTAACAGCGGGGTTCTCCACCAACCCTTTTCTGTCTCCTTGCGGGTTTCACTCATCCGGAGATGTTTCCCCTGCAACGGCTTGCGTGGAACAAGTTCTCAGCAAATCAATCCCGCACCGTCAAGACGGGGCACCGGGCACGGCAAAGCACCTGGTGAAGCGTGACCCACGGCAGATGCGCGGATACCCCAGGGTGGGAGGTATGGTGAGGTCCCATCACAATCAGGTCTGCACCTTGGTCTTCAGCCACCTTCAGGATGTGTTCCGCCGACGCCACGATCTCCACGATGAATTCCGTTTCCACGGAAAGGGTTGTCTCGGGCGGAAGGAGTTCCGCAAGGCGCTTCGTTGCAGAAGCGCAGGCGCCGCGAGTGGCCAAGGCCCGAGGCATCGATCTTCACCAGGAGGAGGGGCTTATCAGCCAGAATACGAAGGTCGCAGATCTGGGTTTCCTGGGTGAGCCTCGGGTAAAATGTCCTGGAGCTCAATCTCAAGCTAGACGAAGCGTTTCCGGCAAAGGGAAAGTAGCAAGGTCCACGGATGAAGGGTGAGGGGTAAACGGTAGAAAGCTGTCGGGCCAAGGGCAGCCTGTTAGGCGTCAATGGGCACAGGTGCATGAACGACCCACTCGCTCCAGGCGTTCTGCTTGCGGCAATCAAGACACATGGTCAAGGGAAACTCTGCTCCACAGTTTGGGCACGTGGCTCGGTTTTGGAAGGTGTCAAAGGCCTTCCCACAGCGGCCGCATTTCCAATAATTCCCAACCGGTGGCGCAGCCCTGCACGAGGGGCAGGCAAAGCCCTCGCGGCGAGGCAACTCACCCAAGTGTTTCAAAATCTGCGCCTCACGCCATCCCCCCCAGCAACTCGCGAAGACAAATAAGGCGAGAACGCCAATCCAGAAGGAACGAAAGAGCACGGCCAGAAGCAGCAACCCTGCCACCCCGGCAAATCCAATCGCCACCGCTACCATAAGGCTGCGGGCCCGGCCCACCGCAAACCAGAGCAAGCATCGGATAATCTGGCCGCCATCCAGCGGATAGATGGGCAACAAATTGAATGCGAGCACGAGCACGTTAATGCCGACCAGCGCCATCAAGAACGACTGGACATTGGGCGCCCTGCGGGCCAGAATGGAAAACCTGTCCGGCAGTAGTGCCACCGGGGCAAGAACGATAAGCAGCGCTATATTCACCAAGGGTCCGGCGGCGTTGCTCCAGAGAGTAGGACCCGGCCGAAGCGGTGGATTCACATACGCCATTCCACCCAGAGGCCAGAGCATGATCTCGTTGGCCGACCCTCCAACTTGCCGGCAGGCCAGCGCGTGGCCGTACTCGTGCAGCAGCACAATGAAAAACAGCGCCAGGTACTCCGCCGCATTCCATGCCAGGGACGAATAGCTGTTCACCCGGTTGGTTATTTCG
>Ga0326727_10002398_pt1 | contig 64104 bp, 52 predicted proteins | sample MB2enrmetagenome_FD_207643 | JGI IMG/M metagenome (GOLD analysis project Ga0326727, IMG submission 207643) | Lab enriched peat soil microbial communities from McLean, Ithaca, NY, United States - MB29MY | ecosystem: Environmental > Terrestrial > Soil > Wetlands > Peat | place: USA: New York...
AGCATTGCCCGCCTCTGCTTTGCCGACGATGCCAGGATAAAGCTGTTGCCCGATCCGGGGAAAGGACCTATCATTGAACGGGAACAGTGTCTTAACTGCTTGTCTCAGCCGAGGGGGCAGGCGCAAGCTGCAGCTATGGCTCCGACGCAAGCACCAATGCAGTTGGCGGTCGGCTCGGAAGCATTGGAACTATCAGTTCCTGTACAAACGGTGTCGGCTGTATCAAATGGTAGGGAGAGTGAGCCATCTGCCGGCTTGCGGCGCACGCCGCCGGAAGAAGGTGGTCGGAGAGCTGGATGCGGGAAATCCGCACGTCCAGTTCGATGAGGGGGCGCAGGAAACGTGCGACAGCGCAACGCGCCTGTGCCCTACTCTACGAAGCCTTGGCTAGTTAGAAGTGGAACCCGATGGTCGCCGTGATCGCGCGCGGCGTCACGTAGTGCGTGCCGCTGAAAGTGGAGAGGAAGTTGTAAAGGGCCTCTTTGTCCGCGATGTTGACCACGGATATTCGCGCGCTCCACTTGTACTTGTCGCCGTTAAAGAGATTGTCGACTCCCACTGCCACGTCGAAGAGATTGCGAGACGCGATGCGCGGCGGGTTGTGATCGTCGTTCTCGGCTCCGGCGGCTGGTATCTGGACGTATTTGGAACCGTATTCGGACGCAGGGCAGAGGCCTGTTGGACTGATCGGAGTGGTGGGCGTCGCGTAAACGCTGCCGCAGTAAAGGCCCGCCTGGAACTGCTGGTCCGGTGTGATGCCCGAAACATCGACTGTGGAATCGTCGCCGTTCGGTCCGTTAGCACAATTGCCGCCGGCGCACGGCACGGGGCCGGCTACCAGGCCGCTGTCATAGCGCCAGTTGAATCCGAACCACGGCCCCTTCTTAAAAGGCTGGTATTGCAAGTGAGTGGTCTGATTGAAAAGTTCGTCATGGTCGATTCGGAAGACACTGCTCCCGCCGGGTGCGGAGCCGATTCCGGAAACCTGCGGAGTGAAGAAGCGCGCTGCCACGCTAGACATGACGATGAACGCCGACAGCCCGTGGAAGTTCGGCATGCTCGCACGGATGGCATAGCCGGGTATCTTTGAGCGGCTCCACTCAATCGGGAAGGTAATCGGCGTACTGCCTAGCACGCTGAAGTCGTAGGCTTTGTGCGTATATTTCCAGATGTACTCGCCGTCCACCACCAGATACTTCCCAAAGGCCTGTTCGAGCCCGGCGTGGAACTCATTACGCCAACCGGGGGTGAGCGGCGTGGTGGATACGCAAGGAGAGATAGTCGCCGCCATAATGGCGTTGATCACGGCATCGTTGCAGCCCAAGCTCGAAAGCACCAGGTTTTCGTTGAACGGCGTTTCCATGGTGCGGGCATAAGAAACTCGCAGGATGGTGTTGGTTGGCTTGATGTTGTAGGCGATGCCGAGCCGGGGCTCAATCTGTTTCTCGGTGACGATGCCGTCGTAATAATCGAAACGCAGGCCGAGGTTGAAGGTGAAGTGACCCGCAGTGATGGTGTCCTGCGCGTACAGCGCCAATTCGCGAATGTTGGCGTGGCCATAGTAATTATAGAGGCCGGCGGTGGACTTTGGGCACCCGTCGGAGCCAGGCAGCGTCGCCGTCCGCGTCAGATCGTAGCAGCCGAGCAGAGGAATGAAGTTGGGATTCGGGGTGAGGACACCGACGCAGCCCGCCGGGTCGGTAAGCAAGGGGTTGGTGTCGGGACTTGCGTCGGGGTTCAGACAGGGCGCATTGGCCGTAGGATCGACGATCCCGATCGCGTCTTTTTCGGTCAGGATCGTGTCCGAAAAAACAGCCCCAAACTTCAGATTGTGAATGCCGTTCACATAGGCAACGTTGGCCCGGGCTCCAAGATCGGTCAGCGTGCGGTGCTGTCCCACGGTTTGAAGCGTGAGATCGGGCTGGAGGTCGGCGAACGGGTTATCGCTGGGGTAGTAGTAATATTGATCCTGCCGGACGAAAACCCCGCCTGTAACAACCGTCTTAGGGGTCAAAACGGCTGTCCATGTGGGCGCGATGTTCAGAGTTCGGATCTGGGAGCGCTGGTCGGTTGAGCCGACCACCTGGCCGTTGGGGCCGAGCCCGTTGCATTGCGCCGAATAGCCGAGGTTCAGACAGTTGTATCCGGACCAGGCGGTGGCGTCCTGCCCGTCGTACGAATTGGGCGTTTGGAACCACGAGCGGGTGAATCCGAAATTCAAGCTGAAGGTGTCGGATTGCGACGGCCTGACATCGAAGCGGTCGAACAGGTTCTCTTCATTGCCGTGATCGTGCATGACATTGAACTCGGGCCCGTCTAGAAAGCGTGAGGTATTCAGCCCGTTGGCGGAGATAAAGTTGCCGACATTATTGCCGCCAAATGCAACGTTGAAGCCTTCATTGGTGGTGCCGAAAGATCCGTAGGAAGCTGTGATGTCACCGTGCGCGGGCTTGATGCCGAGGCCCGAACGGGTGGTCACGTTGATGATGACACTGGTTTTGTCGCCGTATTCGGCTGGCGGTGCGCCTTCGATCACCTCCATCGACTGCACGGCATCGAGGGGGATCTGATTGGAAAAGACTTTGCTCTGCTGGTCCGTGATCGGCTGTCCGTCGAGCGAAAAGGAGTTCGATGCGTGATCTCCCAGCCCATGGAACAGGCCGTTTGAGTCGGCCGAGATCCCCGGGGTCGCCAGGGTCACCAGCGAACTGAGCGAGGAGGATTGGTTTTCGAGCGGCAACTTGTCGAAAAGGCCACGATCGACATCGGTATGGGTGTCGGGCACGTTCTCGATCAAATCGGCGCCGGCAGTCACGTTTATGGTTTCGGTTCCGCCGGAGACCTTCAAGGTGATCTTCACATCGAGTGGAATTGGCGAGCGTACGGCCAGATCCTGTTCGCCCGTTTGAAAGTTGGGCGCGGAAACGGTGAGGTGATAGTTGTTGTAAGGGACGTTCTCGAACTCGAATTTGCCCTGGTCATCCGTCGTAACGGTTCGGGTGTAATGCGAAACGGGGTTTTGAATAGTGGCCACAGCCCCTTTGATCGCCCCACCGGAGGGATCCAGGACGGAGCCGCGGATAGTTCCGGATTGCGCATACAATGGAACGGCCGCAGCTATTGAGACTACCGCACAGAAAGCGAGAAATCTTTTCATTGCCTCAGTATCCGGAAGCATGCGGGCCCGCCCCTAGCCAATTCTGGCCAGCGGACGCGGCAGTCGAAAGAGCGGGCGTTAAACACCCGTGAGCGGGCATAAAGTGCTGTAACGATGCGGAATTTACCGGATATTGCGGGCTTACCGGGAGGCTGTGGCCGTCCGAACGCTACGACACCTTGGGCACATCTCCGTCTACATGCCGCGGCAAAAGGCGCGCGGAGTTCAAGATGAACAGCAACTCCGAGCTAACGTGAATTAAAGCCGCCAGTACCGGATTCAACAAACCGAACGCAGCCAGCCCCACGCCCACGCTATCCACGGCCAGTGTGCCCACGAAGTTCGCCCGGATAATCGCTCGGCATCGTTGCGCGACCTTGAGGACCTCGGTAAACCGCAGCAGGTCATTGCCCAATAGGACGACTGAAGCACTCTCGCGAGCGACGTCGGTCCCGGATCCCATCGCAACGCCCACGTTCGATTCCATCAGGGCCGGCGCGTCGTTCACCCCGTCTCCAACCATCGCCACAACCCGGCCTTGGGCGCGCAGTTGGCGGACCCGAGCTACCTTTTGGTCGGGAAGCAACTCGGACTGCACCTCGTCTACGCCGAGTTGCTTGGCGGTGGCGTCCCCGATTTCCTTTCGGTCACCCGTCAGGAGAACGGTTCGCAGTCCCAGCTTGCGCATTTCAGCCACAGCGGCGGTTGCTTCTGATCGGAGGACGTCGGCGATCCTGATGGATCCGAGGAGGCGGCCGCCAGTTGCAACCATGACTTCGGAGAACTGTTCCGGCGCAGTTCCATCCTGAGGAACCGGGAGGCCATTTTGTTCCAGAAGGGCGCGTGTGCCGACGAATGTGCGCAGTCCTTCGACGTCGCACATGATGCCCATGCCGGGCGAGTAATGGAAGGCCGCGGGCTCCCCAACGTGTACCGACAATTCGGACGCCCGCTTGACAATCGCCTTGGCCAGCGGATGTTCCGAAAAGCGCTCCGCGGTGGCGGCGATGCGCATCACGTCAGCGGGCCTGTAGCCATTGTACGTGTGGACGTCGAAAATCTCGGGCGCGCCGAGCGTGAGCGTGCCGGTCTTGTCGAGCACCACGGTATCGACAGCGCTCAACACCTCGAGATACAGCCCGCCCTTTATGATGGCTCCTTTGCGCGCTGCACGGCCAATCGCGCCGAGGATGGCAAGCGGGGTTCCGGCGGCAATGCCGCAGGCTCCCGCGACCACGATCACCGATATAGTGGACCTCGCGTTATGGGTAATGAGAAAGGTCAGCGCCGCGCAGCCCAGAGCGAAATAAACCAGGTAACCCGCGAAACGATCCGCCATGCGCTGAATTGGCGCGCGGGAGCGCTCCGCCCGCTCCACCGCCTCGATAATCCGCCCGAAGGCAGTATCGCGGCCAATCTTTTCCGCACGAATTTCCAGCACTCCCGATTGATTGATGGTCCCCGCGAATACGGGCGTGCCCGTGATCTTTTCCACCGGCATGGACTCGCCCGTGATGGTCGACTGGTCGACAAAGGAGTGTCCTCCGGCAACCACGCCGTCCACCGGAATACGGCCTCCTGGCCGGACAAGCACAACATCGCCAACCGCCACTTCCGAGAGACTTCGCGCGGCAACTTGCCCCGCCGATCTCACCTCGGCAGTTTGCGGCAGCAGGTCCAGAAGTTCCCGGATGGCGCGTCTGCCGCGCCCCACGGTCATGCCTTCCAGAATTTCGGCGATCAGCACGAACAGGGTGATCAGCAGGGCCGTGAAGAACTCGCCAATGACCGAAGCGGCTACCAGCGCGATGGTCATGGAAAGCTCCATGGTCATACGCCGTTCCAAGAGATCGGCGATCGCCTCTTTGAAGATGGGGTAGCCCCCGATCAGGACGCCCAACACCGCGAGGATGTCGACGCCGCGCACGGGCGGGACTACTTGCGCCCACACGAGGATGAGAATGACCGCGACGAACGCTACGCGCGCCCATTCGAGCCAGCCTTCGTCGCGATCGTGATGGTCTTCGCGGTCATGGTCATGGCCATGTCCACGGCCATGCTCGCGATTGTGTGGATGCTGGTGGGAGTCAGCCGCGGTCTGTTCGCGGGCCGCTCCCACGCCGGTGCTCGCCATTTTTCCCCTCCTCGCAAGCTCACCTCAGGTAAGCTCGCAAAACGTCGATCAACTCTTGCGCGGCCCTGGCCTTTTCGGACGTTGGATCGTGGTCGGGATCCATGACATGGAAGCGTATGTGCCCGTCGAGCACTTCCGCCATCAGGGAATTGAACGCACCCCGGCAGGCGGAAATCGTGTGCAGGATTTCCGAGCAGTCAGCCTCCCGTTCGATGGCATGCTCAATGGATTCGACTTGCCCGCGTATGCGGCGGACGCGATTGAGCATCTTCTTTTTGTCCCGAAGTATGTGAGCCAGGAGCCGCCTCCTATATCGTTTTGGATAGTATACCCCATCTGGTATATACTTTTCAAGAGGCTTGACACCCGATGAACGCGACGTGCCACCCCGTGACCACCAAGCGCCTGGTGATCGGCCAGGTTTCCATTTGCATTGGCTGTTGCTGCGGACAGACAGACCGAGGCAAGCCTGCGGTGCCCGTGGAGTGGCTCAAGACGGAATGGCGGCGGCGGGGCCTCCTGAAAAACATTCAACTCACTATCAGTGGCTGCCTGGGCCCCTGCGATGTTCCCAACGTTGTGCTCATCTCGACGGCAGAGGAGAATGTGTGGCTCGGCAACATGGACCGGTTCGAGTACTACCGCGAGATAGTGGAATGGGCGGAGGAGAGTAAAACCGCGGGCCGGATATTGCCGCTCTCCAAAGAGCTGCTGAGGCACAGACTCGACCCGTTCCGGCAGACGGCCGCTCTCCAGGAAATACCGTACCGGGGTATATAACGGCATCGGTGCACTACCAGTGCAGAATCTGTCGAATGGTGTGGGCCTGCCTTTTGCTGACCACGAGTTGCAGCGCGTTGCTCAAGGTGATGAGCCAGCGCTGGCTGCTCAGCGCACTCATCTTGCGAATGTGGTTCACGTTGACCACGGCGTTGCGGTGCACCCGCTGAAATTGGCCGGCCGGCAGCCGTTGTTCGATACCGCACAGCGGTTGGGTGGCCAGAAAACGTTGTTTCGCGGTGACGATCCATACCAGTTCCCGTTCCGCCTGAAAGGCCAGGACCTCGTCGGTTTCGAGGAGCACGTAATCGGCCCCGCTGCGGGCCACGATCTTGCGGCCGCTGGGAATTGGCGCGGGAGCCGCCGCCTGCGCGATCTTGGCGATGTGGTTGGCGATTTCCAAGGGCTGATGGCGCAAGCTGCGGGCCCGTTCCACGGCTTTCTGCAGGCGGGAATCCTGCACCGGTTTCAGCAGATAGTCGATGGCGCCCGCCTCGAACGCCTGCACCGCGTGCTGGTCGAAGGCCGTCACCACGACGATCATGGGCAGGGCCTTCCCGCCCAGATTCCGCACCACTTCAAAGCCGCTCATCACGGGCATCTGCAGATCGAGAAAGACCAGTTCGGGACGCAGTTTTTCGATCTCCGCCAGCGCCGATCGGCCGTTGTCGGCCTCGCCGACGACTTTCACGTCGGGCAGGAGTTCCAGCCCTTCCCGAAGGACGCGCCGCGCAATCGGCTCGTCGTCGACGATGAGAGTCGTCATGGCGACACGTTCCATCTCTATCAGGTTTACGCCTCTCGCCCCTAAACGTGCACAGAAAAATGATGGGCGGACCACCCGCGGAGTGTGAGCGGGCGAAAACGGCGGGTGCGCGGTTTGGGCGAAGTGGCGGGTTACCAACCCGCTGGATGACGGTGCGAGCTTCGCTCGACCGTGGACAAGGCGAAGGCATGTCCTACGAAGAAAGCCCGGCGGTAGGTGGATGCAGCCCCCCGGCTGGCACGTCGCGTCGACCGGCCCCGTTTGGGCGAACTGTCAATGCCGCACGACGGCGCGTTTGCTCACTTCGGAATCAGTAGTAAGCGTTCCCTCCGAATCCGATAGGCGGATTCCGCGCGAACCCGCCCCGGAAACTTCGAGGGCGGGCATGCGCGATTGGCGCACGGTCACATTCTTGACGTTCCGCAGCGTCATTCGGGTGGGCACATCCACTCCCTCCAGCAGTAGATCAGAGACATCCTCCACCTGCATACCGGCTTTCCAGGTGGGAGACACAGGCTTCTCCCAATGAATCTCGACGTCTTTCATGGTGAAGTTGCGCGCGTATCGCAAGGTGAGCGCCGCCCGGGTGTTTTCATACTGCGCTTGCGGGTCGTGCGAGACGAACAGGCGTACGTTATCCAGCCGAATACCGTCGAGCCAACTGTCGGGATGGCCGTTGATCGCCGATGTCCCCATGCCGTGCGCGATGACATTGCGAATGGAGACATTGCGGATGATGCCGGCGGGCGGTTCCTTTTCGCGCTTGGCGCCATCCACCTCGCTGCGGCGCTTGATGTTGAAGTGAATCGGATCGCCATCGCCCCACCAGAACCAATCGAACCGGCGCGTGTCGATGGTGACGTTGGAGATCACGACGTCTTCCACCACGCCGCCGTCGAACACCATGAACGCCAAGCCGCGATTGGAGTTGGTGATGACCACGTTGTCGATGGCTACGCGCCGCACAGCATTCGAGTTGCCGTCGCAGAACTTGATGGCGCTCGAAGACGAAGACAGCCGGCAGTTCGTCACGGTCACGTTCTCAACGGGCAAGGCAGGGCCCCAAATCTCGGCCGAATAGAAGACCAGGGCGTCGTCTCCGGTCTCGATGGTGGAATTGGAGATGTGCACGTCCTGGCACCCATCCGGATCGATGCCATCGGCCCATACCGCCATCTTCTGGTCGGAGAAGATGTAGATTCCATCGATGGTCAGGCGCTTGCAGGCATACGGATTGATGGTCCAACTGCGCGACCGCAGAAATTTGAGGCCGCTGATGCGTACATCCTGGCAGCGCAGCAGAAGAACCAGGCGCGGATAGACCGGCTCCTTCCCGAATCCTATAGGAAACGATCGCATCAGGGGCTTTCCGGTGGCCTCCATCAGAAGCTGATTGGGGCGGATGTAGTAATCGGTGAAATCGTTCAGCCGCGACTCGTAGGAGGCTTGCCCGTCGAGGGTCCCACGGCCTTCGATGGCGATGTCGTGCAAGTCCTCGCCATACAGCAGCGCGGCTTTCATGCCTGGATCGAATTCCTTGCCGTCGAGCGAGGCGAACAGTATGGCGCCGGCCTCCAGGTACAGGCGCACTGCAGACCGCAGGCGCAGTTGTCCCGAGGTGTACTCGCCGGGCGGAACATAGACGGTGCCGCCTCCGGCTCGCCCGCACGCGTCGATGGCGGATTGCAACGCTGGACGCGCATTATCCTGCTTACGGCCCGTGGCGCCGTAGTCCTTTACATTGAAAACCGGCTGGGCGGCCAGCACGGCCGCGCAGGCCGTCATCACGAACCAGAGCTTCATGAGATTATTCTGCACGAAATTCGCAGGCGGGATGCCATCCCGCCGTCTGGAAATTGGCAATTTGCTCCCTGAATGGCGGGCTTTAGCCCGCCAAAAAGGCCAATCTCCAGGGGCGCGCTTCAGCCCGTCCTTAGGCGGGATGCCATCCCACCGCAGGTTGTCAACCTCTCCTACTGGCCGCCTCGGCCGCGGCCGGGTGCGCGTGGCGTCCGCGCCTGCTTCATCAGGTCGTCGAATTCCGCCTTGGTCATTTTCAGTTTTTCGGGATGAGCGTTCACCCATTTTTCGAAAGCGTCCAGCTTTTGTGCGTTCCAGCCGCCTTCGAATTCCGCGCCGTTCGTGCCTAGCTTATTCAGTTCGAAGTTGAAAGCATCCTGCAGATTGGTGAACTCCGCCTTGCTGATTGCGGCCGCGGCCAGCACCGCTGGAATAAAGATAACGCCATCCTGTTTGGCCAGGACCAAATCGCCCGGCAACACCACGGCGCGTCCGATGCGCACCGGCACGTTGATCCCCGTCAATTGCATTTGCGCCCATGCCGAAGGATCGTAGCCCCGGTAAAACCCGTTAAGGTTGGCGATTTCGCGGTTCTCCTCCGCATCGCGGATGCCGGCGTCGAATATGAAACCCGAATGGGTGTGCGCGGCAATTCCGCTTCCCAGGTTGGAACCGATCAGGGTGCCTTCGATGATTTTTCCATAGCCGTCACACACCATGGTGTCGCCCATCTGCAGCTCGTTGATCACCCAACTATTGGTCCCGCTGACACGGCCTTCCGCCTTTCCTTCGGCAGCCACGGCGTTCGCCATGTCCGGGCGGCGCGGCATGAACTGCGCCGTGAGCGCGCGGCCGGCGAACGCCTTTTCGATGTGGAGAGCCTGCCAGCCGCCCTCAAACTGGTTCGCGTAGCCTTGGCCACGCATGTACTCCCATACGTCCTCGATGGATACGTCGAGCGCGCGCTCCAGCAGATTGTCCGCCACCTTGGGACGCCCATCGGGGAAGCGCTCGCCCTTCCATTCGGAGGTATAAAACAGGATCTGTTCCTTGGTCTGCTTGATCTGGCCGAACGCAGTCGCCGCTGCGAAGATAGTAAAGCCTATCAGAATTTTGGAAACGATCGTTTTCATCAGCTTGCCCTTTTGGCCTCTTGGCCAACGGTTATTATATGTCCAAGCACCGCGCCATTTCCGGAGCGGCTCTTGTAGTCTCGCGGGGAAACACCCATCACGCTGCGGAACACCAGCCCAAAATAACTCTGATCGCAAAATCCGACCTCCTGGCTGATCTCCGCGATGGTTTTGTCCGTCGCGGTGAGCAGCGCTTCGGCCTTGGCGACGCGCAAGTGATTGAGGTAGGCAACGAAAGGTTGCCCGGTCACCCGTTTAAAGAAACGCATGAAGCTCGACTTGCTCATGCGAACCAATAGCGCGGCCTGCTCCACGGATATCGCCTCACTGTAACTGCGGTTGACGAATTCGAACAGCGGCGCCAGGCGTTCCAGATCGCCATGTTTCCGTATGTAGATGTCCTCGCTGCCACGGAACGCCGCGTAATGATTCACCAGCAGCACGAGGATCATCTTGAGGTAGGTTTTCACGGAGAGGCGTCCGCGCGGGCTCCTGACAGGCAGCTCCTCCGAAGCGCGCAAAATCAGGTCGAATACCTGCGAGGGAATGCCCGTGCCGGCGGGGACCACGTGCGGAAAATCACCGTCCTGCACCAGGAAGGGCATCAGGTATTCGATATCGTCGCCGGTCGTCTCCTTGCCGCGGATGAGCTCGGGAAGGAAGGTGAGCAGCGCCGCTTTCACCGGCCCGCGGCCGTAGGAGCACGAACGGTGCAGTTGCGTGCTTCCCATCACGAACAGGTCGCCGCGCTTCATGGGAAGGGGGCGGCCCTGGACATCGTAGACCACTTCGCCGGAGTGAAGATATAGAACCTCGAAGTAGTCGTGGCGGTTGGGCCGGATCCCGTGTTTGGGGTTGAACTTCAGGAAGCGGATATCGATTGGAAACTCTGCGGAGAAAGGCCACCGGTGAACCATCTGCGCGTTGATCTGCGGCTCGATGATCGAGTACGCATCTTCCCACTGGCAATGGACAAACGACCTCATGGCGGCCCCGTCGCGACCCAACTCCCCGCGCAAACATGGCGCGGACCAGTTCCCCTACGTGTTCCAGTATAATCCGATTTGCGTTGTAGGGCAGGCGTTCCGGGGCGGGGGGAACCCGCCGCCGGAATGCCATTCTGCCCAGCATCGCGGCGGTTAAGCGAGCCGGCTGGCTTCCTCCTCGCGGATCATGCTCCACAGCCGGTCCCCGGAGCGCTCCGTGTTCCATTCCGGAGTGGGCGCAAAATAAGCGGTGTTGGGCCGCAAATGTTGTTTGCACACTTCATCGTTCAACGTGATCCCCAGGCCCGGTTTGTCCGATACCTTGATAAATCCCTTGTTGATGATCGGTTTCTCGATGCCTTCCACCAGATCCTGCCACCACGGCACATCCAGCGAATGGTTTTCGCACGCCAGGAAGTTCTCCGTGGCCGCGGCACAGTGTACGCTGGCAATCGCGCCCACCGGAGTCCCGGCGTAGTGCATGGCCATGGGAACGCCGTACTCCATCGCGCGGTCGCCGATCTTGTGCGTCTCCAGGATTCCGCCGGAAGTGGAAATGTCCGGGTGAATCTTGCTGACGGCGTGCCGCTCGCACAACTTCACGAACTCTTCTTTCAAATAGATGTCCTCGCCGGTCAGAATGGGCGTGGGGCTCTCGGCGGTGATGTGCGCCAGCATGTCGGTGTACTGCCACGGAATCACATCCTCGATCCACGAGAGGTTGAACTTCTCATAAGCCTTACCCAGCCGGATGATGGAGTTCACACCCAGATGGCCCAGATGGTCCATGGAGAGCGGAATCTCCATCCCCACGGCCTCGCGCGCCGCCTGCACATACTCGCATAGCCTGTCGATGCCTTTTTGAGTGATCTCGGTAGCCACGAAGGGATGCATCAGTTGATTGCGTTCCCACGGGGTCAGCTCCGCGGGGGCGGTCACCGTGTCGGGAATACCCCGCAGCAGGGGAAGTCCCACGTCCATCTTCAGCCAGGTGAGGCCCATCTCTTCTTTGCGCGCCTTCAGGCGCTGCGCGAAGACGTGCGGGTCGTCGGACTCCTCGGTATCGGCATAAATGCGGATGCGGTCGCGGAACTTGCCGCCCAGCATCTGGTAGATGGGCACGTTGTACACTTTGCCGGAGATGTCCCAGAGCGCCTCTTCGATGGACACAACGCCGCCGGCCTGGCGCGAGTGAAATCCGAACTGCTTGATTTTTTCGAAGATATAGGTGATGTTAAGCGGGTTCTCATTCAGGATGCGGCTTTTCAAAAACAGCGCGTAGGTGGCGCTGGCCCCGTCGCGAACCTCGCCCAGTCCGTAGACGCCCTGATTGGTGTCGATGCGGATGATGGGGCAAGGGCTAGGTCCGGGCTTCACGATGGTAGCCACGCGGAGGTCGGTAATTCGGAGCGCGGACGGGCTCGAATTGGTATTCACATTCTTTTGCGGAGCCTGTTCGGCCGCGGCCTCCCGCGATAAAAGGGTAGCGCCCATTATCCCGGCTGAAGTCTTGAACAGATCTCGCCGGCCTATCTTGCCTTTGCGTTTGAACATAATTTGTATTTCCCTCCAGTCTGCCGGGTCGCCCCCGGCAGACGTAAACCAATACTGAGTGTAGTCCCACGCTGCCAAAATGAGGTAGTGGGCGAGCCCGGTCCGGGCTCGCCCACTTCAGGAGCTACCAGTAAAACTTCATCGAGACCTGCATGCGGCGCGGCGAATTCGACTGCGAGCGCCAATTGCCGAAATTGCCGTTTTGCAGCGTGGTGCCGCCGCTCAAGGCGCCGAACTGGGTCCGGTTCAGGTAGTTGAACGACTCCCACCGGATGTCCAAGTGCCTTGACTCGCCGAGCCTGATGGTTTTGTTCAGGGACGCATTTTCGTTGAAGCCCGCGAAGTAGCGCACCTTCGGGTTGTACCGCGTGGAGTTGCCCAGCGCGGTGGTGGATTGCGTGCCGAACCACGAGGCCGGCTGGAAGAAGCTGTCCGCGCCGGGATCGAAGCTTCCCGTATGCGTGCCGCGCCAGCCATCGTAGGTAGTGATTGTGGGCCGATTTCCCCCGTCGAAGATGGGGAAGCTGATGGTTGTGCCCAGGCCAATGGGGGTCCCGCTCTGGTACTGCTGGCTTCCGGCGAAGCGCCAGCCACCCAGGATGGCCGACGCTGCTCCCTTGCGGTTCAGGAAATGCTTGCCCTGGCCGAATGGCAGCTCGTATACATAGTTCAGCTTCACCACGTGCGTCTGGTCGTAGGATGCGATCGACTTCTCCAGTGCGCGGTCATATTGGTTTTCCGTGCCGGAGTTGCCGTCCGCGTCGGTCAGCAACTTCGAAAGGACGTAAGAGGCTTGCACCGTCAGGCCCGAGGAGTACCGCTTGGTGAACTTCACCTGCATGGCATTGTAGGTGGAGTGGCCGATCTTGTCGCCCTGGCCATTTAGGGTATCGATGGCCGAATACTGCGGGTAAGGACGCAGAGATTGCGCCACGGTCGCTCCTGTACCCCAGAGTGAGTTGAAACCCGACCAGGGAGGCGTAACTCCGGCGGCATTGGCAAGGGACGAGCCCACCAGAGAATTCAGCAGGGTTTTCCCCGAAGAGGTGAACGGGTTGAGGTTTGCCGGCAGATTCGCCAGGTTGAGCTGGTTATAGTACAGCAGATTCGACTGGATCTTGGCTGCCATCGTGCCTACGTACCCCACCTCCAGCACCGAGTTTTGGGTCAAACTGCGTTCGATATTGAAGGAGAAATTGATCTCATCGGATGGCGTGCTGGCCGCTTTCCCGTTGTAATAGGGGACGTTGGAGCCGTTGCCGACCGAGGGGTCGATATCCGGCACCTGGGCCCATGCCGGCGCACCGTTTTGCAATACCCAAAGCGGGGTCAGACCCTGGCTCTGGTCGCTGACGGTGAGGCGCTGCACGATTCCCAGGTTATGCGAGGAACTGCCTTCGTAGGTGAGCGGCCCGAAGCTGCGGCTGGCGGCTCCGCGCAAGGTGGTCTTGTTGTTCACCGAGTAGGCCAAGCCCAACCGGGGGGCGAAGCCGTTCCAGCCGGAGGTGAGGCTGTCTTTGCCTATTCTCCCCGGACCGAAGCCGTCGAAGATCAGCGCGCCGGGAAGACCGCCGGCGCCGGGGTTCGCCAAAGTCGGGTCGAAATCGCTGGCGTCGTAATTCCCCACCAGCAGCGGCCGGGCCAGTGAAAAGCGCACCCCGAGATTCACGGTAAAGTTACGGGACACGCGCCAATCGTCCTGAAAATACGCCTCGTGAGAACGGAATATGGTGGCCAGGTATCGGGGAGTGTCGAGCGAGTAGCCGGACACCTGCCCCAGCAGGAAGGAGGCAAACGCGCTCCCGCCGCCGGTGGCCTGGTTGGTGTTCAGGGGAACCCCGGTATTCAAGGCCTGGAAAGTTACGTTCCCAGCGATATTTTGCAATCCAAAGCCGTTGTAGTGGGTGGTGTTGTAGTAGTAACCCCACTTCATCGTGTGGCTGCCAATGACCTTCGTCATGTCGTCATGGAATTCCACCACGATGTTGTCGGAACCGTTGGGTGCGGCTACGCCCCAGGACGTGAACTCGCTATTCGTAAAGTTGATCTGTGGGAAGTCGTCCTGGCAGGCAGGGTAATTCGGTATGCAAATTCCTTTTTGCGTCCAGGGAGTACTCGTTGTAGGAATGCCCTGGGCCTGCGGCGCCCCGCTGTAGGTTGCGAAGGAACCGTGGTTCTGCTCCCAATTGTTGCCGCCGGCGTAAAAGCGGTTAATCAAGGTCGGCGTGAGGGTGTAATCGTAACTCAGGCGATACACGTCGGACCGGTTGTAGCCCGGGTTGCCGGCTAGCGGTTCGGGCAGGCCCGGAGCACCGGTGGGGCCGTACTGATCCTTTTCCCGGGTGCGCTCGAAGAAGAAGGACATCCTCTGTTTGGAGGTAATCACCTGATCGCCCTTGATACTGTACTTGTTGTTCGGCGATATGGTGGTGCCGTCCGAAATATAGTTATTGCGGACGTAAGCCGAGGTGCCCGGTACAGTCCCCGGAACGTTCGGCGCGATCAGCGGCTGCGCATAATTGATGATCGATTTGGAGATGGGATCGATCCGCGCGGCCGGAATCTGGTTATTCGGGAACGGGGTCCGGACATACGAGCCGTTCACTAACGTCGTGGTGGACGGATCGTAGATCGGATACATCACACCGCTGCCGTTGACCCAGTTTTGGAAGTTGCCGCTGTAGAATTCCGGCGGCGGCACGCTATAGGGAGTCGGGGTAGCGCCGATGCGGTTGCGGAAACCTTCATAGGAGAAAAAGAAAAAAGTCTTGTTTTTCCCGTGGTACACCTTGGGAATCCACACCGGACCCCCAACCGTGACGCCGAAATCGTTCTGCTTGTAGACCGGCTTGGTGGCGCCATAGAATCCTTTGGCGTCGAGGTCCTGGTTGCGCAGAAACTCATACGCGTCCCCGTGCAACTCGTTGGTGCCGGACTTCGATACGAAACTCATGGCGCCGCCGGAGGCATGGCCGACGTCGGCCTTGAAGCCGCCGGAAACCACGGTGAATTCCGTGAGCGCGTCGATCGAAGGAGTGTTAATCTGCGTCCAGGTGACTCCGTTGGAATCCAACTGGCCGGCAGTAGTGACCGTGGTGCCGTCGAGGGTCATACCATAGGCGCCGCCCTTCCCTCCGCCTACGCGGTATTGGCCGGTGGAGTTCACTTCCGCCGTGGTGGCCGACAGATCGAAGGGGCTGCGCACCGCCCCGTTCACCAACAACGGCAGGTCATCCACCAACGTGTTGGATACCTGCGTGGCCACAGTGGCGGTTTCCGTCTGCAAGATCTGTGCGTTGGCCGAGACTTCGATGGTCTGCTGCGAGGTGCCCACCTCCAGGACAACGTCCAGTTCGACCGTGGCTCCGGCGGCCACCACAATGTCACTTGCAATGTAGTTCTTAAATCCGGTCTTTTCGACCCGGACCCGGTAGGTTCCCACCGGCAACGACGGCACGGCGAAATCTCCCGCCGTCGTGGTGTTGGTTCGGAAGTTGGCGTTGGTGCTAGGCTGGATTACCGTTACCTCCGCTCCGGGCACAACGGCCCCACTGGAGTCTTTCACGGTTCCGGTGATGACACCGCGATCGTTTTGAGCGAAAAGGGCCGTGGAAATCCCGGCAAGGGCGAGAAGAAGCGTGCGCCAACGAGGCGCGCGAGCATGTTTGAACATTTCTCCACTCCTGTTTAGACACATTGCCATGGCGAGACTGCATGGCAGACTAACCTGCTACAGGATCATATTGCGCCACGCGGGAGTCGCTTTCTCTGAGAATCGTGCCGAAAGTTCTGAGAAAACTATCAATCGTCGAGGGGCCTATTTCGGCCGGCAACTTTGCTCGGATCCCGCCTATCGGAATGAACGCAACCTGGCAGGCGTTCTTCAGGATGGGCTTGACAATTGGGGTCGGACTCTAGAGGTAGTTGCAAAATTCGTGGGTGCGACCGCTCCCTTACGGTCGCGGCTCTGTAAGCACCCGCTATTCAACGTGCTTCTACGGAGCCGCGCGCGTCAGCAAGCGGATTCCGGAATTTTGCAACTCCCTCTCTAGCCGGCCGCGCGCGCGAAAACGGCTTCCTAACACGTACCGGAATAGCGATATGGGAAAATGAGAGACGGTGATTCTACTAGACGGTATCTATTACGCGGCGGCATTTGCTGCCGCGGGCGGGGTGGTCGCCTGGCTGGCAGGCCCGTGGTTCGCGGTTCCGGCCTGGATCCTGGCCCTGTTCTGCCTGAGTTTTTTCCGCGATCCCGAGCGCGAAATTCCCGCCGGACCGGTGGCCGTTTCGCCCGCCGACGGCAAGGTGGTCGCTGTCAAAGCCGAAAGCCCCACGCTCAACCGCATCAGCGTTTTCCTCAATATTTTCGACGTTCACGTCAATCGCACGCCCATCCCCGGAATGGTTCGCGAGGTGCACTACCAGGCAGGCAAATTCCACGTGGCCAGCCGCGAAGAGTGCTCCGAGGCCAACGAGCAGAACATCGTCACCGTGGAAGGCGACGGCTCGACCGTGGTCTTTAAGCAGATCGCCGGGCTGATTGCCCGCCGCATCGTGTGCCGCAAGAAGGCCGGCGACCAGCTAGCTCCCGGAGAACGCGTGGGCCTCATCAAATTCGGCTCGCGGGTGGATGTGCTGCTGGGCCCCGAGTGGGAGATTGTGGTGCAGCCGGGCATGCGCGTGGCCGCCGGTTCCAGCATTCTGGCCCGCCGCCGCGATCGGAACCAATAAATATGGGGATCCAATATGGGCATTAAGGAGCGGCTCATCGATCCGAAGTCGCCCGACCGGCGTCCGCGGCGCGCGGCTTACGCGCTGCCCACGCTGTTCACCGCGGGCAATATTTTCCTTGGATTTTTGTCCATTTTGCGGTCGTTCCACGGCTCCATGGCGGCGGCCACTGGCGGCGCCGACGCGCCGGAACATTTTGCCACCGCCGCGAAAGCCATCGGGGCGGCGGTGTTTCTGGACGGGCTGGACGGACGCATTGCGCGCATGACCAACACCACCAGCGATTTCGGGCGCGAAATGGATTCCCTCGCCGACGTGATCAGCTTCGGCATCGCTCCAGCGGTGTTGGCTTACGCCTGGGGGGTCCAATTTATCGATACCACCATCGGCCCCAATGTCCGCGAACAAATTACCCGGTTCGGCACGTTCGCGGCGTTCCTGTTTTTGCTGTGCGGAGCGGCGCGGCTGGCGCGCTTCAACATTCAGAAGAACCCGGTCCCCAAGAATCCCGGCCGCCCCGACCGGAAATATTTTGTGGGCCTGCCGATTCCCGCCGGCGCCGCCATGGTTGCCGGCGTCGTATTCGCTTTCGATGGCCAACCGCTGGTCTATTGGGAGCTCTCCGCGGTCTGGCTGGTGTTGATCGCGGTTTTGGGACTGCTCATGGTCAGCACCTGGCGCTACTACAGCTTCAAGGGCATCAGCCTGAGTAAACCGTACACGCCGCTATTGATCATATTGCTAGGAGCATTTATTTACCTCACCTGGAATTGGCCCCAGCCGGTGCTGCTGGCGATGCCCGCCGCTTACGTGGCCAGCGGCATCCTCATCCGTATCGGCGGAATCATTCGCCGTCGTCTACGCCATCCCCCGCCGCCTCCCACGCCCGCTCCCGGAGCGGCGGTATGAGCACCATCGCTCTAATTGGCTCGGACTCGCTGCTGGGTCGCGAGATCCGCGACGTCGTCGCGACTTCGGATGCGGACATCGGCTTGCTCGGCGGAATTATTCGCCGGCGGGCCCGGTGGGCGCCCCGCCGTCCCCCACCACTTCCCACGCCCGCTCCCGGAGCGGCGGTATGAACACCATCGCTCTAATTGGCTCGGACTCGCTGCTGGGTCGCGAGATCCGCGACATCGTCGCGACTTCGGATGCGGACATCGGCTTGCGGCTGGTGGCCGATTCAGAGGAGGTCGCCGGAGCGTTGACCCGCGTGGGGGACGAGCCGGCTGTGGTTGGCGGGCTGACAGCAGAAAGTTTGGACGGGGTGCGCGCCGTTTTTCTGGCGGGCTCCGTGGAAGCCAGCCACAAGGCGCTGGCGCTACTGGCGGAGGACCCCGGGCCTACGGTTATCGACCTCACCGGAGCGGCGGAGGAGCGGCCGGACGCGCGCTTGCGGGCGCCGCTGGTGGAATCGCGCGAGGAAGCGGATGAGGACCGGTACGATTCCGTAGTGCAGGTGATCGCCCACCCGGCGGCCATCGCGCTGGCCCTGTTCTTACGCCGGCTGCACTCGATTGAGGCGGTGCGGGCATCGGTGATCCAGATTTTCGCGCCGGCCAGCGAGCACGGAACGGAGGGTGTGGAAGAGTTGCAAGGGCAGACCGTGAGCCTGCTCTCTTTCAAGAAGCTCCCACACGCGATTTTCGATACGCAATTGAGTTTCAGCATGCTGGCGAAATACGGCGAGGGAGCCAAGGTCTCGCTCGAGGAGACGGAACTGCGCATCGAACGCCACTTGGCGAGCCTGCTGGCCTTGCCCGGACCGGGTGAGGGCGTGCCGATGCCCTCGCTGCGGTTGATCCAGGCGCCGGTGTTTCACGGATACAGTTTCGGCGCGTGGGTGGAGTTCGAATCGGACCCCGGGATGGAGAATTTGGAAAGCGGCCTGGTGACCGGCTCGATTGAGGTGCGCGGCAGCGACTTTGAGGCGCCGACCAACGTGGGGCAAGCCGGCCAGAGCGGAATCGCGGTAGGCGCCATCTCTCCCGACCGCAATCGTCCGGAGGCTTGCTGGTTCTGGATAGCCGCGGACAACTTGCGGCTTACAGCGGAAAACGGGGTGGCCGTGGCACGGCAACTGATATGAGACTAGCGCGATACAGTGATGTTGTGAGGGCGGTTTACCAACCCGCCCCGCATGGCGGCGTTGCCGCAACCGAAACAAGGTTCACCGCAGAGATGCAGAGGCGCGGAGAAAAACCAAAGCAAAGTCAAAACCGGAGGGCGCGGAGGTGGCGGAGGTCGCTGAGGGGTAGGATCCCGGGGGGCAGCGTCTCAGCAGCCTCGGTTCGCCAAACTCGTCGCCAGCCGCAACCAAAAGAATATTCACCACAGAGGCGCAGGGACACGGGGGAAAACGTCAAAACCGGAGGGCACAGAGGTGGCGGAGGCCACGGAGGCGTGATCCTCCAGGGCATCAGCGTCTCAGCGGCCTCGGTTCGCGAGGATCGTCGCGGCTTGCAACGATTCTGGCCGTTAGTGGTAAATGGCGGCAAGCCGCAACCAAAAGAATATTCACCACAGAGACACGGAGACACGGAGGAAAACAACGTCAAAACCCGAGGGCACCGAGGCGGCGGAGGCGTGATCCTCCGGGATGTCAGCGTCTCAGCGGCCTCGGTTCGCGAGGATCGTCGCGGCTTGCGAAGATTCTGGCCGCTGGTAGTACATGGCAGGCAGTTTCGCCTGCAAGCAGTGATTGCGAGCGCGGTTCTTGCGGCCGGGTGCGGTTACCACCTCGGCGGCCAGGGCGATCTCATCCCCAAAGACGTCAAGACCATCGCCATCCCCGCGTTCACCAACGCCACCATGCAGTATCAGGTGGCCACGGTGCTCACCGACAACGTGGTCCGCGAGTTTCATGCGCGCACGCACTACACCATCGTCACCGACAAGACACACGCCGACGCGGTTCTCACCGGCACCGTGGTGAATTTCGCGGTGCTGGGAGGCATTACCACCGACCCCGTGACCAGCCGCGCCACGAGCTCGCAAATCATCCTCACAGTGCAGTTCAGCCTGACGGATCGGCGCACCGGCAAAGTGATTTACCAGCGCAGCGGGTACGAGTTCCGCAATCGGTACGAGATTTCCACCAGTCTCCCGGCGTATTTCGACGAAAGCAACCCGGCCATCAAACGCGTGAGCGAGGACGCCGCGAGAGCCTTGGTGACGTCCATCCTGGAGGCGTTTTGACGGCCTCGCAACTGCTGGCGCGAGCTAAAAAGCGCGACTTTCCTCCGGCCGTGCTGCTGCTGGGGCCGGAGGCTTACGAGCGGCGGCGTATCAAGGAAGGGCTGACGGCCGCGTTCGCGGAAGGCGCCGTGGCGCAGCTCGACTTGGCGGAGGTGACGCTCGCGGCGATTCTGGACGATGCGCGGGCGCTGTCGCTGTTCGCTTCGGAACGGCTCATCTGGGTGGTGAACGCCGAGGCGGCGTTGCCGGCCCCTTCGAAGTCCGCCGCCGAGGACGATCCCGAAGCGGAATCCAGTACCGGAGGCGGGGATGCGGCGCCCCTGGCGGCGTATCTGAAGAACCCGACGCCGGGAGTGCTCCTGGTTTTCGAGGCCATGCGCTTCGATTTCGAGGGCGACGACAAGCGCAAGCAGGACCGTGTGCGGAAATTCTATTCCGCGCTGCGCGACGTGGTGGAATTGCGGCGGTTTGCGGCGCATGAAGCGCGCGCCGAGGGCGAATTGCTGGCGCGGCGCGCGGGCCTCGCGATCCAACCCGACGCGCTCGACCTGCTGGTGGAAGCGCTGGGCGCGGATATCGCGCGCATCGCCGTGGAAATCGAAAAGCTGGCGCTCTATGCCGGAACGCGCGCGATTTCCAGCGACGATATCGCGAACCTGGTGCCGGACGCGCGCGCCACCACCATTTTCGCGCTGGTGAACGCGCTCGGACGGCGCGACCGCACGCGCGCGCTGGAGTTGCTGGACACGCTGACCAGCGAGGGCATCTACCTGCCGCTCGCACTGACGTTCCTCTCCACGCAATTCCGCCTTGCGATGGCGGCTCGCGAGGCCGGATTAAAGAGCGCGCAGCAGGTACAGGCGCACTTTACGCGGATGGGAGTGCCGATGTGGGGGTCGCGCGCGGATCAGGTGTGGCAGACGGTTGCCAAATTCGGCAAACCACAACTGGAGCGCGCCATGAAACTGATTTCGGAAGCGGATAGAGGGCTGCGCGACGCGCGGCCGGATGACCGCCTCATCATGGAGCAGTTCCTCTTGAAATTGACGGCCTGAAGCGCGCGGGTCAGGCCGCCAGCGCTTTGACTTTCAAGTGCAACTTGGACTTGTACCGCGCGGCGGTGTTTTCCTTGATGATGCCGAGCTTGGCCGAGCGGTCGATCTCGGAGAACGTCTTGGGCAGCAGCTCCGCGGCGGCCTTGGCGTCTTTGCCGGCGAGCGCGCGCCGCATGGCGCGGATCTGGTGGCGGAGGCGAGTTTTGTTCTTGCGGTTCACTTCAGTGCGCCGTTCCGTCTGACGCACCCGCTTGATCGCGGAAATAGTATTTGCCATCTTTGACTAACTTGATTCCTTACAGAGTGATCGAGTTTCCAGGATAGCGCAAGGGGGGTGCGCGGGGCAACTGGGGGGTAGTGCCTGAAAGTCGCGTTGATTGCAAATTGCGATAAACTCGTGGCGTCCGGGCGACTCGGGAGTCCTCAAAATTTCACTGTCGGTGGCATTTTGATGGAACTGGACGGAAGTGCTCTCAAAAGGAAATGGATGAACATTTCTCCCCTCCTCGAAGGCGGGCTGTCCAGCGTGAATGCAAAGATGCAATCCTGGAACAAGGCGACCGCAGCGAAATCGGAGATTTGGCCTCCTCGGTACACAACTAGGCACTCTTTGAACACCACATCTCCAGGCCCTAGGTTTGACGCTGGCCCAAAGTTGTCGTCCAAATATAATACTCATCGAGTCCACATGAACACCGCGGTTGGACGCATTGTTTTCAGGTCAACAGGACTGAGTTGCTCCCATCCGCTGCCCAGAGGGAAAGCAATCTATCTGCTTGATCTTCGTTCAACGTGGCTTTTAGCCCTAGATGGTAGCTGCATCGTGCCCAGCATGGGAATAGTGTGCCTAGGTGGCCGAACTCAACTCAAATATTGACGGAAGCGCCCGGAAGGCGTATTATTTTACGTAGGATTATACGCACGAGGAGAAAACAATGATGCCCGCCATCGGTCAGGCGTTTCACGGATTTGGATTATTCAGCGACGAGGTATTCAGCTCCACCGACCTCAACAGGAGATCGGCGGAAGTCTTAAACCACGCCCGCAAAAACCCTGTCACAATCGCGCGAAACAATGAGCGGTTTGCGCTCATCAGGCGTGAGCAGGCTGCCTCCCTAGTCAAGGGACTCACTCAGATGATGGAGGTCATGCAGTTGGCACAGGGAGTCGTAGCGCTGCGGAAAAACAACCCGGACTCGGTTCCGCCCGGCGTCGCCTGGATGAGTGCGTTTGACGAAGAAGACCGCCTGTCGATGCTCACCGAGGTTTTTGCCGCTTGTGCCCAAGCGTCTATCGACTGTGGGTGGGAAAGGGTGGAAGCTCTCGTCCATGAATGGTACGAGAGCGCCATGGCGATAGAAACCGGGGCACTGCATGAAGCGATGGAGTCTGACCCCGACGAACAGCCCCTTACCGATCCAAGCACAACGCCAACACCAGAGGCCGGCGAAGCCGCAGCAGGGCCAAGAAAATGAGCGCCAGCGAGATGGCCGATGACGCCGAGCCATCTCTGGACCTGCCGGCCCCTCCGGACATCTCGCCCGGGGTACCCGGAGAGTGGACCCTAATCGCGCACAACAAGAGTGTCCTTAAAGGGTGGGATTCCCTGTGCCGCAAATACGCCTGAGGATGCAAAGCGTTGCTACGCGTGGTTATCCCGCCACGCGATGCGCCCCATACCGGGCCGTTGCTATCCACTGAAGGGAAAACCTAACGTGGGATGTTGGGGATACGAGATCGGGTCAGGGAATCGCGTATATTATAAACCCGATGTTCGACAGAAACGGGCTCTAATCTACTATGCCGGGCCTCACCCAAGACAGGTTTCTTCACCACCGAAGGGATTATGACGTTCAAGCAACATAGCGGAAAGAAACTGTAACCCCATTCCAACCGCAAGCTACGAAGCGCTTCTCACCGAGGCCTTGCTCCAGGCGATCGAAAACGGTGAACGGTATGTCGCTATCGGACGCCGCTTCGGGCACTTGCTCGGAAAACAGAGGAGCCGCGCGGCGGAGGAAACCAATGTCATGCGGCTGCTCGGTCTGCTCATTCAGGACTACGACCGCCGGAATGCACTACCCGCCGAGAAACCGACCTGCGCCGAGCTTTTCCAACTCCTGGCGGAGTCATCCGGTCGGCAACCGAACTGCCGAGAAACGGGACCGCGCCGGCATGCATCTCTATTGCGTGGGGCAGTTGCCACGGGAACGGAATCCATGAGGCCGGTTCACGTTGTAATTTTGCTATTGGCCGGTGCGCTGAGTGGAGCGCTGCTGATGAAGGTAGTGCCGCCGTCGAAGCCGGCCGTTCATACCGCGGTTGCGCCGCAGGTTCAGCCACCGCCGGCGCCCGCGCCGGTGCAACCAGCGCCGGAGCCCGCAGTGCAGCCAGAGCCAGCCCCGCCGGAGCCAGCCCCGGCGGTTGCCGAGACGGCGAAGCCGTCGCCCATGCCGCCTGCAAGACCGTTGGCCCGGCGCGAAGCTCCCAAGCCGCCGCCGGTCCGGACCGTGGCATCCGTGGCTGCCGATCCGGCGCCAATCCCACGGCCACCTCCGCCGCCCGCCGACGATCCGGCGCCTGATCCCGCGCCGACGACCCCGGCAATAACCCCTCCACCCGCGACCCCTGAGCCGGAGCCCGCGGCTCCGGCGCCCGCTCCGCAGCCCCACCAGGTGACGCTGAACGCCGGTTTACTTTTGCCGGTGCGCCTGGTGGACGGATTATCCTCGGAGCGGAATGTCCCCGGCGATGTCTTCCAAGCCACCCTCGATAAAGAGCTCGTGGCGGACGGCTTTGTGATCGCCGAACGCGGCGCGCGGGTGGAGGGACGAGTGGTCGCGGTAGACCGGGCGAAGCCGAGAGCGGCCGCGGCGCTGGCCGTGGAACTGACCCGCCTGCACACTTCCGACGGGCAGAACGTGGCCATCCAGACCGAGAATTATTTCAAGCATGCCGACCCGAGCCAGGTGGATAACACCACTAAAATTGCCGGCGGTGCGATTATCGGAGCGGCCATCGGCGCCATCGCGGGCGGCGGAAAGGGCGCGGCCATCGGCGCCGGTGTTGGCGGCGGCGCGGGAGCCGGCGATGTCCTGCTGGTTCGCGGCAAACCGGCGGAGTTGCCGTCGGAGACGCTGGTGACGTTCAAGCTGAAGAGCAACCTGCCGTTGACCGAAAAGTTGCAATAAGCTGCCACTACCCTGCCGCCGGGACCGAGGAACTGGTGGCCGACGGAAGCTTCCCCGGCGCCATGGGGAGCGAGCGAATCCGCTGGCCGGTGGCGTCGAAAATCGCATTGCCGATGGCCGGCGCCAGACCCATAAGCGGAGTTTCGCCCGCGCCCGCCGAAGGGATGTCGTTGCGGTCCAGCAGCACCGTCTCGATTACCGGCATATCGGCGAAGCGCGGCACGCGATAGCGCGCCAGCCGGTTGGTTACGATCTTGTTGTCGGCGAAATCCACCTGCTCGAACAGCGCGCCGCCCATCCCCATGGCTATGGCGCCTTCCACCTGGTTGCGCAAGTGCTCGGGGTTCACCACCGCGCCGCACTCGAAGGCTTCCACCACGCGGACCACTTTCACCGCGCCGTCGATCACGCTCACTTCCGCGCAGTTGGCCACGTACGAGCCCTTCTCGAAGCCGCCTGAAATGCCGAAACCGCGGCCCGGCGTCTTCTTGCGGCTGTTCCAGCCGAACTTGTCCGCCGCCGCCTGGATCACCGCTCGCAAACGCTCATTGCGGGCGTTCTTCAAGCGGAATTCCAGGGGGTCGATCCCGGCCGAGTGCGCCAATTCGTCCATGTAGGACTCGCGCACGAAGTGGTTGGCCGTCCCCGCGAGGCCCCGGTACGAACCCTGCCGCAGCGGCGACTTGCTCTGGTGCATCTGCTCTTTCTTGCGGGGCACGTCGTACGGTGTCTGCAGCGCCGAGGGGCCGGAGTTGTAGTTGTGCATCTCCCACTCGGCAAGCGTTCCGTCGGGATTCAGCTTGCCACCCACTTCGATGAGCCCGCCGGGGCGGAAGTAGGCCCACGTCATTTCCTCCTCGCGGGTCCAATTGCGCTTCACCGGCTTGCCGGTGGCCTTCGCCAGCCGCGCTGCCTCGTAAGCCGCCTCTCCGTTGTGCTTGCCGCCGTAGCCCGACCCGGTATCGGGCACGATCACCCGCACGCGCTCTTCGGGCATACCGAAATGCTGCGCTAATTCGCTGCGCACGCCGAAGGGCCGCTGCGATCCGGTCCACACGGTCAGCGCGCCGTCCTTCCATTGCGCCAGCGCCGACCGCGGCTCGAGCGGCACGTGCGCGATGTAGGCTACGGTGTAGGCGGTGAGGCCAGCGCCGTCGGTGGCGTCGCGCCCATTCTTCTTGAAATAGGCGTAGACATCCTTCGAGGAAGCTTCCGCGGCCACCGCCTTCCAATCGGCCTTCAGGGCGGCCACGGCCTTCTCGGCGGTGAACGGGTCGGGCGCCGTGACGCCCACAAAATCGCCCTCATGCACCACTTTCACGCCGGGCATGGCTTCCGCCGCTGCGCTGTCGAGCGACACCAGCGTGGCCCCGAACGAGGACGGATGCAGCACCTTCCCGTAGAGCATATCGGGAGCCTTGGTGTCGTAGGTGAATCTGTGCGCACCGGTGACCATCTCACGCCCGTTGACCTTGGGCAGCGACGTTCCGGCAATCTTCCATTCGGTAGCCGGCGCCAGCGCCGCACTCGCCGCGATTGTGCGCGTAAGTTTCTCGCCATTGGTCAATTCGCCGAATCCGGCCGAATGGCTGCCCGCCATCACTTTGCCGTCGACCACCTGGATGGCGGAACGCTCCACCATCCATTTCTGCGACGCCAGATCGACCAGCGTTTCGCGCGCCGCCGCCGCGGCCCTGCGAATCACCGGCCACATTTGCGGAGTGGTCTGGCTGCCGACGGTGCCGAAATCGTAGGGAGTGAGCTCGGTATCGGCCAGCACCATGCGGATGGACGCCACCGGCGTGCGCAACTCTTCCGCCACCGCCTGCGTGAGCGACGTTCGGGCGTTCTGTCCCACTTCCACTTTGCCGGAGTACACCGTCACCATTCCGGTCTCGCCGATGTGCAGCCACGCGCTCAAATTCTGCGGCGCCTGGCGGGGTCCGCCCCGTCCGCCGCCGGTCTCCTGCGCGTACACGCCGTCATCCACCAGCATCACCACCACGCCGCCGCCCAGCACTGCGAAGAAGTCGCGCCGATTCATGCCCGGCCTCCCTGCTTGGCCACCGTCTGGGCGGCCATCTGAATTGCCCGCACTACGCGCGAATACGTTCCGCACCGGCAGATGTGGCCGTTCATGCTGCTGACGATATCGGCCTCGCTGGGGTGCGGAAAGCGCTCGAGCAGTCCCACGGCGCCAAGGATCATGCCGGGAGTACACCAGCCGCACTGCATGGCATCGGCCTCCAGAAAGGCCTCCTGCACGGGGTGCAGTTTTCCCGAGGCAGCCAGTCCCTCGATGGTGACCACGCGCTTGGCGCCCACGGTGCCGACTTTCGTGAGGCACGACTTGGTGGGTGTGCCATCGATCAGGACCGTGCAGGCGGAGCATTGCCCCTCGCCGCAGCCGAACTTGGTCCCGGTGAGATCAAGATCGTCTCTGAGGACGCTCAACAGCGTGCGATCGGGATCGGCATCGACCCGGCATCGCGTTCCATTCACATCCAGCTCCGTGACCCTCGCCATACGTATATTGTGGCTCAAATCGACCGGTACCGGATGAACGCTTCCTAACATTAACTTACGTTCAGGCGCGCAACTGGCAGGCGGAATGCCGCGTTCAATTCGGTAGGAGGTTGCTAGATATGAAACGGCAAATGTTGGCCTTAGGATTTGTGATCGCCGGGACTCTTTTCAGCGGGTGCGCCGCGCACGGCGCTGTGGTGGTGGGGTTCGCGCCGCCTCCGCCCCGATATGCAGTGGTGGGCGTCGCTCCGGGTCCGGGTTACGTATGGGCGGAGGGCTTCTACGACTATCGCGGCGGCGGCTACGCGTGGGTGCCGGGGCGATGGATGCGCCCGCCGCGTCCCCATGCGGTGTGGGTGCCGGGCACGTGGGTGCAGGGACACCGCGGGTACGAATTCCGCAAAGGGTATTGGCGGTAAGGCGCTGTGCGCGCCGGCGCGGAGTTACTCGGAGAACTCCGCGCCGGATTGGGGCGCTGTCCGGCCGTATTAGAGCAGTTCCTCGATGGCAGTCGGCAGTGAGTCCAGAGGGACGGTAGGGGACAATTCAGGCAGGTGCCTCTCGTGGACGCCGTTTCAGAAGAGTTCCCCCCTAACACCCCGGAAAACCAGCCGGTTTCGGATAATCGAGACCGGCACATTCCGCGTCCAGCACCGTCTTTGAAATCCCGCCGAGGCCACACGAATCCGAGTGGACCATTATTCGCCGTGGATGGCGTATTCTCCCGTTGCTAGTAAAAGGGGCGGCTATGAGGCTGGCGATGGCGGACTGGACATGTCGCCCAACTCTCTAGGCAGGTCCGCAAAGCGCGCGGTATGTCCGGAGAACCTCCTTTTCCGTCATGCCTGAGATGTAGTCCGCGACGGATCGCGTGACCTTCATGCTGTCGCCGTCGGCACCACGAATCTCGTCCTTAAAAAATGGCGGGAACAGATTCCAGGACTTCTTTTCGTCGGCCGCAGCTCGAAGATCGTGAAAGACACGCTCCACGATTTTGCGCTGGCCCCGCTGATGGGTGGCGAGCTCGTTCTGAAGAATGACGTAGTGCCAAGTTAGTTCCTTCAGCATCCGTATTTCATCTTCGGCTGACTTTTCGATGGTGACACAACGTCCACTTGCATCGGGTTCGACAAGCTTGATCGCCTCTACATATCGGGAGATGAGCACTGTTATGAATTGCCACAGCCCACATCGTTGCTCCCGTGATCCCACGTACCGACGATTCAACGGAAACAAGTCGCAGATCCCCGAAAAGACGCTCTTTAGTTCCGTCGCCCGGCTGGCCAACTCGGCACATCGCTCAAAGACCTCGGAGAGGAATGCAGTCCGTTCCTGAGATTCATCGTCGGCGTTGGCGGCCAAGCTGAGTTGCTCCAGTGGGATCAGTCCCGCACAGTAGAAATCGACCAGATCATGGACCGAAAAGGTAATATCATCAGCCCAATCCATTAACTCCGCTTCGAGGCTCTTTACATGACGACCGGGTGGTTGGTCCGAACGTGCCATTCAAAATAAGCGGCCTCGGAGATGTAGGCCCCCCACTTTTCCGGCTTCTTCGGATTGGCGCCGTGGAACCAGGGGTACTTTAGGATACCGTTGAGAGTCGCGCGCGTGAGATTGAGGCCCGGAACAAAGTTTGAACTCTTTTCTCCGAGCGCATCGCTCACGGCAAGTGTAGTCACAATACGAAAGGACTGGGCGTTCCCCTCGTACCCATCTTGCAGGCCACACTCCTTGCAGAGGTCGTTCAGAGCTTTCTCGGCTAAATGGCCGAACGGCGGATGTCCAAGATCATGCGCGAGTGCCGCGGTTCAGCGGCATCGGGGCACAATCCACCGAGACGCTCCGCCAAGTCGCCCTGCTCGTGGAGCAGTTTCTCCGCTAGGCGGCGTGCGATCTGGGCGACTTTCAGCGAGTGTGTAAGCCGGTTATGGAAGACGTACCCGCGGTCCGCAGACACCACCTGCGTGACCTCAGCGAGCCGTGCGAATGCAGTCGAGTAATGTACACGGTCTCTGTCTACCTGGGCTGGAGTTCGGTAGCCCTGCTCGACCTCTGCAATGAACCGCTGAGAACGTGGTGACACGAATGCCGGAGCACCGAAGGGCAGTTACGCCTTCAGCCGCAGCTTTCTTTCGGTCGTAAGCTCGACACGCCGTAGGGTGATCAGCGGCAGGACGGCGGCGCGAATCGTGATCGTCGATTGCGTGGCTACGTGGAGGCGAACACGCTCAACCAAGTCCGCCATCGTTAGCGCTTCTTGCGCTTCGTGAAGGGTCCTCATGATCTGTTCCTGGACGACCGGCAGGTGCACAGCATATCGGGTTTCCATCGCCATGTCAATAATCCTTGAAATATCAAGGAGATATGGCCCGATCAGCCGTGCGCCGTCGGGCCTGATCCATCTGTAGCACTCGGCAAACAGCTAATGCTAATTGGGAGAGTCAAATTGCCGTATCACGCCCGATCCACCGACTGGCCGCTTCCGGTCGCGGTGATCGGTAGGCGACTTCGTGCTCAGGCCCCTCTGACCGGGGCTGTCCAGCTTTCGCAAAGCCTGCTTCTGTCCAGTGTCACAGCCTTTCGGAGCAAGCTCAGATGAAACATGTCCAGCCGAACTCTGAATCTCGTGCTTCTCCCGATCACCTGTCTGCTTGCTGTTACCAGTCCTCCGCCATGGCGAACCAGTGTTACGCTTCTCAAGAAACGCAACCGGTAATCACTACCGAGCGGCTTGTGTAGGTCGACTCCGAACCCACTTACTCTAACGTGCGTTTGTGGAAACTGCGCCACCGAACGGGACAGCAAGGGTCCAGTTTCCGGAAGGCCGGTTCTTCTGCAGCCACCGTTCCAACTGTCTAACGACGCCGGCGTGCCGCCGCTCGAAGTATCCGCCCTCCCGAACCACCTCCGACAACCCCAAAATTCGGGCTTATTTACGTGGCAGTCCAATTGCCTCCTGAAGGTCGTGCGTTCCTGCATTTGGCTGATAGCGGGCGCCTCTACCGTCTGGGCTTGCTCCGGGCAGCCGTTTTCGATCAGTATCATCGGGGGAGTTGGAGGCGCCAACGATCTGATTGGTCCAGGCGCCACGAGTGTGTCAAAACGCTACGTCGCCGGTCCGGCGCTGAACACCGGCCTTCCTCTCGGGTTCGGCATTGAAGCCGGCGCGCTCTCTCGGCGCGAAGGATACCGATCCTTCTTGGCGGCGGCTCCTTACACTGTATTAAACGCCTGCTGCGTCTCCTCTAACTATGTGTGTTGCTACCCGGTGCGCCGCTCACACCCAACCGCCGCAGGCACCTACTATCCCGGTAGCAGCGGCTTAGTCATCGGCGGAGGAGTTCGATTCGCTATCGGCTCTCTGCGCCTGGCGCCCGTGTTTCGTTACGCGAGCTTGACTACCAGTCCCATCCGGCATCCAGACCTGCTCTCCAGGCGCCGAATCGAATGTTCGCCAAAGTCAATTTCCGCGTCTTGCTGAACGGCACGGCCGCGTTCGCCCTTGCGTGGGTGATTGCGCGTGCCTGCGTGCAGGCGGTCACTATTGACGAAGCGGTCAGCTTCAACAATTTCGCCGTCCTGCCGAACTCTACCTACTGGGAGGCCCACGACAACAACCATATTCTGAACTCTATCTTCATGCACTTGTTCACGGCCATATTCGGACCTACGCCGTTGATGGTCCGGGCGGGAGCGGTAATCGGCGCTGTTATCTATGTTTATGCCTCGCTTCGGCTGGCCAGGATGATCGCGAGGGAAAACAGCTTGTGTTGGCCCCTCTTCGCGTGCCTGGTATTTAACCCGCTGGTCTTCGATTTCATGGTCGCCGCAAGGGGATACGGATTGGCCCTGGGATTTCTCATGTCTGCGATCGCCGTGGCGGCATCGGCCCTCAACCGGCAAGAGGCTCGCGAGACTCGGCCCATGGGACTGGTCTGCGTCTCGTGTTCGATCTGCGGCGCCTTATCGACCACCGCCAGCTTCGCGTTCGCCTTCGTGGCGGGCGCGACCGTGTTCGGTCTCTATCTCTGGATCGCGGCTGAATCTGAGAACGGCACTATGGGACGGCTCGCGAGACGCGCCCAGTTCCTGGCGGCATGCGCCGTTCCTGGAGCGTTGACAATAGCCGCAATTGCCGGTTCCGCACTCGTCGGAGCGCATGGGCTGGCACTGGTCTATGGCGCGGAATCGCTCAGGGAATCGCTAAGAAGCCTGGCCGAAGCCTCTCTTTACGAACCGAATCCCCACATCGTGAATCCGCTCTTTTACGGCCTCGTAGTTCATCTCTCGGACTGGCTCTTGCCCCTCCTGGGTCTCTTTAGCTGCTTTCGCCTGGTTGTCATCCTGATGGACAGGAAGGCCTTGCGCGATCCTCACGCGCGCTGGCTTGCGGGGCTGGGGGGTATGATCGCAGGGGCCCTGGCTTTGGCTTTTTCCCTCAACGGCCTGCTTCACCTTACCGGTCACGTGCCCTGGCCGAAAGACCGCACCGCCATTTATGTGGTGAGCCTGCTCACGCTGCTGGCCGGCATTTTGGCAGCCATCCCCATTCCTTCGCGTGCCGGCGAGTACTCGCGGCGCGGCCTGACGGCGATTCTGTTCGTACTGGCGGGGTACTTCCTGGCCACAATCCGGATCAGCTACTTCAAAGAGTGGAAGTGGGATTCGGACGTAGATAAGGTCTATGGTATCCTCGCCTATTACAATCACACATGCGCGGTGAAGGATGTGCCCGTCAATTGGCGCTATGACGCGGCCTTGAATTATTACCGGATCGCATCGCGGCGGGAAACACTCGCTAACTTCTCAAGCATTCGAGAATACCCTGTAGGAAAGCGCGCCTATGTTCTCTACGCTCCGGAAGACGGGGACTTCATTGCGAAGAACAGGCTGACGATCGTCTATGAAGGAGCCACCGGTGCGATGGTCGCATTGAACCTCGAAGCCCCGATCCCACCTGGCGAGCACGCGTGCGAGGCCGTCTCGCCCGTGACCGCCATTCGCTCGTGAGTTGGCCCCAACACCCTGCGGCCTGAGAAACTCCGCTCCACGGGTGCGACCGGCACCCTCCGCGGTGCGGCCAAAAAATGCAAACGGCCTGCCGACTCGTGCTGTCCGTGAAGGAATGCAGGCATGCGCCTGCCCACCGCTTACTCGCCCAATATTTCCAAATACCGCGCCACCGCCTCGATCCCACCCATGGCGCCTGTGAAAAAACGCAGGCGCGAAGCGTCCTTCGCTCGGCCCGGCGGATCGACACGTTTGCAGATCGTACTCCTCAGACGTCGAACTGATCGATCTTATCCGTAATCCGCTTTTCGAAGTCGGCTCCCATGTTGGGCACCTTTTCCCGCAGCCGTTCGGGCACGCTTTCCACAATCCGTTCGGCCGTAGTCAATACGCCGCGATGCGAGATCGCCGCGAAGCTCATGTCATCGGCCATCGCACACGCCACGTGAATCAAACCGCAAATTCCCATTTCTCCCTTGGCTTTGTGGTGCAAGGACGTGACCTCTTGAAACAGAGCCGGCAGAGCCCATACGCGGCACAAGAACATGCCGGCGGCGCAATGATCCATCCCGCAAGCCGCCCGTTCGGCGGCTAGGATGGCCTCCGCGTTGTCGTGCAAGTTAAATACTACCGGAGCATATTCCGCAGCGTTTCTCGCGAGCAAACCTACACGCCCGATGTCGTGTAGCACGCCGGCGGTATTGGCCAGATCGGGAGGCAGGCCGTAGATGGGCGCCAACTCGGCGGCAATCAGGCCGGTGGCGAGGCTGTGCCGCCAGAACCTGCGGGTCACCGCCCGGTTGGGGGCGGATTTGAGGAAGCCCCGCATCGCCAACGTCGTGGTCAGGCGTCTGGTGCTCTCCGCACCCAGAACCAGGACCGCCTGGTGCAAGTCCGTAATGGTCGCTCGCAGCGCGAACAGCGGAGAGTTGACGTAGGCCAGCGTCTCCGCGGCCAGCGCCGGATCGGACTGCAGCAACCGCGCAATTTCCTGCGTTGAGGACTGCTCCCGGTCGAGAAGTTGAAGCACGGCAACGGCCACGGGGCTGAAGGGGTGCAGGCGTGCCAACCCACCTAAGATCGAGGTCTCTACCGGCGTGGCGGAGTCTTCCTCCGCGTTCAGGATCGGGACCGAGGCGGACTTGGTTCCTTCCAACGCCTCGGAAATTCTCTTGACGCGCTTTTTCCTTGCTCTATCAAACCATTCCAATGCCATATCGTATTTTAGGACTCTTACCGCAGTTTTGGTAGTTAACCAAATGGTAGCTACGCGGGTGCACGACTTCAGAGTGGACTGGCCGGTAATCCGCTTCCCGATGCGTGCACACGGGTCCGGGCGGATCGACGCCCAAGAATTCAAGATCGACAGGTACGATTAATTTGTTTCGAGAGTAGAATGGGGATGGAAGTTGTGGCCGCTAACCGACATTTCGGTGCGGCTCCGCGGTGTAGCGTGATAGCCAGGGGGTGGTGATGAAACGACAAAATTTCTTTTTCGCATTGGCAGCACTTGCTCTTGCGGCAAACCCGCAATGCGTGACAGCTCAAGAGAAGCAGCCCCCAACGGCGCAAACCCAGCGGGGGCGGGAGCTGTTCCTGAAGTCACCTAAAGGAATCGCCTGTGGAACGTGCCACACGATGGCAGGGGTGGGAACGGCTGTCGGACCGGATCTGGCCAAGATGGCACGGCTGGCAACACCGCGCGGGCTGGTTGAAGTGATACGGATGGAAACGACATCCGATGTCCAGGAGATCAAGACCGCCGCCGGAACTTTCCCGGGAATTCAAAAACAAAAACAGGGCGATGACTTCGAGATCTGGGACCTGAGCCAGACTCCGCCCGTGCTTCGCAAGCTGACTTCGAAGGATATCGTCTCAATGACTCGCGACCAGCACTGGAAGCACCCACCGACAGTGGCCGAATACACATCCCAGGAATTGGCTGACATCGTTGGCTTTCTGCGGTGGGCCGCCACCGGGTCACAGAGGGAGATCAAAGTGGCGGACGTCGAGGGTGGGCAATGAGGCGATGTTCGAGTGCGCCGATAAAGGGCCTGCCTGCCCGGCAGTTATAGCTGTAAACAAAACCACTTTGGCCAGTTTCTTCTTCAACCGTATTCGTACTCATTGATGAGCGCTTCAAGCGGCTCGCATGCCCGTTGCGGCTTTCTCTTGCGCGGATCCCGCGTCGTCTCGCTGGGGAAAGTCACGCAGCGCGACAGTCGGAGCCGTTCAGAACCGCTCATTGGGCGTATGTACCCACGGGAGTAAAAGGCGTCGTGAACCTGCGTAACACCCCGAAGGGCCGGAACGCGCGGCAAACCGGGAGGTTTCCCGCGGACACGTGCGTGGAACATGCGGTGGCGTTCCTCGAAAACTTCTTCGACTGCGCCGAGAGGTCCGCCCCTGGGGTCAGCCCAAAATCCACTTCTCCGATATCGCCGCTTTTCGTCCACGGCCGCCCTTTACAAGAATAGAATCGGCGCACTCCGCGCGTGCAGGGATTCTTGCGTCCCTCCCATTGCACTTCAACGGGAACGGCAGCAGGCTGCCTTTTGTAGAAGAAAAAAGGAAGAGAAATGGACCTGCCGCACGGGTTCATCAACTGGCTGGAGAGCACCCGCCGTCACTGAATGGTGATCGATACCGCTGCGCTGGAGATGCCTCCTATGGTCACGGATAAGGAATTTGTCGCGGCCGTCAAATCGGGTGGGAGCAACACGTTCATCTGGAAAAGCCCCGTGTCGAGCGTAGGCGCGGAACCGGCGTACAACACCTGCGCCGTCTCGTTTCCCACCGTAGCAGACGCGGATTGCGCCAGGTAAGCCAGTGGGCTGAGCGGCCAGGTTCCGCCGGTCGATCCCGGTGGATTCATCGCACCCCCGCCCGTTCCGTAAATCGCGACGAAATCTCCCGGACGCGCGGGATTCGCCGGGGAATTCATCGACCCGTCGGAGTTTTCGATATAGAAAATTCCCGGGAGCGTGGCTTCGACCGGCAGGGTGACACTGGCCGCCGGAGCGCCATTGTACGAGACCTGCAGCTTGGTCGACGATTGCCCCGCGATCTCCCACGGAACCTGCACATTGACCTGGTTCGCCTGCGCGTACAGGATCGGCGCGGCGAAGCTATCGAAGTACACCTGCACGCCCGCGAGTCCGACGGTGGGTGAAGATGCGGCTCCCGCCGCGGGTCCGAGACCGTATCCTTGAATCGCCACGAGTTCGCCAGGCGCGGCGAAGTTTGCGGCGAAACTGGCGGCGTTCTGGACCGTCAGGGCTGGGAAAAAGTTGATGGCCGCGAAGGTGCCCATTCCTCCGGCCACCACGACCGACCCATCGGGCCCGACCGCAATCAGGTTCCCCCCGACTAACCCGCTCATATAGGTAGCCCCGGCGACTTCGCCGTCCGGGGCGATCTTCGCCACCAGAACCTGACTGGCGCTGGACTGCGAGCTTTGGAACGCGCCAGCGGTTGTAGACACGGTGCCGGCGCCAAGGATATCGGCATTCCCCGCGGAGTCGAGGCCCAATGTCGTTAGCGTGAACGGCAAGTACGCAATGCTGAGCACCGAGGAGCCGTCGGCGCTCACATGAAAGAGGTAACCGTTGCCGTCCGTGGTTGGGGCAGTTCCGCCAAAGGGCGCCGAGGCCGACGGATAGTCGGCTGCGTCCGCCCCAACACCGAAGATCACATCGCCTGCGGGCGCCAACCTTAACGGGGAGGGCGAGCCGGGGCCTAATAATGAACTGTAGATCAGAGCGCCAGTGGCGGCGTTGAATTTGGCCAAGAAGATGTCGTCCGCCGACGCGCCCCGAACGAATTGGCCTTCGGTGGCCGGGAAATCCGAAGCGTTCGTCTCCCCATTTATCAGGACATTGCCAGCCGCATCCAGCGCGATGCCGGCTGCGTTTGAAAACCCCTGCGTGCCGGACAGGTACGTCCCGTACAGCAGAGTCGAGCCGGCGGCATTGAGCTTGCCCACGATGGCGTTTTGCGTGGGGTTTCCGGGAGACGGCTGGTAGGCTCCGGGGGTAGTGGGAAACGGGACGCCCTCGATATCCCAGCCGGCGAAATAGAGGTTGCCAGCGGTATCCACAGCGAGCCCAGAGACGTTGGCTGCGATATAGGTGGCGTACTCCAGTTGCGTGCCCGCGGCGTTGAATTTGGCGATGAAGCCCGAGGCCGGATTCGGGAACGCCGCGCTGGCCGTGACCGGGAAAGTGCCCTGAACGGTTCCCGCCACGTAAACGGCGCCTTGTGAATCGAACGCGATCGCCGTCGGCCGAGTGTCGGAGCTCCCGCCCAGATAGGTGGCGAATACCGGGACGCCCAGAGGATTGAGCTTTACCACGAACGTGCTGTCGCAAGGGATCTGAATGGGTACGAGCTCGCCGCCGTAGCACGTGCCACCTCCCGTGTACTGCGTTTGATACGCTCCTGGCGTGGCGGTGAAGGCGTTGCCATTCACGGTTCCGGCGAGGTAAGTGTTGCCGTTTGCGTCTACTGCGATCGCGAGCCCTTGCGAATAAAGGCCGGTGCTTGGGAAGGCGTAGGTAAAGCGCGGATTGTTTGTCGCGCTGGCTGCAAGAGCGAGCCCGGCGCAAAGGAAGAAGGTAAGCGGACGAAGGCGCAACGGAATTCTCCTTCGGACGCGGTGCTATTAATATACCGCTAAATTGAGGCCTTTGGCCTGATTATTGTAAGAAACGGCCCAGCATCCGCGGCGCGGACAGCAGGCGAGACGAAATCGAGTCGAAAACAGCACTGATCGGAATCATAACGGTTCTGACAGCCCGAAGCGCCCGATAGTTCGTGTTGCCGACCGAGCAGCGTGGACAAAAAGTAGGCTCTCGTCCATTACTCCGCCATAGCGGACCGGCACGCCCACGTCCACTTGACGGAGAACTTAAAAAACCGGCCAAATCTGCTTGCGCGAAACCCAGCGTAAGCGCCTTAGAGTCAGGCAGTTTGCCCGACTCGCGGAAGTGGATTCATGCGCCCCACAAGTCTCTTGTGCTTTTCGGAAACTTTGCTGCCGATCCGGGGACTCGGATCCTCGTCCCGGCTTCCAACCGAACCGCGCATTCCGCTCCGAATTCGGTGTCAGCCTGTGCGCCTACCGCCGGCAGACGTGCCGCGCAGGGTGTAGAGGAAGCGGCTATTGAACTGGCTACTTGTGAAGGTTGGATTCCGCCGACCGAGTCGCGTTGTGGCGAGTCTCGCAATAGGCCCCAGCTCACTCCGGCGAAAAGCGCTTTGGCAGTTCTCGGCCGATCGCCGGGGAGTTGGGAACAACGACAAGCGCCAGAGCGTTGCCATCCTCAACCAGCCGAACGAGAGATTCCAGTATGGAGCCGGTTGACCAGCACCCTCCGCGGTGCGGCCAAAATGCAAACGGCCTGCCGGCTCGTGGTGTCCGTGAAGGAATGCAGGCATGAAGCGTCCCTTCGCTACGGTAGTTTGGCTTGCCTGGGGGCGCCGCGGCCAGACAGGCTAAATCCGAAGAGGAAGAGTGGCTGGAGCCACCCCGCCACTTACTCGCCGAGTATCTCCAGATACCGCGCCACCGCCTCGATCCCGCGATAGAAATTCGGCAGGTGGAATTTCTCGTTGGGAGCGTGCAGATTGTCGTCTGGGAGGCCGAATCCCATCATCACGCTGGGAATGCCCAGGTAACGGTCGAACACCCCTACAATCGGGATCGACCCGCCGGAGCGGATGTACACCGTATCCTTGCCGAACACCTGCTTCATAGCTTCCGCCGAAGCGTGAATGAAAGGATTATCGGGGTTGGTCAGCGAAGGTTCGCCCGAATGGAGCACCTTCACTTCCACCGTCACTCCCTTGGGACACACCGCCGCCACGGCCGCTTTGAATTGCGCCACCGCTTCCTCCACGCGCTGGTCGGCGACCAAACGCGTGCTCACCTTGGCCACGGCGCGGGCGGGGATCACGGTCTTCGCGCCTTCGCCGGTGAAACCGCCGCGGATGCCGTGGACTTCGAGCGTGGGCCGCGCCCACACGCGTTCGAAGAGCGGCACTCCCGGCTCGCCCACCAGTTCCTTGGCGCCCATTTCCTTCTCGGTGTACTCCTTCACGTCGAACGGCAGGCGCGCCCACGCTTCGCGCTCCTTGGCGCTGGGCGGTACCACGCGATCGTAGAAGCCCGGAATGTGGATGTGGCCGTCGCGATCTTTGAGGGCGCACAGAATCTCGGAGATCGCCAGGATGGGATTGGGCGCCGCGCCGCCGTAGACGCCGGAGTGCAGGTCGTGGTCCGCGCCCTGCACGAACAGCTCGTAGTACACCATGCCGCGCAGTCCGACGCAGATGGTGGGCAGCTCGGGCGCGAACATTTCCGTGTCGCAGACCACCGCTGCGTCGGCCTTGAGGCGCGGCGGCTTGGTCTTTACGTAGGCTTCGATATGCTCGCCGCCGGTCTCTTCTTCGCCCTCCAGCAGGAACTTCACGTTCACGGGCAACTTTCCGGTGGTTTTGAGAAGCCCTTCCACGGCCTTAATCTGAATGTAGACCTGCCCTTTGTCGTCAACGGCGCCGCGCGCGAAGATATCGTTGCCGCGAACCTCCGGCTCGAATGGCGGGGATTTCCATTCATCGAGCGGATCGGCCGGTTGCACGTCGTAGTGGCCATAAAAGAGAACGGTGGGCTTGCCGGGCGCGCCCAGCCACTCGGCGTAAACCAGCGGATTGCCGTCGCCTTCGATGAGTTCCGCGAGCGTCATCCCCGCCGCGCGAAGCTCGCTCAAGGCGAATTCGGCGGCGCGCCGGATATCGGGCTTGTGCTCCGAGAGGGTGCTGATGCTGGGAATGCGGAGGAAGGTCTTCAGACCTTCGAGGAAGTCAGAGTGGTGTTCCTGATAGTAGTTCATGAGGGCTCCAGGTTACACGTTACTCCCTGGCGCCCCGGCTGTCTACTTGGCTTTGCCGGAGCCCAGAGTTTCGCTCACGCTGTTGCCGATACGAGCGCCGGCGGGGATGAAAGTCTCGTCGTGCTTCCACTGCAAACCGGGACCGGTCTGTTTCACGAGTCCCAATGCGGCCAGCCCCCAGAGCGAATCGCCCACCGAAAAAACGCGCGCCACGAAGAAACTCGTAGGCACCGGAATGGCCTGCCAGTTTTGGCCGCCATCCTCACTCACAAGAACATGATCGTCGGCCGCAACCCAAAGCCGCTTGGCGCGGTCGGTGGCGAGCGACGTCAACCAGGACTGCGTGGGGCTCTTTTGCGCCTTCCAGGTAATTCCACCGTCGGTCGAGTGCAGCAATTGTCCGGAGAATCCGGCCGCCCAGCCGTTGTTGGCGTCGAAGAAGCGAACCGTGGCGAGCGACCATTCGGCCGCATCGGTCTTGATGGTCTGCCAGGTTTTCCCGCCGTCGGTGGTGCGCAGAATCGTTCCCGACCAGCCCACCGACCAGCCGTGGTCGGCGTCCAGGAAGAAGATGGATTCGAGCGCCAACGTCGTGCCGCTGTTCTGTTTGCTCCAGGTGCGGCCGCCGTCGGCGGAATGAAGCAAGGCGCCGTCGAATCCGCTGGTCCACGCCTGGTTGCCGAATGTGAAGACCGAGAGGAGGTGTTCCTTGGTGCCGCTGGTACGCGCCTGCCACGTCTTGGCGCCATCCTCGGTGGCCAACAGGGTCCCCGCATCTCCCACCACCAGGCCGTGAGAGGCGTCGAAGAAGGAGATGGCGTGCAGAGTTACGGAAGCGCCGGTATCGTGCGCGGCCCAGTTGGCGCCGGCGTCGCTTGTGCCGTAGACCAACCCCTGCTCGCACAACAGGTAGGCGGTGGAGCCGGTGGGCGCGGCAGCATCGCGCAGGTAGCAGTGCTGCGTGTCGGAGGCAACGGCCAGAAGCGGCAGCATGAGAGCCATGCACAATCCGGCTCCGGCGGTAATGGTCCTGCGTTGCATTTCAATTTTTCCCGTGTCGCTGGACATTACGTTAACACGGATTCAATGGTTATTGAGGTGTATCGGGCCCGGAGAGGCTCTTCATTGACCACGCGTCAGAGGAATTTGCAAAATTCGTGGGGTGCGACCGCTCCTTCACGGGGTGGCCTCCTTGCCCGGCTCGGTAACTGCTTTCCCTTCCGTGTACGCCTTCCGTGTACGCCTTCCGAGCCGCGCGCGTCAGCAAGCGGTTTCCGGGAATTTTGCAAGGTCCTCGTCAGTCCGTGATCAGGCTCATCTGCCGCGGATCGGCCATGGTCCGCTTGGGCTCCGGTGGACGCTTCCCGTCGTCGTGGTTCGGGTCGAATCTGCGGATCAACTGGTTGAGCTTGATAGAGGACTCCCAGATGTCGCATAGCAGGGTGCAGCGCGCGCAGGCGCCGCGTATGCCGGCGCGGCCTTCCACGGCGGGATTGTACCGTTTGTGCCTGGCGCAGCGGCCCTCGAACTTCCTCGATCGGACTTTCAAGCGAACTCCCACCGCCGGGCGGTGTATCGAAACTTATTGTATCCCGCGGCTGACGCCGGCGGCGCGGTACAATCCGAGTGAATGCCGCCAGTTAGCCGAGTAAAGTGGGCGAAATTCCGCGTTGCCGCGATGGCCGTGGTGTCGATCCTCATTCTCGGCGCGCTGCTCTACCAATTGTTCGGAGGCGTTCTTCTGGCGCCCAAGACGGTAATCTATTTATATATTCCAGACGCCAGCGGCATCAGCGGAGAATCTCCCGTTCGGGTGGATGGCATCAACGTGGGCCGGGTCTCCGCGGTGGAACTTTCTGGTTCCAAGGATGCCAATCGGGCGGTGAGGGTGACGTTGTTGTTCTACCGCGACCGCTTGCGCGGCGTTCCCGATGACTCGGTGGCGCAGATCAGCTCCGATTCGCTCATCGGCGACAAATTCGTGGACATCACCGGCGGAAGAAGCCCCAAAAACATTCCCGCCGAAGGAGAAATGATCTACAAAGACCAGCCGGAACTCCTGAGGAGCTTGGATTTGACCCAGTTTACCCCGCAGTTGCGCCAGGTGGACGAGACCCTGACGGACATCGAGCAGGGCCGCAGCCAGTTCGGTCAGTTCTATCAGGGAGACTCGTTCTACAACAACTTGCTGCGGCGAATGGTGGAGCTGCGGAAGGGCATTCGCGCGGCCGTCAGCACCACCGGCAAGATCGGCAGCCTGTTGAGTTCCGACCGGCTTCACACCCAGGTGAGCGACCTTTTCGTGCAGCTCGATCAAGCCATAGCCAAGGTGCAATCGGGCCAGGGCGCCGCGGGGCAGCTATTGCGCGACAGTGCCCAGTACGACCAACTCTTGAGCAAGGTTCAGGAATTCCGGCGCTCACTGGATGCCGCAAGCAAGAACGATCTGCTGCAATCGGACGACGCGTACGTAAGCGCCAATCGAAGGCTGGGGGCGCTGATTCAGAGCGTCGACAAACTCAATCGCAATCCGCAAATGACGACGGCGGCCCTGTATGACAATCTCAATGGGTCGCTTATGGAGTTGCGGAACAATTTGCGCGACTTCAGATTGAATCCCAGGAAATACTTGTGGCTTAAGATTTTTTAGCGGCCGATGAAGAAGAATCCAGCCTGGGCGGGCTGAAGCCCCCCACCACAGGATCAAGACGTCTTGGGTGGGGCGGGCTTCAGCCTGGCTTCAGCCCGCCAGCGGGCACGAAGAAGTCAGCCCGGGTAAGAACCTATTCTTATCGGCGTGCATCGGCGTTTATCGGCGGCTAATGATCTTGCTCCCCGGCTTGTCGTAAACTTCTCGTATGGCCTCGCGCGGACAACATAAACTCCTGGATGCCGGCTCGCACGCTCCCGAGTTCCGCCTGGAGCTTCTGAGCGGTGGGACCACGACACTGGCGGAAATTCTGGCCGGCGGCCCGGTGCTGCTGGCGTTCTTTAAAATCTCCTGTCCCGTGTGCCAGATGACGTTTCCGTTCCTCGAACGGATCCATGCCTCGGGCGCCGTCCGTATCTTCGGGATTTCGCAAGACGATGCCGCCGACACGCGCGAATTCAATCGGGAGTTCGGCGTTACGTTTCCCACCCTGCTGGACAGCGAGGACAGCGGATTCCCGGCGAGCAACGATTATGGAATTTCGAGCGTCCCCAGCATGTTCCTGGTGCCACCTGGCGGAGTGATTTCGAACGTGATCGAAGGTTGGCGAAAGAAAGAGATGGAGGGTCTAGCCGCGCCGGCGGGCGCCAGCCTGTTCCGTCCGGGCGAATACGTACCGGAATGGAAGGCCGGGTGAGGATCGCGCAATTAGGCGCCCGGCGGGCAGCCACGCTAGAATAGGATCAACAACCTCATGGCCAATACCATCGAAGAAATTCTGGGTGCCGCAGGCGCGATCGCCAAGGGGATGAGTGTCACCTTCAAGGAAATGATGTCCCCCACGGTGACCGAGTATTACCCCGACGAGCCCCCTAAGTTCGAAGAGCGTTTTCGCGGCGTCCACGTGCTGCAGCGCGATTCCAACGGCATGGAAAAGTGCGTGGCCTGCTTCCTATGCGCAGCCGCCTGCCCTGCCAATTGCATCTACATTGAGGCTGCCGAGAATACCGAAACCGTCCGCATCTCCGGCGGCGAACGCTACGCCAGCGTTTACAATATCGATTACAACCGCTGCATTTTTTGCGGTTATTGCGTGGAAGCCTGCCCCACAGACGCGATTACGCACGGCCATGGCTTTGAAGCCGCCAGTTATAATACCTCTACGCTGGTCAAGCGGAAGGAAGACATGTTGGCCCCGGTGCCACCTGAAGCCAAACCGCCGGTGGTAGCGGCCGAACATTCCGCGGCGCACTGAGAATCCACTGCTCTCCGGCCGTCATCTGAAAGGAAGCACGGCATGTTGCGAGCCATCAGGGAACAGGTCGAGACCATTTTCCGGGAAGACCCGGCTGCCAAGAGTGTGATCGAGGTGCTGCTCTGTTACCCCGGTTTTCACGCTATTCTGTTGCACCGCCTGGCCCACAAACTGTATGGCTGGAAAGTGCCTCTGCTCCCACGCGTGATTTCGCAGATCAGCCGCTTCTTCACCGGGATCGAGATCCACCCCGGCGCCAATATCGGCCGCCGGTTCTTCATCGACCATGGCATGGGCGTGGTAATCGGCGAAACCGCGGAGATCGGCGACGACGTGCTGCTGTACCAGGGCGTGACGCTGGGCGGAACCGGCGGCGAGAAAGGCAAGCGCCATCCCACGCTGGGCAATCGTGTGGTGGTGGGAACCGGCGCCAAGGTGCTGGGCAACATACGCATCGGCGACAACGTCAAGATCGGCGCCGGCTCGGTGGTGGTTTACGCCGTGCCCGACAATTCCACCGTGGTGGGCGTTCCCGGCCGGGTGGTGCGGGTTCGCGCCGAAGGCGGCCCGTTGGAGCACGGCCGCTTGCCAGACCCCGAAGGCCAGGCCATCGAAGACCTGGCCCGCAGGGTAAAGGAGTTGGAAGGCATGCTGCGCCAGTTGATCGCCGAGCACGAAATCGAGCACCACCGCAACGGCTGATTCCCAAGAGCGGACACCTGTACATCGAGTGACTCCGTGTTTTCAGATATTTGTCCGCTCCTCCGAACGGACCTCGGCTTGCTAATCTGAATGGCATGGTCACCCTTTTACGGGATCTGCGCTACGCCTTGCGCACGTTGCGCAAGATGCCCGCTTTTACCATCGTGGCGCTGCTGGTTCTGGCGCTCGGCATAGGAGCGAACACCGCTATTTTCAGCGTGGTCAATTCGATGCTGCTGCGTCCCTTGCCGTTTCCGGATTCCGGCCGCATGGCGCTGATCTGGGAGACGGATCTGAAAGATGGTATCAAGCGCGAGGGGCCGTCCGCGCCGAATTTCTTCGACTGGCAGCAGCAGAGCCAATCTTTCGAGGAGATGGCGCTGCTGGAAGTGGGCACCGGCACCGTCACCGGCGAGGGCGAGCCCGAGCAGGTGACCGGTCTGCGCGTGACCACGAATTTCCTTTCGATGCTGGGCGCGCGCACGGTTCTGGGGCGCGGTTTTACCGCGGCTGAAGGGGCAGGGCAAGCGCGGTACCCCGTGACGGTGCTCACCAACGGGTATTGGAAACGCCGGTTTGCGTCGGACCCGGGCGTCATCGGAAAGACGTTCATCCTGAATAGCGAGCCCTACACCGTAATCGGAGTGCTCGCACCAAATTTCTGGCAGCCTCTGCCCGCTGACCTTTATGTTCCCTGGCCGCTCGCGGAATTGCGCGCCAAGAACCGCGCGGACCACGATTTCGGGGTCATCGCCCGCCTGAAGCCGAACGTCACCGTCGCGCAGGCACAGGCCGAATTGAGCAGCATCGCGCGGCGCATCGATGCGCAAACGCCACGGCTGGCAGGTTGGGATGTGGAAGTGGTGGGGATGCAGCACGCTCTGTTCGAATATGTCCGGCCGGCGTTGCTGCTGCTCCTAGGGGCCGTGGGACTGCTTCTTCTGCTGGCCTGCGTGAACGTGGCGAGCCTGTTGCTGGCGCGCGTCACCGGCCGGCGCAAGGAGATGGCGATTCGCGCGGCTTTGGGTGCGCGGCGTGGGCGTCTGATCGGGCAGATTCTGAGCGAGAGCCTGCTTCTCAGCCTCTTCGGTGGCGCGTTGGGGGTCTTTTTCGCGGCCTGGGGCGTCGAGCTTCTGGGCGCGGCCATGCCGGCCACGCTTCCTCTGGCCGAGGCCGGAGCCGAGATTGTGCGGCCGGTAATTAGTGTGGATGCCCGCGCGCTCCTGTTCGCGCTGCTCGTCTCCACCGGAGCGGCGCTGGTTTTCGGACTGATCCCCGCGCTCTTTGTAGCCCGTTCCGACGTGAACGATGCACTCAAGGTTGGCGGACGCACGTCCTCGCCATCGGCTGGCCGGACCACGGTTTGGAATTTCCTGGTAGCCGGGGAGATCGCGCTCGCCAGCGTGCTGCTGATCGGCGCCGGTCTGGCCATGAAAAGTTTCGTGATCCTGCAACACGTGAATCCGGGGATACGGCCCGACCATGTGCTGACGTTTCGCATGCGCCTGCCCACCGACAATCTCTACAAGACCGGCCGCGAACAAGCCGAGTTCTATCGTCGCTTGCTCGACAAGGTGGAAACTTTGCCCGGCATTCAATCCGCGGGTTTGACCGACGTGCTGCCGCTGGGGCAACAAAACGACCGCGAGTATTTCACCGTCGAAAATCGTCCCATGCCCGCGGGTGAGACGCTGGTAACCGACTTCCGGCGCGTCAGCCCCCAATATTTCGGAGCCATGGGCATTCCGTTACGCCGCGGAAGGCAGCTTTCCGAGCACGATGCGGATTCGGCGCCGCCGGTGATCCTGATCGACGAAACTCTGGCGCACCGGTATTTCCCGAACGAGGACCCGCTTGGCCAGCGTCTGAGCCTGTGGGGCAAATGGCGGCAAGTGGCCGGAATCGTCGGCCAGGTGCATCACTACGGGCTGGACAAACAGCCGGAGCCAACTATCTACGCACCGTACGAACAGATGCCTGACAAGGCCATGGTGCTGGTGGTGCGGACCACGGCGGATACGCAGTCGGTGGTTCATGCCGTGAAGCAGGCCGTGTGGTCGGTGGATAGCCGCCAGCCGGTTTTCCAGATCCGCAGCATGGACGAGTATCTGTCGCTGGCCGATACGGCGCCGCGCATTTCCACCATTTTGCTGGCGGTCTTTGCGGGCATCTCGGTGCTGTTGGCCGCGCTGGGAATTCACGGAGTGGTTTCCTACGGAGTGGCCCAGAGGACGCGCGAATTCGGGCTTCGCATGGCGCTGGGCTCGACGCCCAAGCAGCTCAAGCGGCTGGTAATTGTGCACGGCATCAAGATAGCCCTGATCGGTCTGGCGGCCGGGATGGCCGGCGCCGCGCTGCTGGCAGGGGGCCTGCGCGTGACGCTCTATGGCGTGGCGCCGCTCGATCCCGCCGTAATGGCTACCGTCGCGGGCTTGCTCTTTGCGGTGGCGATTGTTGCCAACTACATTCCGGCGAGGCGCGCCACGCGCATCGACCCGATGGAAGCGCTGCAGCAGGAATAGGCGGCCGGGTCGTCCGGCAGGCCGATAATAAGGTATGTCCAAATCGGCGGTCTTTCTTATGTCATGCGCGTGCCTGTTGCGGGCCGAAGTTCATCCCATGACGCTGCGGCAGGCGGTGGAAACGGCACTCAAACAAAGTCCCGATATCACCCTGGCTCGACTGGATGAGGTGAAGGCGCGGCAAGCCGTGCTCGTGGCCAGGGATCCGTTCACTCCGCATCTCGTCATCGGCAGCGGCCTGGCCTATAGCAACGGCTTTCCCATGAGCATACAGGGCTCGGCGCCCAGTGTCGTGCAGACCAATATTGTGCAGGACATTTTCAACCGCCAGCAATCCATGGCCGTGGCGCAGGCCAAAGAAGATGCCCGCGGCGCCGCTCTGGCCGTCACCAGCAAGCGCGACGAAGTGGTCTTCCGCACCGCTTCGCTCTACTTGGATGCCGAGCGCGCCGGCCGCCTGCGAGAATTCGCCGGCAAAGAGGCGGAGAGTCTCCAACGGGTGCTCGAAACCGTCGAGACACAGGTGCGGGAAGGCCGCGCTCTGCCGCTGGCCGGGAAGACCGCGGCTGCCAACCTGGCGCACGCGCGGCAAACCGCCGAGTTGCTGGACGACGACGTGGCCAACTCGGAGACGGCTCTCGCCATGGCGTTGGGCTTCTCCGCGGAAGACCGGGTCCACCCGGTGGCCGAGCAGCGCTCCGCGCCGGCACTTCCGAAATCCGAGGAGGAAGCTATCGCGGCCGCGCTCGACGCCAACAAAGACCTGCGCCGGATGGAATCGCAAATTACCGCCAAAGAGATCGAAAAACGCGGCGTGAAGGCGCAGCGCCTGCCGCACGTGGACCTGGTGGCGCAATACGCCCTGCTGGCCAAGTTCAACAACTACGCCGAGTTTTTCTCGAAATACCAGCAGAATAACGAACAGATCGGCATGTCTTTCCAGATCCCTCTGGCGGCGGGCCCGGGCGTAGGCGCGCAGGTCGCGCAGGTGGAAAGCGAGATCGCGCATTTGAAAATCGATCTCAACAACGCCCGCAACCGCCTGCGCAGAGACATCGAGCAGGCCTTCCGCAACGTGCGAAAGTCCGAAACCGCGGCCGAAGTGGCCCGGCTGGATCTCGATGTAGCGCGCGAACAACTTTCCGTGGACCTGGCGCAGATGCAGGAGGGCCGCGTCACGCTGCGCCAGGTGGAAGAAGCCCGCGTCGCCGAAAACGACAAGTGGATGGCCTTTTACGACGCGCAGTACGGCGTGGAGCGGGCCCGCTGGAGCGTTCTGCGGCTCACCGGCGATCTGCTGGCGGCTGTGGAAGCGGAGTAGTCAGCCATCTTAGGTGACACGCTTTCCCTTGACCGCCTGGCCGGGGAGCAGGAGGTCGAAGGTTCGAATCCTTCCGCCCCGACCAATCCTTTCAATAGTTTACAGGTAGTGGCGGGGCAAACAGCCCACCCAACTGCCCACCCAGTTGCAAAGTTGCGGCCGCATCCCTTCGTCCCTATACTGCGGGCATGGCGAAGAACGCAGCCAAGCGTGATCGAGCTGGCCTGTTTGGGTGGCGCGATTCTATCCCTGCTAATCCCAACTTTCGAGGTAGCCCTCGAAGGTCGGCTGCCGCCCTAAGAATCTTCGTCTCGCCTCCTCCTCCGTTGTGTGCTCGATTTGGGTTTCACCGAGAAAATCCCAGGACCGTTCCTTCGACGCAAACCGCTCTACAAACGAATGTGGAAGTTGAAACGGGCTTTCCGGATTCGGTATGAACACCACGCGGTACTGGTATCTCATTTCGGTAGTCCAGACCCGGCTCACCATCCACACACACGCGAGTTCCGGCGTTTGGATCAACTCTGCCCTCAGTCCTTGACGAAGAGCTTCCGTGTCTAATTCCAACGCATTGGGTTCAATCCCAGAAATGTCGAGGAGTACAATCCTCGCGCCGCGTACACCATGCAATTGCCTGGCCTCCTTATCCAACTTCTTGAGGATGCGCAATGCGGAAGCCTCGTCTGGGGGAAAGCGAATTAGAATCCGAAGTTTTAACTCATGCGGAGCAGTTTCGGTGATTTGGTCGAACCTAACGTCCCAGCACTCCGATTTAGTCGTTTCATCTTCGAAAGGCTCAGGTTCAGTCATACGTTCAATATCGATCCGGTATCCCTCGCCCTCTCTCGACGCCTGCAGAGGTTTGGCCGAATTGCTCGCCGCGCCAAGATCGTAGCAACATTCCTTGACCGATCGGCGAAGATTGTCTTCCCATGCCCCTGTCGGAATCGTCCGAAAAATCGCCTTGACCAGCAGAACGGAGCCGCTTAACAAAGCTAGCGGCACAGTCTTCCGGATCAGTAGAGGTGCGCGAAAAGAGAGCTTCTCAAATGTCTCCGCGGAGATATTGCTGGCCTCGACGATAAACGGCACCTCATTCAATACAGCAGAGAAGTCTCCTATCCGTCCCTCGGCAGCGGGCGGCTGCAGCGTAATTTGACCGCCGGCTATCCGCCAGCGGTAAGCCATCGCCAGCTCGAACAGAGTTGACGGGAATTTCGGGGAGATCAGATCTTGTGCGATCCGAGGCGTCGCCGGATCGGACTTGAAGGATTCAATGTATTTCCCCAACTCACAAATGTAAATCAACGCGGTATCGGTCCCCTCGCTCAAGAACCTGTATAAAGGGTGAGCGTCAGCCAATGTTCGCGCTTTTGATGAAGTCAGTACGGATTGTCCCTCGAACCAGGCGGGACCGACTGTCTCCATCACGGTGTCGTACCACGCAAGCATTCTTCCGTAATTCAGGCGTAAGGCAACGTGGCGCTCCAGTGCCTTCGTTCTCCATGCTCCGCAACTCTGAACCAGCGGTTTGGTATCGGCCATATCCATCATGCTAATACCATCAGTCGGCCGCGTTCCGGTGACCAATGAGAAGATGTCGCACCCAAAACTCGGGTGCGGCGCCAAGGCGCTCCCGGCCGCAAGCCCGTACCGCCGCCCGCGTAACAGCTCAGGGCGGCTACCGGTCAGCATTACGCCCGAAGGGCAGGCCCCAAGAGAGTCGGTGATCCACATGGCCGGGTAGCCGCCGACATGTTGAACGATCACTACTATGACAGAGTCCCACGTCAACTGTACGAGAGACGCACATGCAATAGATGTGCTCCTCGGGACGGATTTGAAATCCTATAAAACCAGAAGAAAGAGAGAGAGAGAGAGAGGGGGGAGGTGTAGGATGCCAGAGTAGTCGGCAACTCCGGCATTGATAGTAAAGGGGGTCCCCGATTGTATGCCAGAGATGCTGACAATCCGTGTCACGATTGGTGGCACGATCCTATGCTTTTGTCATGGTTCTTGGCGTAATCCTACATTTAGCTGTTGGATCCAGTGACAGAGGACATCCCGGGACTTGCGGCAGTGGTGATCCTTGGCGGCCCTTTCATGTGCGTAATAGTCGCGCGTTCGGCAGGCCGGTCAGATTCGCTCAGTTTCATGCTGCGCGATTCGCGACCTGGGGTTCGAACGATTCGATCAGTCCGGTGTTGAAGGCCATTCGCAAAGGCACGCGCTGGAGTTTCTGGCGTGAGACGTTTGCTACGGTACAGCGCTCGGCCCATCCGTCGAGCTTGGCGGGGAAACGAAACCAGCCATCTTCCGTCCAGACAAGCCAGTGGGACGGTTCGATAGGACTACGATAGAGCCGCGGCAGCGCCGTTGCTTTATCCGACACTCCCGGCAGCGCCATTCCATTGCGCTTGGGTATGGGTTTAGCGAACCGGCAATGGCCTATGCACCCTTTGTTCTTGCAGGTCAGGCATTGCCGTGTCTGACTCCTTTGCCCCAGATCAGCCTCCCTCATAACGACAACCTTTCATCCACAGTGGGCCGAACGATGTTATTCGCGAATCAGGCGCATCCGTTCGCCGGCCAATGAATACGGAAGGCCACCAGACGCAATCAACGGCGTTCAGACTCCTGCCCGCTCAGCAGAACATCCGCCCGATATTGAATTTCCGCATGCGTGATTGCAAGGTGGTCCGCTTCAGTCCGAGGCGGGCGGCGGCCCCATTTGCTCCGCCCACCATTCCGTTCGTTTCCTTCAAGACCTGCAGAATGCGCGCCCGCTCGGAAATGTCGGTCAGATTCGAAGCGCGGACGTGTAGCGCCACAGGCGCGGCGCTAGCCTCGAATTCCGGCAACGAAACGTCGAGTTCAGGCCCGTCACTGAGAACCACGGACCGCTCAATGACATTCTGCAGTTCGCGAATATTGCCCGGCCAGTCGTAGTTCGTGAGCGCATCCAATGCATCCGCCGGAATGCTTTCGATATTCCAGTCCATACGCGCCGCGTGCTTCTGGACGAAGTAGCGGGCGAGCAACGGGATGTCCTCGCGCCGTTCGCGCAACGGAGGGACATTCACCGGGAAGACCGCCAGGCGGTAGTACAGGTCCGCCCGGAACCTGTTCTCCTCCACCATGGCCTTCAGGTCCCGATTGGTAGCGGCGACGATCCGCACGTCGACGTGGATGGTCCTGCTGCCGCCCACGCGCTCAAATTCCTGCTCCTGAACGGCGCGCAGTAACTTGGATTGCAGGTGCAGGGGCAATTCGCCGATCTCATCGAGGAATAGCGTGCCGCCGTCCGCCGCCTCGAAGCGGCCAATTCGCTGCGCGATCGCCCCCGTAAATGATCCTTTTTCATGGCCGAAGAGTTCGCTTTCGAGCAGTTCCGCCGGGATGGACGCGCAGTTCACCTTCACGAAGGGGCGCTTGCGCCGGTCGCTGTTCATGTGGATGGCGCGCGCAATGAGCTCCTTGCCGGTGCCGGTTTCGCCGCCAATGAGCACCGTGGCTTCGGTGGCCGCGACCAGGCGAACCTGATCCAGGACGGCGCGCAGCGCCGCGCTTGACCCGACGATTCCCTCGAATTCATTCAAGCAGCTGTCGCCCGCCGAGTGCTCAAGCGCGCTGCGTTCCATCCGGGAGGCCAACTTCAACTGAAGCCCGTCGTTACCGGTGGGATTCGAAAATGCTCCGAAATCGATCACTGCTGCGGTTGCCATCTCGCTTTGCCTCGATGACCGATTGTGGCGCTTCGTCTGTCCGCCGGAAACCTCATTTGGTCGGGAGTAAAAATCGTTCGATGGTGAGAGGTGGTGTTGCCACTTTAGGGGGAGGCAAATATGCCCTTATTGATGGGGGCCAACGGAGGTCGTCATCGAGTATTCTGATTACGAGACGAGAGTCGGTTAAACACAGGTCCGATGCCGGCGCCGTCGAACCCAATGCAGATTCCGGATTCGTCATCTGCCGAGGCTGGGCACGCTTGCCGTCATCCGGCATAGGGCGAAGCCCGTCGCACCAAAAAGATATTGTCACGTGATGAAAGTGGCGTAAGATGGAGTTATCGCTGACAGAAAGTATCGCTACGCAGCGTCATCTGCGATCGGAAATAGGTTTGGTTCCGTGCTGATGAAAAATACCACATCTGAGTTCGAGGCGCCCCTCAGTCGCCCCATACTTCAACCGGATGATCCTGATGACGCGGAAATTGCGCCATCAAGTCAGCCCGACGACACCAGGATTACTCGCGAAAAAGCTCTGGCTGCAAGTTCGCCAGGCAGCGAATACTGGCTGCCATAGCGCTGGTACCGCTCTTTGCTGAACTTGGGCGCCCGAGTTGTCGGTCGTCTCTTCGGCATCGCAACGTAGCGGTATCGCCTCAGCCGACGTAGGACCAGGCAAGCGAATCAGAAACGAATCAAATTGAGATGAGAGAGTCCGCAACGACCAGTTCCTCAGAGGACGAGTGTTTGGCGATCTTGTCCATCAGTCCTTTTGAAGACGATCATGCGCGTTTGCAAGCAATCGTCGGGAGGGTCTCGAAACTTCTGATCGCTCCGAACCTTCCCGCTGCCAAAAGATTGTTGGAAAGCCGGAACATTTTCCTGGTCCTCTGCGAATGCGACTCGAATCCTGGAACGTGGCTCGACTCCCTGGAGTACCTCCAATCGCTTCCGAATCCTCCCTTGTTGATCGTGACATCCAGGCTCGCAGATGAGCGGCTCTGGGCGGAGGTGTTGAATTTGGGCGCGTGGGATGTCTTGGCGAAGCCCTTTGACGATGATGAAGTGTTAAGAGCGGTCAAATCGACCATGGTACGGTACCGATCCTCTGCTCAACTGACCGCGAAGCCGTTTAGCCTGACTGCTGCTGACTGACTCTTCACTCCCCTGGAATCCCACCCAATCCGTTACCCCCGTTCGTCCGGAGACTCGGTTTCGACACTCGTCAGATGGGGCGGCATGCGGCGTCCCTTGGCCGCTGCCTGACCGATACGTACGCAGCGCACATCCGCCACGCAGTCGTGCGCAATTCTTGGTGGAACACGGAAACCTCGCGCAGCCCCGCGGCACTACAGCGGAGGAGGGGCGTAATGCTTCCTGCCGTAAAGCCGGGCATCGATGGACCACGCGCCGGGCCCGATCAGCGCCAGCGTCACGCCAAGAACACCCAATACGGCGGGATCCCAGATGTGGGCCGGCGATGAGAAGGCGATCCACGCTTCGGCGCACCCGGCGACAACGCCGGCGAGGGGCGTCCACAAACCGGCAATGAGCAGGACGCCAGCCAGCGCTCCGATCACTTGCGGCGCCGTAAAATCACCACTCTGCGCCGCGACCGCGCTGTACACCAGAGCACCGCCGACCAGCAATCGCTGAATCAACAGTCCGGCGCCCGGCGCACCACCCGCGAACGTGGAGAAAAGCCGTTGCACAAGTATCCCGATTTCAGCTTACGGGACTCGCAACGATTTCGAAACATTAGAAAGTGTCGTCACCCTACTCCACTTTGGGGGGACTTAGATCTCGATGATTCCGCGTTTGATCCCGATGGTGACGGCGTGCGTGCGGTCGTTCGCGTCCAGTTTCTCGAGAATGTTGCCGACGTGGCTCTTTACGGTATCCTCTCGAATCGAAAGCTGGGCGGCGATCTCCTTATTCGCGTTCCCTTTCGCGATAAGCTTCAGAATCTCCAGTTCGCGCTCCGTCAACTGGTCCTCGGTGGTATGCATGGCCAGCTCGGCAGCGACCTCGGGTGGGATGCGTTTGCGTCCGGCGTGCACATCGCGGATGGTCTGCAGCAGATCCGTGTGTACATTCCCCTTCAGCAGGTAGCCGCGCGCGCCCGCTTTGAGCGCGCGCATCACCTGGACGTCACCGACATACGTAGTAAGGACGATGATCCGGGCATTCGGGAATTCCCCGCGGATGGCGATGATCGCCTCCATGCCGCTCATATCCGGCATCTGCAGGTCCATGAGAGTGATGTCCGGCTGGTGCTGCCGGAACTGCTCGATGGCCTCGCGTCCGGTGGCGGCCTGCGCCACCAACTCCATGTCCGGTTCGATATCGATCAACGACGCGATGCCCTGGCGCAGAAGCGCGTGGTCGTCGGCGGCGAGGATTCGGATGGTCTTGGTTTCAGCGCTCATGGATCCACAGCTTTCTCCGGAGGAACGCAAAACGGCCGCCATTGGAGCCGCCGTAAGCCACCGCGGCCGGCACGGTCAGCACCGCTTCGGTGCCCGCCCCCGCTTCGCTCCAGAAGTCCAGTTTGCCGCCAAATCGATTGGCGCGTTCCCGCATGCCCGGCAGTCCATAATGTCCGCTGCGCCCGCCCGCCCTGAGGACTTCGGAGTCGATTCCTTTTCCGTCGTCGCGGACATGCAGGCGAAGCTGGCGGCTGTCGTAGCGGATCTCCACCTCGATCCGGCCGGCCTCGGCGTGGTGGAAGGCGTTGCGGAGCAATTCCCGCGCGATCCGGTAGACCTCGTCCTGGATCAGCGGCGCCACATCCCGCCGCGCTCCTTCCACCGTCACGCCGAGCACCGGCGGATTCCCCGACGCCTCCTCGGAGCGCGCCAGTTCCTGCCCGGCCGTCGTGATGAGTTGCACGAGATCGCCCCCGCCGGCCGCATGGAGGCGCAGGTCCTGGATTGCGCCGCGCCCCTCGGCGATCGCCCCGGCGGCTGTGTTGATGGCTTTCTCCAGGCTTTCCCCGGCCTTTTCGGGGCGACGGCCAAAAATGTTGTATGCGGCCTGCATCTGGATCAGCGCAGCCTGAAAGCTCTGCAGCATGGTATCGTGCAACTCCCGCGCGACGCGCAGCCGCTCGTCCACGCGCCCGTCCAGCTGCGCATTGAACTCGCGCGCGATCTGGTAGAGCCGGAGCCGGTACAGTCCCCAGAGCATTGCCAGAAGGGCGATGACGCATGAGGCGTAGAACCACGTGGTCTGGTTCCACGCCGGGGCGATCGAGAACTCCAGCGTGTCGCCGGTTTCGTTCCACACGCCGCTGTTGTTGCAGGCGATGACGCGGAAGCGGTAGTTGCGCGGACCGAGGTTCGTGTATGTCACCTGGCGCTCGTTGATCAATTCGTGCCAGTTCTTGTTCTGTCCCTCCAGCTTGTACTTGAAATGGATCTTTTCCGGCGCAACCAGGCTCAGGGCGGTGTATTCGATTCGGAGGGTGTGGACGTTGGCTGGCAAGCGCATGCCGGGCTTGAGGGGGTATGGTTTGTCGTCAGCGATGAGGGACTCGATGTGGACGGGCGGCGGGAGCTTGTTGGTGGGCAGGTGGGCGGGGTCGAACACGCTGATGCCCTCCGAGCCGACAAGCCAGATCGTCCCGTCCGCATCCTTGGCCACGCGGGGGCTTACAGACCCCGGCGTTGCGCGGGTCACCACACCGTCCGATCCGTCAAAGACGGTAGTCCGAATCTTGCGCTTGGGGTCAGCGGCCCAACCGTCCAGTTCGCCGGGCGCAAGGCGAACCAAACCGCACGGCGAGTACAGCCAGTTCGAATGATCGTTGGCCTCCATCCTCCAGTAGACCGTATTACAGGGGAGGCCATTCTTGATGCTGAGCGTTGCAACGGTTCCGCTTCTGATGAGGCTCAGGCCGCCGTACGTCGAAGCCCAAAGTGTGCCGTCGCGATCCACCTGAAGGTCCGTGACCCGGCCCTCGCCCAACCCCAGCGCCGCCGTGTACGACTCCCGTATCTGACCATCTTTAAAATAGGCGACACCCGCTGAACTTGCGAATCCCAACCACAGCCCCCCTCTCTCCAGATCAGCGGCTAGAACCCAAGCCGCTGCGTCGGAGCTCAGCGCGGACCAGGGGAACTGTTCGACTACCCGCCCGCCGGTCAAACGCGCAAGACCTTGATTTTGCGACAGCCAAATGTCGCCCGCCCTATCCGCCACGATCGCGTACTTCGTTCCGACAGGCAAGCGGGCTGCTGCGGCAAACCTGCCGTTCTCAAAGTAGGCAAGTCCGTCACTCGAGGCCGCCCAGATTCGTCCGCGGCCGTCCTGAAGCAGCGATTGCGTTGGTTGCTCGGGTAGGCCATCCGCCTTTCCAAACGTTTTTACTTGTCCGTTGCTCCACCGATCCAAGCCATTGGGCCCGGCAAGCCAAACGGTTCCGTCTCTGGCCGCGAGCACGGACCAAACCGAGCCGTTCGACAAGCCCTGCTTCGCAGATAAAGTGGTGACCGGTAATCCCCCGAAGCGGTCGATCCCTCCAGCGGTCGCTACCCAGACGTTGCCTTCGCGGTCCTCAAAGAGGTCCATAATTGGGTCGCTGGAAAGACCGTCAGATCGCGAAAAGCGATCGATCCGGGCCTGGTGCAAATGGAAGAGGCCCTGCCCGGTCGTCCCTACCCACATTCCACCGTCGCGGTCGCGGAGCAGCCGCTTGCCGCTGAGCGATTCGCCAGCGCCGCGAATCGCGTACCTCTCTGTTCTTCCCCCGACCATCCGCCACAATCCGCTGCTCGTAGCAACCAACAGTTGCCCGTCAGCAGTTGTACCTAGATCGTGGACCTCCGCGCCCTTAAAATGCTGCGCCGGAGGGCCGGGCCTCCATCGCCAAAGCCCGAACTCGCCGCCGGCCCAAAGGCGGGCAGCAGTGTCCTCATACAAAGCGAGGATCCGGCCTGCCGCACTGTCCTCACACTGCACCGCGCCGGCTCGAACCACGCAAACCCGGCCCCTGAGCCGCTGCGAAGCCGCTACCCAAATTGCTCCGTCATGGCCTTCGATGAGCGCCTGCACATACCACTGATCCAGTTGCGGATACCGGGTCAGCGTAGCGCCGCTCCAGCTTGCAAGCCCGGAATCGGTACCGATCCAAAGAGTACCGTCGCGCGCGGCAAGTAGCCGATATATCAGACTGCTGGGAAGACGCTCTGGTCCGGGCGGCGACCACGGGACTGGCCGAACGCCATCGAAACGAAGCAGGCCGAACTCAGTGCCAAGCCATAGGTACCCATCCGGCGTCTGCGCGATCGAAGTGGCGATACCCTTGAGGAAGCCCTCGCGGATGGTCCAGGATTTGTGCGCGTATTGATTGAGGTCTAAACCGGGATTCAAGCCGAAGGCGCACGGGCACAATACTGCAAGTGCGTAGAGGACGACTGCGGCTTGCCTCCTTCGGACGGGACGCATTTTTGACCATTATCCGTCCGGCGCAGAGCCAAACGGCTTATCCTGATTGTAGATCGATACAACTTCAGAGGTACCCCGTTCGTGCCTTCTGTCGCGTTTTTACGCCGCCGGCGTTCCCCAGCGGCGGCAAGGTCGGTGCTACTCCGAGACCCAGGCTATCGAACTTGAAAGGAGTCTCCGCAATGCGGTGTGTCACTGTTGCACGGCTGCTCGTCTTTGCTCTCGTTCCGTTACGCCTGATCGCCCAAACCGCGAGTCTTTCGGGAACCATCTCCGATCCTGCCGGTCTCGCCGTGCCCAATGCGAAGGTCACCGCCAAAGGGCAGGCAACGGGCATTCTCCGCGCTGTCAACTCGAACCGGGAAGGCCTATACAACGTCTCCGCGCTTCCGCCGGGCTCTTACGACCTCACAATTGAAGCGACCGGCTTCAGATCCGTTCATCAAAACGGAATCGTGCTGGAAGTAGACCAGCGCGCCAGCATGGACTTCGCCTTAACCATCGGGAGCACCAGCGAAACCGTTACGGTTGAAGGCAGCGCTCCATTGTTGAACGCGGCCGACGCGTCCGTGAGCACCGTGATAGGCAACCGTTTCGTAGAGGACATGCCCCTGAACGGGCGCAGCTTCGGTTCCCTCATCGAGCTTACGCCTGGCGTCGTGCTGACCCCGACGAGTCTTTATGATCAGGGCCAGTACAGCGTCAACGGCCAGCGGCCGGACGCGAACTATTTCATGGTGGATGGCGTCAGCGCCAACTTAGGGAATGCGGGCAGCGGAAGCCTGATGTACCAGGGCGGCGCAGGCCAGCTCCCCTCGACCAGTGCATTCGGAGGGATGAGCAATCTTGTATCGCTTGATGCTCTGCAAGAATTTCGCATTCAGACTTCCACCTTTGCGCCGGAATATGGCCGAACTCCGGGCGCGCAAGTTTCGGTGGTGACGAAATCCGGCACCAACGAGTATCACGGCACAGCTTTCGAGTATTTCCGCAATGACAAGCTGGATGCGAACGATTGGTTCGCGAACGCCAAGGGCCTCGCAATACCGGAGCTACGCCAGAACGATTTCGGCGGCGTACTGGGGGGGCCGATCAAGAAGGACAAGCTCTTCTTCTTCGGGTCGTACGAAGGGCTGAGGGTCCGGCAGCCGCATGTTGCGAACACTTACGTCCCTGATCTCGCGTCTCGCCGGAACGCGCCCGCTGCGGTTCAGCCCCTGCTGAACGCTTTTCCTCTGCCGAACGGCGCCGATTTCGGCAATGGGACGGCCGCATTCGTAGCTGGCTACTCGGATCCCTCGACGCTCGATTCAGGCAGCCTTCGCGTCGATTATGTCCCCGCCGAACGTGTGACCCTCTTCGGCAGGTATAGTAACGCCCCGTCCAGTATCAAGGTGCGCGGCGGGACCATCAATGAGTACAGCAATATTCAAAATACGCACTACGGATCGCAGGTGTTGACGATCGGCAGTAACCAGGCGCCCACGCCACACCTGACGAATGAGACCCGCGTCAACTACAGCAGTTCTTCGGGAAACGGCGATTTCACTATTGACGGCTTCGGCGGCGCCGTTCCTCCACCGGACTCAGCGCTGTTTCCCTCCTTCGCCTCCCGGCAGGATGCGTACTTTATATTTTCTGGCGACTCGACTCCCCATGGACTCAGGTTCGGAGATGGGAAGCTTGGGGATAACTGGCAGCGACAGATCAATGTGACGGACGACGTCTCTTGGGTCTTCGGCGCACATCAGCTCAAGTTCGGAGTGGACTACCGCCGCATCACGTCGAAAGCCGGAGTCTACGGCTATAATCTCGCAACCGGCTTCTCCACGTTGGCAAACGTTCTGGCAAACACGATGCCGGCTGCTAGCGTAGTTTCGAGAAATGACGATGTGCAACTCCTGTTCACCAATGTCAGCCTCTTTGTGCAGGACACCTGGGAACCGGGGCGCACGTTGACCGTTACCTACGGGCTACGCTGGGAATACAACGCTGCACCTGGTTCGCCCAACGGGACTCTTCCATTTACCGTTACGCAGGTAAGCAACCTGGCAACGATGACCATCGCGCCGCAGGGTACGCCACTGTGGCGTGCGCAGAAAGACGATTTTGCCCCTCGCTTGGGGATCGCCTGGCAGGCTCGCCCGAATCTGGTATTTCGGGCCGGCGCTGGGATCTTCTACGACCTCGGGTATTCGGACGTTTCTGACGGCGCCGGCGCCTGGCCGTGGGTCCAGTCCAAGATCGTTACGAACACTTCATTTCCGCTGAGCGCCGCCAACGCGGCTCCGCCTGCTTTTTCCACGTCGCCGCCGGTGGCGTATCTTGCCGTCGTGGACCCGAATCACGTTCTGCCGAGAACCTACGAATGGAATGCAGCGGCAGAGAAAAGCCTGGGCAAGTCCGATGTGGTTACAATCACCTACGCCGGAGCAGCGGGCCGGAAGCTGATGCGGGAGGATCTCTATAACTCGCCCAACTCGAACTTCACCGGCGAGTTCGATTTGATGAGAAATGGCGCGAATGCGAACTACAACGCCCTCCAGGGCCAGTACCGCCATCGCTTCGCGCGACGCATCCAAGCTCTGCTCTCCTATACGTGGTCGCATTCTATTGACAACGTCTCCTCGGATGGCGCTTACGCGAACGTGCCGCCGGGCGCGTCATCGGACCGTGGTTCCTCGAACTACGACATCCGGCAGACCCTCTCCGGCGCAATCTCGTATGACATCCCCGCTCCCCGCGCCGGAATCTGGAGCTCGATCTTTGGCAACTGGTCCACGGATTCAATCATCTACGCCCGTACTGCGCCACCTGTAAACGTCGTCACAGGGCAGAGCACGTTCGGCACTTATCTCTCGTCAGCTAACAGCGTTCAGCGCCCCAATTTCGTCGCGGACGTCCCCCTCTGGATCTCCGACCCCAACGTCGCCGGCGGCAAGCGTATCAACAAAGCCGCGTTTAGCGTCCCCACCGGACCGGTGCAGGGCACCCTCGGCCGCAACGCCCTCAACGGATTCGGTGCGACCGAGGTCGATCTAACGCTGCGCAGGCAGTTCAAGCTTTATGAGCGCCTCTCCCTCCAGGCCCGCGCCGATTTCTTTAACCTCTTCAACCATCCGAACTTCGGCCCGCCGATCGCGTACATGACCTCGCCTCTGTTCGGTCAGGCTACCCAGATGCTCGGGGCATCGCTTGGCGCCGGTGGCCAGACCGGCGGCCTGAATCCGCTCTACCAGATCGGCGGCCCGCGCTCGGCGCAACTGGCGCTGAAGCTGATGTTTTGAAGCCAACGACCATCACGATCCACTGGCGACGGCCGACAGCAATCCTCATTGATGGACCTGAAGATCGGAAGCAACTGACGGACGGCGCGGCAACTGCTCGACTCACCCTCTTCAAGCACAGCGGCTCGGATCAGCGGTTTAAGTCCCGTTCTTCGAGGCCAAATCACCTTTTCGGCCCAGCAATTTCGGAAGGTCCAACCTCAGGCCCGCGTACTCCACGAGGTCGATTTTCGAGTTGGGCCATGCTGTATGACGCTTCATGGAGCCGGCGCCGCAGCTCGATGACAGAGCGGCGTCGGTCATAGTCGCTACAATGGAGCCGAGAACCGCCGAACCTGTGGCCAGGCGCGTTTCAAAGAACATGAGAGAACTGCGGTTTCGGCGAGCCACACACCTCCTGCTCGGCACGCGAGAGCTTGCCGTGATTGGCGCAGTTCTGCTGGCCAATCTGGTTAGCGCGCAAGCAGTATCCGCTCAGGCACGGTATGTCGCCACCATTTGGCAGATCGAGCAGGCTCTTCCGTCGAACTGGATATATAACATGGCGCAGGACCACCAGGGTTATCTCTGGCTGGGCACGAACGAAGGTCTCGTCCGATTCGATGGCATGGAGTTCAAGCTCTTTTCCGCGGATGACATTGCGGGCCTTGCAAGCGGCCAGATCCTGTCTCTTTACTCGAGCCGTTCCGGAGTGTTGTGGCTGGGCACCGGAAATAGCGGACTCGTAGGCCTGAACAACGGCGTTTCGACTGCGTACACCGAGCGGGACGGCCTGCCGGCCAGAAATATCCGTTCGATCCGTGAAGATGCCGACGGCTCGCTTTGGATTAACACGCTGAACGGAATCGGGCGCATTTCCGGAGGCAAGCTCGCGCCTTGCACGAGCTACCGGGGAAGACCGGTCCGCGAGTTCCTGCTTCAGGCTCGGGACCGAAGCATGTGGTTCCGATCTGGACGGGACGTGGTTCGGTTCGGGGCCGACGGGTCGACTGCGTCTCTCTCAGGCGCCTTTCTCGTGCAGGAAACTCGTGACGGAAGCATCTGGCTTGCCGTTCCGGATGAGGATCGCCTGACGCGCTATTACCAGGGACGGTTCACGCAGGTTGCGCTGCCACGTTCGCGAGAACGCCAATGGACGGGCGCAAGACCCGTACAGAGTCTGGATCGAATCGATGATCCCAAGAGCGGCGTTCTCAGCATGACGATCGACACGGACGGCGAGTTGCTGCTGCTCACCCCGGACGGCCTAACGACTGCGAACTGTCATTCCGCGCAGTGAGCGCCGATCTGCCGAACTCGTCGCATCGGTTTACCCAGCGCGGCTTCCTTTGCCAATCGGAACTGTGCCCAGCGCTTCTTCCGTTCAGCGACGATGCGAACGTCTGCTGCTTCCTTCAGCGCCTTGGGGCTAGGGATCTGAATGTGGGATGCAACACCTCTGCGAAGAAAGGATGCATGACGCGTTCCTTTTTCTGGTAGCGGTACCGACAGAATCGGTGTGCCACGCTCGCTCAAGTAGCGGATAAGGGCGATTATGTTGAGGCGATGTCGCTTGGCGAGCGCTGAGATTGGTACGTAGTTTTCGGCAAAACGCTGCACATCTGTGGCCGGCAACAGCTTCGAGAGGCCGAACTGATATTCAACGGCATCGTGGAGAATGCCACCTGCAACGAGCCCGCGTATTTCACGGACCTCTACGCCCACAAGAGCCGATGCTTCACGGTAATTGATAAGATCGCGTGCGGTCGCGTCGACACCAGACAGCGGACGATAGCGCCGCAAATCGTTAGCCGAAAACAGGTATCCAGTGATCCCCCGAAAACGCGTGGTGCGTCCGACGGGAACAAGTCTGCCATCGAGAACCGCGCGGATAACTGCAGCAAGGCCGGACCCATGACCAAGGTAATTCTTCATTGCATGACGTAGTGCGATGAATTTTCCCGGTTTCGAGTAGGCCAGCATCGGCACGCGATGGTGCTCGAAGGCGCGCTTTACGTTCATGACGTCCTCGCGGAGGAAGAAGAAGCACCGCGCCGGATAATTCCGCTCGGGGCCCTTCATGTAACGGATGACGCCACTCGCCGCGACTGTAACAATCGTGCGGTGCGTCAGCCCCAACGCGGCCATCGCCTCCGGCCGCGACATGTATGGAGCGAGTTCTGCATCGCGAAGTGCCACCCATTGGTCCAGCGACTCTCGTTTAATCCAGCATTCGGTCCGGCTCCCTCCTCGCCGAACCTTCAGGAATACGGCATCGAGTTGACCATTGCGGGCGAGTTCCACGATGCGCGCGCCGGTAACGCGTGCTATCCGCTCCGCCTCGTTAGCTGTCACCCAGTGGGAGTTTCGTCGTACTGCAGCGGAGAAATATCGGTGTTGCCCGCGGATGAAGCCCTTCCAGTCTTCCATTACGAATTTCTCGAATGCGTCGTGTAGGAATCCGAACTCCTGCCGCGGAAGCACGCGAAACAGATGACGATAGAAGTTTGCAAAGACATTGCTGAAGTTGAGCGCGGCCGGACTGGCTGATTGCGGGACCATCTGCCGCAGGGTGTCGCGCAACGGCCGGGGCCAGTCTCGCAGCAACGCGGCTGCACCACGGCAGATTGCGATGGCGCCTGCGAGATCCGTGGCGCGGAATGGCCGCTGCCTGCGTCGGAGAATGCTCCCGTCATTAACGGAACCGATGAAGACGATGAACCTCAACAGTGCACCGAGGTTCAATTGGAGCAGCGCCGGCGGAAAACGAAAATCAGCGATATTCGTCCCGACGACCTCGGCAAGAGTAGAACCGGCCGCGCGGTAAACCATCGCGGTGACGGCAAGCATGTCCGCATCGGCAGGCTCCGGACTAGCCTCTCGAAAATCGAAACCGCACCTGCACTTGTGCACGGCGGGTCGCTCCCAGCCGGTTTTCCGCTGGCAGGCGGGGCACCGATTGAGCAACACGCAGCCATGTCTCGGGCAACCGCAAACACAGTCTCCCGCTGGGAAACGGCGACCTACAAACCCGCTATTTCCGACCTGGAGAAGCTGGCGCGTTACTTTGAAGTGCCCATCACGGCCTTCTTCCCAGAAGCAGGTCCGAAGTCGCGGACAACCGCGCTCCTCAGCGCCACGGCAGGTCTCGATGACGCTGATCTCGATGAAGTGCGCTTATACGCCCTATTTCGGAGGTCCCGCCACCGGGTAAAGCGCACGAAATAATGCGAAGCCCCTGTCCTTGAGATAATGAGGTGACGGCGCCGCCATGCAGATTACATTGGAACTGCCAGAGGACATCATGCAGGAGCTGAGATCCAAGTGGAAGGACCTGCCCAGGGCTGCGCTCGAGAGTCTGGCGCTTGAGGCATATAGGTCCCACGCGCTCTCGGCAGCTCAGCTTCGCAGGCTGCTTGGCTTCGAGACGCGGATGCAGGTGGATGCCTTTTTGAAGGAGCACGAGGTGTACGACTTCACCGCGGCGGATTTCGAGCAAGACCGCGAAACGCTCCGGGAACTTCGGACAAGAGAGGCTCACGACTGAGCCCGATAATCGTCGTCGCAGATACATCGCCCATCAATTATCTGGTGTTGATCGGCCGGATCGACCTCCTCAGACTACTATACGCACGGATTTTGGTTCCACCTGCCGTGCTGGCGGAACTGAAGCATCCAGCTGCGCCGAGACCAGTCCAGGACTGGGCCGTCAATGTGCCGGATTGGGTGGAGGTCCTCAGTCCAAAGAGTAGCCTGGTTCTTGGGCAGCTCGACCTCGGCGAGAGCGAGGCGATCGCGCTCGCGGCGGAGGTGCATGCCGACGTAGTGCTCATGGACGAGCAGGCGGGGCGGCAGGAAGCAGTTCGCCGGGGCCTGAAGGTAGCGGGCACACTTTCCGTTCTCGATGAAGCTGAACAAGCCGGTCTCGTCAATTTCGACCGGCCATCGCTGAGCTTCAGAAGACCAGCTTCCGCGTCTCGCAGGCGGTGCTCGCAGATATTAAGGCCAGACGGTCCCGCTGATTCCTTCGACAGTCGCCCGACACCCGCCCGCATAGGATTTTGCCACGAATCTCGGCACATTATGACATGAATCGTGGCACGAATTGTCAATAATCTTGTCAACCTACAGAGAGAGGTTTGAAAATCAATGACCATCGAAACCATGGCTCGAGAATTCCGCTACGACTCCGTCCGGCTCCCAGATCCCAATCCGAAGCTCAGTATAGAAGAAGTCCGAACTGCATTTTCCGCGACGTATCCGGAGATTGCAACGGCCGCGGTCACCGGGCC
>Ga0326727_10002399_pt1 | contig 64103 bp, 36 predicted proteins | sample MB2enrmetagenome_FD_207643 | JGI IMG/M metagenome (GOLD analysis project Ga0326727, IMG submission 207643) | Lab enriched peat soil microbial communities from McLean, Ithaca, NY, United States - MB29MY | ecosystem: Environmental > Terrestrial > Soil > Wetlands > Peat | place: USA: New York...
GCCTGGTTGAAGTGGCCGGGGTTGGGCGCCTGCTGCCGGCCTGCACTACGCCGATCCAGAACGGCATGTCGGTGACCACCAATTCCGAGAGGCTTTTGCGGCATCGTCAGATGGCGACCGAGTTCCTTTTGCTGGAGCGCAACCACTACTGCGCTGTGTGCGTGAGCAACAATCACTGTGAATTGCAAGCCATGGCGATGCGTTTGGGAATCACGCACGTCCGTTTCCCTTACAACTACCCGCGCTTGCCGGTGGATGTTTCGCACGAGCGCTATGTGCTTGACCAAAACCGCTGCATTCTCTGCACGCGGTGCGTACGTGTGTGCGCGGAAGTGGAGGGGGCCAACGTCTGGGAAATCAGCGCCCGGGGAATTAACTCGCGCCTGGTTTCTGACCTTAATGGGACGTGGGGTGAATCGGAAGCTTGCACGAGTTGTGGCAAATGCGTACAGGTGTGCCCCACCGGAGCGCTGGCGGAAAAAGGCCGTTCCGTGGAAGAAATGACCAAGAGCAGTGAGAACATCAAGTTTCTCGCCGCGCGGCGGGCAGTGCACGCGTGAGGTGGGCAGGTCGGCAGATCGGCAGTGGGCAGGTCGGAAGAACGGCAGAAAGCGGAAGGCGGAAGGCGGAAAGCAGCAGGCAGTAGGCGGGAAGCAGAAGGCAGAATTCAGCAGGCAGAACGTAGGGGCCCGGTCTTGAATCGGGAATCTGAAATTTCGAATCAGCATCGGTGCGCAGCAAAATCCAGCGACCTGCCCACCTGCCGACCTGCCCATCTGCCCACTCCCCCGGACTGGAGTTAGCTCATGAAAAAAGCGAGAGTGGCAACGATGTGGCTGGACGGGTGTTCCGGCTGCCACATGTCAATCCTGGATATTGACGAGGCGCTTGCCTCGATTGCCCCCAAGATTGACTTGGTGTATGGTCCCCTTGTTGACGCTCAGGAGATGCCTGAAGATGTGGATGTCGCGATCGTTGAAGGCGCGGTCAGCAGCCAGGAAGACTACGAGAAGATCCAACGCCTGCGCGAGCGGGCGCGTCTGCTGGTTGCTTTAGGTGATTGCGCGGTCACGAGCAACGTGCCGGCCATGCGCAATTCCATTCCAGTCAAGAAGCTGTTGGAGCGAGTTTACCTTCAGGGAGTCGATGAGAAGCCTCGCATTCCTACCGAAGGAGTTCCTCCTTTACTCAAGCGCGCGTTGCCGTTACAGGAGGTTGTGAAGGTCGACCTGTTCGTTCCCGGCTGTCCGCCTCCTGCCGCCGCCATCGCGTACGTCCTGGGTGAATTACTCAACGGGCGAATGCCGGACTTGAATTCGAAGGTTAAGTTTGGCTGAGGTAATCGGGTGATCGGGAGATCGGGAGATCGGGTGAGCAAGAAGCTGTGATCTCGCGAGATTTGGCACATAGCATACGGCATCAGGAGAATGCTGGAAAAACATCTTGAGCTTCGGGATCGGACGAAGCGTTTTGCGCTTCGCGTCCTCAAGCTTTGCAGTTCGCTACCCAGGACGGACGCTGCACGCACGATCGGTCGGCAACTTCTTCGTTCGGGGACATCGGTGGCGGCGAACTATCGGGCGGTTGGGCGAGCGCGCTCGCAAGCGGAGTTTGTGGCAAAAATGGGACTGGTGATCGAGGAAGCTGATGAATCGGTCTTCTGGTTGGAGCTTCTAGCGGAAAGCGGCATCGTTCCCAAGCCTCGCCTGGAAGCGCTTACCGCCGAGGCGAACGAGTTGGTCGCCATCTTCGTGGCCTCACAGAAGACGGCGAGGGGGAAGTGACCGGGGACGCCACTGGGCTTTTTCTTCACCCGATCACCCGATCACCCGATTGTTGAGGGAAGGATACCAATGCGGAAAATTACGATTGACGCCGTCACGCGTATTGAGGGTCACGCGAAAGTTTCGATCCAGCTCGATGATGACGGAAAGGTGGCGAATACCCAACTGCATGTGACGCAGATTCGCGGCTTTGAGAAGTTTACGGAGGGACGCCCGTACTATGAGATGCCGTCCATCACCGCGCGGATCTGCGGAATCTGCCCGATCAGCCATCTTCTGGCCGCTTCTAAAGCCTGCGACGCCATCATGAGCGTTCGCATTCCTGATACGGCGGTGCTGCTCCGCGAGATCCTGCACTGCGGCCAAGTTGTGCAGTCGCACGCCTTGAGCTTCTTCCATCTCTCCGCGCCGGACCTTTTGCTGGGCATGGATTCGGATCCCGCTCAACGCAACGTGCTGGCACTGCTGGAAAAATTCCCAGATATCGCCCGAGACGGTATTGCCTTGCGCAAGTTCGGGCAGCAGGTGATCGAGGGTCTCGCCAAGGAGCGCATTCACCCTTCCTGGGTGGTTCCCGGCGGAGTGAATACGCCGTTGGAACCCGCGGTCCGCGATAGGATTCTCTCCGGTTTGCCCGACGCCAAGGCTACGGTTCGGCGCACGCTGAAGTTCTTTAAGGGAATTTTGGACCAGTTCAAAGAGGAAATCGAACACTTTGGAAATGCCCCCAGCATGTACGCGGGCCTGGTGGACGCGGCGGGGAAACTCCAACTTTACGACGGTGGAATCCGGTTTAAAGATGCCGATGGCAAGATCGTGGCTGATCACATCGCGGGCCGCGATTACCGCAACTTTATTGGCGAGGCGGCCCTGGCGAATTCCTATTTGAAGGCGCCTTACTTCAAGCCCGTCGGGTTTCCGGACGGGGTTTATCGCGTGGGACCTTTGGCGCGCTTGAACGTCGCCAAGAGCTGTGGAACTTCCATGGCCGATGCCGAGTTCACTGAATTCCACCAGCGTTTGGGAAAGATCGTCCCTGGCTCCTTCCACTTCCATTATGCCCGGTTGATTGAAGCACTTTACGGATTGGAACGGATGGAAGCCCTGCTGAATGATCCGGCAGTACTCGGCCGGCAGATTCGGGCTCACGCCGGCGTCAACTGCCAGGAAGGCGTGGGGATGATCGAAGCGCCGCGCGGCATCTTGATTCACCACTATAAGGTCAATGAGGAAGGGGCCATTACCTGGGCGAACCTCATTGTCGCGACGGGGCATAACAACCTGGCCATCAACCGCAGTATCCACCAGGTGGCGCAGCATTTCGTGGACGGCAATCACCTTCAGGAGGGGATGCTGAACCGAGTCTCGGCCGTCGTGCGCGCCTACGACCCGTGCTTCAGTTGTTCCACCCATGCTTCCGGCCAGATCGCCATGCACATTCAGTTGTTTGGCCCGCAAGGGTCTTTGCTGGATGAGCTGAAAACTGATTAGCCATCAGCCGTCTGCGATCAGCTCTCAGCCATCGGTGCGCAAAATCCCGGACGTTCATACGCCCCGGAGCGATCACAAGCTGTTATACTCCGTAGAGGTAGCGACGATGGAAGTCGTTCCCGTAAGAACTGGGAATCGCAACAAAAGACGTCATTCCCGCGAAAGCGGGAATCCACGCTGAAAGCTGAGGGCTGAGAGCTGAAAGCTGAAAGCCGTGAGCAAGGCACTCATCATCGGCTACGGAAATCCGCTGCGAAGCGACGACGGATTCGGCTGGCACGCTAGCCGCTTGATTGCCCGCGAACTCGCTGGTCATGATGTTGAGGTGATCACCTGCCATCAACTTACCCCGGAACTCGCCGAACCGCTCAGCCAGTGCAGCCAAGCCGTTTTCATCGATGCCGATTCGGAAGGTGAACCGGGGGAGATCCACTGGCGGGAGCTCCAGCCTCAAGCCCCCGCTTCTTCAGCGCTCACACACACTTGCTCGCCGGCGGGATTGCTCGCTAGCGCCGCACGACTCTATGGTCGGTGTCCGCAGGCGGTTTTAATCACCGTCTCCGCGCAGTCGTTCGATTTTGGAGATTCCCTTTCACCCATCGTTTCCGCGGCCCTCCCGAAGCTAGTGGACCGGGTTCGCCAACTTGTTTCCTCATAAAGATGATGTCAAGCAACTCTGGCGGGCTTCTGCCCCGCGAGGCAGCGGCGTAGATTATTGCGGCGTGACGTCGGCGCCTGCCGTTTCGGTACGACCGATTTGGCTTGGTAACGGTCGCGGCCTTCTGGCCATTGGTCGGCGCAAGCGGGTTTGAAAATGAAACGCTCGATTCCGGATGAATAGCCTCGGACCTAAACCGCAGGTCCGCGCTACCTTGCTCCAGCCGGTCAGTGCGCGCATGGATAAGATTGTACGCCCCACCAGAGGGTCTCGGCAGGCAAGCCGCACTCTTTGGAAGGCAGGTACGCTCGCTTCATCCCGGCGCACCCCCCAACGCAACGCAGCTTGGATCGATTCGGCGATAACGCCGCTGTACGGCCAAGTGACCGGCCCTCAGTGAACGAGAAGCCGACTCTTCAGGCCGAATCCACCAGTGCGCTTGCAATCCGATTTGATGTTGTTGCACTCTTCCTGTGCCGTGAGTAGGATGCCCGTGCGGAGTCATGGCCAGGATGGCCATGCCACGCTCCGGACCGCGGGCTTCCAACCCGCTTCGCAAAGGAGAGAGGGCCGGATGCTCGTATTCCCACCTCCCATTGGGTATAATCGACATCCAAAGGGAGCCTCTGCATGAATCGAGATCGCGTTGACCCAAACTCAGTGACGGCAATCGCGGGTGGCGCACCAACGCTTGGCTCGGCGGATGCGGGCCGGAATGATTCCACCGCGGCCCGGATCGGACGCTACCGGATTGTTCGGCTGCTGGGCGAGGGCGGCATGGGCGCGGTGTACGAGGCGGAGCAGGAACAGCCCAAGCGCATCGTGGCGCTCAAGGTCATCAAGAGTTCCCTGGCCAGCCCCAGCCTGCTGCGGCGTTTCGAGCAGGAGTCGGAGGCGCTGGCGCGGCTGCACCACCCGGGCATCGCCCAGGTGTATGAGGCGGGCACGGCGGATTCCGGCACCGGCGTGCAACCGTTCTTCGCCATGGAGTTCATCGCCGGCGGACAGCCCCTGACGCAACACGCCGACGCGCACCACCTGAACACGCGGCATCGCCTGGAGTTGATGGCGGAAGTTTGTGATGCCGTGCACCACGCCCACCAGCGCGGCATCATTCATCGCGATTTGAAGCCCGCCAACATCCTGGTGGATGAGCACGGGCGCCCCAAGATTCTGGATTTTGGCGTTGCCCGCGTCACCGACAGCGACACGCAGGCCACGCGCCAGACCGACCTGGGACAGCTCATCGGCACGCTGGCCTACATGAGTCCAGAGCAGGCCCTGGCCGATCCTTTGGACCTCGATACGCGCAGCGACGTTTACGCCCTGGGCGTGATCCTCTACGAACTGCTGGCCGGCAAGCTGCCCTACACCCTCAGCAACAAACTGCACGAAGCGATCTCCACTATTCGCGAACAGGACCCGGCGCCGCTCAGCTCGGTGAGCCGCACCTATCGCGGCGATATCGAGACCGTGGTCGCGAAGGCGCTGGAGAAGGACAAGGCGCGGCGCTACGCCTCGGCGGCAGGCCTGGCGGCCGACATCCGCCGGTATCTGAAAGACGAGCCGATTGTGGCGCGGCCGGCGAGCGCCAGCTACCAGTTGTACAAGTTTGCCCGGCGCAACCGCGCGCTGGTGGCCGGGGTGGCGGCGGTCTTTGTGGTGCTGGTTCTCGGCGTCGTCGTCAGCACGTGGGAGGCGATGCGAGCGCGGAACGCCGAGCGGCAAGCCAATTCGGAAGCAGCCACGGCGAAAGCGGTCAGCAGCTTCCTTGAGAACGATCTGCTGGCACAGGCCAGCGCCAACAATCAGGCCGGGCCGGCGGCCAAACCGGATCCGGACCTGAAGGTGAGAACCGCTCTGGACCGGGCGGCGGAAAGGATCGCGGGAAAGTTCGACCAGCAGCCGGAGGTGGAAGCCTCGATTCGAGACACGATCGGGAAGACTTACACCGACCTCGGCGTGTACCCGGAAGCAGAGAAGCAGTTGGAGCGCGCGCTGGAGCTACGCCGCCGCGTGCTCGGCCCCGAGCATCCCGACACGCTGCGGTGCATAACCGATCTGGCCTGGGTCTACTCCCGTGAGGGGAAGTTCGCGCAGGCCGAGGCGCTTGCGAAGGAGAGCCTGGAGATCCGGCGCCGGGTGCTCGGCCCCGAGCATCCCGACACGCTGAGCAGCATGAACAGGCTGGTCGGGGTCTACGAGCGTGGGGGCAAGTACGCGCAGGCCGAGCCGCTCGCGAAGCAGACCCTGGAAATCGAGCGCCGCGCGCTCGGTCCCGAGCATGGTAGCACGCTGGCGTCCATGAACAGCTTGGCCGCGGTCTACTACGAGGAGGGCAAGTACGCGCAGGCCGAGGCGCTCTTCAGCGAGGCCGCGGAAATGAGGCGCCGCGTGCTCGGTCCCGAGCATCCCGACACCCTCAGGTCCATGAGCAATCTGGCCCTGGCCTACGAAGCGGAGGGCAAGTACGCGCAAGCCGAGGCGCTCTTGAGCCAGACCCTGGAAATCAAGCGCCGCGTGCTCGGTCCCGAGCATCCCGACACGCTGTGGACCATGGCATCTCTGGGCCGCCTTTACATGTCCGAGGGCAAGTACGCACAGGCCGAGGCGCTCTTGAGCCGGGGCCTGGATATCCAGCGCCGCGTGCTTGGGCCTCTGCATTACGACACACTGACCAGCCTGGAAAACTTGGCGGGGGCATTGAGCCATGAAGGACGGTATGGCGAAGCAGAAAAACTCTACCAGGAAGCAATCCAGAACGCAAATAAAGAGAGCCAGCCAAGGGCCTGGTATAGCCGTGCCTGTGGGGCGGCCATCGCGGGACGCCGCGACGAGGCAATCAAGTATCTGAGCAAGGCCGTCAATCAGGGGTGTAACGGGGCAGAGATGGCACACGACCCCGACTTCAAATCCCTGCACGGAGACCCGCGCTTTGAGGCTCTGGTTGCCAAAAGCCGCCAAGCTGCGGCAAAAGCGCACTGAACGATGGGCGATCACAGTTCCAGACCGCTGCCGAGTGGACGGGGCTCGCGATAGGATCGTGCAGCTTTATCAGGCATGGGGCAAGCCGGAAAAGGCCGCCGTTGGACCACGACCCGTGCCCTAACATTGGCCATTGAGAAGGCAGAAAGCGGAAGGCAGATGCCGGAAGGCCGTCGTGCCGAGGGCGCCCCACCCCCTGCCGCCTATTGTGGCAACCCGCGGAAAAGCGCTACGCGTGCCCGGGAACCTTGCTGTGCAGGCACGTCGCCGGATTGGGCCTGATATACGCCCATCCCTGACGGAAAATGTGGTGATCTGTCTGGTGTGGAACTCACTTTGACGTGCCGGCAAACCGTAGACGTGGCCCCGGGGGAAATAACTGGCGTTCAGGAGACGTGGCAGGTTCTCATTTTCCTGCCACGGGCACACCGCAGAACGACATCTTGTCACAGTCACTCTTCCTGGCACGGTCTGGCCAGGCAGGGCGAGGAGTTTCAGGAAAGTCCGCTCACTTGTCTCGCATTGCGATTCGGACACTGGACGAGTCCGAGCGGTGGATTCCCGCTCCCCCGCCTTCGCGGAGGACAGGCTTTGCGGGAATGACGACTTTCAGGGTGTGCGTCCCCGGGTTCGTCATTCCCGCGAAAGCGGGAATCCACTTCCACTGTCTGAATCGCAGTTTTTGCATTTTCCACTTGACAACTTTACGGACATGTGATAGCCTATAATTGTGGTCATTTTGTGGACACATTGTCGTGGGCAGGCTTCGAGCCGCGTGGAAAAGCGCAATAGTCCCGGCACTGGGGAAAACCGGGTCCAAAAAAAAACAAAAAATAGTGGGAACGAACTCAGTTATGTTATTGAAAACAAAGAAAGGCATGTCGGAAACGAAGCTAAAACGAACTCAAAACGAACCCCAATTGAGTGCTCAAATGCGTGAAAGAGAACCAAAATTCGAGCTTTTTGACATCGCCCACGTTGGGGCGGGGGACTGGATCGTGGGGGATGGGGCAGGGACCGGAATTGCCGGGCTGGGGGAAACCCAGGAAACCGTGAGGGAATACGAAAATGCCGGGAACAAAGCGAGAATGTTGATGAAAACAAAGCACATCACTTTTTTGAAGGGTGTAAATCAGGGGCCTTTGGCGCGCCAATCGGCACAAATCAGGCCCTGAAGCAAGCCAGGAACACCACAATTTGGGAAAACGAGGTCAGGCTCGGGCGTCGCAAGGCGAGGCCGGAGAAGTGACAAACAGTCGGCTACACAACCTTTGGGATTGCGTGCCCCCGGCCGGCCGACGCCCGGGAAATCTCAATTGAATCCCGCCACCCGGTGCGGGACGCACGCGTCCTCGAGCGCCGCAATCTCCTGCGGCGTAAGGCGCAGCGAGAGCGCTGCCACGGCCTCCGTGCGGTAGACTGGATTACAATTCTGTTCCCGCAGGCGACGATCTGGTTAATTCTGCTCACCAGCCTCGTCGGGCGCTTCCTTGGCGGGTTCCACACGCATGGTGTGGTAAAGATCCCTGAGCTTCTCTTTCATGGCGCGGTATTTCTGGTATTGCTCGAGTTCGCGTTGGGCGTCCGCGACGCGTCCGGCCCGCCGATAGAGCGCGCTCAGACGGAAATGGGCCACCGCACTGGTGGGGTCAAGCTGCACCGCACGAAGGAGAATCTGCTCGGCTTTTTCCAGTTGGCCCATGGCCATCAAAACCTTCGCCAGGCCGAGGCTAGCTTCCGCGTCATCCGGGCGCAGTTGCACGTCCCGCGAGTACCGCTCGTGAGCTTCCTTCAGATCGCTTTTCTGAGAAGCGATATCGCCTGGCCTGCACTCCGACGAGTCATCCATGGGATTGAGCGCCAGGGCCTTCTTGTACTCGCCCGCAGCCTCTTCCCGGCCCTCTGACGAAGCGTACAGCATCTCGGCAAGTTCATAATGCAGACCGGGAAGCTGCGGGTCGATCTTGATAGCCACGCGGAAATTCTCGATCGCTTCAGCCGTGTGCCCATGCTTGGCCAGTTCGTGCGCCATCAGTTCGTGCATGTGTGCGGATTTCGGAGCGACGACCATCAAGCTGAGAATGGACTCGTCGGTAAGGTCCGAATAGATTCGGTAGGCGCTATACAGAATCGCCTCATTGGTGGGCTCGAGTTCCCGCAGAACACCGACGGTGGCTGCGGCTTTATTCAGATCGCCCGTTTGGGAGTAGAGGTCGATCAGTTCCATGCCTGTTTCAACGCGAACCTTCTCCTCCCGCACTTGCGGAAAGGCTTTCTCCAAATAGCCTCGGGCTTCCTGGGCGTCACCGGTGCGCTTTTCAGCGACGCCGAGCAGAGCCTGAATTTTCCACAACTCCGGTTGCATTTTAAGCGCGGCGCGGAAGTGCGGAATCGACTCCGCATACTTCCCCTGGAAGAACAGCAGTACCCCCAGGTTTCCGCGGGCATCCACGTTTTTCGGGTCGAGGGCGATGATGGCTGCGAACTCTGCCGCCGCCAAATCGAGCTTGTTCTCCTTCATCTATTCCTGCGCCTGGCGGGCGTGGGATGCGATTTGCTGCTGGCGGCTAGGAGCAGACTGGGAGAAACATGGAAGGGTGGCAATGAAGAGCACCGCCCATAGCAAAACAGCGGCTTTTCTTGTCCTTATGAGGTTATTATACGCCGCGCCAGCAATGGTTCAGCCCATCACTCGCCCGCAAAAAGGAAGAAAAAGGAGATGGATCCTGCCCAGTTACTTCGGGGGTTCCTTCACTTTAACAATCTGATCCGCAGGTACGTTGCGCAGTTGCTGGGTAATTCCGGAAGGCCAGTGGATTTCGACCACATCCGCAGACTTGTTGCGACCCAGGTCAAAGTGGGTGGGTCCGGCACTCGAGGAGGCGTACCCGGCCGCAAACGAGACATGATTGTATTGCGTAGTTCCTCCGGCCACCACCTTGATCCTGGCTCCGATACCATCGCGATTGCTCTTCGTGCCCTGGAGCGCGAACTCCAGCCAGTGATTGCCACCCGGGCTGTCGTTCGTCCAAATCTCGGCCGGCGCGCTGAGAGCGCTGACCACAACGTCCAGGCGCCCGTCCCCGTTCAGATCTCCGATCGCCGAGCCTCGATGCCGGCTAGGCGGTTGCGCAGTCAAGCCGGCCTCGACGGTAAGGGCCTGAAACTTTGCCCCGCCCAGGTTCCGAAACACGGTGTTAGGCTGCGCCACGGGCACCGCCCACGCGTAATCGTGTGACCTGACGTGCCCGCGCGTCACGAAGATGTCTTTCCATCCATCGTTGTCGAAATCCGCGATGGTGGGCGAGTAGCCCGCCATCGGATCGCTGACCCAAGCAATTCCACTGCGTTCTGTGATGTCCTCAAACTCGCCGTCCCCCAGATTCCGGAAGACAGGAAATGTCTCTTTGTCGAGCGCCACGTAAGTAATGTCCGGATAACCGTCGTTGTCGAGGTCACGAAAGTCCACGCCTATCCCGGAAATTAGACCTCCGTTCGCCGCGAGCGCCACACCGGCAGGGAAAGCCATCTCCTTGAATTTGCCTCCGCCTAGATTGAGGAAACGTGAATTGTACATCCTGTCGTTGGTAACGAAAATGTCCATCCAGCCATCCAGGTCGAAATCCGCGACCCCTACGCCCATCCCTTTTCCCGCATGGGCGCGGATGCCGGATTCGGCCGAAATATCCCGGAAGGTCCCGTCGCCATTATTCAGAAATCGCTGATTGGGAGTGGGCTTATAGAATTTTGGATCGCAGTAGTCAGTCAGGTCCGGCGTCACTCCGCAGGTGGGTTCAGTGTTGATGTCCCAGGCGAGGTAGTTGACCACATAAAGATCCAAAAGCCCGTCGTTGTTCACATCCAGCCAAGCCGCGCCCACCGTCCACAAGGGACCGTACTGGCTGTCCGGCTGGTTGAGCTCCGCTTTCGTTGTGACGTCCGTAAACGTGCCGTCGCCGTTGTTATGGTATAGGTGGTTGCCGTGAACACCGCCCACGAAGATGTCTTTGTAACCGTCGTTGTCGTAATCGCCGATCGCTACAGCGTTGTCGAAACCTACCCCCGCCAGGCCGGCCTTTTCCGTGACATCCTTGAAGTTGCCTTTGCCATCGTTTTCGAAGAGCCGGTCGGAATACCTTGCGGAAGTCTTTTTCAGCGTCCGGATATCGGCTCCGTTGGTGAAGAAAACATCCAAATAGCCGTCGTTGTTATAGTCGAAAACCGCCACCCCGCCGGCCACAGTCTCGGGCGCATGCCGCTGCGGCGTCTCACAACTGTCCAGCTTGAAGTCTATAGGATGATAAGTGAAATGGATCGGAGCAGTAATTTGCTCAGAAGGGCTACGGTCGGGGCGGGTGAAACACGGGATTGCCGCGATGCCGAGCAAGGCTCCCAACAAAACCGCAACCGGTCTCGTCCTCATGCCGGCATGATACCCCGCGTGGGCAACGGCTGGCGCAGGCAGGGCTTGCCTCCCCCGTCGGAGCAGCGCACGACAAACAGGGAACGACAAGCCGTGTTGCAACTTGACCCAAGACCCGAAGACGCAAATAGAGGAAAGGGCGGCGGCAAAGGCCACCGTCCTTTTGTTAGGCGCGCCAGGCTAGAAAGTCACCTTGGCGCCGAGTTGAATATGCCGCTCCAAATTCGAGACGCTCGATATAGTACCCACACCCGAACTACTCACATCATTGTTCGGCAGCCCGAAGCTTGGATGGTTGAAGGCGTTGATGAAGTCTCCGCGAAGTGTGAGCCCAAACCGTTCCGTGAATTTCCAGGTCTTCGCAAGAGACAAGTCAACATTGGTCAGCCTTGGCCCGAAGAGCGTATTCCTGCCTAGAGTTCCGAAGGTTCCGTTGCTCTGCTCTGCCGGAGTCTCAAAGGCTGCGGGGTTGAACCAGGTGGCTGTCGGTGATGATTGAATTCAGGAAATCGATTTCGTCTTAGGCAAGAATTCTCTCAACTCGATTGCATTGTTGGTAGTGTCTCCGATTGAAGTGGCATGGCCATCCCGGCCATGGAACGGAGAAAGCTCTCGCCGCATAACAGCGTCCTGTCAGCGATTCCGTACGCTGAAACGTGTGGTTGACGGACGCTGTTTCGCTGAGGTATCAATAGATTCCCCGGGAAACGGCTCCAGCGGCATGGGGTCAGTCATTATGGCGTCTGGGTCGGGATGATCTTGAGTTTTTGAGGACGAGGTGCGGGATGGCCATCGGGCGGAGAGGATTTCTGGATCGGAGTATCAAGGGTGGATTAGGCGCTGCCTTGGGGGTGGCCACGCTGCGCGCTCCCTTGAAGGCGGTTGCACCAAGCGACAAAGTGGTTGTGGGAATCATGGGAGTGGGATCGCGCGGGACTTCCTTAATTCAGTTATTCGCCCAAAGACCGGACGTTGAAATTGCCTACGTCTGTGATGTTGATGATCGAAAGGCGGCACTGGCGGCGAAGGCCGTCCAGGATAAGAAAGGAAAGGCGCCGGCGGCGGTAGGCAGTTTCGAGCATATCCTGGAAGACAGCGACGTCCATGCCTTGGTTTGCGCCGCTCCGGACCACTGGCATTCGCTCGCAACAGTATTGGCCTGCCAAGTGGGCAAAGACGTTTATGTGGAAAGCCCAGCATCGCACAATATCTGGGAAGGCCGGAAGATGGTTGAGGCCGCCCGCAAGTATGACCGAGTGGTGCAAGTGGGGCTGCAAAACAGGAGCAGTTCCTATGCGATCACGGGACGCCAACTAATCGAGTCCGGCAAACTCGGCACGATTCATCTCGTAACTATTTACAATATGATGACCCGGGCGCCGCTGGAGAATGCCCCGGATTCCTTGCCTCCGGAAGGCTTCGATTGGGCGATGTGGCTAGGTCCTGCGGCAACGCGTCCCTACAACCCCAAGTATTTCCAAAGGGTGTACTGGGACTTTAGCGGTGGAAACATTACGGAAGAAGGTGTTCATCAGCTAGACCTGGCTCGCTGGGTCGTGGGTGCGTCCTATCCAAAGTCCGTTCACCACACGGGCGGGAAGTTCTTCTTTAAAGATGGGGCGGAAACGCCCGACACCTCTTTAGTCACCTATGCTTATGACAACTTGACGATGCTTTTCCAGCAGGCGTGGTGGACGCCATATATGGTGAAGTTACCCGACACTGTCAGAGAGAGCATGACAAAGCTCCCTGATTGGTATCCCTTCACCGGAACCAGAACTGAAATCTATGGCAGCGACGGCATGATGATTCTGGGCCGGGATGGAGGAGGATGGCAACTATTCGACCGGGAAGGTCGCAAGATTGCCAGCGACAAGCAGACCTTTGCCACACTGCAGGTGGCGCACATAGACAATTTCATTAGCTGCATTCGCAGCCGGAAGCGCCCGAGCGCCGATGTAGAGGACGGTCATATCTCCGCAGCCCTCTGTCACATGGCCAACATCTCCTACCGAGTGGGTGACCGGAAACTGGTGATCGACAGTGGTAATGAAACGTTTGGCGGCGACAACGAAGCTAACCACTACCTGAGGCGCACTTACCGGGAGCCTTGGGTGATCCCCGAAAACGTGTAGTTCCCGCTAACCCCGCCGCGCAAACCTCAGGGAAAGCCGCGGGCTGTGATCTCGAAAGCAGGTATCATTATCATCGCTGCACTGGGAGTGACGGTGTCGTTTCATGTTTCCCAGGTGCAGTCGGCGACGTCTGTCTGAAGAGCAATCACTGACTCTCCCCCGTTACTTCGCTCGAGGTTCCCACCGAGTTGGAAACTGTGACGGCAACACTGCCCCCACTGATCACACTGGTGTCGCCGCTATATGTGAAATGCACGGTCAGGCCGAAGTTGCCGCCGTTCTTTAAACCGGTGCTCCCCCCAAAATAGTTGGCGGCCGCGCTGCTAAATGAAACCTGGAACGAGGTTGATCCGCTAAGCGTAGATCCGGATGCTCCCGTGAACACGAAGGTGGCTTCTTGTACGTCCCGAGAGGTGGAAAAAGCATTCAGCTCCACGTCGAAACCCGCCGAGGTGAGGTTGGCGATCGTTACCGAGCCGGCCTCGATGACGGGGGCGAGCCGAGGGAGAGATATGGTAACTGTCGGGGCAGGTATGGGAAGGACATCCGCAGTACCGGCAAGCAGGCTCGTCATGGTGACCGTAATGGTCCCGGCGACCGTGCCTTGCTGTATCGCCCCATTGCTCCCCAGGGTTGCGGTCTTCGAGTTCGCCGCGATGGTGAAAGGAATCGTGGAGGTGCCGGTTGAAACAAATACCAAATTCGGGTCCTGATAACCCGAGGGGGTGTTAGCATCGCTGGAATCCGCCACGAAGGAGATCGCGAGTGTACCAGTCAACTGCGTCGCGGCGGCTGAATTTATCGTCAAGCTGACATTGGCGTTCTGGGTCGGCGAAGAGGTGGGGGAAGCGCTGAGGCTCAGGCTCGGAACCGTTATCGTAAATGGCTCAGACGTAGACGTCGTGCCGGCCATCACCACGGTGATACTGGCGGATCCTGGGGCAGCGATCAAACTTGCCGGCACTGCTGCTGTTAACTGGGTGCCGCTCACGAAGGTTGTAGTCAACCCCGTGCTGTTCCATTGCACGACCGCCGCAGAGGTAAAGCCCGCGCCGTTGACAGTCAGCGTGAAAGCCGGGCCGCCCGCAGTCGCCGCATCCGGGCTGAGCGAGGTAATCACCTGCCCGGCGGCGATCGTGAAGGTGGCGCTGGCGGATGTCACTCCGTTCTCGACCACCGTTACGTTTGCAGTGCCGGCGGCGGCAATGAGACTGGCCGGTACCTGGGCGGTTAACTGGGTGCCGCTCACGTAGCTCGTAGCCAACGCGCTGGCATTCCATTGGACGACTGCGCCGGAAACAAATCCCGACCCGTTCACCGTCAGCGTGAAGGCAGGACTGCCCGCCGTTGCCGCGTCCGGACTGAGCGAAGCGATCACCGGTCCCCCGCTGATCGTGAAAGTGGCGCTGCCCGAAGTCAACCCGCTCTCAACCACCGTCACCGTGGCCGTGCCGGGAGCGGCAATGAGGCTGGCCGGTACCTGGGCGGTCAACTGCGTTCCGCTCACGAAGCTCGTAGCCAGCGCGCTGCCACTCCATTGGACGACCGCACCAGAGAGAAAGCCCGAGCCGTTGACGACTAGGGTGAAAGCAGGCCCGCCCGCCATCGCTGAACTCGGACTTAGTGAACTAATGGCCGGTGCGGCGGCAATGGTGAAGCTGGCGCTGGGGGATGTCGTCCCATTCTCAACCACTGTCACGGTCACGGAACCTGGGGTGGCGATGAGGTTGGCTGCTACCTGCGCAGTCAACTGCGTGGCGCTCACGAAAGTTGTAGCCAGTGAGGTGGTGTTCCACTGGACCACAGCACCGGAGACAAATCCCGCTCCGTTCACCGTCAGCGTGAAGGAGGGCCCTCCGGCTGCCGCTGAACCCGGACTTAGCGAGGTGATCACCGGCCCCAAGGCGACGGTGAAAGTGGCGCTCCCGGATGTGACGCCGTTTTCACCCACCGTCACGGACACGGTGCTGGGGGCGGCGATGAGGCTGGCCGCTACCTGCGCCGTTAGCTGCGTGGCGCTCACGAAGGTGGTTGGCAACGAGCTATTGTTCCAGTGAACCACTGCACTGGAGATAAAGCCCGAGCCGTGCACAGTCAGCGTAAAAGCCCCACTCCCGGCTGTTGCGGCGTTCGGACTGAGCGAGGAAATCACCGGTGGTGGGCCGATCGTGAACGTGGCGCTCGTGGATGTCACGCCGCCCTCAACTACCGTCACCGTAACGGTGCCGGGGCTAGCAATGAAACTCGCCGCTACTTGTGCAGTCAACTGATTGCTGTTCACGAAGGTAGTTGGTAACGCGGTGCCGTTCCATTGCACGATGGCTCCGGCGGCGAAGCCCGAACCATTGACGGTCAGCGTGAAGGCCGCTCCGCCCGCTGTCGCCGTGTTGGGGCTGAGAGAGGTAATCACCGGCCCCGAGGAGACGGTGAATGTGGCCGCCGCGGATGTCACCCCGTCCTCAACCACGGTTACGGACTCCGTACCGGGAGTCGCGATGAGATTGGCCGTCACTTGGGCCGTCAACTGTGTGGAGTTCACAAAAGTTGTCGTCAGCGCCGTGCTGTTCCAATGGACCACTGCGCCGGAGAGAAAACCTGTACCGTTCACGGTAAGAATGAAAGCTGGCCCGCTCGCTGTAGCCGCGAGGGGATCGAGGGACGTGATCACAGGTTCCGCCGCCACGGTGAAGTTAGCTGCGTTGGAAGTCACTCCGTTCTCGACCACCGTCACGGACGCGGCGGCAGGGGTTGCGATGAGACTCGCCGCCACCATCGCGGTCAGCTCTGTGGAGTTCACGAAGGTGGTGCTGAGCGATGTTCCGTTCCAATCTACGACGGCCCCGGAAACGAAGCCCGTGCCGTTCACCGTCAAGGTAAAAGCCGCGCCGCCCGCCGCCGCAGTGTTGGGACTGAGAGAGGTAATGGCCGGCCCCGGGGCGATGTTGAAGGTGACGCCGCTGGAGGTCCCGCCGTTCTCGGCCACGGTAACAGTTGCCGACCCGGCGCTGGCCACGAGGCTGGCGGGAACCTGGGCAGTCAACAAGCTGGCGCTGCCGAATGTGGTAGAGAGCGGCGTGGTTCCTGACGTGGTCGTCCATTGCACCGTTGCGCCGGAGACGAAGCCAGAGCCGTTAACGGTCAGCGCGAAGCCGGCCTGGCCCGCCGTCGCGCTACTGGGACTGAGTGAAGTAATCACCGGCGGCGGAGCAATGGTGAAAGTAACGCCGGGGGAGGTTGCACCATTCTCAGTGACGGTGATGGTCGCCGAGCCCGCGCTGGCAACGAGGCCGGCGGTGACCGTAGCGGTCAGTTGCGTAGTGCTCACAAACGTGGTCGTCAGCGCTGTGGAGTTCCATTGCACCGCCGCACCTGAGACAAAGCCTGTGCCATTGACGGTCAGCGTGAAGCCCGCCTGGCCCGCCGTCGCGGTGTTGGGACTGAGTGAGGTAATCGTCAGCGCAGCGATGGTGAAGGTGGCGCCTCCGGATGTCACTCCGTTCTCGACCACCGTAACGGTGGCTGTGCCCGCTGTTGCAATAAGTGTGGCTGACACCTGCGCTGTCAACTGGGTTGCGCCCACGAAAGTCGTGCTGAGGGCCGCCCCGTTCCACTGCACTACCGCGCCTGAGACAAAGCCTGTGCCATTGACGATCAGCGTGAGGCCCGCCTGGCCCGCCGTCGCGGTGTTGGGACTGAGTGAGGTAATCGTCAGCGCAGCGATGGTGAAGGTGGCGCTATTCGAAGTCACCCCGCCTTCAAGCACGGTAACGGTAGCGCTTCCCGCCGTGGCAATCAGGGAGGCCGTCACCGTTGCGGTCAACTCCGAACTGCTCACGAAAGCGGTGGTCAACTCCGTGCCATTCCACTGCACGACCGCGCCAGCGGCAAAACCCGAGCCGCTGACAGTCAGCGTAAAGTCGGACCCGCCGGCCGTGGCGGAACTCGGAGATAACGATCCAATCGCTGGCTCCGGCGCAATGGTGAAGGTGGCGCTGTTCGATGTCACGCCGTCGTCAAACACCGTTACCAGTGCGGTGCCGGGCGAGGCGATCAGGCTGGCCGCAACCGTTGCGCTCAATTGAGTGCTGCTTCCGAAGGACGTGGGGATTCCCGTGCCGTTCCATTGCACCGTCGCAGCGGAGTCGAAGTTCGATCCGTTAACGGTGAGAGTGAAAACCGGCCCGCCGGCTGCCGTCGCGTTGGGACTCAGCGAGCTAATTGTGGGAGGCGGGTTAATGGTGAAAGGGGCGGCACTCTGTGAAGTCACCCCGTTGTCGATCACTGTAACCGTGGCCGAGCCTGGGGTTGCAATAAGAGTGCCCGGTACGGCAGCGGTCAACTGGGTGGCGCCCCCGAAAGTCGTGCTCAGCGTCGTTCCATTCCATTGCGCGACTGCCGCGAGATCAAAGCCTTGGCCGGAGACAGTCAATGTAAAGCCTGGCGCGGTTGCTGTCGCGGAACTGGGACTGATACCGCTGACCACGGGGTATATGGTGAAGGGAAGGCTGTTCGAAGGCCCGATGTCGTTGGTCACGCTAACTGACACCGTCCCGGCCGTGACGATAAGACTGGAATCAACCGAAGCCGTCACTTCCGTACTGCTCACGTCGGTGGTGGGGAGGGTCGTCGAGCCCCATTGGACTACTTCCGACCCGTCGAAGTTCGAGCCTGTGACAGTCAGCGTGAAGCCGGCGCTACCGGCGTTTACCGAGGGCGGGCTAAGCTGGCTAATAGTCGGCCCCTGTCCGGCTGAGTTCGTTGGCGCGGCTAAGAGCAGCGCTACTACCAAGTACATCGCTGCGACTAACGGCCTGTTCCGCGCGCCGGCCGATTCCCGCCGCTTCCCGGACGGGTTTGGGTTTTCGCCGCTGCTTCTATTAGTTCGTTTAAGCATAAAAGGCCCAAAAAACGAACCCGGGCTCAGTACGTTCGCCGGGGCAGGGGTTTCGGCGCCGGAGTGGGTTCTGACACGTCGTTGCAGCCGGCCCCGAGGCCAGCTTGGCTAGCCAAGTCTGGTTGTTCGCTTTGATTGTCCTTCAAGACGTGAATTGTCGAGAATGGCAATGGCTTGGGATGTTTACTCGGCGCAGCACTGGCAGGCACGAATGAAATGACTCCCTCAGCGCTATTTGAGTCCAGAATCCAAGCGGGAAGACCGGTTCGGAAGAAGAGCAGGAAATCTCCAGATATCCGCAAGGGTTGCAGCATTTGAGGCATGCCTGGCAGAGGGATGTTTTGAACCTTAAAGGACTGGAGGTTGATCTCCCAGAGGGTACTGCTTTTCGTGCTGGCGATGACAGCACCGGCGCGGCTGGTTTGCAGAAACACATTTCCGTCCAGGCCTGAGAGGCCATCAGCAAGTGAAACGTAAGAACTTGCGCCGTCGACATCCTGCAAAAGAAAGGCTGTGCCTGCGGCGCGGTCAAAGGCCACGAGGTCGTCGGTCCGAGGGGCGAACGCCATGCCCTGCAAGTCTCCCGCAGTGTAAAGCAATCGCGGCAAGCCCAGCTGCGGGAGCACGTACACTGCGTTGTGGACGGTCCCTTCCAGCAGAGTGACCCCGTCGTCAGCGACTGTCAGATACCGCACTTCATCCGGCAGATCGCTTCCAGGGACAACGCGCGCCAATTGCGGCGAATCGGGAAGTCCACTAATCACCTGAAGACGTCCCTCCGCTCTTGAATAGAGAACCGCGCTCGAGGCGCCGGGGCTGAATGCGACGATGTCAGGTTGCGCGATGGCGCCGCAGATGGAGACGACGGCTTCCTTCTCCACTCCCTGGAATGTCATAAGGGCAAGAAAACCGCCCGCCTTTGGCGCGAGGAGGGCATACGTCTGATTCGGCGCGAAGAAAAGGTCACGAAGACCGGCGGGAACCGCCAGCGGCTCGCCCAGAGCCGAGGCGCCCGGGATGCCGAGCAGCAAGCGCAGTTCACCTTGCACCGCGCTGCTGACAAAACCCAGGACCGGCGTCTGCATCCCCTGGGCTGCATTACCCGCATCATCGCTGTTCGGTGCCGCCTCCGAATGCACAACAATCTGGCCCTGCTCGGGGTAGCGCGGATCCTCGGTTTTTTGGCCCGCGGCTTGGAGTTGGCTCAGCCCCAGGCAGAGCAGCGCGAGTAATGGACGGCGAATGCCAGAACGCATGAGGTTTCCTTTCCGCGCACTTCGCACCCGGTTCCTAATGAGGAGGCCCGATGCCGGATGTGCCGGTGCCACCTATAGTTCCAGTGGGAGATGAGGAAGTTGAAGAGGTACTTGAACTTCCTCCCCCTTTGCCTAAAGCTACCGCCGCGCCGGCGCCGGCCGCAACCCCCGCGATGATGACAACGATTAGTGTTTTCGAGATGCCATGGGAGGCTGACGTGGCGGTGCCGGTTTTCGTGGCGCCCGGAGCACCCGCGCCACCCGTGCCCGGATTCGCTGCCGCAACCGTCAAGTAATTGGTTTGGGAGATGACGGCTGTGGCGGTCCGACCCTGAAAGGTCGCGCTGACATTGATCTTGAATTCACCCTGACCCACAGGCGTCATGGTGGGGACCGTCGCGCGCCCGTTGGTATCGGTGACCGTGCTGTAAGTCGAACTGCCGTGCGCAAACGTAACGTGTGGACCGCTGGTGGGGGCAGCGAAAGTGACGGAGAGACCCGCCACAGGGTGCCGATCCTGGTCTCGCACCTCGACCACCGGCATCACTGCCCTTTTCGCCTTGACGATGTTGACTCCGCCGTCGCCCGCCAGAACGATGACGTCGAGGCGAGGGACCTTAAGGGCTTGCGGGACGGCGCTCTGCGCAAGCAGAGTGGAAAAGGACTGCTGCCAGAGAAAAGCACCAGCTACGAGCATGGCGCCGGTGCACCGCCAAGAGGTTTTTGCCCGCCGGGTAGGTCGCATGAGCCAACTCCTTTCGCTCGGACTCCAACAGCGCGCGGGGCGCCAACGAAGGGATATCCGCCATCCTGATTTGTCACGCACACGAGGCCGAGTGGTTTGCCGGCATCGATGGGTAACATGTTAGCATACTGGCTCGCGCCTGTGCTGGCGGCGGGAGGAGGGGTCTGAGGCCCCGGCAAGAGCGCCTGTGCCGCGCCGTGGGCGCTCATCTCCCGCTTTTCAAGTCCTGAACGGCCGCGCGGACTTTGGGAATCAGCGCGCTGTAATCCTTGGCCGAAGCCTTGGCGAGGAATTGCTGGTAATACCGCAGAGCCTCGGTCTTGTCTCCGGCCTTGTCATAGAGTATGCCCAGGTTCAAAAGCGGCTCAACCTCGGCGGAGTTCAACTCGATGGCCTTTTCAAAGTCGTGCCGCGCGGCGTTGGCGTCACCGCGCTGGATGGCCACCAGGCCCAGGCCATTATAGGCGGCGCTGTAATGATCGTTTTGATGCGTCATCGCCTTGAAGGCCCTTTCCGCTTCATCAACGTGTCCCAACTGAAGCTCCGCGGTGCCAAGATTCCGCAAGTTGTCCAGATCGGTCGGATTGATCTGGCTCGAGAGATTCATCACGTTGGCCGCCTTCTCCAACTGATGGAGACGCAAATAGACTTTACCCAACCGTGAGTAGATGATGTCGGTAAGGACGCCCCGCTGGATGGCGTCTTCGTAAACCGAAACCGCACGTTCGAGCTGTCCGGCGCGCTCGAAGGCCATGGCAAGGCAGACGTGGCCCATGGGATTGCCGGGGTCCTGGCGGAGGACCTGCTCCATAATCTGCACGGCCCGCGTGTTGTCGTGAGTGTTCAGGAGTTTCTGCCCCTCTTCCAGGAGCTTCATGACAGCAATGCGGTCCTTGGGATCGGGAGCGTCTACGCCGAGTTGAATTTCGCGGGTGGACCCGCCCCCTACATAGCCCAACGATTCGAGCTCGCGGCGCGTCTGCGCATCCATGGGCACCGCAGTGACCTTTTCTGTTTTGCCCTGTGTCCCCGCGATTTTCCAAATGAGCTGTTGGTATTGCTCGGCTTCGGTGCGATGTTGCGCGATCAGGTTTTGTAGCTCGCCGGGATCCCGATGCAGGTCGTAGAGTTCAGGGCGCGGCGCCAAAATGAACTTCCAGTCGTCCGTGCGCATGGCGCGCAGTTCCGACCAGCCCATGTAAGTCCGCGGGTAGAGCGTCTCGCCGTAAGAATAGTTTGACCGCACATGGGTTCCCTGTTGCATCAGCGGCCAAAGACTCACGCCTTGCGCTTCAGGCGAGGGTGGGAGACGCAGGAATGCCATTGCGGTTGGGTGCAGATCGATGGAGCGGACCTGATCTTCGATCACTTTGCCGTGCGGGACGTCCGGGCCAGCGATGATGAGCGGAATGTGGAGGGTTGCGTCGTAAAGAAAGATACCGTGCGTCAACTCACCGTGCTCCCCCAGGCTTTCGCCGTGATCGCCCACCGCGATAATCAATGTGCGCGATCCAAGTCCAAGCTGGTCGAGGCCGTCCAGCAGCCGCCCCACCTGCGCGTCCATGTAGGCGATCTCGCCATCGTAAGGGGTCTGGGCGTACTGGCGCTTGAAGGGTTCGGGGGGATCGTAAGGCGCGTGAGGATCGTAGTAGTGCGCCCAAAGGAAGAACTTGCGCTGGCCGTTCTGCTTCAGCCAGGCGAGGGCACGGTCCGTCACGACGCCGGCGCGCCGCTCCGGAAAAACACCGGGAAGCTTTCCTTCCTCCGTTTCTCCACCCATGTCATCGTCATAAACCTCAAAGCCATGAGAGAGGCCGAAATGCCTGGCGACGACGCGCGAGCCGACAAACGCCCCCGTGGAAAAGCCCGCGGCTTGGCTAAGAGAGGCGATGGTGGGGTGGGAACTTTCGAGGACGAAGCCGCCCATGTCTCGAAGCCCGTGGACCGTCGGGTAGGAGCCGGTCATGATACAGGCGTGCGAAGGAAGAGTCAGTGGTACTTGAGCCGTAGCATGCACGAATCGGACGCCGCGCGCGGCCAAGGAGTCGAGATGCGGCGTCCGCGCCCGGCCTGGATTGTAGCAGCTCAGGTGGTCGGCGCGGGTAGTGTCGAGCGTGATGAGCAAAACGTTGACGTCGCGCGGGGCGGTGGGGACGGATTCGGGTTCGTTATGCCGGCAGCCTGCAAGCGGAAGAAGCAACACTGAGCAAAGCGCCAAGGCCAACGCCGTTGCTGCGACTCGAGGCTTGCATGGGTCCAACATAGTTCAGGGATATTCTACACCAGGCTTGTCCGAATCCGACGTCTCGCGGGCGCAATTCGCTTTCTTGCGGGCCGGGTTTCCCGATGGGGAAAACTCGAGCTTCTGCATTTTGTTCGACACGCGAGTGCCGCGGAGCCGCTGAGCCACATGATCTCAAAGGAACCAGCCCGCGGGGGGATGTTTTACTGGGTTTGGATCGTGCCGGTGACCACGACCTCGAAGGCGCTGCCGGGAACTTGCTTAAGCTGGTCAAGGTCGTTGTCGTCCCATCCGGGATCGGGCGATCCGGTGATAAACCAACTGCTGCCGTTGTCGGCCACCATCATGCCGTACTTCTTGAGCGCTGTAAGAATCACCAGGGATTGGCCGGTGTAGGAGGAGATGTCGTAGGAGGCCTTCAGACGCAGGCGCAAGCCCATCGGGGGCAGAGCGGGATTGGTTGACTCGCTCGCGTAGTGAGTTGCGGGGTGGATGAAACCGGCTTGGGATTGGTAAACGCTGAAGCGCAGTGCGTGTTGGATTTCGCCCGCCGCCACCTCGTCGTAACGCGCCAGTCCGGGAAGGATGGGTAACCCCGCCGCGTCCGCTGATGTCCAGCCATCGGGACGGAGCTTGTCGGAATAGAGGTTGAAAATGGCACCATTGGCTGCGGTCCAGTTGTTGTCGCTGACGTCCTTTTGGCCCTCCCACACTTCGTACAGCGTGCAGTTGTTATGAGTGGGATCGGCCTGAAGCGTCAGCACGTGATGATCGCTGCCTGCCTCGACGGGAGCGTTGGGCGGGAAGGGGTAGCAGCCGCTGGCGGAGGTGACGGTGCAGCCCGACCCCGAGGTCCCAAAATCGCTCTCGGCAGGATACATGTTGAAGGTGACACTTACCGGCGCCTGACTGCCCGCCACCACGATGTAAGGAATTCCCGCCGTGGGATCGCTGCCGAAATCGGCATGCAGATACTGCTTTTCCTGGCTGATGCTGGCAATGTACTGGTCCGAGCTGGGATCAACGCAGTAGTTCGAGATATCGGCGTTCCAGAGGTTATCCGTGGGAAACACCGGGCAACTGGAAATCGTGGGGCTCGTGCTGTAATCGGTCGGGCTTCCTGTTGCGGCATTGCTGCAATTCGGTTGGGCAGGAGTCGGCGCCGGAGCGGGAGAGGAAGAAGAGCCGGAAGTGCACGAGGCCAGAAACATGATCCCCAGCACAATGGCCGGAAAGCAAAGGTAACGACGTCGATCTGAATTCGCTACCATGCTTGAGGCCGAATGAGAAAGAAGGGCCCGCGGCAGGATCCTGGCATGGCCGTTCTGGCCATCGCTCCTTTTCAGGCACAATGCCCGTGCCACGTTGCTTGAATCATGCCAGCCGTGCGTATGCATTGTTTTCGTTCGTCCGGAACTCTTCGATTCAACACACGAGTGGGGAAGGTTCAAGAGGGAGAAAAATCACAGCACCCCGTACTGCTTGAGAAAGGCGAATATCTCCTGCTGAATTGCCAAGTTTTCCTCCCGACTGTATCCCCCATGTCCTCCCCCCCGGACCGTATGGAGCTGATTAGGGACTCCGGCGCGGCGCAGCGCCTCCTTCAATCGGAGCGCCTGGTCGTATGGAACCGACTGATCGTTGTCGCCGTGTATGGTGATCACCGGTGGACTGCCCGGACGCACATAATTGACCGGAGAAAGTCGCCGGGCCAACTCGTCCATGTTCGGTGAATCCCCTAACCAGCGGAGAACGTACCATTTCGGAGGTTGTGAGTGCAGCAGAGTCGTAAGGTCCGTGGGCCCGAAGTAGTTGATGATGGCGGCGACTTTCAGGTCAGGGTAATCGCCGTCCATGCATTCGTTGTCGAATCCCGCGTCGGCGGGCACCAATCCTGTCATCAAAACAAGGTGTCCGCCTGCGGATGCGCCCCGCAACACCAGCCGGTTGAGATCGAAGCCGTACTCCTTGGCATTGGTGAAAACCCAACGCAGCGCACATCGGCAATCGTCCACGGCCGCCGGGGCGAGCGAAATGGGGGCCAAGCGATATTCCACGGTAACAAAATTCATTCCCTTCGCCAAATACGGGAGCGCCACCAAGCTGGTTTCTTCTTTGTTTCCCGCCACGAATCCGCCGCCGTGGATGCAAATCAGCGTAGGGCGTGCTATCGACCGAGTACCCGGGGTAATCACGTCCAACTTACACTCGTACCCGTTCGCTTTTTTGTAGACGATATTGTTTGTCATCTGGAATTCCCACGGCGCGAGCGTTGCCCACCTCACCACCTGCTCGGGTTCCTGCCCCAGGAGCGGACGGGAGATCGTAAGAAGGAAAAGCATGGCAAGGGAGCCGCATCTCATAGAGGTCTTCCTCTAAATTCGTCGTGGCATGGCCATCTTGGCTATGATTGAGTACGGGCGAGTATGCCCACCGCAGGTCTGCGCTGTGGCCATTCCGGGCATCGTTTCTTCACCCGCCTGATGCCCGTGCCGAATTAAAAAGACGGCCCGCCTCGGGGCGGGCCGTCGAAAAGAGTATGAGGAATGCTCAGAAGTTCAGCCGCATAGCAAACTGGACGAGACGTGGGCCATCGGCGTCGGCGTTGATCGTTCCAAAGAGCGGTCCGTCGCCCATGCTCGTGTCAGGGTCACCGCGGATCACGCGGTTAAAGACGTTTTGAGCATCGGCGCGAATCTCGAGGTTCCAGCGTTCGTTCAGCTTGATCTTCTTGACGATGCCTGCGGTCTCACTCTGGCCCCACGGCCCGCGCGGGGCGGTAAGCAAGCGGGGCAGGTTTCCGAGCGCCAGGGCGAGGCCGTAGTTGGGCGATATGGGCGGATTCGTGAAGGCGGCCGGGTTGAGGTAAGGAGTGCCGTTGATGGCGTCGATGCCGCTGGCGTTGATCTTCAAAGGCACGCCGGGGACGAAGTCGGGACGAATACCCGGATTGTTGATTCCGCTGCTCACCGTGGAGGAGATGGACAGAGGATCGCCGGAATGGTAGTTCTGGATCATGGTGATCTGCCAGTTGGAGAGCAGGCGGTCCAACTTGCCGGCGCCGTTCAACCACTTTTGACCGTGGCCGACAGGCAGTTGGTAAATCCAGGTGAATTTGAGGTAGTGAGTGTAGTCAAAAGAGGCAACCGACTTCTCCGATTTCAGGTTATACATATCCTGAATAACGCCATTGCCGTAGTAGATGGCGGAGTCCGCATTGGTCAGAGTCTTCGAATAGGTGTAGGCGGCGATGAAGGTCAAGCCGTGTGCAGACTGCTTTCTAGCGGTCAACTGTAGAGCGTTGTAGGTGGAGAAACCGGCCTCGGGGTAGTTGTTGTTGACCAAGCCGTATTGGGGATAAGGCTGGAGCGCCACCGCGACTGTTGAGCCGGTGGGGTTGCTCTCGAAGTTGGGGAAGGGCAATTTCGTGATGCCCCACTTCGCTAGGGTCGCCGCCGTGGCGGGATTCGCCAAGTCCGTCCCCAAGTCGTCATAGAGCATATCGCCCATCGCCAGGTACTTGATCGGTGCCTGATTGATAGTGAAATTCTGCGTCAAGTTGCCATAAAACAGACGGGTTCCCTTCGAGCCCACATAGTTGGCCTCGAGCAGGATGTTCCGGGGTGCCTGATATTGGAATCCCATGCTCCAGTTCTGGATGTAAGGCAGCTGCAGGGAGTTGCGCGGCAGGAAATCGATCCCGCCTCCGTTCACCTGGGACGGATCGTGGTTGGGAAGATGCCCAGGGTACGCCGGCACCCCGACTTGGGCGAGCGCCGGGAGGGGCGCGCCGGAGAGTTGATTCAGGTAGATCACCGGGTCCGCCGGGAATCCGGTCGGCGAGGTTTGCGGGTTCATGGAAATCTCGTCGTTGAAACCGTTGATGCTCTGAGTTCCGTAGCCGAATTCGAGATTGGGATCGTAGTTAATCCCGTATCCGCCGCGAAACACCAGCTTGTTGTTGATTTGGTAGGCGAGGCCTAAACGGGGCGCCCACAACTTCCAGTCCATATCCTGGTACGAATTGCGGCCGATGCAATTGGAAGCCCCGCAACTGCCGAGGAACGACAAAGCGCCCAGATAGCCGTCGGCACCCGGGTTGGGGATGGTGGCGTCGAAGCCGGACATGCGATCGTAGATTTCTGTTTTGGGAAGCGGCAGCTCCCAGCGCACTCCCAAGTTGAGGGTGAGCTTGGGAGTAGCCTTGAAATCGTCCTGCGCGAAGAAGGAGTACATCCCGATGCGGTAGCCGGGTTCCGTGGTGTAAATGCCCCGCGTCCCATTATTGACGGCTCCCATCAGGAAACTAGCGATAGGGTTCCCAGTAGCGCTGGTGAAACCGTTGAGATTCGTGGAGGTACTGGTGAACTTGAAGGTGCCCCCAATGTCGTTCAAGTCTTTGGTGTTGTAGCGATAATGGATGAGTTGGGCGCCGAATTTCAGGCTGTGTTTCCCGCGCACATGCGTATAGGTATCCTGATACTCATAGCTTTCGGAAATCTCCGTCGTAGGGCAGCCCTGACCCAATCCAGTCTGGAGAGAGTTGATGGGGTTGTTCCCCGCACTAAACTGCAAGGGGGGGAAACAACCCGGGTCAGTGCCCGGGATTGCCATCTGAGCGGCATATTTCGAGTCGCCGGATATGCCGTTGGCATTCGGGAAACGGTTGTAGCCCGCCGAAAGTTGGTTCACCGAAGATGAGTTAACGGTCCAAGTGAGCTGGAGGCGAGCCATCGGCCCGCCCGTGAGCTGCTCTTTCACGGGGCTGAGGGGGTAGCCTGGATAGGGCGGGAAGTAGTGCCCGGTGCTGTGACTAAACCGGTCGCGCCCATTCCAGCTTAGTGACCCGGTCAGCTTCAAGTTTTCGTTGATGACGTGATCGAACTTGCCGGTCCCTTTGTTCTCCACGAATAATGGACAACAGGTTCCGGTGTAGTAAGGTTGGTTCCGGGTGTTTCCGGCAAACTCCGGGGTGGGAAACAGCGGCAAGAGGGGCTGTATCGATTTGCTGAACTCTGCCGTCGGGATGACATTCAACTGACCTCCGGAGTCGAAGGGGTCGCGAATGACTGTACTCGCATTGGCGGTCAGGCCAGTGACAGGATCGACCTCGCCCTGCGTGACGTTCCGGGTGGTGGTTGGATCGTAGATCTCGTTCTGGTAGACTGCCCGGCCAAGAGCATCCGTTCCCTGCTGGGCGCCGAGCCAGGAGCTGAAGTCTCCTTTGAGCATGGCCGGAGTCGGCAGAGTTGTCCTGCCGCCCAGCGAAAACTCGTGGCGCCGGTTGCCTTCCATTGCAACAAAGAAGAAGGTCTTGTTCTTTCGAATGGGCCCGCCAAGGGTGCCGCCGAAGTCGTTTTGTCTGATGCTGCTCTTGGGTTGAGCGTTCGCGTTTTCGGTAAAGCCGGCGGCATTGAAGATCGGGTTTTCGAAGTATTCGTACAGCGTGCCATGAAACCTGTTGGTACCAGACTTCAGGAGAAAACTGGCAATGCCGCCGCCGCTCTGCCCATACTCGGCGGAAAAGTTAGACATCACCACATTGAACTCTCCGACGGCGTCGGTCGAGGGGCTGAACTCACTGATCTCATCGTTGGCGTCAAAGCGGCCAATGCTAAGACCATCCACCTGAAGCTGATTGGTAAACCCTTGCCCACCGCTGATCGAGTTTCCGCCAGTAGCCGACACGGCGCCGGGAAGACTGGAGTAGATAAAGCTGTCAATTGGCCGTGAGCCGTCGCTGAGAATGATGGGTAGCGTTTGAAACTCATCCGGCGTGACGCTGCTACTCACCTGTGCCGTGGAGGGTGTCAGCATGGGGGCTTCGCTGGTCACGGTGACCATTTCCGTTGTGCTGCCGACCCGTAAGGTAAGGTTTACAGTCACAACTTGCGCGACGGGCACCGCGACATCTTTTTCCATGGAAACCTCGAAGCCTTGTTTGAGAGCTTCCACTTGATATCTCCCTGGTGGAACGGGGACCCGATAGTAACCGGCACTGGATGCCTTCGTCGCTGTCTTAACGCCGGAATCGACGTTCGTAATTGTGATTTCCGCCTCAGGCACGACTCCCCCCGAGGTGTCAAAAATCGAACCGGTCAGGGCGCCCATCTGGCTCTGGGCGCAAACCCATTGTGGTACGAGTAAGAGCCCCAGACACAGTGCGGCGATCCGTAAGGACCTGTACATATTCTTACCTCCTTGGATTTCTTCAGAATTCCCAACCGACGCTTGGAATGCGCAACGGGTGCCTCGAAGAAGCACCCTGGAAGAGGCAGAACCTTTTTGGAGCACTTGGACTGCCAACATTCGAATGCCTATTCTACAGCTTTGCATTAGGCGATCTTTTGCTTGCGATTTCTTTCGTTCCTAGGCGCATAGAATTTGAAAGCCTGAGTCGGCAAAGCCGCAAGGTTATTGCGGTTAAGACCACAGTTAAATGCATGTGCTGGGCGCATGTAGGCGTGATAACACGCTGGAAATACATAGGTTTATGGGAATGTAGCGACAGAACGTCCTAAACCCTGCTTTCTCTTTCATCCGGTCCGAACTCCCCCAAAGAGATACCTTGCTGTCTAAGTGCATGAAAGCAAGACCACTGAGGCGCGCTCGAGAAACTTCCGCGAACCTCAATGCGCGCTTCACCGGGCGCGATTAACGTCGGAATTAACCGTTATCTTGGTGCAAGTTCATCGATGCTTCAGCGGCGTTGACTCTACCCACAACCCTGTATATAATCTCCGCCTTATCAATTCCGTGCGCAGACTGTCTGCTGATTGCGAGCAATCCCGATGGCACTACGCAACTCACCAGAACCAGATTCCTTGACACTTTATGAAAAGCGGACCGAACTGAAGCGCGTTATCGAGAGTAAGTACTTTGCCAAAGCTCCCAAGCGAAGGCGCTTCCTGGAGTTTACGAGTGGACAGGTTTTTCTAGGCGAGGAAAGCAAGCTTAACGAATACCTGATTGGTGTTGAAGTCTACGCGAGAGGTACGGATTTCGACCCACAGCAAGACCCCATAGTGCGCGTTCAGGCGCACGAGATTCGCCGTCTCCTCAAGAACTATTACGAAGAAGAAGGCAAGGACAGTCTGCTGCGGGTTGAACTCCATCCCGGCCAATACGCCCCGACTTTCCGGCGAGTCACGGTTGAATCCGAGAGCCCTGCAATTACCCCAGTGCAGGGAGGATCCGCTGGCGGCACCTCCGGCCGGCTGAGATTCCAATGGCAATTTGCCGTCATGGCGCTCCTGGGTTTGGCGTGTGCAGCCATGAGCGTTCTATTTGTGCGTGAGCGTTTCTCCGCGCGACAACCTCGAGAATCGGGGGCACCGGCAGCCACGTTGCCGGAAAGCGAAGAGTGGTTCTGGAGGCCGTTTTTCGGGGGCGGAAGCCTGCCTCTAGTAGTTATACCCACTCCTCCGGTGCTCCGACTCGGGACGGACGGAGACAACCCCCAGACTCTCCGGGATGGCTATACTATCCCCAAGGACGAGATGCCGCAGTTTCGCGATACGTTCCATTTCAGGGAGTTGAAGAGTTTTACTTTTGTTCCTACCACGACTGACCTCACAGGAATAGGGGAGACACTCGGCGTTATCGATCTTTCCCGGCTATTTACGGGACAAGGTATGATGATTCGTGTGAAAACGAGCCGACTTACGGACTACAAGGAAATCCAAAGCGGTAATGCCATTATTCTAGGTGGCGGAAATGCATGGTCGAACCGGGTGTTCGCCAATCCTCCCGGCTTCTACGTTAGAGCCGGCGTGTTCGAGAGCAACGGCCCGGGACCAACCGATCAGTCCGTGTACGCTCCTCAATTCGACCCTGTCACTAACCACCTGACCCGGGATTACGCCCTGATTCGCATGGAACCCAACCATACCCGGCAGGAGCGCTTGCTTTTGCTCTATGGACTTTACACGCAGGGAACCGAGGCCGCCGCTGAGTACGTTACCAATGCCGACCGGCTGGCGGAACTCCGCAAGGCCCTGATTGCTGCTTCTCCCGATAAGAAGACCCCTCCCGCTTTCTTCGAGGCGCTCCTCTCCGTTCCCGTCGAGAATTACGTTCCTGGGGCCGCCAGCTTAGTGGCCGCGAGAATTACTCCCTACTGACGGGATTCCATTCTCCAACGACAGAGGCCTCAACGCCTCGACACTAAATCGCCAAATGCCGGCAGCAACTTGAACTTGTTTTGCCAGGTTGTGTACATGATGCCTGTGGCGCCGTTTGTGCGGTCCAGTGATTCAAGCCAGCCTTTGGGGTTTTCGAGGTCGTCGGCATCATAATAGGCGGCGGCCAGAGTTTTGTACCCGAGCTTCGAAAAGAATGGGAGGCTCGCGTCGCGCTTTTCGTAGTTCCAACAACCCATCACCAGGTCCTTGGGGATGTACTTCCAGGTGCCGTCGAAACTCCCGTCAATGAGGTAGTACTTCTCCACGGCGTTGTGGTTAGGGTCGAACATGTCGGCCCAAACGTAGACTTCCGCCTTAGGATTTGCCGCCCGAATCATCTTGTACTGCCGGGTCACGCAATCTCCAAGGATCTCAGCCATGGAGAGGTGGCGACGCTTGCAGGCTTCGCAGAAACCGCCGACGCGCAGCTCATCCATGCCCAGGAAGTATTTCTTGGGCGCAACGTATTTTTCGATCAGTGGGATCTGGTGCTCCCACACTTCGTACACGGCGGGTTCCGACATATCGATCACGTTCTGATCGTGATAGATTGTGGTGCCGTGGTAATAGTCAACTCGCAATCGGTCGCCGGTGTGGATGCGGCTGCCCGAGAGAAGCTTGATCGCCGGCCCCTCGTGATTCCAATTGAAATCGAGGTGTGGGTCGGAAATCGGCGCGAAATCGCGGCCCTCCGTGTAGACCATGCCCGTCTTGTCGTTGCGAACTACAACCGGAGTCCCGGGACGGCGCAGAACGTTGGCAAGGCCCACTTCCTCGATGGCGACGTCGTCCACCCAGACCTTGCCGTTTTTCCCATCCAACGCGCCGGCACGGAACTCGACGCGATCCGCGTACCAACTGTTGAAACCCCAGATCATCTCATGCCAGTCACTGGTCTCAGGCAAGGGCACTTCCATGTAGGAAAGGTCGCGGCCGTCGGGCGCCACGGCGTTAAGGCTGATCGCCATGCCCGGCCCCGCGCCTTCCGTCTTCACCCAGGCGCGCAAGCGATACGAACGATACGGGTGCACGCGGATCGGCTGCGCAACGTAAGTTCCGTTTTCCGGATCGCTGAACCCTTCGAAGCGCACCGAAGCTTTGCCGGAATGCGAAACTGACGTGTCGATGCTCGCCCGGTCTCCGTGCGCTGTGAAACCGACCGGTAGGCTGCCCTCCACTTTCTCAAAATCGCCATTCGCAATCTTCACCGGCGGGTCCGTCAGGAATGTCGCCACTTGCCCTTTCGCCACGAACAGAGCCCCGCGCACAGGCTGCCCCGCAGCCAGGTTCTTGTTATGCGCCAACACCCCTCCGCCGTAACCCACGCCAAACCCGGCAGGAATGATCTCCACCCCGAGGTGATCGCAAGCCTGCTTGAGCCGCGCCAGGCGTTCGAGTTCTTCAGGCGACCTCAAGTCCAGGTCGTCAAAACTGGCGGAGAGCAAAATGCCGTTGATGCCGTGCTCGCTCGCTGTGCGTGCAATGCCTTCGATGCGCTCGAGATCCTTCTCATCGTCCAGATTCACCCCGAGCATGACCCAGCGGTCGCGATACGTATGGGATTGGCTCATTAGCGCCGCCGGGTTTACGGCCAGACAGCCAAGTACGACAATAAGTCCGATCTTCATTTTCGCTTTTACCTCCCTCGCTTTGCCTAAAAAGCTCATAGATTCGCGGTCCTTTGTTTTCATAGATATTCTCGCTTTGTTCCGTCAATTCTGCAGTCGGACAGTCGTAGGGGTAGGGCTTGCCCTACCCTTGTCGTGACAAGTGGAAACGCGGGGACGGCAAGCCGTCCCCCTACATTGCAGGTCGTTATGTCCTCATCCTTTGTTTTCATAGACATTCTCGCTTTGTTCCGTCAATTCTACAGTCGGACAGTCGTAGGGGTAGGGCTTGCCCTACCCTTGTCGTGACGAGTGGAAACGCGGGGACGGCAAGCCGTCCCCCTACATTGCAGGTCGTTATGTCCTCATCCTTTGTTTTCATAGACATTCTCGCTTTGTTCCGGCGATATTGGAACTCGGCAGCGCAATCTCCACTGCCGCATTCCGCAGCGTCGCTACTTGTAGGCCAAGGATTGTGACACAATGTCCTCAACCGCCTCAGGATCGCCTGTCGCTGGTCCATGCCATACGCTTCCCCCGAAGGTAGTAATGAAAATCCAGTCGGGATTGCGTAGGTCGGGAATCACCCGGTGACCCCATTTGAAATTGTAGCCAGGGATGCGATGCCAGGTTTCGCCGCGATCGGTGGAGCGCCAAGCGGAAGACTCGAAACCGCAGGCATAGAGAATCCTCGAGTCCCGCGGGTCAATCGTGATGTCGTAGACGTGTTGATCCTGGGAAAGGACATTTCGCCACTCATGACCGCCATCGACCGATAGGTAGATGCCGCCGTCCACCGCCCCGTCCGGCGCGTGGCGGCCCCAGGCTGCCAGATAAAGGCGATTCGGGTTCTCGGTATCGATGGCCAGGCCGTTCGGGCCGTTTACGCCTTCGGGCAGGGTGATTCTTTCCCAATGGTCAGCCCCATCATGGGAACGAAAGAGTGCGCCGTCCTTCTCGTTGCCGTAGCTGCCGTCTTCGCTGCGGCGCGCCAGGATGACATAAAGAAGTCCATTTTTGTCGCGGATAAGCCGCCAGGCAAAGGGCTCGGAGCCCGGCAACCCGTCGTTGCGCGGACCCCAGGTGCGGCCGCCATCTGCGGATTTAAATACGCCTGTTCCGAAGCCTGTTACGTAGAGAACCCGGGAATAAACGGGGCTCGAAGGATCGAGCAGGATGTGGGTGGCTGCCGTGCCGGGCATGCCTTGGCTAGACGGCCGCCAGGTCTTGCCGCCGTCTTCGCTGAGGCACACTCCGCCGTCGTAGCGTTCCGGAGAAGTGCGGCGCCACATCTTGGGGCGCGGCAGGTCATGGACGTAACTCATTACGCCCCAAACGCGGCCACGCACCTCGGGATCGAAGGTGATCCAATAGGTGGTGTTCGTCCAGCGGTCCGGCACGCCGGCGGTCGAACTCGTCCAACTCGCACCGCCGTCTTCGCTGCGGAACAGGCCGATGTCCGTGTAGGCAATAAACATGCGTCGCGCATCGAAGGGGTCAAAGAAAACGCCATAATTGGTGGTGACGTCAATTCCGGTGGTGGTGTAGGTCCGCTCTCCTACCCGCCTAGAATAAACGGCATCCCAGGTGCGCCCGCCGTCAAGCGTCCGCATGGTGCGGCCAAGGTCGGTGCGGTAACAGATATTGGGATCATTCGGCGCCACACCCAGCGAGATGCCCGGTTCGCCCCAACCCGTCCCAAGACGCTCGGTCATCCAGGCATCGTGGACATTGGGGGCGGGAATGTCTCCCTCTTTCCAGACCAGTTCCCAAGATGAGCCGGAGTCTTGTGTCTTGGCCACCCCGTGGACCCCGCTACCGGTCGAGTATAGGTGCTCGTAGGAAATGTAAGCGACTTCCGGATGATTCAGGCTGGTGGCAACGCTTTTCAACTCAGCCAGGTGCGCGAATTGGTCGGCATTCCTCAACGCGCGGAAACTCGCTTCATCCCAGGATTCGCCTCCGTCTTTGGAAATGAAGATGCCATGCGGCGAATTGTCCCTCCGTTGTCCACCGGTCACCAGGTAAATGATCAATTGCCCCGTCGAAGTAAATCCTGCGGACATGTCAGCGGCTTCCCGAACGCCCTCCGGCGGCTGGCCGGTCCTGAACTGGCCTCCCTTGCGGACCGTAACAGTGGTATCTCCCAGAATGTACAGGGTGCGGTCCAAGGCCGGCGAGTGCGGATCAATGAGAATCTTCCGGCCGCCTCCGCGAAGCTCCCGTTCCGACACGCGCCGCCACTGTGCGCCCCGGTCGCTGGAGAAGTAGAGTTCGACATTGCCTCCCACCTGAATCGTCGCGTAGAGCTTTTGCGAATCGTCCGGATCTACAGCCAGCGCCAACACCCGCCCAGCGGGGTCCTGGTGCGCGAAGTAGACAGGAGTCGCATGATCATCCGGCATGATGAGCCTGACGTCCGGGCTGGAAGGGTAGACCAGGCCCCAGGTGCGGCCACGATCCTCGCTTCGCCATAGAACATCTGCGCCGGCATAAATGACCTTGGGATCCTGCGGGTCGAAAGCGAAGAAGGTCACGGGATTACGCAGATTGAACATCCGCCAGGATTGGCCGCCATTCTCCGAAATGTAAGCGCCCGTCATGTCACAGGCCACCAACACCAGGTTCGGATCGTGGGGACTGACGGCAGGATAAAACTGCGCGCCACCCCCACCCGGTCCCAGAATCCGCCACGCGTCCAACCGCGGCGCGGAATAGCCAGGGCCATTTTGGGCTCGAGGAATTGCAAGGTGCGAAGTAAGAAAAACAACCAGAGCCAGGCAAAGAATCGTAAGTCGAATAAGAGTTCTTTTCATATTGGGCCGCTCGTGTAGCCCCCCTTTCACTCGGCCGCCCGCCCAGGTCTTGCGGTGCGAAAATTCGAGTTCGATTGCGTGCAATGGTTGCTGTTTTGGCCTGCATTGGGAGTTCGTTTGGTGTTAAATGGCACGAAAAGTGAGTTCGTTTTGCGCACCGAAAGACGATAAGTCTTGTATTTACAATACATGGCTGAGTTCGTTTCGTCAAAAGAGATCTTTTTGCGATTTACCCCCGCCTTTTTTCGCTCCGGTCTGTTCCAGCTTGCCTTGCCAGGGGTCTCGCGGGCGCCCACTTGCGGACAACCCGTCCCTTTTTTGACCACCGAAATAGGCTATCATAAAACGGTCGGCCTGTCAAGAGAAAAATGCGTAGAAAAATGCGTAGGACAAAAAGGCAGGGAGACGGCCACACCCTGGTGGCGCGAGCGTCTCGCCCGCGGTGGCGGGAGCGTTCCGCTCCCGCGCACGGGCAGAGCCTGTCCTGAGCGGAGCGAAGGAATGCCCGTGCCACAGCGGGCGAGACGCCCGCACCACAGTGTTCAAAGCGGGCACGATGGCCCGCGTGCAAAACAGACTTGCCAGCGGGGTAATCGCTAGAGTAAAAGATTAAGCCCGGATGGATCTTTCGAACCGCAGAGGCACAGAGGCGCTTAGGGTAAAGAACTAATCCTCGGCGTCTCAGCGCCTCAGCGGTGATGATAGACAAGCAGCAGGATAAGCCCATGAGCATTGACCGGCGCCGGTTTCTGAATTCTCTCGCCAACACAGGGGTCGCTGCGCTCTTGGCTTCGCGGTCGGCCTTGCCGGGTATTTCGGAAGCCGCGGGCGCCGAAGGGACGGCTCAGCCAGAGAAGACACTGACTCTGAGAACCCGGGAGGTCGCGTTCAGCATTAGTGCCGTGGGTGCGTTCAGCGCGATTAATATCCACGGCCGCGACCTCCTGGCAGCCGGGCAGCCGGCGCCGGTGCTGAGCGCTCGCGTGGACGGCGAGTTTCATGCGCCGAATCGGGCCACTTGGGATGCGGCCGGGGACACGTTGACTCTCGGCTTTGAGGGAATCCGCGCGACAGCGGTCCTGGCAGTGTGCGTCAGGCCGACGCACGTAACTTTCGAACTGGCCGAATTGCGCACTTCGCGACGCATCGAATTAGTGCTGTGGGGGCCGTATCCTCTTGCGGTTGACGATTTGGTTGGGGAGGTGGTCGGCGTGGTGCGCGACGGAGACGTCGCCGTGGGTATCCAGGCGCTCAACCCTAAGACCTTGGGTGGATATCCGTCGGAAGAGAATGACATTGAACCTGACGGCGTGCCGGCCGATGGCACGGGCAACTATCCGGGCTTGCCGGAGGAACTGAGGAAAGAGCAGCTCTGGCGCGGCAACACGGCTATGCACACCGCGTACGGCAGTTCATTACAGGCGTATTGCCGCAACCGGGACCGCACTCGGGTGATCGAGAACTGGGGAAATGAGAAATTTGTTGCGCTGCCCTACGAGGACGGAGGTGTAGCCGGCGGCAAGATCGCCTTGTTTGCCTGCCCGGCGGCGCAGGCGCTCGCGACTCTGGGTGAAATCGAAGTGGCGGAGGGTTTGCCGCATCCGATTTTGGACGGAAAGTGGGCGAAGATTTCGCCGGGGGCGACCGAGTCGTACCTGATTGTGGACTTTGGCGAGAGCACGATTGATCGCGCCATCGAAGCGACGCAGGCAGCCGGATTGAAGTACCTGTATCACAGTTCGCCCTTCGAAACCTGGGGACATTTCAAGCTCAAGCCCGCGATGTTCCCGCACGGTTGGGATGGGTTTCGCGATTGCGTCGAGAAGGTTCGGCAGGCCGGCATCGGCGTGGGATTTCACACCCTCTCCAATTTCATTACGCCGAACGACCCCTACGTAACGCCCGTGCCTGACCGGCGATTGGCGCACATCGGCACGAGCCAGCTCACTGCGGGCATCGACGCAGCGCAGGCGGAAATTCCGGTTGACGAGCCTGAGTGGTTTCAAAAGAAAACCGATATGAGTACTGTCGTCATCGGCGAGGAGTTGGTGGTTTATGAAAGCGTCTCGAGCGAAGCGCCGTGGCGATTGGTGAAATGCAGAAGAGGAGCGTGGGGCACGAAGGCCGCCGCACATAAGAACGGCGAAGGCGTGGGCAAACTGATGGACCACTCGTACAAGGTTTTTCTGACGGATGCTTCGCTCTCGCAGGAAGTGGCGCGCAACATCGCGGCGTTCTGCAACCACACCGGCGCGGTACAGCTTTCGCTCGACGGGCTCGAGGGCAACTGGTCCACGGGCATGGGGCAATACGGGCGCACGCTGTTCACCGTGGCCTGGTACAACGCCCTCAAGCCGGAGCGGCGCGGGGGCGTCATTAACGACGCCAGCAACCCAGGCCATTTCAACTGGCACATTGCCACACGCTACAACTGGGGCGAGCCATGGTACGCCGGCTTCCGCCAGAGCCAGACACTCTACCGGCTGAAGAACCAGCTTTTTTATACGCGCAATTTGATTCCGCGCATGCTTGGCTGGTTTGCGGTGCGCGCTGAAACGACCCCTGAAGACGCCGAGTGGCTCTGCGCGCGGGCAGCGGGATACGACGCGGGGTTTGCGTTGGCGACGAGCTTCGAGAGCAAGGCGAACCAGAACTCCGGCGACGTGGCCCGCATCGACGAGAAAAAACTGGCGATTTTCGAAGTGGTCAAACAGTGGGAAACCGCAAGGCGCGCCGGGGCATTTCCGGAGAGCCTCAAGCCGCAGTTGCAGGACGTGAACCGGGAGTTTCGACTTGTCGCCGTCGGGTCGGGAGAATGGGATCTCGTGCCCGTCAAGCCGGCAGGCACGGCGGTTCGAATCATCGGAAAAGCAGATCCTTCGCTTCGCTCAGAGTCTGTGATTTTTTTGGATTTTTGGCCATTTTCGAGCACTTAACTCATTTGTTATCAATGGCACTTTTCGGCAACATTCAAAAAAATCACGCTCTCTCAGGATGACATGTCCTTCTGAGCGACGGGAAGGATCTGCATTGACGTGTCCTTCTGAGCCCGTTCGCTTCGCTCAGGGTAAACTGCGCGAAGAATCTGCTTTTGGTTGCGGCTTTGCCGCGCTGTGTCCTCCGTGCTCTGAAAGCCTCAACACAGAGAACACAGAGCCTCTCCGTGGCCTCTGTGTTGAAGCTTTTCCGGCGGCAGAGGACACGGAGAACCCTGTTGTGCTTTCCGGATCGTGAAGTGTCGCGGCGGTGGTTCGCCATCAAGGAGGTCAGAAGTATGCATCGACGAAATCTTCTGAAAGCGCTGTCAGTTGGCGCCCTCGGGGCGTACCTGAAACCTCTCTCGCAACTTGTTCCGGCCGAGGAGGCAGCGCATCAGGTGAAGACGGTTTACGTGCTATACAAATGCCACCTGGACGTGGGTTTCACCGACACCGAGCAGGGAGTGATTCGGACTTATTTCAACGATTATTTTCCCCGCGCGATGGAGATTGCCGAGAAGTTGCGCGAGTCGGACGGCGAGGAGCGCTACGTGTGGACGGTGGCGGCCTGGCTGCTTTACGAATACCTGGAGCAGGCCTCGACTGAACAGCGCCGGCGCATGGAGAAGGCGATCGCCGACGGCGATTTCGCCTGGCATGCCATGCCTTTCACTTGGAACTCGGAAATGCTGGACAGTTCGCTGATCTCATCCGCGTTGAAACTGTCGGCTTCGCTCGACCAGCGCTTTGGCCGGAAAACGGTTGCCGGCAAGCTTACCGATGTCCCCTGCCACACCCGCGGCATCGTGATGCCGCTTGCGAATGCCGGCATCCACTTTCTCGATATTGGCGACAATGCGGGCTGCAAAGCGCCTGAGGTCCCGTTCATGAAAGGTGACGGAGCCACCCATCCGCAGCGCAGTAAGGCTGCGCAGGAGGCGGGAGCAGACCCCCACGCGTATCTGTTTAACTGGCGCGATCCAACCGCGCCGAGTGACGTCGCGGCGGAGATCATGGTGCTGTATCATCCCTTTGACTACGGCAGCACGGTGGCGATTCCGGGGACTGACTTTGCGGTGTCCATTCGAGTGCGAGGCGACAACTCCGGTCCGCACACCATCGAGGAGATTAAGGAATCGTACCGCCAACTGCATAGCCTTTATCCGGGCGCGCGGATCGTTCCAACGAATCTAAGCGTCATCGCAAACGCCCTGGAGCCTCTTCGTTCCAAGTTGCCGGTGGTGACGAAAGAGATGGGCGACACCTGGATCTACGGAGTGGGCAGCGATCCGGGCAAGGTGGCGCGCTACCGGGAGTTGTGCCGGCTGCGGGGAGAATGGTTGTCGGACGGCAAACTCAAACCGGGCGACGCTACCGACCTGGCCATGACCCGAAAGCTCATCCTGGCGCCCGAGCACAATTGGGGGCTTAGCATCGGCCAGTATTTGCAACATCCGGAGGTGTATTCGCCCAAGGAACTGGCGAGCGCCCGGTCGACACTTCCCGCCTTCAAAAAAGTGGACGCAGAATGGGCGGCAAAACGCGCGGACATGGACCGGGCGGTGGAGGTGCTGCCTCCCGCCTTGCAAGAAGAGGCAAAGAAGCGCCTGGCAGGCATCGTGCCCAAGCCACCTCACACCGAAGGCTTGGCGCCTCTTGTCGCCGGAACGGAAATCCAAGGAACGCATTGGGTTGTTGGGTTGGACGCGGCAACGGGGGCAATCCGGCGGCTTCAGGACCGTAAGACCGGTCACGATTGGGCTTCCGCACAACACTTGCTCGCAAGCTTCCGATATCAGACTTTCACGAGCGCGGACTTTGCGCGCTTCAACAAAGCCTACAACACAAGACCGATGGGCTACGATTTCAGCAAGCCCGGCCTGGAGAAATACCCTGTCCAAAGCCGCACGTGGCAGCCCAGCGTGAAAGAAGCGTGGGCCGGGAAAGATGCGGTCGGCCACCGGGTTGTGTTGGAATTGCGCATGCCCCAAGCCGAGGCCGCACTGGCCGACCTGGTGAGCTGGCCGGAGCGATTAACGATGGAGATTCGGCTGCCCGACGGCGAACCGGCCGTGGAGATCACTTTTCAGTGTTTCAATAAGTCGGCCAACCGCCTCTCGGAGGCCATGTGGCTGTCGTTTTCGCCCGTCGCCCCTGAAGAGGACGGGTGGCGGCTCGAAAAGGTGAATCGTCCGGTTTCGCCGCATGACGTCATCGCCAATGGCGGTCTGCACCTGCACGCGGTCACCCGCAACGTAAGCTACAGCGATGCGAAGGGAAGTTTTACGCTTGAAACGCTCGACGCCCCGCTGGTCTCGCCGGGCCAGCGCGGGCTGTTGGTGTTCGATAATAATCTCCCGGAGATGCAGGAAGGCGTTCACGTCAACCTCTATAACAACCTCTGGGGCACGGCCTTCCCGCAGTGGTATGGAGACGACATGCGGTTTCGATTTGTGATTCGGGTGTGAGCGTGTATATTTAGAATTTGGACCCTAAATGAATGAAGGATTAGCTCGCAAACGAATAGCCTGCCTTCTGCTGCTCATTGCCTCGGCGTACATGATGGTTGGCTGTGGCCGCCGGGTAAGTGAGGCTGCACGCCACAAGGTGATTGTGCTGGGAATTGACGGGATGGACCCGCAGCTCCTGCATCGATACGAGCAGGACGGGCGCATGCCCAATTTCCAGCGGCTCGAGCAGGAAGGCAGTTTCCGCGAGCTGCGCACCAGCATCCCGCCGCAGAGCCCCGTGGCATGGTCGAACGTGATCACCGGAATGAACCCGGGCGGGCACGGGGTCTATGATTTTATCGAACGCGATCCCAATACCATGCTCCCCGAATTTTCGATGGCGCGTGTGGAAGCTCCCGCGCACACGCTCTCCCTGGGCAGTTGGGTAATTCCCCTTTCGGCTGGGAAGGCACTGTTGTTGAGGCGAGGCAGGGCTTTCTGGCAAATCTTGGATGAGCACGGGATCCCCGCCACCGTCATTCACATTCCGGCGAACTTCCCTCCTGCCGAATCCCGGTCCCGAACCCTGGCGGGCATGGGCGCGCCGGACATGCAGGGCACCTACGGGATATTCTCGTTCTATACCGACGACCCGATCGACGGAGAGGGCGAGCGCAGTGGAGGCGTTATTTACCCCGTCCAAGTGCAGGACCACCAGGTCTCGGCGAAATTGTATGGGCCGCCGAACACGTTTCGAAAAGGGTCGCCGCAGGTCCCCATCGACTTCACAGTCTGGATTGATCCTAGTCAACCGGTTGCAAAGATTGCAATTCAGGATCGGGAGATTCTGCTCCGCGAGGGCGAATGGAGCGATTGGGTCCAGATAAAGTTTACCCTGATTCCAGGCCTCGCGAGCGCCACTGGGATTTGCCGGATGTACATGAAGCAGGTCAGCCCCTACTTCAAACTCTACATCTCGCCGGTCAACATTGATCCCTCTCAACCAGCGTTGCCGCTTTCCACACCCGCCGGCTACTCGAAGGAACTCTGGAAACAAGTCGGCTTCTATTACACCCAGGGCATCGCTGAGGACACCAAGGCTCTTTCCGACCGCGTCCTCACCGATGGCGAATACCTGGAACAGGCGCGTATCGTGTTGGCGGAGCAGTTGAGGTTCTTCGATGTCGAGTTGGCCAAGCTTCACGGCGGAATGCTTTTCGCCTATTTCTCCAGCCTGGACCAGAACGCGCATATGTTCTGGCGGGCGTTTGACAAAAACAGCCCCGCCTACGATCCGGACGTCAGCGCGAAGTATGCGGATACGCTCGAGTGGTTCTACCAACAGATGGACCAGATGCTGGGGAAGGCGCTGGCCAAGGCGGACGGAGACACAACCGTCATCGTCATGTCCGATCACGGTTTTGCTCCCTACGATCGTTCCTTCAACTTAAACACCTGGCTGCTGGGCAACGGCTATATTGCGCTCAAGCCCGGGCAGAGAAGCAAGCCGGTCGACCTCTTCACCGATGTCGACTGGACGCACACGCGAGCCTATGGTCTGGGGCTCAATGGCCTGTTCCTGAATTTGCGCGGCCGAGAGCACTGGGGGATCGTGGTGCCGGGAGCGGAGGCGGAGGCTCTACAGAACGAGATTCGCGACAGGCTGCTGGCCGTGCGCGATCCTGTAACCGGCCTGGCGCCCATCACCCGCGTTGAGAGGGCCCAGGACGTCTATTCGGGCGAGAGCGTTCGCGACGCTCCCGACTTGGTGGTAGGATACAATCGCGGGTATCGGGCCGGCTGGGCGACAGATTTAGGGGAATTCACTACCGAAGTTCTGGAACCCAATACCGAGCCCTGGAGCGGGGATCACTGCATCGATCACACGCTCGTGCCGGGAGTGCTGCTGAGCAACAAGAACATCGTCATGCAATCGCCTGCGCTCACGGATATGGCCCCCACGGTGCTCGCTGAATACGGCATTGCCAAGCCTGCGCAGATGGTGGGGCAATCGGTGTTCAAATCGGAAGAGAGTGCCCGACAGTAGCAGGGAACCTGCCTTTGCGGTCATTCTGAGCGACAGCGAAGAATCTCGCCCTGCTCTTTGTTCCTCGCTTCTGTCAATCCAGAGCGAGATTCTTCGCTTCGCTCAGAATGACAGGCGCGTTTAAGGCGAAAAAGGAGCAAGCCGATGCTGGGTAATCGAATTAAACTGGACGATGAACTGTTTGAGAAGATAAAGAAGTGCTCTGAGATCGCCGGTTACTCTTCCCCGGATGAGTTCGTTGTCCACGTTCTCGAGAAGGAGGTCACCGCTATCTTGGGAACGGGCGCAGATTCGGATGACGAAGAAGCCGTGAGGAAACGTCTGAAGGGACTCGGCTACATTGAATGATGCCTTTGCCTGTCATTCTGAGCCCGTTCGCTCCGCTCAGGGTAAACTCCGCGAAGAATCTCTGTAGTCGGTGTGCCTTAGGCGACAGAACTGCGGAGATTCTTCGCTTCGCTCAGAATGACCGGCGGACGGAGGTGCTTCGCTGAGGCTGATTGACGGCGCATTCGACCTGATCTTTTGGCCGTTCCGCAATTCCGGTCCTATGTACGGGCTGATGGTGGTTTCCTTCCTGACCGGCCTGGGCGCCGTGCTGGTTTTTGGGTATGTTTCGAACCAGGAGAGCTTGCGGCGGATCAAAGACCGCATCCAAGCACACTTACTTGAACTTCGCCTCTTTCCGGACCAACTGGGCGTTGTGTTGAAAGCTTACGGGCGGGTGCTCCGTTGGACCCTCGCCTACCTGACGTACAACCTGAAGCCCTTGGCCGTGCTGATGCTCCCTTTGGTGATTATTATGGTCCAGCTCGACCTGCGCTTGGGCTCCAGGCCCTTTCAAGCGCATGAATCGTTTATCCTGACAGCCAAACTCGCTGAACCAGGCGCGCTGGACCCGGGCTCGCTGCAGTTGCCGAAGGGGCTGACTTTGACTGCTCCCCCCGTCAACATTCCCGCTCTCAACGAGGTGGACTGGCGAATTCGCGCGGATGAATACGGCGTGTTCACGCCGAGTGTGGTTGTGGGGGGCAAGTCGTTCGCCAAGCAGGTGGTTGTGTCAAGGCAGATAACCCCTTTGGCGTCAGAGCGTGGGCGGGCAGGTATAATGGAATGGTTTATGAATCCGATTGAGCCGCCGCTTCCCAGGAGTGGGCCATTGCGATCGCTGGAAATAAACTATGCTGCGCGCTCCCTGGACTTGGGCTACTTCACCACCAATTGGATGATAGTCTTTCTGGTTGTTTCGCTGGTGTCTGGATTTATCCTCAAGATGGTGCTGGGTATAGAAATTTGAACGATCCTAGGCAAATTACCGGTGACAGGACCCCTTATCGGTCGCGCGACGACTGGGGAAAGCGGCATGGCACGACACCCGTGCTATTGGTGGTACTGGTGATTCTTCTGCTAACTCCGACTGTCTTGCAGGCCTACGTTGGGCCCGGGGCCGGCTTTGCTTTTCTTTCTTCGTTCCTGACTCTCTTTTTGGCTCTCCTATACTCGCTGTTCGCTTTTGTTACCTGGCCGGTTCGCCGGCTCTTTCGATTGATGCGCGGCAGGAGAGCCTATCGTCACGCCCAGGTGAAGCGCGTGGCGATTGTCGGCTTTGACGGCATGGACCCTAACCTGGCCGAGCGCTATATGCGGGAAGGGAAGATGCCGAATTTCGCAAAGCTCCGCGACCAGGGGACCTTCCGCCGCTTAGCGACCACTTGCCCGCCCGATTCGCCTGTTGCTTGGTCCACCTTCATGACCGGAGTCAACCCCGGCAAACACAATATCTATGATTTTATGGGACGTGACCTTGGCAACTATCTGCCTTATCTTTCTTCAGCCCAGATCCGCGATGCAAAGAAGACCTTGAAGATCGGAAAGTACACGATCCCGCTCGGAAAGCCGCGGGTGAAACTGCTCCGCAAGGGCATACCGTTCTGGCACTTTTTGGGGAAAGCTGGAGTCTTCTGCTCCGTGCTGCGAGTTCCGATTACGTTTCCGCCGGAGAAGTTTGAAGGCGTGCTGCTGTCGGGCATGTGCGTGCCGGACCTGCAAGGAAGTCAGGGGACTTTTTCCTTCTACTCGAGCGGGGGCGCAGGCGGCGACAAGCCGGAGGGAGGCGCGCGCTTCTCGCTGGAGCGTGATGGGAAGCGTTTCCGTTCGTACATTCCCGGACCTGAGAACCCCTTGCGGCGCCAACCCGGCATGCCTCTGCGTCTGGAGTTCAGCATTGAGCCGCTCGCGGAAGATGACAAGGCTGAAATTGAGATTGACGGCCACCGCTTCGAGCTTCGCAAAGGCGAGTACTCGGGGTGGGAAGAGCTGAAATTCAAGGCCGGGCTGGGAATCAAAGTTCACGGGGTCTGCCGATTTTACCTGAAGGCCCTGACGCCGCACGTCGAGCTCTACGTCAGTCCGGTGAATATCGATCCCGGCCGGCCGGCTCTCCCCATTTCCCACCCCCTCATCTATTCGGTCTACCTGGCAAAGCTCCTGGGGCCCTACGCCACGCTGGGTCTCGCCGAGGATACCTGGGCGCTGAGCGAGGGTGTGTTAGACGATGAAGCCTTTCTCAAGCAGTGTTATCTCATTCATGACGAGCGCGAGCGGATGTTCTTCGACGCGCTCGAAAAAACGCCGCGCGGCCTGTGCGCCTGTGTGTTTGACGCCACGGACCGCATCCAGCACATGTTCTGGCGCTACCTTGATCCGAACCACCCTGCCGTGAGTTCTGAACCTGATCGCCGCCGCTTCGGAGGGACGATCGAAGATCTGTACCGGCGCATGGACGATCTGGTCGGCCGGATTCTCCAGCGGCTGGGTGATGAGGGCGTTCTGATTGTGGTCTCGGACCATGGCTTCAATTCTTTCGCGCGGGGAGTGAATGTTAATAGCTGGCTGTGGCGCAACGGATACCTCGGCCTGAAAGACGGGGCGGGGAGAAGCGGCGAGTGGTTCGAGAATGTGGATTGGGAACGTACGCGTGCCTATGCACTGGGTCTTAACGGTCTCTACATCAACCAGCGTGGGCGGGAGCATGGCGGGATCGTGTCGCCCGGAGAAGAGACGCGATCTCTGAAACGTGAACTGCAGGAGAAACTTCAGGCGTTCACCGATCCGGGCACCGGCCACGCCCCCATCACACACGTCAGGGACAGGGACGCCATCTACAAAGGGCCATTCCGGGAAAATGCCCCGGACCTGATCATTGGTTATGCCAAAGGCTATCGGGTGGGTTGGGATTCGGCAAAGGGCAAGGTTACAGAAGCCGTGCTGGAAGATAATTGCAAGGCCTGGAGCGGCGACCACTGCATCGATCCTCTCCTGGTGCCCGGAGTGCTCTTCTCGAACCGAAAACTGGGTTGTGAAGATCCGGCGATCATGGATGTAGCCCCTAGCGTACTTTCCTGGTTTGGGCTCCCGGCGCCGCCTCAGATGGACGGTAAAGCGTGGAAGCTGTCCTGAAAATGTGTAGGGGTAGGGCTTGCCCTACCCCGGATGGTGTGAGATCCATCCAGCCAGGGGACGGCAAGCCGTCCCCCTACGATCGTCTTTTCATGGTTTCTGTGCGTTCGTCGGTTGACGAACATGAGCGACTGCTATGAAAATCTGCGTACTGGGACTTGATTGTGCGGCGCCTGAGATTGTTTTCGGTGACGAGCGCCTCAAGAATATCCGGCGGCTGATGCAGAGAGGCCTGTGGGGCCGCTTGGAGAGCGTCATTCCTCCCATCACCGTGCCGGCATGGATGTGCATGTGTACCAGCCAGGACCCGGGATCGTTGGGCGTTTATGGTTTTCGCAATCGCAGGGATTACTCTTATGCGGGCCTCGGCAGGACCGACTCGCGAGCCATCCGCGCTCTGGCCATCTGGGATTACCTGGCGCTGGAGCGGAAGAAAGCCATTGTGTATGCAGTTCCGCCGAATTATCCGCCGCGCAAGCTCAATGGAATAAGCATCGGCTGCTTTCTTACTCCCAACGCACAGAAAAATGAGTTTACTGATCCGGCCGACATCAAGTTAAAAATCAACGAATTAGTGGGCGACTACTCGGCAGACGTGGAAGGCTTCCGCACGGATGACAAAGAGTGGCTGAAGCGGCAGATTTTTGAGCTGAGTCGAAAGCACTGGAAAGTGGTGCACTGGCTGCTCGCCAATCAGGAGTGGGACTACTTTCACTATGTTGACATCGGGCTGGACCGGGTGCACCACGGCTTCTGGAGTTTTTCCGACAAGCTTCATCGGCATTACCAGGCCGGTAATCCCTACGAAAGTGTAATTCCGGAGTACTACCAATGGCTCGACGAACAGATCGGGATCGCTCTCGAGTCACTGCCCTCCGACACCATTGTGCTGGTGGTTTCCGATCACGGCGCGCAGCGCCTGGACGGCGGCTTCGTCGTGAATGAATGGCTGGTGAAGGAGGGTCTGCTGGTGCTCGACGAGCTTCCCACCCAAGTGACGGAGTTTGCGAAGCTCAAGGTGAACTGGGCAAAGACGCGAGTCTGGAGCGAGGGGGGCTACTACGCACGGGTATTTTTCAACGTCCAGGGACGGGAGCCTCAAGGTATCATCCCGCCCGGCGATTACGAATCCTTCCGGGACGAGATCAAGTCGCGCTTCGAGGCGTTGAGGGATGACGAGGGGCGTCCGCTCAACTCCCCCGTGTTCAAGCCCCAGGAGATCTATCGCAACGTGCGCAACGTGGCCCCCGATCTGATCGTGCATTTTGGCCGGCTGTTTTGGAGGTCGATAGGCAGCGTGGGGCACGGGCGGTTGCACGTCCAGGAGAACGATACGGGGCCTGACGCGTGCAATCACGCGCAGTTCGGGATGTTTGTGCTGGCGGCGCCGAACTGCCCGCTGCACGGCGAATACAGCGGCGCGCGTCTGCTGGACATCGCCCCAACCCTGCTCGACCTGGCCGGTTGCCCGATCCCGAAAACGATGCAGGGAGAGTCGTGGATTAGACGTAGCGCCGGCCTTTAGTTCGGCCATCTGGCCCACACAAGCTGCGGAAAAACCCTTGCGCCATGTCATTCTGAGCGAAGCGAAGAATCTCTGCAGTTGTCGAATAAAGGGACAGCGGAGATCCTTCGTCGCCTTCGGCTCCTCAGGATGACACTTGAACGAGATTTTCCGCAGCCAGCACAGTCAGCCACGGATCAGCGCTATGAACCGGTTGAAATAAGCGCCCGAATTTGTGCCCGCAGCGCCAACCCGCCGGCAATAAGACCTGAGAGGCGAGGCGACCGATTGTTGAAAGTAGGCGGCGACGCGTCGAGGCACTCCACAAAGCCACCTCCTGCCGTAACCAGTGCGACTCCGGCCGCAACATCCCATTCGTGCTTGGGGGTCAACGTCCAGGTTGCGTCGGCGAGACCGGCTGCGACCAGCGCGAGCTTGTAAGCCACCGATCCCGTGGGGCGGATTACTATGGGCGCACTCCTAAAAGGTTCCCATTCGCCCCTCTTCACTTCACTGCGGCTGGCCAAGACGTCTGCCCCCTCAAGCTTGGTCAGCGCACTGGCATGGGTCCGCTTGCCGTTGTACGTTAACCCGCTGGCTACCGAACCAAGAAACTCCTCGCCGGTCGAGGGATTCGAAATTCCGCCGGCAACCACTTTGCCATCTTCTACCAGTGCAACCGAAACGCACCACTCCGGAATTCCCGCTACGAACTCGAGCGTTCCATCTAGTGGGTCGACTACCCAGACCCTCTGCTTGTCTAAACGGGCAAGGTCGTCGGTGCTCTCTTCGGAAAGCCATCCTTCTCCTTCACGCAGGAGCACCTCTCGCAAGACCCGGTCTGCGGCCCGGTCAGCCTCAGTCACAGGGCCTCGACCTGACGGTTTCTGATCAGCTTTCACCGACCCTGGGACGAACGCAGAAATGGCGGCTACAGCTTGTTGCAACGCTTCGCGAATACGTTCCAAGTCATCCATAGTAGTGTGTCGTAAGGCGGAGACCGTCCTGTGATCTGAGGCTCCCCCCGAAATTCACGTCATTCCCGCGCAAGCGGGAATCCATTGGACCGACAATGGGTCCCCGCTTGCGCGGGGACGACGACGTTGATCTTCATTGCTTCGGGTGGCCACAGGCCCATGGAAACTCCCCGGAAAGCCCACGGACAGCCGGGCCGACGTTAGTTCGCTGGCGGTTTGTCGGTGTCTTGCGTTCCTGGTTTCGCTTCTTCCTTGTCGTCAGGGGGCTTGGAGGGATGGAGTTTGCGTATCTCTTTGGCTCCCTTGTCGGGATCCTCAGGCGTCACCTTGATCCCAGTCGCCGCGACTCCGGCGGTCCATTTGAAATAATAGGTTTGGCCCGCCTCCGCCTCAAAACGGGCCCGCTCGTTTTCTTTCTGCCTGGCTTGATTGGCGGCCGCCATGGCAGACATGATGGCGCTTCCGTAGTACTCCTTGGGGTATCCGGAGATCACAACAGTACCCGGCGGCACTTCCGTGAATTCGTATTCGCTGTTGAGGAGTTTGCCGAGATGTTTGCCGTTGACATAAATCTCGTCGTGTGAGGACGAGCCGGTAAATCTGTACGTGCGATAGATACACACGATGGCTTTGCCGCTGGATGGCGCGGGCAGTACGGCCTCATCTTTGTCCTTTGCGAAGGAGATGGGTCCGGTGAAAAGAAAGGTCATCGCACTGAATGCGAAAACCGCCATTTTAAGTCTATTCATTGCCTGCCTCCTATAAGATTGTGTTTCAAGGAATGTTATAAACCAATTTCTTGGCCGCGTGATTGTACAAGTCGCTGCTCTTGGATGCAAGTCGAAAGGGCCCTGCCGCCGCAGCGGCAAGGCCCCAAGTTGGTCCCTAGCTTTAGTCGTCAGTCCCTCCGTTGAGTACCAGGATGGACGGATAAGCAGTGCTCGGGCCGTCCACCTGGATGAGCTGGGAACCGGAAATGATCACGCCGATAGCGACCCCGGGATAGAGCGAGGTGCTGAAGGTTCCGTCGGCATTGACCGTCAGCGTGGCGCTCAGGGGTAGGCCTCCGAGCTGGATCGCGATGAGTGACGTGCTGTCGCCAGTGCCCGACAGGCTGCCGCTGCCGGTAATTGTGGCCTCCCCGGTCAGTGTTTCGTCCACACCCTGGTTGACCACCTCTTGCGTGCCGATGTCATAAGTGCCGGCGGTGATCGAGGTCGCCGACTGCGGCACGAGCTGTCCGAGTAGGACCCCAGGGTCGTCCGTCCCCATCATGACGCCGGTGTTATTCCCGGTCAGGTAGAAGACAGGCAGGTAGCTCCAGGTTGTGCCATCGAAGTACACTCCGCAATCGGCGCCACTGGTTACAACTCTGCCAAACGTGTCGATTGTATAATCGCACGTTGCCGTGCTCGGACTGGGCGATGTCCAACCCCCTTCAACATCGTGGTATATGTTGGCGGTGAGGGTGCTTGAACTGGTAATGTTGACCACGGCAAACTCAACATTTTCCAGCCCCGTCGCATAGAATACGAGATTCCGGCCGGTAGTTAAGGTCGGGGAGCTGCTCTGCGCTTGGCCGTCGCCGATCGCAAGGAAGATCCCGTTAGCAAGTGTATCCGTAGTGAGTTCGATGAGGTATGTGCTGGACACCAGGTAGCCCACCAAGTCCAAAGTGGTACCCTTTGCCAGCGTAGTAGACGCGGTGCCACGGCCGGTGATGGGATCGAAAGTGGAGATGCTCGTTCCGGAGACGCTCGTGTAATTGAAGTGCCTACTCTCGACGTTTACGTCATATTCCCCATTGCTACCGCCCCCGCCGCCCGCGCCGATGAAACCAATACGGTACTGGTTTGACAGGCCGTAGATGCCGTGTGACTGGAAGACCCAGTTGCCTCCGGGAGCCTGGCTGGGAACGTTCTGCAAGAATATCTGCCCCGAAGCAATGAACGGACTCGATCCGGATTCCCATTCCTGCACGGTGCCCGTCGACGCCACACTCGAGGTAGGTGCAAGGGCGAAGCGAGTCGTGTAAGTGTAGAACGGTGTTGCGATGGTGGCGCAACCGCGGCCGTCCGAGCCGACGGAGTAGGAACTGCCGGTGGCCGTGACGCTGTTCGACTGAACGCCTGGGGATACGCCGTTGGCATCAACATATCCGGCGGTGATGTGTCCGCTCCCATCGGCAGTGAACGAGCCGATGGCAGCCTGGAAGCCCGAGGAGTTAAAGCCGCTCAGGGTGAAAGCGTACTGCCCTTGGAAGATCTTCTCGTTCCCCGTGCCGCAGGCGGTGGAAGGAGCAACGATGGTGATGCTCAAGGCTACCGTCTTGCTCTGTTGTGGCGAACTTGAATCGGTCACCGTGAGCGAGAAGTTCGCGGTGCCGGCTGCCGTGGGGGTCCCGGAGATTTGCCAGCTCGTCCCTGAACCACTCAGTGTCAACCACCCCGGCATCGTTGTTCCGTTGGCCACGTTCCAGGTGTAGGGTGGCGTGCCCCCGGACGCTTGGAGCGGCGCGCTGTAGGCCGCGCCCGCCGTAGCGTTGGGCAAGCTCGTCGTGACGATGCTAAGTCCTACGTTATTGATGACGAGCGTGAACTGCTGGTTGACACTCTGCGGCGGGCTGCTCGAATCGGTCGCCGTGACGGTGAAAGAGTAGCTGCCGTAGGCAGTGGGCGTCCCGGAAATTACACCCACGCCGTTGGCGTTGCCTGCCAGCGTCAATCCTCCAGGCAAGGTTCCCGCAGTGACGTTCCAAGCGATTGGGAGTGTGCCTCCGCTGGTCTGAATGTTCTCGCTGTAGGCGATCGCCACGGTGCCGGCGGGGAGTGACGTTGTGGTGATGCTCAGCGCTGGATTGATGGTTATGCTCAGTGCCTGAGTTTTGGTCTGCGGCGGTGTGCTGGAATCGCTGGCCGAAACTGTAAAATTCGATGTGCCCGCCGCGGTAGGCGTTCCGGAAATCGTCCCGGAAGCGCTCAGATTCAGACCGGTTGGCAAGCTGCCTTGGCTAAGACTCCAGGTGATAGTGCCTGTACCGCCGACGCTCTTGAGCGTGGCGCTGTAGGTGGAATTCACCGTGCCGTTAGGCAAGGAGGTAGTGGTGATCGTCAAGCCCGCGTAGACCGCGATGCTGAGCGCTTGCTGCACGGACTGCTGGGGAGTGCCTGAATCTTTGGCCTGGATGGTGAAACTCGAAGTTCCGGCCGTGGTGGGTGTGCCGGCGATCGTTCCGCTGCCGCTCAACGCCAATCCCGCTGGCAGCGTGCCGGAGGAGACACTCCACGTAATGGTCCCCGCTCCGCCGCTGGACTGGAGGGTGGCAGTATATGCCGCACTCACTACGCCGTTGGGCAGGTTCGTGGTGGTAATGACCAGTTTGGAATTGATGGTGATGGTCAATGCCTGATTGGCGGTGTGGGGTGGCGTGCTGGAATCTGTGGCGGTGACGGTGAAGTTCGTGGTGCCAGCAGCCGTGGGCGTGCCGGAGATGTCGCCCGAACCGCTCAGAGTCAACCCGCCTGGCAGGCTTCCGGTGGTCACGCTCCAACTGATAGCTCCCGTGCCGCCCGAAGCGGCCAGCGAGGTGCTGTAGCTGGCACCCACTACGCCGTCGGACAAGGATGTTGTGGTGATGGTCAACGCAATGGGACTGATCGTAAGGCTCAGCTTTTGTGTCGCCGAGGCTGCCCCGCCTTGGGCTCCCGAGGAATCGGTTACCTTTACCGTGAAAGTGGTGCTCGCCGCAGCGGTGGGCGTGCCTGAAATCGTTCCCGAGCCGCTCAAGGAAAGGCCCGCAGGCAACGACGAGCCGGAGGCCAAGCTCCAGGTAAGCGTGCCCGCGCCGCCACTGGCCTGCAAGGTGGCGCTGTAGGCGGTGCCGACGGTACCGCTGGCGAGCGAGGTGGTGGTAATACTGGGCGCCGGGGTAACGACCACTGTCGAGGTCACGGACTTTGTTGTGTCCTTGGCAGAAGTTGCCATGACCGTTACGGTCATATTCGCGGAAACGGTTGTGGGTGCATTATAGGTGGCCGCGGTCGCGGTTGTATTCGAGAAGGTCCCGCAAGCTGTCCCGCTGCATGATGTTCCGGACATACTCCAGGTTACCCCACTGCCACTGGTGTCGTTGGCCACCGTGGCGGTGAAATTCAAGCTCTGCCCCTGATCGATGGTTGCCTGAGCGGACGGCGAAAGGGAAACAGAGATCGCCGGTGGGGGCTGGTTGTTCCCGCCGCAAGCACAATAGAGAAATATGGCTGATAGTATTAAAACAAGCTTTTTCATGATTAGGTCACCCTCCCATTCTCGATTTCACTGAGACTGCGTAAACCAGAGGAAAAATGCCTCATCTTTTTTGCGGATGTATTCTGTTCGGTCGGTAGCGCGGACCGCCGGTTTTGCGGTCCGCGGCTTTTCCACGGGCTTAGGGACGAGCCGCGGACCGCAAAACCGGCGGTCCGCGCTACCCGGTTCCGATCTGGATCCCCAGCGCATCACCGCCAAATTGCCCGCATAGCTCTCGAGGAGTACTACTGAGTGCTGGTACTAACGAGGGATGTAACTGGTAGGAGAACGTGGTATCCTGTCGCGGAAATAGCGCGCAGATGGAGGCGGATTTGGATCCTGCGAAGGGAGAAATCACTCTACTCTTGGGAAAGTGGAAGGGCGGCGATCTGTCTGCCTTTGAGGAGTTAATGCCCCTTGTCTACCCTCACCTGCGGGAGGTGGCCGCGGCATACATTCGCCGCGAAAGGAATCCGGACGTCCTTCAGGCCACGGCTTTGGTTCACGAGCTTTACCTCCGGCTGCTGAAACAGAAGAAGACTGATTGGGGTGATCGGCAGCATTTCTACACCTTCGCCGCCAAGGTAATGCGGATGATCCTGATCGACCATGCACGCGAGATCCAAGCCCAGATGCGAGGCGGCACTTTTGATCGCATCCCTCTCAGCGACGACCTGACGTGGGTTAATATCGGCAGCGCGGAATTGCTGGACTTGAATCACGCCCTCGACGAACTGAACGTGCTCGACGCTTACAAGGTGCAACTCGTCGAGTTGCGCTATTTTCTTGGTTGTACGGCTGAGGAGACAGCGGCGCTGATGCAGGTCTCGAAGGCGACGGTAGACCGCGACTTAAGGTTCACCAAAAGCTGGTTGTACCGGCGCATCCACCCCGGCATGGTTGAGAACGTAGCCTGATGAACCCAACCCCGGAACGATTTCTACAGATTGAGGCGATCTTTGACGAGGTCCTCGAAGCTCCCGATGAAGCACGAGCGGGATTAATTGATACCCGGTGTCACGGGGACTGCGATCTCGCAGCCGAGGTGCGTTCGCTGCTTCGGGCCTGCGAGGCACAAGAGCATTTGAGCGCATCCCGGCAGCCGCAACCGGAAGGCGGCCAGGGCGATCAGCGCAGTCGCAAGACGATCGGGCCTTACGAGTTGGATCGCTTGCTTGGACGCGGCGGCATGGGCGCCGTCTACCTGGCGCATCGAGCCGATGGCCAGTTCGAGCAGCAGGTCGCTATCAAACTCATCGACCTTCCCCTGGCAACGGACCTGTTTCGGGAGAGGTTTCGCCAGGAACGGCAGATTCTGGCTGAACTCCAGCATCCCTATATCGCCCGGCTGCTCGATGGCGGCGTCACTCCGCAGGGCGATTTGTATCTGGTGATGGAGTACGTGGATGGGGTTCCCATTCATCGTTTCTGCGAAGAGCAGCGCCTTTCGACGACCCAACGGATTGCGCTCTTCATTCGCGTTTGCGAAGCCGTCCAGTTTGCTCATCAGCATTTCGTCGTCCACCGGGACTTGAAGCCCGATAACATCCTGGTGGCTGCAGACGGCACTCCCCGCTTGCTGGACTTCGGAACCGCCAAGCTCCTTTCTCCCTCTCCATTAGGGCCCGACAGCAAACTTACTCGCGAAGGATATCAATCGTTTACGCCGCAGTACGCGAGCCCGGAACAGGTGCTCGGCAATCCGATTACGACTGCCTCGGACACTTACTCGCTCGGCGTTCTCCTGTACCTGCTGCTGACTGGAGCCATGCCCTATGAACTGAAGGAGCTGACGACCGCCGAGATGCTGCGCGTGATTTGCCAGGAGCCTCCTCGCAAACCGGCTCGGGAAGGGGCCTTGAAGGGGCGGCTCGACGCAGATCTCGAGGCGATCCTTCTGAAGGCGCTGCGCAAGGAGCCACAGGAGCGCTATCTCAGCACGGAGCAACTCGTAACTGATCTGCGCGCCTATCTCGAGGGCCTGCCGGTCGCGGCGCGCCGCGGCACGCTGCGGTATCGAGCCGCTAAATTCATCCGCCGCCGGCGGTTCAGCGTGGCGGCAGCGGCGCTGCTGGCTGCCTCTCTGGTGGCAGGCGTCGTCGGCGTGTTGTGGCAGGCTCGAGTGGCCAATGCGGAGCGGCGCAAAGCTGAGGCGCGCTCCGCAGACCTCCGTCAATTGAGCAATAGCCTCCTCTCCGAGTTGGATGAAGCTATCAAGGAGCTTCCGGGCTCCACCGGCGTACAGAAACTACTCGTCACGCGCGTGCTCGAACACCTGGACCGCATGGCGAATGATGCGAGGGGAGACCGCCAAACCCAACTGGATCTTGTAGACGCCTACACGCGATTGGGGAATATTCAAGGCAATGCCTACGATCAGAACCTGGGCGATCCTGTGGGCGCGCTGGTCAGTCTCAGCAAGGCTCTGGCCATTGCGCAGCCGCTGGCGGCCTCCAATTCGCAGGATCGCGAAGCCATTCGGGCGCTGGCGTTGGTCCAACAATCGCGCAGCGAGATTCTTTGGCAGACCGACAGGACCCCGGAAGCAATTCCCGTCATGCGGGAAGCCGTGAAGAATTTCGACGCGCTGATTCGAGACCCGCATGCCCCCGCCCCGCTGGTCTGCGACGTTGCTTCAGCCTATGGCACACTCGGCGACGAATTAGGGCAGAGCGGTACCGCCAGCCTCGCGGATTCCGCCGGCGCGATTTCCGCCTACCGGCAATCGGTGGCGTTGGACAATCGTGTCCTCAGCGCCGATCCCAATTTCGTACGAGCCAAGCGGGGTCTCTCCATCAACGGACTCAAAATCGGCAGTGTGGAAATGGAGACCGATGCGGCGGAAGCGCTGAAGGAGTTTCAGTTTGCTTTGCAGCGTGCCGAAACCATGCCCAGGTCCGACCAGGACAGCCTTTCCGGCGTGCGAATTCGCCACATGCTGCTTCGCAAGGAGGCAAATGCTCTGGAGCGATTGGGCGAGTTTGCGCAGGCTATCCCGCTTTTCGAGCAGGCCCTTGTGCTCGTCACGCGCATTGCTGCCCAGGACCCGAAGGATAGCCGGGCTCTTTTCGATTTAGTAACCGTGTTGGACGATGAAGCGAAGTGCTATGAAGATGCAGCCGATCCGGTCTTGGCTTCGAACCCTGGCGATCGGCGCGCGAACCTGGTCCTTGCTGAGAGGAAGTTGGTAGAGGCGGCGGATGCTATGGAGCGTTTGCTGAAACAAGATCCGGCAAATGATGTCTGGATCGCGTTTCACGCCGACGCGGAGGTGCGAATCTCCGTGATCGAAAGCAGCCTGCACTCTGCTGGAGCTTGGGAGGAATCAGGGAGAAAGGCGCTCGTCGTCTTGCGGGATGTGGCTGCGAAGCCTGAGGCGTCCCCCATGGTGCTCGACCAGGCGGCAAATGCCTTTTTAACCGTCCAACCTGCGGGCCTTCGGGATCCACGGCTGGCCGTCTCCTGCGCCGAGCGCGAGGCGGCCAGGAGCCGCGCAAAGACTCCTTCGAGACTGCTGACCCTCGCCCAAGCCTACCGTGCCGCCGGCCAGATCGAACGAAGCCGCGCAGCAGCAAGGGAAGGGCTGGCGCTGCTACCAAACCCGGCGCCGGGAGGCCCGAAGTCAAACGTTCGCAAGCTCCTCGAGAAAGCTAGCGAGTAACGTGTCTCTCGGGTGCGGCCACAAGGGCCGCCCCTATCCAGCGCGTCGAAGGACGGCGCGTGCGGCGGAGCACATCCGCTGCGCCGATCTAAGAGTCCCAACGGAGGGGCAGCCTCTGTTGCCGCCCTGCGTCTCCTCCTCCACGCTCGAGGGCGCTGTGGCTCAGGTCGAGCGTTTGCACGGCGGGCTCCGGTTCTTCCTCGAACACAATCGGATTTCCCTCTCTCTGGAAACGGCGGTTGTAGACCCTCAGCCACCCCAGGCCCACGAGCAGAATGGCCAGCGAAACCACAAGTTCTGCGGGATGCCCCAGAATCCAGTCTTCCAGGCGCGCTAGCGAGTAGGCGTAACTCGAAAACATCAGCCAGCACCCAAACCAGACGACGAAGTTCCCGGACTTGCTGGCGAGGTACGAGCACGTAAAAGGGACTTTGCGAAAGCGAAGCAGCAGGACTTCGATGAGGATCAGGGTTAGGACGCAATCCAGCAGGCCAGCGGCGGCTGCCTCTCCAAAACTCAGGCGCAGGGCGTAAATCGGAAAGGCAAGCGTCAAGATTGGAAGCGTTCCCAAGACAATCATGGCCTTGCGGACGCCAGAGAAAAGTGCGGGGTTGGTTTGCCTTTCGGTCAGTCGGAAAATCCAGTTCGCGCGAACCTCCGCCGGTATTTCAAAGATCAGCCGAGTTCCGGACAGCACGAAAAAGGAGATGATGAGTGGGATAGACAGGAAAATTGCGGCGTGGCCAGAGGCAGTGACCACAGCGTTGCGCGTCAGAAGTGCGGCAGCGCTTTCCAGCGCCAGCGCCACGCCCACGCCTGTGTAGGAGGCAAAGAGGAGCCGGTGGCGGCGGTCGCCGAGTATGGTCTTGAATACGAAGCTGAACGTGACGCGCTCCAACGTTTCCCGAAGAAAGACGCGCTGTGTGAGCCGCCGCAGAACTCGCCCCGCATGCCAGGATTCCCGGGGTGGTAACTCGCCGGCCTCCAGCGAGCGTCTCAAGTGCCTGCGGTAGCTCGCCAGGTAAGTTGCTATCGAAATCACCAGCACCACGGCAACACCCAACACCGCTTTCCGCGCCAGCGGGAGGTAGGCGGGGTCGGGATAATGAAGCATCGCGCGGTAAAGTCCCAAGAACCACAAGGGAGGGAGCCAGCGGGCGAGAGGGCCATGGGAGTGAAGCAGCACGGAAAGATCACCAATGAACCTTGGCAGGAGCAGGGCACACATCAACACGGAGGCGATTAACCCGCCCTGGAGGTAAGCGGACGCTTTCTCGAACCAGCGATAACTCAGCACCGAAAGCAGCACCCCTTCGAGTGCGACGAAAAACAGAAAACTGAAAGCGCTCGCCGCAGCCATGGTCAGCCCATGAACAAGGGACCACCGGCACATTTCGCCGAAGGCGACATGCTTTCCCCCCCACGCTGCCATCGGAAACAGGAACGTGCCGGGTCCTCCGACCGCCGCCGCAAACATAAAAAGGAACACTACCAAGGCCGAAGCCTTCGCAAGAAAGATGCTTCCGGCCCGGATGGGAAGCGGTACGAGGGTAAGGAAGTCCAGGCGGTCGGGAAAGAAGGAGTCCCACTCGAGAACAGCCAGTAGTCCGATCACCAACATGGACAGGCACACATAGATGAACTCATCCCGCATCGAGCTTGGGTCAAAGAGGCCGGGAGCGAGTTCCGCCATTTGCGAATAGGACGTATACAGGAAGAAAAAATAGATGAAACCAGGCGCTGCCAGGAGGACGACGAAGTGCGCAACACCGAGCGCCGATTCTCCCTTTTGCGAAACGAACTCGTTGTCGAAGAATCGTCCGAAGAAGTGCCTGGTCAGCTCGACCAGGTGGGTCTCGTCGTCGCGGGTGAGCCGGCGAAGGGCGTCGAATCGGGGCATGGCAGTCCTAATAGGCAAGCTTCATGGCTTCGACCATCTGCAGCGCCGTGGCTTCCGAATCACCCTGTGGGACGAGCTGGGAAAAGATGCCCTCCAGAGTGGGGACTTGAGTCAGGTCCCGCAAGCGCTCCACGGAGTCGGAAGCGACAACCCGCCCTTTGTGCAGGATGATCACGCGCGTTGCCACCCTCTCCACGACTTCAAGGAGATGGGAACTGTAAAGGATGGTCTTCCCCTGGCGCGCCAGGAGTCTTAGCAGGTCACGGAAAATCTGCGCCGCACCGACGTCCAAACCGGAGAGCGGTTCATCGAAGATTACCACCTCGGGGTCATGGAGCAGCGCGGCGGATATCAGAATCTTCTGCCTCATCCCGCGGGAGTAGGAAGAACTGAGAGCATGGCGGTGCGGGTGCATCGAAAAGAGGCGCAGCATGCGATCGACCTTCTCCTCCAGTAGGCCTTCAGGAATGGAGCGTAGGCGACCCACAAGGTGAAGGTAATCCCATCCCGAGAGGTAAGGATACAGGTAGGGCTCCTCGGGGACGTATCCGAGCCGGCGTTTGAAGTCCAGGAACTGGGTGCGAACGTCACGGCCGTTGTAGAGGATGCTTCCGTGTGTGGGCTCGAGCAAGCCCACGATCATCTTCATGGTGGTGGTTTTGCCGGACCCGTTAGGGCCCAGGTAGGCGGTGACTTCGCCGGGCGACACCGAAAACGTGACGGCATCCACCGCCGGCAGCCGTGTGTAACACTTCGTCAGGCCTCGTACTTCCAGCATGGGCGCGGCCCCTAGGCAAGAATTCCAGTTGGCGGGTCGTGGTACCGCTTGATGCAGCCGCGGCTCAACGCCGCCCACACCAGCGACTTGCACCGGCGCCAAATGGCGAATCCCCGTCAAGTGTACAACGTTTGATGAGCGTGTACGCTCTCAAGTTGCACATTCCCAACACTCGTCTTCGTGAAGCATCTTGCTGGGGGTTCGTTCAGGGCCGAAAATCAGGGAGAGATTCCTCGCTTCGCTCGGGATGACAGTAAGCAACTGGAAATCGCAGAGCCGGTCAGCGCTGTCCGTCGTTCTTCTGCTTCGTGCGCTCTGCTTCGTACCGCTTTCTCTGTTCTTCCTGCGCGGCTTGGGAGGGTACGCCCAGATTGCGGCGCAGAGCGTCCGGGACCAAGCCGCGGTCGTAGGGGTCCTGAGTCGTCGGCTCATTGGGCTTGAAGTTGAACTGCGTGCCGTAAATCTGCGGTTGATGAATGGAATTCAGATACCGGTCGAGCGTCGCGGCTTCGATCCACAACGCACCGCCTTGCCCTCGTGCCACAGCGACCATAGCCAGCGTGTGGGCTAAGAGGTAGTCGTCCGGCGTATTGCCGTGCTGGAATACAAACGCAGCTCTCTGGAAGTCTTCCCCCGTATGAAGTTTTCCGTCTGAAAGGAGTTTGCGGGTTTCCGCGCGGCGGGCCGCGTCGGCTTTTTCAACCACCTCCCAGTCGATCTTCCCCACGCCAGGCTGCCGGTCTTTCTGGTCCGCCTCAAAGATCCGTTGCATCTCCAGATTCGAAACGTCGGAGTCATCCAGGAAATAACTCCGCGTACTGTCCCAATCGGTCGCGATGACCAAGGGGCCCTTTTCCTTGGTCACTGGCCATGGCTCGAAGCCGGGGATGTCGATATGCAGGCTTCCACGCCCTTGCCTATCGGTACAAAGCTGGAAATCATCCTTATCGTTATTGTTTGCGGGGTTTTGAATTGTGAAGGCGACGCAGCTCGCCTTGCTACTGCTGTGGATGATCGGGTAACGAACGGCCGGCCCCTTAATACCGGAAAAGAACGCACCATTGGCGACTGAATAGTGCTTGGGACGGGCCAGCGAGCCGGTGAAATGACCCTCGCTCCCCAGAATTGGCGATAGAGTCAGGACGATGAAAATACGATTCCCAAGTCTTAAGACCCAGTTTCCAGCAAACCCGGGCATTTCCTGTGCAGGGCTATTGACGGTAAACATAACGCCGAGGAAAAGCAACAGACTTGACAAGCGTGTAGAATGTTGGCGGCTCATGCACTGATTATACAGTCGAAAGTCGAAAGTCCAGAAGTCGAGAAGTCAAGGAATCGACACCGAGGAGAGACGACTATGTTTGGCAGAACTGGATTGAAGTGTTGCCTGATGGGCTTGGTGATCTCGTCAACGGCCTTAGCGGCGCCGCGCGAGGTTGCTTTCTCGCCGGGGGCCAAAAGTGTGGAAGCCTACGATTTTGTCGAAGTCACCATAAACGTGGCGGCGCCGGATGCACCCAACCCCTTTACGGATGTCACCATACTTGGATCCTTCGCCAAGGCGGGTACGAGCGAACGCACAAACGTGGAAGGCTTCTGCGACTCGCCTGACGGCAGTGTGTTTCGGATACGGTTCATGCCATCCGCACCGGGCGATTACACCTACTCGATTACATTCCGTCAGGGTAGTTTCGAAAAGACCTCGACGGGCGCGTTCCGCGCCACCGACGGGCGACGGCGAGGTCCGATTCGTGTTGACCCCAAATACCCTTGGCACTTCATCTGGCAGGGAACCGGCGAGCACTATTTCTTCAACGGCACGACGGCATACTGGCTGCCCGGCTGGCACGATGAGCGGATCATCGACGACAGCCTGGGCCGCCTTCACCGGCTCAAGGTGAACCGGCTGCGGGTGCTGCTGGCGGGCGCGGCGAACCAGTTCTGGGGCGAAGCGGTAACGGCCGGCGACAACTTCACCGTGTTCCTGCGGCCATGGTTGGCAGAGGCGCCGGAAAGTTTCGACCATCCAGGGATCGATTTCACTCGCTTCAACATTCCGTACTGGCAGAAATGGGAGCGCATGCTGCGCTTTGCCCGCGAGCGCGACATGATCATCTCCGTGGTGCTGGACATTCCCACGCACCATGCCCAAGCGCCTGCCGACAGTCCGGAGGAGCGGCGCTACTTCCGCTATGCGGTGTCGCGTTTGAGCGCGTTTTCAAACATCACCTACGACTTGGGAGACGATCTCGACAGCTTTCGCGACGAAAATTGGGCGCATGAGACGGGAACCCTCATAGAAAGCTGGGACCCTTATAAACACCTCGCCACCAGCCATCCTGTGAATCCCGTGCACCAGGACCGCGCTTCGGTCTGGTTTGGGTTTACTTCCATCCAGGAGTGGTCGCGGCGGCAACACGCCCTGATGCTCGAACAGCGCCAAATCCAATTGAAGACGGGGCGTATCATCCCTCAAACCAACGAAGAATACGGGTACGAGGACCATTACCCGCGCTGGGCTCCTCCCCCTCCGGGAGACTCCGCGGAGACCCTGCGCCACACCGCCTGGGAGATCGCGATGGCAGGCGCCTACGGAACCACTGGAGAATCCTGCCGCCGGGGCACCAACATCTGGCCGGACACCGGCGGGGGCTGGATTAACGGACGAGGCGACGACAGCATGGTGATGCTCGACGGTTACGCCCACATGGTGGATTTCTTCACCAGTTTCGAATGGTGGAAGACCGAGCCGCACGATGAACTCGTAAATCACGGAGCCTACTGCCTGGCCCGACCCGGAGAAATCTATGCGGTCTATCTGCCGAACGGTGGGACCGTGTCGATCCAGCTCGAGCCAGGAAGCTACGAGGCGAAATGGTTTAACGCCTACACCGGCGACGCCGCGCCACTGCCTGTCGTCCAGGGGCCGACGTGGACGTCGCCAGAAGCCCCGGGCTGGCTGGATTGGGCGTTGCTCTTGCAGCGGCGGCCGGCGTCGGGCAGGTAGGCAGATTAGAAGCGTGCACCCAAGGAATGACAGTTTCCTTGACGTTGACTTCCTGCCGCGCAGACCGGATAATCCCTTTGATTCAATCAATACAATCGGGATCGCGAGGAGGTGCGGGATGTCTCCAGTATCTGACTCAAGCACGGGGAACGCGTACCGGAAGTTAATGTACAGGATTATGTTCTTTCTTGCGGCCTTGGTTATCGCCCGCTTTGTGTTAGAGGTGACCGGCACACCTCAGGCGGTGGCCCGCTACGTCTCGGCCACCGTCGGCTTGGTGTTGGCCGGTATGTACCTTGCGGCGATCGGGCCACTGAAGCGATGGCCCTTTAGTTACTCTCAGCTCCTCCTGCCTGCCTTGGTTCTGTCCGCCTGGACTTTGGGGTGGGTAATTCTCGCTACCATCGTATCCGCCGTATTCCGCTTGGAGCGGAGCCACTATGCAGAGCGCGAGGACTATGGGAACTGGGGCCACTTGGGCACCCACGTCGCCGAACACCTGATGGCAATCGTCGTTCTGTTCGTGGTGCTGCTCCTGCTCATGGCTCTCGTTCAGCTTTTGTGGCGCTGGCCAGTCACCGTCGGGCCCGGAGTCGTAATAGGGGCACTGGTCGTCATTCGGTACGGGCTCGAGGCGATGGGCGTGCCAGGATCGAATACCGCGGCCTGGAGCTCCACCGTCGCGGTTTTGATCGCCGGCTTCTATCTTGGGGGCGTGGGACCGCTCCTGGGATTGCACGGCGGCCGGCAGCTTTTAGCTCCGGCGCTGGTGCTCGGTTGGACGTGGAGACTCTGGGTTTACATCGCCACGCTGATGAGCGCTATCCCTACCCCGTACAGGACTCACTTCTTCGATCGCTCTCATGGCAACGTGCCGGCCCGGCTGGCGCAAGCACTGGTAGGCACGGCGGTGGAAGGCTTTATAGCGGGATTGATTCTGTGGGGAATCGCAGTCTGGATTGCTTCTGCCACGCGGCGCGAGGAAGCAGCGTAGCAAGGCGGAAAGCAGAAGGCAGAGAGCAGAAAGCAGCAGGCACCGCACAGCCCACTGCCTACTGCCTACTGCCCACCTGCCCACTGCCTACAGCGGAGGTTTGGCGATGAATTGTGTTCTGGTGACTGGGGGAGCTGGGTTCATCGGTTCGCACTTGTGCGAGCATCTTCTCCGCACCGGAAGGCAGGTTGTGATTGTGGATGTCTTGGACGATTTCTATGACCCGCAAATTAAACGCGCCAACCTTGAGGTGGTGAAAACCGCCGGCGACTTCGAGTTCTATGGCGTGGACATTCGCGATTCCAGCCGGCTCGAGGAAGTGTTTCAAAAGGCTCGCCCCGATGCGGTGGTCCACCTGGCGGCGCGTGTGGGCGTGCGGGCTTCAGTGCTCTATCCGGCACTCTACGCTTCAGTGAATATTGACGGGACGCTTTGCCTGTTGGAACTCAGCCGGAAGTATCAAGTGCAGCAGTTTGTTTTCGCCTCCTCGAGTTCGGTCTACGGCCAGTACAATCGTGTGCCATTCTCCGAAGACGACTCCATCAGCAAGCCGCTTTCCGTATACGCCGCCACCAAAGCGGCCGGTGAAATGCTCGCCTTTACGTACTCGCACATCTATTCGCTGCCCGTCATCTGTCTTCGCATATTCACTGTCTTCGGTCCTCGACAACGCCCCGACCTGGCAATCCGCAAATTTGCCCAGCTTATTCAGGAGGGAAAGGAACTGCCGGTTTTTGGTGACGGCAGTATGAGCCGCGATTACACCTATGTCAGCGACGCGGTGGCCGCCATCGAGCAGGCTTTGGTTTGCAGCTATCCCTTCGAAATCTTTAACCTCGGTA
>Ga0326727_10002400_pt1 | contig 64098 bp, 40 predicted proteins | sample MB2enrmetagenome_FD_207643 | JGI IMG/M metagenome (GOLD analysis project Ga0326727, IMG submission 207643) | Lab enriched peat soil microbial communities from McLean, Ithaca, NY, United States - MB29MY | ecosystem: Environmental > Terrestrial > Soil > Wetlands > Peat | place: USA: New York...
GGGGGCACGCGCTGTTCGGTGGCGGGCACCTGCAGCCGCAAACGGCGGACGCCAGCAGGACCGCGTTGATGGTGCAGGCGGGCGGCGGTCTGGACTTCCGGCTGAATGAGCGGCTGTCCTTGCGGGCCGAAGGCGATTATGTGTTCAACACCTTCTTCAGCCAGCACCAGAATGACTTCCAGGCCGTCGCCGGCCTCGTCTTCCACTTCTGAGCAGAACCCAGTCCGATTTTTTGGGTAAATCGCGGGAAAATGGCCGATCGGGGCCACTTCTGGCGGGGTACCATAACGTGCACACGTCACAGCCTTTTGGTCGGCAGCCGTGATAAAATGATTTTTGGCATCAATTCGGATAGACCAGGCAGCCCACTCACCTATTATCTATCCCCAATCGAAAGGAGGTCTCATGCTGAAGAAGAGCATGATCCTGCTGGGAAGTTTGCTCGTGGCAACGAGCCTCGGTCTCGGACAGGAGAAGACGAATCAGCAAACCGTGGTCAAGAAGACCCCGATTAAGCAAACCAGTGCCGCATCTGGAAAAGAGATGTATAGCCAGTACTGCGCGCCGTGTCACGGAACCGACGGCAAAGGTACAGGTCCCGCGGCGTCATCGATGAAAACGATGCCCACCGATCTGACCCAACTGGCCAAGCAACACGATGGCAAATACCCGGCCAACTTTGTGGCTTCCGTACTGAAGTTTGGAAGCGGCCCGGCTTCCCACGGCTCGGCCGACATGCCGGTTTGGGGTCCCTTGTTCAAATCACTGGACAAGTACCACGAGTCCGTTGAGCAGCAGAGAATCAGCAACCTGGTGACCTATATCGAATCCCTCCAGGGAAAATAAGGCTTCCCGGTTTTGAAGTTCCGAGGGGCAGGAAGCTCAACTTCCTGCCTCTTCTCTTCTGTGTACCAAGGGTGGCCGAAAGGCATTCGTTCCACTGTGCGCGTAGCACGTTTCAGCCTAATTTGGAGTGCGGCGGCTTGTTTACCTTGAGCTTCGAAGGGCCGCCGCTTTTGCAGTTGCACGCCCGCGCCGCACCATACACCAGAGACTCCTCACTAGTTTGCCTGATGGTATCCTGCTATCGCCGTCACGCAGGATTGCCTGGGAACTTTCTGCCTGTCTTCTCGGAACTACAGAGGTAAAGTTAGAGTCCGTTCCCCAGCCCCGAGCGCTTGGGTAGCGTAACTTTAATACCCGGGCCTGCGTCTTTAAGAATGAGCAGATTACGAAGGGAAGAAGAACTATGCAGCGTAAGCATTTCTACCTATTGAGCATCCTGTTTTGGGTCCTCCCAACCGCCGGCCTGGCGCAGACCCCTGATGCGCCACCCCAGGGTCAAGATCAGGGCTCATCCCCCCGCGGCAACCGCGGGCAGAGAGGTGGCGGGTCCATGGAAGGCCGCGGTATCGCCGGAAAGATCACCGCCATTAACAGCGGTTCGATCGAGATGACCAAGCCTGATGGAACAACTGTAACCGTCAAGCTCACGGATAAAACCGAATTCCGCAAGGGCCGCCAGCCCGCCAAAATTGCCGACTTCAAGGTCGGCGACCTTGTCTTCGTGCGCGGCGACGAAAATGCCGATCACACTGTGACCGCTCAGATGATCGGGGGGCGCACAGGCAGCGGCCCAGGAGGCGGTGGAGGATTCGGGGGCGGCGGGGGCTTCGGCGAAATGGGCAAAGACTTTGTCGCCGGTGAAGTAAAGTCCATCGACGCGCCCAAGCTGACCATCCTGCGGACCGACAATGTTACGCAGACCCTCGAACTCACCGAAGACACTTCACTTCGCAAGGGCCGCGACAGCATCACCATGGCCGACATTCACCCCGGCGACCACGTGGTGATCCGCGGAGCGCCTCAAAATAATGTTTTCGTCCCCAAGAACGTACTGGTTCTTTCTCCAGAACAGTGGGAGCGCATGCAGCAGATGGCAAGTAGTAGGGGCGGACCCGCCGGAAGTGCACCCCCTAACGCGCCCACGGACAAACCGCCCCGACAGTAGCTCACCGAGGGAGTGCAGTTTGGAGTCAATTCTTCACGGCATATTGACGATTCCCTTGGCGGCGATTCTCTTCGCCTCGCCCTTGCAGGCGCAAGAGACTGCGCCCGTTACACCTGCACAGGGCGCCGCTATCTCCATTCCGCCGGGTGCCTCTGCACCGTTTTATGAAATCACCGGATCCGCACGCAGCGGCAAGACTCCTTTGCCAGGCGCGGCGGTCACAGCCGCAAACACCTTGACCGGCAAGAAATATGCTGCCGTGACCAACGCTGAGGGTAAGTTCTCCTTCTCGGGCATCGCTCGCGGCCGCTACGTTGTGCGGATCGAGTTCATGGGATTTTCTCTCTTCACCCAGGAGTTCGTACTCAATCCGCAGAGTCCCTCCGCAAAAGTGGACGCCGAATTGCTCCTCGCCTCGCGACAACAACAGCAATCGAACGACGCCAACGCGAGCATCGCTGCTGGCCGCGGCTTTCAGAGCCTGGCCGTGGACACCGCACTTTCTTCTTTGGCGAACGGTGACTCCGGCTTCGGCGCCACGGGCGCAACCGGCGCTGCGCAAAACGCCAATGATCTTTCCAGTCTCCCGATGAATGGGGCAGGCGCGGATGGTCCCACGGAATCGGTCAGCATCAGTGGCGCGCAGGGGCGCACACAGGACTTCGGCGGCGGCAGTGAAGATGAACTGCAACAGCGTATCCAGGAATTTCGCGACCGTGTGCAAAGTGGCGTTGGCCCCTTCGGTGGCGGACCTGGCTTTGGCGGTCCGGGTGGCGGCCCAGGTGGCGGGCCTATCGCTATTGGTAGGATGGGTGGCCGCGGGTTCAACATTAACCAACCCCATGGTTTGCTTTATTTCTCGGACGACAACGCATCGCTCGACGCCACGCCCTACTCGCTAAACGGTGCCCCCGCCATCAAACCGCAATACAACCAGTCGCATTTCGGAGCGAACGTCGGCGGCCCACTGAAGATTCCCAAGATTTACGACGGTGGCAACAAATGGTTCTTCTTCGCTGGCTGGAACGGATCACGAGGCGATTCCCCGTACGTTGCTTACTCCAGAGTGCCTACAAGCGACGAACGCAACGGCGATTTTTCGGGGGCAACCTACAACGACGGCACTCCGGTTCAGTTATTCAATCCTGTTACCGGCCAGCAGTATGAATTCAACGGCGTTCTCAACGAATTGGATCCATCCTTGATCAGTCCCGCTGCCAAATCTCTTCTTCAGTACATCCCGCTGCCAAACATGCCACCAACCGCGTCCGGCCAGAATTTTCAGTACCTCACTTCGGCCGCAAGCAGCTCCGACGCCGTGATCCTGCGTCTGGTCCACAATTTCGGCTCCAGCAGCGGCCCAGGTTTCGGCCCACCGGGTGGCGGGGGGAGGGGTGGCGGGCGACGGCAGCAAAACAACATCAATTTTGGGCTCAATTGGGCGCGCACCTCGACCAATATCGTGAATCCCTTTCCCTCACTTGCTGGAGGCACGGGGACGCAAGGCCTGAACGCCAGCGCTGGCTGGACTTACGGCAAGAATCGCATGACCAACATCTTCCGGGTGAACTACAATCACAATCACGTTTCCACCACCAACCTCTATTCCAACGTCACCGACGTTGCAGGCCCCGGCGGTGCCGGCATCGGCGGAATTTCCAACTCTCCGTTTGACTGGGGATTGCCCGGAATCAGCTTCACTTCGTTTGCCGGACTCAGCGATCCTATTCCCCGCCGCGAGCTCGATCAAACCTACACCGTCTCCGACACCCTTTCCTGGAATCATGGAAAGCACAATTGGCGTTTTGGCGGAGACTACCGGCGGATTCTTCAGAGTTTTCACTCCGCCAGAAACGCGGAGGGCAGTTTCGTCTTTACCGGCTTTGCCACCTCTCAATACGCACCGGGCAGCACGCAACCTCTGCCGGACACTGGCTATGATTTCGCGGACTTCCTCCTGGGCTATCCTCAGCAAACATCGTTGCAGTTCGGCGCCACTTCCTACAATTTTCGTGCCAATTCCTCCGACCTTTTTGCCCAGGATGACTGGCGCATTCTCTCCAAGCTCTCCCTGAATCTCGGCCTGCGCTACGAGTACATCGGCCCCTACACCGAGGCCCAGGACCGCATCGCCAATTTGGAGGTTGGTCCGGGATTTGCCACGGCAGTTCCGGTCGTCCCAGCCGGCGCCGTGTTGCCCCCGGGTTCGGGGGCATTCGCTGTCTCCTCAAATCCATCCCTCCTTAATCCGGACCGCAATAATTTCGCTCCCCGCATCGGCATTGCCTGGAAGCCTCTCAAGAAGAGTGTCGTCCGCGCTGGGTACGGTATCAACTACAACCTCGCCCAATACAGCACCATGATTCAGAACTTCGCCTTTCAACCTCCCTTTGCCAACGCCGCCACGAATGCCACGAATGTCACCGGCCTGACTGGCCCGGCCCCGCTCACTCTTGCGAAAGGCTTCCCCGCCGCCTCCCTAAGCACGGTAACCAATAACTTTGCTGTCGATCCCAACTACGCCCTTGGCTATGTGCAGATCTGGAATCTCGACCTCCAGCACGAATTGCCCGGCAACGTCGTCCTCAACGTTGGCTACAACGGCGCTAAAGGCACGCGCTTGGACACGGAACGCGCTCTGGTTGTCCCGGGCGATCAGCCTTTCATTTACGAATCTTCCGAGGGAAACTCGATTCTCCACGCTGCCTCCGTGCGCGTTCGCAGGCGCATGTCCAAAGGCCTCGGCATCGGTGCACAGTACGTTTTCTCCAAGTCCATTGATGACGCCTCCTCCATTGGTGGTGGTGGCGTTGTTGTAGCTCAAAATCCCTTCGATATCTCGGCTGACCGCGGGCTTTCCAGTTTCAATCAGACCCACAAATTCACCGGCAACTGGATGTACGATCTTCCCTTCGGCGAGAACCGCCGCTTCGCCCAAAAAGGCGCCTGGTCTCACGTCCTCTCCAACTGGCAATGGAGCGGCGACTTCACCGTCGCCTCTGGCCTCTACTTCACTCCCAGCGTGCTTGGCGGCTCCGTGGATATCGCACGCGGCGTTAGCGGCTCGCAGCGCGCCAATCTTGTTCCAGGGCAATCCATTTCACTTCCCAATCCAACCGCGCGGGAATGGTTCAATACCGCCGCGTTTTGCACGCCGGGAATCAACTGCACCAACCCCAGCGACTCGCCCTACGGTGATGCCACACGCAATTCCATCGAGGGGCCGGGCACGGTAACCTTGGACATGACCATCAACCGCACCATCCCGATCAAGGAATCGCGTTCTCTCGATTTGCGCCTCACGGCCAGCAACGTCTTCAATCATGTGAATTACACTTCCATCAGCACGGTCGTGAACTCGCTGACCTTCGGTGAAGTCACTGCTGCGGGGAGCATGCGCCGTGTCACCTTGCAAGCGCGCTTTCGCTTCTGAGAGATAACGCCGATGCTACGCACACGAAACATTCTCTCGATGCTCACCGCCGCGGCGCTGCTCTCGCCGGGCGCTCCGCTGATCGCGCAGGCACCTGGCCAGCCCGTCGCCGCTCCGGGACGCATTCGCGTCACTACCGAACTCGTATTAGTGAATGTCGTCGCTCGCGATAAAAATGGCAACTTGATCAAGGATCTGAAGAAAGAGGACTTTACCCTCTACGAAGACGGCAAAAAACAGGATATCTCCAGCTTCGATTTCGAGAATGTTGATGAATTGCCGGCCACTGCCGGCCCAACGGTCTCAGGCGCGGCGCCCGAAACCCCGGGAACACTGCTGCACTCCAGCAAGAAAGCTCCTCCCACGCTCGACGCTCGCGATCGCCGCCTGATTCTCCTCTTCTTCGACTTCTCCGCCATGCAGCCCGAGGAGATTGATCGCTCGGTGGACGCCGCGAAGAAATTCATTCACGAGAAGATGCAGCCCGCGGATCTCATCGCCATCGTTTCGCTTGTCACCAACATGCACGTGGATTCCGATTTCACCGATGACCAGCAGAAACTCGCCTCCGTGCTCTCCAGCTACAATTCCGGCGAAGGCCAAGGCTTCGACAATGGCACCACCGGCAGCGCCGAGGGCGCCGCGGAGACCGGCGGCTCATTCACCGAAGACGATACCGATCTCAACACCTTCAACGCCGATCGCAAGCTCCTCGCCATACAGTCCCTGATGCAGGCGCTCGGCAAGCTCCCGCAAAAAAAGAGCGTCATTTATTTCAGCAATGGCATCACGCAATCCGGCGTGGATAACCAGTCTGCCTTGCGCGCCGCAACGGCCGCCGCCGTGAAGTCCAACGCCTCCATCTATTCCCTCGACGTCCGCGGCCTGCAAGCCTTTCCTCCCGGTGGCGAAGCGCAAAACGCCAGCCTGCACGGGCAATCCGCCTACACCGGCGCCTCAATTCTCAACGACTTAAACGGCAACGCCGCTTCCCAAGACACTCTCGCCACGCTTTCCGCGGACACCGGCGGCAAAGCCTTCTTCGATTCCAACGATTTCAGCGGCATCTTTTCCCAGGTGCAAAAAGATAGTTCCGTCTATTACGTTCTGGGATTCACCAGCAACAATCCGGCGAAAGACGGCAGGTTCCGCCATCTGAAAGTCACCGTGAAGCGGCCTGACTTGAAGCTCGATTTCCGCTCCGGCTATTACGCTGGCCGCGACTTCGAGCACTTGAACCGCGCCGACCGCGAAGAGCAGCTCGAAGACGAGCTGGCCGCGCAGCTTCCTAGCGTGGATGTGCCGCTCTACGCCGGCGCCTCCTATTTCCGCCGGGACGAATCCCACTACTATCTCGCCGTTTCCCTCGTCGTCCCCGGCTCGCAAATTCCTTTCGTTACCGAAAAGGAGAAGGACAACGCCACCATCGACATCATCGGCGTAGCGCTCGAGAGCGGCAAATTCCCCGTCGGCCGTTTGCGCGACACCGTGAAGCTCGCCGTCGAAAGCACGCGCGAGGTCCGCCGCAAAAACGTGCAGTACAACACCGGCTTCCTCCTGGCTCCCGGCAGCTATCACCTGAAATTCGTGATCCGCGAAAACCAGACCGGGCGCATGGGCTCGTTTGAGACCGATGTGCGCATCCCGGACCTGCGCAAGGCGCCCATGAAGATGAGCTCCGTGGTCTTAAGCAGCCTGCGCGTCCCGGCCACCACGAAAAAGACGGGCGTCAATCCGCTGGTGCGCGACCAAATGGAGCTCGTTCCCAATATCACCCACGTCTTCACGCCAGACCAACATCTCTACCTGCAGTACGAGGTCTACGACGCCGCCAAGGGCAAGAACTACGCGCCCGCCGCACCAGCCGCACCCGCTCCCTCTCCCGCCGCCGCGAACCAGCAGGACGCCGCCAAATCACCCGAAGCCGCAAAGCCTGCGCGCGACTCCGTCCGCGTCCTCACCAGCATCGAATTCATTCAGGACGAGACGAAGGTCTATGAATCCAAGCCCGTCGAGGCCACGGAAGTCACCGCGCCGGATCGCAAAGCCGTCATCTTCCAGATGGACTTGCCGCTGCAATCGTTGAAGCCCGGCTTCTACCTCTGCCAGGTCAACGTGATTGACGACGTCGCCGGCAGCTTTTCCTTCCCGCGCTTCCCCCTCCTCATCCGCGAAGCCGTTCCCCATCCCGCCCCTCAGCCCGCTCCCCAGCCCGCCATCGCGACCCCAGCCGCCTCCGATTAGCGCATCCTTCTTGCCACCGCGGGTGGCCTACCCTTTGCGGTTTGTGCAAAGGGTGGGCTCTTCGTCCTAACTCTTCGTCTTGCCTTCCCGGGAACGCCAACTCTGCGCCATCCCGCGGGTTCAGCGGGATGAATCTCCCGATTGGCGCTTCAAGCCTCCCCAATCCCTGTCTTTTCCTCCTTAGGGGGTCGGACATTTATGTCCGACATACAGGCACCCCAAAGAACAAAAACTCCCCAAACTCTTTCTTCCCGCCTGTAAATCCCCCGCACCCATCCCGATTCGGGAAGGAACTGTTGGCGGCGGAGTAACCTCCCACCCCCGGGTGTTTTTGTGAAGCATTTCAAAACAAAGGGGATACGGGCGCAAGAGTGCGCAAGAGTGTGAAAACAAGGGACTTAAAAATGGGCGACTTTCGTTTGTAAAGCCTTTGTTTTGATATGGATGCGTACTGATGGGGCAGAGGGTGCGTGAGCTGGGGTTCTGCAGATCGCGGGCGGGCTTGTGCCGAGTGTTCACATCGTGTCCTACCATACTATTTACCAAATGTCAATAGATATTTCGAGGTACTAGAGCCAAAATTGGTACTTAGGAAGTGGAAGGGGCGGAAGAGGGTGGCGGCGCGGCACGTATTGAGCCGCCTGCGATGGGATTGCGCGAGGCCAAGATGGCGACTGACCCCGGAAAAGTGCTGGAAGAGCGTACCTTCCTGCGTACGCTACTACAGGCTTTTATAGTTGCTGTGATCGGAATACTCCTCCTGTATTTCTCCAACCAACCGCCCATCTCTGCGCACCCGTCCCTGGAAGGGCTGCTCCGCGACTTAGGGGATCTCCTCGTGGCGAGTGTGACGCTTTACCTTCTCTGGGAATTGCACGGCAAGCGCGCATTCATGGAGGAAGTAGAGGCTCGCCTAAACTTGGCTTCAAAGGCGAAGATCTCAATGGTCACCGACCACTTTTATACTGAAATACCCTGGCGAGAATTCTTCGCAAACGTGAAAAATCTCGACATTTTCGTAGTATATGCCAGTACTTGGAGGAAACAATTACAGGGCGAGTTTGAGGCACTCGCGCGAACCAGGGGAGCCCGCATTCGAATAATTCTTCCTGATCCCGAAGATCCCGCCACGGTCCAGGCGCTGTGTCATCGCCTGGGGTACGAAGAAGCATACATGAGAGAGTGCATCCTCGAAGCCTACGCTGATTTCACGCGGCTGCAGCAGTTGGAGGGACAACAACCGAAAGCGAAAATCGAAATATTCTTTCTCTCGAGACCTCCTTTGTATAGTTACTATCGGTTTGACGATAAGGCATTGTTGTCACTCTTCAGCCACAAGGGGAGCAAACAGGTAGTGCCGGCTATCGTTTGCGAGCGGGGAGGCACGATCTACAGCTTCTTGCAAGGCGAATTCGATTCAATAACCAAATCCCAGGCGGTGAGAAAGGCCTAGAGGTCGCGACCTCTGGTGCGCAGGGGGCGCGCCACGGAAGCTAGAGATGTGGCCCGCGCAGTCGCGTCGGCGAATGACGGCGGGTGGCGCAGGCTCAACGAGCTACGCTAACTTGGGTTGGCCTACCCTTTGCGCCATAGGCAAAGGGTGGGTCCGCTCTTCATTCTTCTTTGCCTGTCCCCTTCTCGTACCAGTTTCGGAACTAGTACCGTTCCAACTATTTAGGCCGAACGGCGGACCCAGCATCGGACGCAAACACGGAGAAGGTATTCTCGAAGGGACTTGCTGGAACAAGTTGGAACGGCGCTAGTACCCACGAAATAATAATAGACAAAGGGTAAATAATGTGCTATGCTCTGTCCGTTATGCTGAGGGAACGCTGCTCTTGTGCCATTTCGGAACGCTCCACACCTCCGCTCTTCGCCTTGCCTTCGTTCTTCCGCCTGCTAAGTCCAAGTATTCCCGCACATCCACGGCATACGTCCGTAAGTCCAATCATTCCCGCACATACGCAAAAACAGGGGGTGGGGGATATCTGAAGAGAGAGTCATCAGTGCCCAGCGACCAGCGATCAGCAAGCAAGAAGAAGGCAGATCCCTCCAGAAAGGTGGTTTCCGTAGCAGAGTTTCTTTGTCATTCAAGTTCCGGTGATTTCAACCGGCTGGAGAACTCCGCTCCGAACTGTGAACTGTCGACTGCGAACTGTAAACCCGTTTCTCTAAAGCCAGCGTTTACTATGACATCAATTGACATTGTCGGCGCGCCGACATTTCTGAGCCTTGCACCGCCTCTTTCTTTCTTTCGTCTTTTCCTGAACTTAAAACTGACAACTGATAACTTAAAACGGCCTAAGTGCACCTACAAACCCCAGCCCCTGGCGAGAGCGGCACGCGGGGCCGCGGGCACGATGTATCGTGCCCCTACAAGGACAAGAGGCAGGACGGGAGCGGGGACGCGGCGGAATTGCGCACATTTCCATCCATGCGGGGAGTTGGTGTACGATATCCGGCGCGCCGAGGGAGGGACTTATGGCCGTCACGTTTACGTTGAATGGAAAAGCCACCACCGTCCATGTGGATCCCCAGATGCCTCTTCTGTGGGTGCTGCGCGACACGCTGAATATGACCGGCACGAAGTTCGGTTGCGGCATGGCGCTGTGTGGCGCTTGTACGGTGCACATCGACGGCGAACCTGCGCGCTCCTGCATCACAGCCGTCTCCAGCATCGCGGGAAAGAAGATCACCACCATCGAAGGTCTCTCCGCCGACGGCTCCCACCCCGTTCAGAAAGCGTGGATTGAAGAAGATGTGCCGCAATGCGGCTACTGCCAATCGGGGCAGATCATGTCTGCCGTGGCGTTGCTGGCCAAAAAAGCGAAGCCCACGGATGCCGACATTGACGACGCCATGATGGGCAATCTCTGCCGCTGCGGCACTTATCAGCGCATTCGCAAAGCGATTCACCGCGCCGCGAGTTTGCAGGCCGGCGGCTGATCTGGATTTGCACGGGTATCCTCGATTCGCGCCGAAGATCTGGCCTGGCGGCGAAGCGGCATTTCGCGACAGAATAGGGCGTGCCTTCCGTTGCGTTGATTCTCGCCGGTCTTATTCTCCTCATCTGGATTGTGTTGACGTTTTTTCGCGGAGCGTTCTGGCAACTCCGCGCGTTTGACGACGACATTGCGCCGCACGCATCGGCGCCCGTTTGGCCGCGTGTGTTCTGCATTATGCCCGCGCGCAATGAAGCGGAGACGATTGCCCGCGCGGTTTCCTCGCTCGCTCGGCAAGAATATCTGGGCGATTTGCGCATCGTGATTGTGGATGACCACAGCGAGGATGCGACGTCTGATCTGGCAAGAACCACCGCGCAGGAAGCAGGCGCCGCGGAACGCGTAAGGATCCTGCAAGCGGAAACACTGCCGAGCGGATGGACCGGAAAGCTTTGGGCGTTGCAGCAAGGAGTCGCGAGCAGCCAGCAAGATCCGCCGGAGTATTTCTGGTTCACCGACGCGGACATCGTGCATGCTCCGGACACTTTGGTGCGGTTGGTGTCGCGGGCGGAGCAGCAGCAAGTCGATCTTGTCTCGCTGATGGTGCTGCTGCAGGCGAAAGCGTTTGCGGAGCGCTTGCTGATTCCGCCGTTCCTGTACTTCTTCCTGAAGCTCTATCCACCGAGGTGGATTGCGGACAGGAAGGCGCGGACGGCAGGCGCGGCGGGCGGGTGCATTCTGCTGCGGCGAACGGCGCTGGAGCGCGTTGGCGGATTTGCGGCGATTCACGGGGAAGTGATTGACGATTGCGCGCTGGCGCGCGCGGTGAAACGCAGCGGCGGCGCGATTTGGATGGGACTCACGCGGAAGAGCGTGAGCCTGCGCGCATACCAAACGTTTGGCGAGATTCGCGACTTGATTGTGCGGACGGCGTTCACGCAGCTCAAGTATTCGACACTGATGCTAGTCGGCACGCTTGCGGGAATGCTGCTGACGTATATCGCGCCGGTGGTTTTGGCGATTTACCCGCAACCTGTGGTGTGGCGGCTGGGTCTGGTGGCATGGTTTTTGATGGCGCTGACGTACTTGCCCACGGTGCGGTTTTATGGGCTTTCGCCGCTGTGGGCGCCATTCCTTCCCGTAGCCGCGGCGTTCTATACCTATGCGACGTGGCTTTCCGCAGTGCGCTATTGGCTGGGCCGCGGCGGGCAATGGAAGGGCCGCGCGCAAGCCGCCAAAGCAACGCGCGCCTAGAACCACGAAGATTGGTGATGGGCATCACATTTTGATATAGTGAAGGCGTTGGAAGAGGGCTGTATCCCGAATGCAGGGAACGGCACCGGAGGCCGACATGAGTACGATCCCGACGGGGGGCGACGGGAAAGTGACCGTGCCCGATTTGCTGCAGCGGAAGACCGAAGCTGCGGATTCCCCAAACAAGAAGAAGATCACCTGCCTGACGGCATACGACTATCCGACGGCGGGCCTGCTGGACGAGGCCGGGGTGGACGTGGTGCTGGTGGGCGATTCCGTGGCCATGGTGGCGCTGGGGTACGAAAGCACGCTGCCGCTCACGATGGAGGAAGCGCTGCATCACACGAAGGCGGTGCGGCGGGGGGTGCAGCGGGCGCTGGTGGTGGCGGACATGCCGTACGGCTCGTACCACGGCGATTTGAATGAGGCGCTGCGGAACGCCATACGCTTCGTGAAGGAGGCGGGGGCGGAGGCGGTCAAAATCGAGGGCGGCGAACGACGGCTGGAGTTGATTGCGCGGCTGACGGAGGCGGAAATCCCCGTAATGGGCCACGTCGGGCTGACGCCGCAATCGGTGAACGCCCTGGGTGGCTATCGCGTACAGGGGAAGACGCCGGGCGCGGCGGAACAGGTATTGCGCGATGCACGGGCGGTGGAGGCTGCCGGGGCATTTTCCATCGTTCTGGAGGCGCTGCCGCGGGAGCTGGCGGCGGAGATCACGCGCAGTGTGCGGATTCCCACGATTGGAATTGGCGCCGGGCCGGATTGCGATGGGCAGATCCTGGTGCTGCACGACATGCTGGGGTTGACGTTCCGGGAACCGCCGAAGTTTGCGCGGCAGTATGCCAATGTGGGTGGGACGATCTTGGAAGCAGTTATACAGTATTGCGCGGACGTGCAGAGCGGGAGCTTCCCGTCGGATGCGGAGTCCTATCATGCGCCGGGCAGTGTGAAAGGGCGGAAGCCGATTCCGATCGAGCGATGAAGAATCCTGTGCAACGTAAGTTCTAGTGTTGTATCCCGGAAATTTCGTGCGAAAGTTCAGAGTCTTCAGGGGCTAAAGCCCAGTTCATTCTACAGGTTTTACGCCGGGGCTGAAGCCCCGGCCTCCTAGAGAGAAAGGCAAGAAACTTCCGGGGCGGCACACTAGGAATAAAGAGGCAGGGCACGGAGATTCTGCGCCCTTCTTTTTTGGGGAGCGGCGAATGGAAACGATTCGCACCATTGCGTGGATGAAGGAAAAAGCGAAGGAAGCGCGGCTGGAACAGCGCGTGATCGGGTTCGTGCCGACGATGGGGGCGCTGCACGCAGGACACATGGCGCTGGTGGAGCGGGCAAGGAAGGAGTGCTCACCGGTGTACGCGTCCATATTTTTGAACCCGAAACAGTTTGGGCCGAAGGAGGACTTGTCCAAATATCCGCAGTCAATTGAGGAAGACACGGCGAAGCTGGAGGCCACAAAGATTGACGGGCTGTTCCTGCCCGATGCGGCGGAGATGTACCCGCCGGGGTTTTCGACGTACGTGCAAGTGGACGGGTTGAGCGAGCGGCTGGAGGGCAAATCACGCCCGGGGCATTTTCGGGGGGTGACCACCGTTGTGCTGAAACTGCTGGAGATTGTGCAGCCGCACTTTGCGTATTTTGGGCGCAAGGATGCGCAGCAGGCGCGCATGGTGCAGCAAATGGTGAGGGATTTGAATATGGACACGGAAATCGTGCTCTGCCCGATCGTGCGCGAGGCGGACGGGCTGGCGTTGTCCTCGCGGAATTCGTATTTGAATGCGGAGGAGAGGAAGGCGGCGACGGTGTTGTCGCGCTCCCTGCGGGCGGCGGCGCACGAAGTGCGTTCGGGCGTGCGGGATGCGCTGCAACTGCAGCAGGCCATGCATAAGGTGCTGGCGGGCGAGCCGCGCGCCAGAGTGGACTACGCGGAAATTGTGGATGCGGAGACGTTTGAGCCAGTGGTGCGCGTGGGGCGGCGGAGTTACGCGGTGGTGGCCGTTTTCATAGGGGAGACGCGGTTGATTGATAATTTGCTGATTGAGGCGGAGGGAGAGGAATTGCGGACGGAGTTGTGAGAAAGAAAAAAGAAGACGGGGGATATTTAACACAGAGATCACAGAGGGAAGAACACAGAGGTCACAGAGAAGAGCAACCCAAGAAAAAGCCTCAGGCCTGAAGGCCTGAGCTACAGGGCTATACCCAAGTAGGTTTAGGTTTTGGCGAGGTGGGAGAGAGTTTCGGCGGCGTGGCCTTTGGCTTTGACTTCGTCCCAGATTTGCTCGATTTTGCCGGTGGGGCCAACCAGAAAGGTGCTGCGAACGATGCCTTTGAATGAGCGGCCCATGAATTTCTTCATGCGCCAGACGCCGTAGGATGCGATCATTTTGTGCGTGGGGTCGCCGAGCAGAGGGAAATTGAGTTTCTGCTTGGCCTTGAAATTCTTCAGGGATTTTTCCGGGTCGGCGCTGACGCCGAGGACGACAACACCTTCCTTATCGAATTTGGGTTTGAGGTCGCGAAACTCGCAGGCCTCGATGGTGCAGCCGGGCGTGCTGGCTTTGGGGTAGAAATAGAGCAGGACGCGCCGACCTTTGAAGTCTTTCAGAGAGACTTGCTTGCCTTGGTCAGAAGTCAGGGTGAAGTCAGGGGCATTGTCGCCGATTTTGAGCATGGGATTTTCTCCTGGAGAGATTATGGAGGAAAGCGGGTTACAGAAAAAGCGTCTTCCTCCACTGGGTGAGCAGAAGAGAAGAGGGACGTTCCACACAGAGGGCACGGAGGAAAGAACACAGAGTTCACAGAGAAGAGAACCCCAAGAAAAGGCCTCAGGCCTGAAGGCCTGAGCTACAGCGGCAAACCTAAGAGAACTGCAAACCCAAGAAAACGGCCAACCCAAGAGCACAGTCAGGAATGACTGTGCCACAGGGAATCAGGAGAGGAGCTTGCGGAGGATGTCGTTTACGGATTGGGGATTGGCCTGGCCTTTGGTGAGGCGCATGACCTGGCCCACGAAGAATTTGAAGACGCCTTCGTTGCCGGATTTGAATTTGGCGACGTTGTCGGGATTCTTGGCGATGATGTCGCGGGCTGCTTCTTCAATTGCCGCATCGCTGACCTGAGCGCCCAGACCTTCGGCAGCGACAATCTGCGCGGCGGAGCGGCCAGATTCAAACATGGTGGCGAAGACTTTCTTCCCTACCGCAGCAGTGATTTTCCCAGATTCGACCAGGGAAACGAGTTCAGCAAGAGCGGCGGGGGCGATGGGGCTTGCGGCAATTTCCTTGGCGGAATCGTGCAGGCGGCGCAACAGTTCGGTTTGCATCCAGTTGGCGGCAGCTTTTCTGGGAGCGCCGGCTTGCACAACAGCTTCAAAGTAGGCGGCGAGGGCCTGCGTGTCGGTGAGAACTTCGGCGTCGTAGGTGGTGATGCCGAAGGAAGAGACGAAGCGGGCGCGCTTGGCGAAAGGAAGCTCGGGAAGCGTGGAGCGGACTTCGTCGCGCCAGGCGGAGCTGACGTGAACGGGCAGCAGGTCCGGCTCCGGGAAATAGCGGTAATCGTGGGCCTTTTCCTTGGAGCGCATGGAATCCGTGCGGCCCTCGTGCTGATTCCAGAGGCGGGTTTCCTGAGAAATGCTGCCACCGGATTCGAGGACGCCGATGTGGCGTTCGATCTCGTATTCAAGGGCCTTGGCAAGGTAGCGGAAGGAGTTGAGATTTTTGACCTCGACCTTGGTGCCGAATTCCTTGGCGCCGCGAAGGCGCACACTCACATTGGCGTCACAGCGGAGCGAACCTTCTTCCATGTTGCAGTCGCTTACACCCGTGTAGAGAAGGATTTGGCGAAGCGCGGTGAGGTAAGCGTAGGCTTCGTCAGGTGAGCGCATGTCCGGCTCGGAAACGATTTCGCCGAGGGGTGTGCCGCAGCGATTGAGGTCCACGTAGGTTTTCTCGGCGGATTGTGCCAAGCCTTCGTGGAGGGACTTACCCGCATCTTCTTCGAGATGGAGGCGCGTGATGCCGATGCGTTTTGTTCTGCCGCCGTGTTCGATTTCAAGCCAGCCGCCGGAAGCGAGGGGGAGTTCGTATTGGGAGATTTGGTAGCCCTTGGGAAGATCGGGATAGAAATAGTTTTTGCGGGCGAAGCGGGAATGCTCATGGACCGTGCAATTGAGCGCCAGGGCCGCGCGGATGCCCATTTCGACGACGCGCCTGTTGAGGACAGGCAGCGAGCCAGGGAGCCCGAGGCAGACGGGACATGTATTGGAGTTGGGCTGATCGCCAAAACGCGCGGAACATCCGCAGAAGATTTTGGTTTTGGTAAGCAGTTGGGCGTGGACCTCCAGGCCGATAACAGCCTCGTACTTGGCGAGGAGCTCGGGAGACATGGCGGATTCGGTGGCGAATTTCGTCATGGTGAAAGAAAAAGTATAGCAGAGGGGCGCGTGGAGATGCGCCCCTGCTGTCAGTTATGGCCGGCGAACTGGTAGCGGAGGCCGAAGCGGTAATCGCGGCCCAGGGCGGGATAGCCGAGGGCGTCCTGGTATTGTTTGTTGAAGAGGTTGGTGGCGCGGGCAGTGAAAGCGAGGCTGTGCGTGACATTGTAGCTGGCGGCCAAATCAAATCGGGCGTAGCCAGGATTGCGCGTATAGCCGAGGCCGAGGAAATCGCTGTCCGTGCGCTGCCCGGTGAAGTAGCCGGCGAGGGTGGCGTTGAAGCGGCGGAAGGTGCCGGTAAAGGTGATGGAACCGGAATTGGGCGGACGCCGAGCCAATCGATTGCCGGGAATGAGGCTAGGATCATAGGCGTTCGGGGACTTGATTATCAGGCTGTCGTCGTAGGTGTAATTGCCGGTGACAAAGAGCCATTTTGTGGCGCGTGCCTCGACGGCGATGTTCGTGCCGCGGGCGCGGGCCAAATCGGTATTGAAGAAGGTGCCAAAACCAGAAGGGCAACCAGACGGAGGTGTGATGGGACACGGCCCTCCCGGATAGCAGTACGTGAAACTGACGATGTCGTAGAAGCGGTTCGAGAAATAGTCAGCAGAGACCTTGATGCGGTCGTTGGCAAGTTTCTGGTCAATCCCAGTGGTCCAATTTTTGCTGGCCTCCGGTTTGAGGGAAGGGTTGCCGGGATCGCACGGGTCCGTGCCATAACTCTGATCGAAGCGAGGCTCCTTAATTCCCTCGCCATAAAATGCGCGGTACCGTGTGTCGCCCCAAAAACCCTTGCCATAGCGAAGCGCCAAGGAAGCCCCGGCGCGGGGCACGACGCGAGTGCCAAAATTGCCGTTGTCTTCCGCGCGGACGCCAAGGTTGAGAGAAATACGCGGATGGGGGAGATAGCGGAAGTCGAGAAAGCCGCCCTGATTGTTGCGGCGGACGTGAGTTTGCGCGAGATAAGAGATGGAACCGTTTTCGACTTCATATTGGTAGCCCGCGGTGGCCGCCAAATCCCGGAGGATGTAGGTTGTCTGGGCTGAGAAACCCGCGCGGTTGTAGTTAAAGACGTCGTCGTAGGTGTAATCACAGAATTGCGTGGTTGCGATGGCGTCCGGATTGGTTTGAGGGCAAAAGGAATCGGCGCCGGCAATATAAAAGCTCTGTTCCGGATTGAAGCTGTGTTGATGGGTGTAGGATTCGGAACCTGAGAGCTGGTAGTGCCAGTGATCTCCCGAGACGAAATCCCACTGCGCGCTGGCGCTGAACAACTTCTGGTCGTATTGCTGGTGGAGACTGGGCGGTTCATACAGGATTTGGCCGGGAATGCCTGCATCACTTGTGTTGTTGCGAAGAGTCAGGCGAAGATGGTTCGTGTCACTGAAGGCGTAACCAAAATTTCCCGTTAAGGCGCGGTTCAGGAAATCATCATTGGGACCCTGGCCGTCGGTCTCAAGGTAGGACGCAGCTCCCGAATAATCAAAAGCGCCGAGTAGGCCGCTGATTTGGCCACCGCCGCGGCCATTGGCGTAACTGCCTCCTTCCCCGAAGAGAGTGACGGATGGGATGCGCGTGGTGCCGCGATGGGAAAAGAGCTGGACCACACCGGAAACCGCGTCTGTGCCGTAAAGCGCGGATTCCGCGCCGCTGACAATCTCGACCTTGTCCACGTTATCCAGAGTCAGGATAGAAAAATCGACAGCGCCACCAGGAGGATTGATGGGCGCGCCGTCGACCAATACTTTGGTGAAATTGGAATTGCCGCCATCCAGGAACAGTGAAGCCATTCCGCCATTGGCGCCGGTGCGGGCGAAGGTGACACCCGGGGAAAACTGCAAGAGATCGGGGATTGAAACGGCTTGGCGCTGGTCGATGACTTCGCGGGTGATTACATCGGTGGGCGCAGTGGATTGCGGACGCAGAACAGGCTCGGCTTCGGCAGTGACAACGACGCTGGAAGAGAGGCGTTCCAGTTCCAAACGCAGATCGAGGGTGCGAGATTCGCCGGGAGAAAGATCCCAATTGAACTCACGAAGGGCGAACGGGTCACGAGAGAAATGGATGACGTAGCGGCCCGGAGGAAGCGAAAGATGATACGCACCATCGGTGGTGGAAGTGGCGGACCAGAGCTGCGAGCTAGCGGCGCCTGCTAATTGAGCAGTGACTTGAGCGCCGCCTATACCGGCGCCAGAAGGATCGGTGAGCCTGCCGCTGATATGAGCATCGCGGAATTGCGATTGAGAAAAAGACGGAATTGCCGAGACAAAAAAGAGCAAGGCGAGGATGCTGGTGGAAAGACTTAGTTTTTTCATGGGTTCCTCCGCTCCCTCACGCGCGGGAGTGTGAAGGTTGGCCGGCGCATGGAAAACTGCGCAGGCTGCAGACTTCGCCGGTCTCCTGGCTTGGCGGGGAGTCGCGCCCGGTGGGGGAAGCTCCGAATCGCGAAAATTCAGAGTTCGCATCTGGCGCGCTCGCGGCCTTCCCGCAGCGAGATGGGCTGCAGTGGCCAACGAGCAAAATACCCGCCTTACAGTCGCGCGGCGGCGACGGCTTTACACCGTCTTCCCGAGCACGAAGTCCGCGGTGATTGTGGAGGGGCGGAGCCCGCTGTGGGTTATGAGTTTCGGCAGCACAAAGCCGCCGGGTTGAGGTGGACGCGGGAGGAAGCTAAGTATTTGAAAAAAGTGTGACGCGCGGCCGGCCGGAGGAGGTCATCTCCACGGAAAGCGGCGCCTGAAAAACCTGCTCGAGCAACTCGCGCTGGAACACGGTAGCAGGCGGGCCCACGCGAAGGCACTTCCCTTTCTGCAGCAAGACGACTTGATCGGCATATTCCCCAGCGAGATTCAATTCGTGAGTGACGACCACGACGGTGTAACGGTTTTCCGCGGCCAAGCGGCGAAGATTGTGGAGCAGGTCCACCTGCGCGCCAATGTCCAGGTGCAGCGTGGGTTCATCCAGCAGCAGGAGAAGCGGCTGCTGAGCAAGGGCGCGAGCGAGAATCACGCGCTGCTTTTCGCCACCGGAAATTTTGTCCATCCAGCGGTCGCTGAGATGGTTCGCACCCACCTGGGTGAGCGCATTGGTGGCGATGATCACGTCATCTTCGGTCTCAAAGCGGAGGCCCGAGCCGTAGGGATGGCGCCCCTGGAGGACAAATTCCCACGCGCGCGAGGGGAACAGAAGGCGGCTTTCCTGCTGCACCAGGGCGATGCGCTGGGCGCGCGTCCTTGGCGTAAGTGAATGGGTAACGAAACCATTGAGGAAGATGCGGCCGGAAAGAGGCTCCAGCGCACCCGAAATCAGCCTGAGCAGAGTGGATTTCCCGCTGGCATTCGGCCCGAGGATGGCCACGATTTCGCCGGGCTTGGCGTGGAAGCTGAGGGCTTCGAGAGTGAAGAGCGGCGCTTGCGAGGGGTTGGGCGCGTAGGCGTAGCTGACCTGCTCGACGCTGAGGCGCACGTCCGAGGCGGAGCGCGGCTGCTCCGAGGAAGGCAAGGGCGAGCGAAGGGCGCTGCTCATGTGAGCCTCCTGCGAAGCAAATAGATGAAGAGCGGGGCACCGGCCATGGCGGTCATCGCGCCCACGGGGAGTTCCGAAGGGGCAACAATGGTGCGTGCGAGCGTATCGGCGATGACGATGGCGATGGCCCCGCCAAGCGCGGAGGCAGGGAGGAGCATGCGGTGGTCGGCGCCAAAAATCAGGCGCATGACGTGGGGCACGAGCAGGCCGACGTAGCCGATGGCGCCGCTGACCGATACGGCAAGGCCGGTGAGTATGGATGCGGCAAGATACACGACAATGCGCACACGGGGAACGTCCACGCCGAGATGCATGGCTTCCTTTTCTCCGGCGAGGAGGAGATTGAGATCGGAAGCGGTGGTGTAAATGGCCCCGGCGGCGGCCAGAAAACCAAAAGATAAAAGGTAGAGGAGGCTGCGGGGCTGCGGCGTGGAGAGATCACCCATCAGCCAGAAGACTGTGCCGCGAAGATTGCTGCCGGCGAGCGTGTTCATGAGGAACATGATGATGGCGGAAAGAAAGGAGGCAGTGATGATGCCGCCGAGAAGCAGAGTGCTGCTGTCGATATGACCATCGCGGCGGCCGAGGAAATAGACGGCGGCAATGGTGAGGGCCGCGCCGAGGAAAGCTCCGAAGGGAGTAATGAGCCCGGCGATTTCCGGCGACAACGCCAGATGATTCTCGATAATGAGGGCAAGGATCGCGCCGACGGCGGCACCGGAGGAAACTCCCAGGACATACGGATCCGCAAGGGGATTGCGCAAGAGGGCTTGAAAGCTGGCGCCCGCCACCGAAAGGGAAGCTCCGACGACGATGCCTAGCAGGATGCGGGGCAGGCGGATGTCCACGACGATCATGCCGTAGTCGGTGGAGATGGCGCTGCTCTGGCCGAGGAGCACGCTAATGAGGTCGCGTCCCAAGCCGTAGAGAGAAACTTGAACAGCGCCCATCTTGAGGGCAACGACGACGACAACAAACAGAAGAGCTGTAAGGATGCCGCAGCGGAACAGGAGACGTCCGAGGGTTAGTGGGCGCATGAGGACTCCGAAGAAGCACTGCAAGTAGTGTGCGTGTATGAGAAGAGCGCCGGCCCGGAAGGCGAAGTTGGCATTGGGTTCGCGGGCGCCGGCTCTTTGTCCGGAACTGGGGAAACCTGGAACGCTTCCGGATGCAATTGCCGGGCGAGTTCCTCGATAGCGGAAACGATACGCGGCGCAGGGCGATTGAGAGCATCGCTGATTACGGCGTAGCGGCGGTTGCGCACGGCATCGAGGATGCGCCATCCGGGACGAGCGGCGAGAGCGTCGAAATCGCGCGCGGCAGATTCCGAGTGCGAGGAAGCGAAGACCAGATAATCCGGCTGAAGACGCACGACCTCTTCGAGATTCATCTGCGGCCAATCTTGCGACGATTCGACGATGGAATCTGCGCCGGCTTTGCGGAGCACATCGGCGATAAAGGTATGCTGGCCAGTGGAAATGAGCGGCTCGGTCCAAACAATGAAGAGGACACGCCGCGGCGGAACGGCGGCAAGCTTCGTCTGGAGAGCGGCGAGCCGGCTCTGGAGTTCTTCACCGAGGGGCTTGCCCGCTTCTGAAGCACCCAGAACATCGGCCAGCTTTTCGGTAGAAGAGATAATCTCAGCGACCGAATGGGGATCGGTGGTGACGTAGCTGGGTATGCCGAGGGTATCCAGGGCACGAACAGTATCGAGGCGGTTGATGCTCTTTGTGGCCAAGACCAGGTCCGGATGGAGCGAGGCAATTTCCTCGAGATTGGGATTGATGATTCCACCGACCTTGGGTTTCTTCTGGGCCTCGACGGGATAATCGCAAAAGTCGGTGTCGCCCACGAGGCGATCCTGCAAGCCGAGGGCGTAAATCGTTTCCGTAAGGCTCGGGGCGAGCGAAACGATGCGCGAGGGAGAAATGGGAATGCGCACGGTCCGTCCCATCTCATCCACGACTTCGCGCGTGGCAGGTTGCGAAGGCGGTCCAGGAGAAGTGGCCTGTGCGGACACATCGAGCGCGCCGAGTGAGAAAAAGGCGAGCAAGAGGGCCGCTGGACGTGACGTGAAGATGGAGTTGATGCGTGGCACGAATCTCCCCTGACGAGAGTCCCGCGAGAGCAGACAATAAAAAAGCCCCACGAGAATTGGGGCAGGAGCGCCGGTGTTCTCTCTCGCGAAGAACACGCAACCTCTTCAGCTTGGGAGGGTAGCCTGGCTAACGGCATTGCTGCCGATCACAGTGGCGGGACCACGGCCGATTTGCACGGCACTTCCCCACTTCCCGAGCCTGCAAGTTGTAAAAACAGTTTACGGTGCGATGGCGGGAGTGTCAATGGAAGCGAAGAAATTTTCCTGTCAGGAAATCAGCGGTTTTTCCAGTTGGGCTTGCGCTTTTCGACCAGCGCGCGCAGGCCCTCCTGGGAATCTTCCAGGCGGTACAGTTCATTCAGGAAAATATCCATGGACTGTTTTAGGCCGTCGCGCAGGGAGAGTCCCATGGCGCTGAGAATGGCGCGTTTGGCCATGGTGAGAACGGGACCCGAGTGGCTGGTTATATGCTCGATCAGATCATTCACCGTGGCTTCGAGCTTTGATTCGGGAACGAGCCGGTTGATCAGGCCCAGCTCCAGGGCACGCTCCGCCGTGACCGGATCGCCGAGGAGCACGAGTTCGAGAGCTATTTTCGGGCCGACCAGAAACGGGAGAATCGTGGAGGCCAGCGGAGGAAAAACGCCGATGGTAATTTCCGGCTGGGCGAAACGCGCTTTGGGCGTGGCGACAACGAGGTCGCCGAAAGCCGCCAACTCCGCACCGCCCCCGATCGCCGGGCCGTTCACCACGCAGAGAACCGGCTTGGACGTTTCGAGAATCCCCGCAAAGACGGAGTGAAACGCGTCAAGCATCTGGAAGACGCGCTCCGAAGTGTATTCGCCTACATCAATACCGCCGCAGAAGACTTTGCAGGCGGAGTCGAGGACGATGAGTTTGACCTCTTCGTGGCTGGCGACAAACGCGATGCCATCCACCAACTCGCGAAGCATGCTTTCGTTCAGGAGATTGTGCTCCGGGCGATTCAGGGTCAGCCGGGCCACGCCGGAATCGAGGCGAAGCTGGATATACTCAAATTCCTGGGGCGCGCGGCGTCTGGGTTGTGTACGAACTTCCACGCTGTGGCGGCGTTCCACGATAGGATTCTCCTTCCGGAGCGCCCCGGAACCGGGGCCAAATGTCATGTTAGCACGCGGTGCAGGGCAGAGCAGGTTGCGTTCGAGAGGGAGTGCGCAATGAGTCTGCTGGTAATCCGGCCAGTGGGAACAAAGGCCATTCTTTCCGCTTTTGTTTGTGGTTGCTGATCGCGCCCTTTGTTGGAGTGACCTGAAAGTTTGAGCGGGGCGCTGCTTTCTTGTTCCTTCCCTATTTTTTGTGAGTGAGCTTTGCGGCGGGGCTGAATTACACTGTCTGGAAGATGAATCCTCCCGTATCCAGAAGCATGAGCGAGCTGCCCACGGCATTTGCCTCACGATTTATGAACCAGCCGGATACAGAAGGATTTCCTGACAGCAATGCCTGGGTGAAGAGTGCTCCGCTGCACTTTGAGCGCGACTGGAAAGGCGAAAACGGCGACCCGGCGAGGTCGACCGAAGTGCAACTGCTTTGGACGCCGGATGCTTTGTTCGTGCGCTTTCAGGCAAAGTATCGAAACATTACGGTATTCCCCGACGCGCGCGAAGATGGGTGGCGCGACGAGCTGTGGAATCGCGATGTCGCGGAAGTCTTCCTGCAGCCGGATTCCAGCGACCCGTGGAAATACAAGGAATTTGAAGTGAGCCCGAATGGCCAGTGGATTGATCTGAACATCGCCAGCGGCAGAAAAGAGGAGCTGCGAAGCAAGCTGCGGCGCCGCGTTGTGCAGGATGCACCGGCAAAAACATGGACGGCCGAACTGGCTATTCCGATGCGGAGCCTGACGCCGACCTTTGATGCGAAGCAGACCTGGCGGGTGAATTTTTTCCGCGTCGAGGGCGAAACCGAGCCGAGATTTTATTCGGCGTGGAGTCCCACCCATTCACAAGAACCGAACTTCCACGTTCCGGGGGCGTTCGGCAGGTTAGTGTTCCGCGAATAGAACCATTCCGGCCTGCAATCGAGCGAGGCGTTTCTGATAAGCTCGCATGGGATTCCGATGCGAACCAGACCATCTTGCGTGCGCCGACAGCGTTCCCCACGTTTTGGGATCTGCTTGCTTATCCTCGTAGTTTTGGTATTGAGCAGCCTTCCTGCTGCTGCGCAACAAGCCAACAATCCTAATGCACCAGCCGTAAAGAAGATCGAGCCGCCAAACTGGTGGGTCGGGCTAACTTCTGATGTAATGCTTTTGCTTTCGGGCAAACACCTCGAAGCGACGCACGTCCGTTGCAACCTACCGGAAGTTATCGTGAGCCAGACGCAGTCAGCCGGGGACGGTGATTACCTATTTGTGTGGCTAACATTCGGCGCGGGCTTGAAATCCGGGACAGCGGTATGCCGGATTACTACCCCCAAGGGTGAAACCACTTTCGAGCTACCCATCGCGGCGCGGAAGCAAATTCTGGGCAGGAATCAGGGCCTTTCGCTCGACGACGTCCTTTACCTGATTGTGCCGGACCGCTTTGCAAACGGAGATCCCACCAATGACGAGCCGGCAGAGTTCCCGGGCTCGCATGATCGCTCCAAACCGCGCGCGTATCACGGCGGCGATTTGCGCGGGATTCGCGATCACCTGGGCTATCTCAAGGAGCTTGGCGTGACGGCGCTGGAGCTCACATCGATTGTGAAGAATGGGGCGCCCGAGGATTCTCAAGGTTTTGGCGCGGTCGATTTGTATGCGGTTGATCCGCACCTCGGAACGCTGCAGGAATACCAGGAGCTTGTGCAGGCCGCGCATAAAGAACATATGAAAGTGTTCTGCGATGCTGTCCCCAACCATGTGGGTGTGTCGCACCCCTGGGTCACTGATCCGCCAACTCCAGATTGGTTCCATGGGACGCCAGAGCAGCATCTGAATTCAGTTTCGCCGCTCAAGGAAAGCTTCTATGGTGGGCGCGAAAAAAAGGAACGCACTACCGACTTGCTGGAGTCACTGGAGGATCCTCATGCGCCGCCGCAGTTTCGGAACAATATGACAAAGGGCTGGTTCTTGGGAGTCTTGCCCGACTTGAACACCGAAAATCCCCTGCTGGCGCAATATCTTTTGCAGAACAGCATCTGGTGGGCGGAGAGTTCCGGGCTGGACGGCTATCGGGTAGATGCAGTCCCTTATGTTTCCCGCAAATTCTGGGAGGAGTGGCATCAGGGCCTGCGGCGGATTTACCCGCGACTTTCGACGATTGGTGAGGTGTTTCATCGCGATCCTGAGGTGACATCCTTCTTTGCAGGCGGGCGCAAAGGCTGGGACGGTATCGATACGGAATTCACGACCGTATGCGATTTTCCGTTGCATTTTGCGCTCCGTGATGTGCTATTGCGTGGAGTCCCTGCGGGAGGCATCGCGAACATTCTGCGGCAGGACTCGCTGTATCCTCACCCGGAATATCTGGCGCCGTTCTTCGGGAATCACGAGGTCACTCGCTTTGCCGGAGAAGGGGGCGCCACGCCCGCGAAGTTAAGACTGGCTTTTGGATTGACGCTCACACTGCGGGGAATTCCGGAACTCTACTACGGCGACGAAATCGGCTTGCCGGGCGGCGGTGACCCGGATAATCGCCGCGATTTCCCCGGCGGTTGGCCGGGGGACACGCCAAACGCGTTCACGCGCGAAGGGCGAACGCGCGAACAGAGGGAGCTTTTTGGATACGTGCAGAGCCTGCTCCGAGTGCGGCGCGAGCATGCAGCCTTGCGCAGCGGAAAACTCTGGCATTTGGCTTCGGACGATTCGTCCTACGTTTTCATGCGGGAAACCGAGGAAGAAAAACTCGTGGTCGCCTTCCACAACGGAACGACCAACCGCAAACTGAAGATTTCCTTGCAAGATACACCGGCACAGGAGGCTTCGGACATTTCATTGCTGCTGGGCGATGCTCAGGCGGAGCTTTCCGGCCGGGAACTTCGCCTGCAACTACCAGCGCAGAGCCTGACTATTTTTGAACTGCACTGATTTGCAGCGGTGGGAGAAGCCGCTGGATTACCGCCTTGGATTCGGCGCAAGTCACTTCGGCAATTGAAAAGGCGCTAGCGGACAATAACCGGTAAGCGGCCGGTCGCCTCAGGTCGCAAAATCGCCGCGTGTTCCAAACGACATTCGGTGATGTTGTCAGGGAGTGTTTAGATTAACCAGTGACGATACTTTCCAGGGCGGCCTTGTTCTTGATGATTAGGGTCGAGCCCATCACCTGGAGGAGTTGTTTCCTTCGAAAATCGGCCAGCAGGCGGGTCACGGTCTCCCGGGAAGAACCAATCATCTGGGCGATCTCTTCATGGGTCAGCGTCAGTTTCAGCCGGATCTGCCCTTTTTCTTCCGGATAATTCGCCGCCCATTCCAGGAGGAAGCGCGCCAGCTTTTCTCCAGCGGAATGGGAGAGGCCGATGGTACGCATCTCGGCAATGGCCGCGTGGTAAGTTTCGCCAAGTTGTTGTGCAACGCGGAGAGCGGCTTCGCCGTTGTCCTTCAGGAAACCCAGGAAGTCATTCCGTGCGATGAAATTCGACTGTGCCGGTTCCACCACATCCGCTGTGAGCTCATAACATGTGCCAGTGACAGTGGCCGGTAACCCCAGCACTTCTCCGGGTTCCGAGATACGCAGGATTAACGTTTTTCCGTCCGCGGAAGAGGTCGAGAGCTTCACACGCCCGCTGCAAAGAATGAAGACGCCCCGCGCCGGTTGGCCTTCCACAAAGAGCGTGGCTCCCTTGGGATAGGAAGCGGAAGAAGTAATTGCAGACAAAGCTTTTACAGTCTGTTCCGGCAGGTTACAAAACAACCGTTCTTCCCGGTGAGGGCAGGAGAGACAGTTTTCGATAATCTCCAAGCCATAAGGGGTGCGCATATTTGTGCCGTCTGGGAGTATACCCCCTTCCAGCTTGGTTACAAACTGAAAGCGATTGGGATTGCGGCGCCAACCAGTAAGCATGAAATCACTCGCCTCTGTGACGTTATACCGTGGGGCAGGTCGGGCACCCGTGATAGATGTCACGATATGGCGTGATGTGCATCACTGTTTTTTCATGGCTCTGGTGCAATTTGTACATTGGGGTATTCTCGATGCAGGACAGGCGGAACGTCTTGCAGATCCTCAAGGCAGAGCTCGCCTTCCTTGAAATGGGCGGCTACCGAAGAGGCCCGCGTTATCCGTGGCGGCCTAATTTTGTCTTTGAAGATTCTCCGACATGCATCAATTTTGCGGCTCGCGGCCAGCAGCGGCCATGCACGGATTGTCCCCTGATTGAGTTTGTGCCGGAGAATCGCTGCGCCACCCAGTTTCCGTGTCGACACATCCCGCTGACGCAGGGAGGCGAGACGGTCAATTCCTTCTATGAGTGGGGCACCGAGGAGGAGTTGGAGAATGCGGTAAGGGGATGGCTGCTGGAGACGATTAAGGAACTTGAGAGCGGCAAGAAAGCAGAGGGCCAAGCCGCCTGAGCGCCGCTGGACAGCACCCGCGACCCTCGTTTTCCACCACAATTCGCTGCTGCCATCGGAAACTGGGAGTAATTCCAGCCGAGGCGCTGAAGTGTCTTAGCCCGTGGCCTGTTCCGCAGCCTCAATCGAGGTAGTGTTTTTCGGAAGTTGCTGCCAGGCGCGCCGCGGCATCCTCGGGAGTGATGTCACGCTGCGGTGTCGCCAAAAGTTCGTAGCCGACCATGAATTTCTGGACAGTGGCCGAGCGCAGCAGGGGCGGGAAAAAGTGGAGATGAAAATGCCAAGCCGCCGCATCTCCGCTGCCCGACGGACGCTGGTGCAAACCCATCGAATAAGGAAACGACGTCTCGAACAAGTTGTCGTACCGAATCGTCTGGCGCTTCAGGATATCACCGAGTAGATTCCTTTCTTCAGAGGTGAGCTGCAGCAGAGACGACACGTGCCTCTTACTGAGGATCAGTGTCTCAAACGGCCACACCGCCCAGAACGGCACGACCGCCAGAAAGCCCTCGTTTTCGCAGACGATACGCTCCTTATGTTCCAGTTCCAGGCGGAGATAGTCGCAGAGAAGGCAGCGCTTTTTCTCCGTCTGGTATGCAGCAAAGGAGTCGAGTTCTTTCTGGGGAAGATTGGGGATGGAAGCGCTGGTCCAGATCTGACAGTGCGGGTGCGGGTTGCTGGCACCCATGAGCGCGCCGCGGTTCTCGAAAATCTGCACGTAGCGGACCCACGAAATGCTTTCGAGTGACACCATCTCCTGCGCCCACACGTCAACCACGGCACGCAATTCTTCCGCAGTCATTCGCGGGAGAGTGAGGTCGTGGCGGGGGGAGAAGCACACCACCCTGCAAATCCCGGCTTCGGGCAGCGCAGTGAGCAAGGGATCCGGGGCAGCGGTGCGGGCGGATTGGACTTCCGGGAGCAGAGCAGGATAATCGTTGTCGAAAACAAAAGTGTGATTGTACTGTGGATTGTGCACCTCACCCGCTCGCGCATTGCCCGGACAAAGATAGCAATCAGGGTCGTATTGCAAGGCGGAGGGTTGGGCGGCCTTCTCGACCTTTCCGAGCCACGGCCGCTGGGTTCGATGAGGGGAAACGAGCACCCATTCCCGCGTAAGCGGATTCAACCGGCGGTGAGGTTTCTTCCAGAAGTCGTCCGTCACCATCATGCAAACTCGCGTTTCCGCCGCACCATTTTGTTAACTTAAGAAACAACCTAACGGAGACCACCCGGGACCGGTACCACAGCTTCGGCGCCTTCGGCCGCCTCAAGGCTGTAAATGTCGGGTCTCAAGCCGGTTCGTTTTTGATATTCGCGCCCAACCGCTGCGACGAATGGTCCCACGGCAGCATGTTCAACCAGATTGACGGTGCAACCTCCAAATCCCCCTCCCGTCATCCGCGCTCCCAAAACCCCCTCCTGGGAACCGGCGATCTCGACCATGAGATCGAGTTCGCGGCAGCTTACCTCATAGTCATCGCGCAAGCTGGCATGGGAATCGGCCATAAGCTTGGCAATGGTGAGCAAGTCACCCTTCTCAAACGCGGCAGCCGCGTGCAGGACTCGTTCATTCTCCGTCACCACATGGTGGCAGCGTTGATAGATTTTGCCGGGCAGGAGCTGGCGATGCTGCTCCAACTGCGCCGACGTGACATCCCTGAGGGCGACGATTGTGGGAAATGCAGTTTTCAGAAGGCGAACGCCCTCTTCACATTCGGCGCGCCGCTTGTTGTACTCATTCGCGGCCAGGTTATGTTTGACCATGGTATTGCACACCACCAACGCGGCATCCGCGGGAAGAGGGATGGCTCGCGCGTGCAGCGAACGACAGTCCAGCAACAACGCATGCTTAGCCTTGCCGTGGCAACTGATGAATTGGTCCATGATGCCGCAGCGCGCGCCCACAAAGTCGTTCTCCGCCCGCTGGCAAAGCAGCGCCACTTTCGTGCGGTCCAGTTGGATCCCCGCAACGTCCAGGAGAGCCAATGCGGTGGCCACTTCGATCGAGGCGGACGAGCTGAGGCCCGACCCCATGGGGACGTCGCCGGCGATATACAGGTCGCAACCTCTCAGGCGATGGCCAGCTTGCTCCAGCGACCATGCCACACCGACGGGGTAAGCTGCCGAAGGTCTTTTCACCCACGCAGCAAGGGCATCGAGATCGACCTCAACTTGCTCCGAGTAGTTCTCCGCGTAGATGACGAGCTTGCGATCCCCGCGGGGCACAACGCCTACCCAGCAGGACAGATCGACGGCCGCAGGCAACACGAAACCATCGTTGTAGTCCGTATGTTCGCCAATCAAGTTGACGCGGCCGGGGGCGCGGTAAATTTCCGGCTTTTTGCCGAAATGGGCCGTGAATCTCTGGGCAATTTCACCTGGTGTGTGTGGTCGTGGGTTGGGCATGGTCATTCAAGCTCAATTTTATGTCTAGGTGCATCTTACTGTTACTGCCGCCGCATTCAAAAGCAAAAAAGCCTTGGTGTGCAACAGAAGCACACGCGGGGAGCGAAATTCCTGCGATCCACGACCTGTCCGTCCAAGACTGAGGGCCAACCACATTCAAACAATCGAGTTAGCGAGCGGGCTTCTGTCCGTAGTATGCCGTATTTCCATGCTTGCGGAAGAAATGTTTTTCGTGGAGCGCCTTTTCAATTGGCCGGGCTTTGTGGTTTGCGGCAAGCGTCTGCAATGCCAGCGCGGCAATCTCCTCCACGATGACGGCATTGTGCGCCGCCTCTTCCGGAGTCGCACCCCAGCAGAATGGCGCGTGTCCCGCCACCAGCACACCGGGCGTGCGCAGCGGATCGCGCTTTCCGATACACCGCACAATCGCCAGCCCTGTGTTGAGTTCATAATCCTTGCGAATCTCCGCGGGCTTCATGGGCTTCGTCACCGGAATTGAGCCGTAAAAATAGTCGGCGTGCGTCGTGCCAAGGCACGGAATTGCCCGCCGCGCTTGCGCCCAGGAAGTTGCCGCGCGCGAATGAGTGTGGGCCACACCTCCAATGGCGGGAAACGCCTTGTACAGCACCAAGTGGGTGGGCAAATCGGAGGACGGCCGGAGGGTTCCCTCCACAGTATTCCCCTGTAGATCCACCACGACGAGATCTTCCGGCTTCATCGATTCGTAAGGAACGCCGCTCGGTTTGATTACCACCAGTCCCTGCTCGCGCGAAATCCCGCTCGCATTTCCGAAGGTGTACAGCACCAGCCCCCGGCGGACTAGTTCAAGATTGGCTTCCAGCACCTCTTCGCGCAGTTTCTGCAAACTCATGCGTTTCCTCGTGCTGCAGCGGCGATATGCCGCAAGCTCGGCAGAATGCGCCCGACGGCAACTGGGGCGCTATCGTCTTTCCCGAATCCAAAATACAACTCGCGATACAGCTCGTACAGCTCTTCGTACATCCTGGCAGCTTTCGCGTCCGGCTCGACGACGCGGTACTTGGGGCAAAGGGCTTCCTGTGCCTTCTCAATCGTGGGAAACGCGCCCGCGGCGAGCGCGGCAAAGATGGCCGAACCGAGGCTGGTCACATCGGACTGCGGTATCAGCACCGGCTTGTTCAACACGTTGGCGTACACGCGGTTCAGCACTTGATTCTTTTGCGGAATGCCGCCCGCATTGATGATGCGACGGATAGGAACACCATGGTGTTCCATGCGTTCGAGAATAACGCAGGTGTGAAAGGCGGTGCCCTCAATCGCGGCAAAGAGTTCGTCCTGGGCCGAATGCGTCAGGTTCCAGCCGAACGTCACACCGCCGAGCTCCGGATTCACCAGGACCGTGCGGTCGCCGTTGTCCCAGGTGAGGCGTAGCAAACCAGTCTGGCCTGGCCGAAAATCTTCGAGTCCCTGGGAAAGCTCGGAGACGGACTTTCCCGCGCGCCGGGCAATGGCGTCGAAAATATCGCCCGTGGCCGAGAGCCCCGCCTCGACGCCGGTCTTTTGAGGATGCACCGAACCAGGGACAACGCCGCAGACTCCGGGTATGAGCCGCGTATCGTCGCTCATGGCGATGATGCAAGTGGAAGTGCCCACGACGTTTACAACGTCACCGGTGCGCGCGCCCGCGCCGATAGCATCCCAGTGGGCGTCGAATGCCCCGACCGGAATGGGGATGCCTGGCTGCAGGCCCAGTTTTCGGGCCCACTCCGCGCTAAGCCCCCCAGCGAGCTTGTCGCTGGTTTCGTAGCGACCGTTCAACTTGGCGCGCACACCCTTCAGCAGGGGGTCCACTGCCACGAGGAATTCTTCCGGCGGCAATCCACCCCACGAAGCGTTCCACATCCACTTGTGGCCCATGGCGCAGACCGATCGTGGCGCTGCGGCTACATCGGTAATTCCGCAGAGCACCGCCGCCACCATATCGCAATGCTCGAAGGCGCTGACGAACTTGTCGCGCTTATCGGGATTGTGGCGCAGCCAGTGCAGGAGTTTGGAAAAACCCCACTCGGAAGAGTACGTTCCGCCGCACCAGTTGATCGCCTCGAGGCCGGTGCGGTGCGCCGTCTCCGTGATCAAGGCAGCCTCACGCCAGCCCCGGTGGTCGCACCAAAGGTAGTATTCGTTGAGGGGTTCGAGGTTTTCTCCTACAGGAATGACGCTGGAGCCGGTGGTATCGATAGCCAGCGCGGCAACCTGGCCACCCGAAACGTTCGCCGCTGCCAAGGCGCGCTGCACTGCCTCGGCCAGCGCCCGCATGTGGTCCTCGTGGCTCTGCGTCGCGTAGTCGGGATCTTCCTTCTTGCGATGGAGAGGATACTCCGCGGTTCCGGAGCCGAGACGTCCTTTCGCCGTATCTACCAGGGTGACACGCACGCTGAGCGTGCCAAAATCCACTCCCGCCACAACTGCCATGTGTGTGCTTCTCTTTTCGTTTCGGCTTCGTCGTTACGCCTGATGGGCGTACATGTCCCAGCCGAAATAGCGAATGGCGGCTTCATGCACCATGGGCGCAACACTGGAAAAATTCGCCGCGACGTGGTGCTCGAAACCGTTCTCGCAGATATAGTGCAACAGCTTTTGTAATCCCGGGATCTCCACGACACCCGCGCCGCCAAAGGTTTCCAGGGGATCGTCCGTGAAGCGTCCGCTGCCGGAATAGCCGCGGATTTTGCCGTTCACGTCATCGGTCGAAAACCGGGCGAAGCTCATGGCCCCGGCTTTGACCCGCCCGACGCAGGTTCCAAAGGTATTCTCCTTGCCCACCGTCCCGGCGATAATCTCCTGAAAATCCATCTTTACGTCTTTGAAGAAGTGCTTCGGGAGATTGCTGCAGTGGAAGCAAACCGCCTTGTTGGGATCGTTGCCGTAGTTGTTGTTCCAGTCGAGCAGGGCGCTGGGCGTCTCTGAGGCGAGTTGCAGGGCATGCATGCCCAGCACGCCGCAAACGTCCACTTCGCAGGCGCTGGAGAGCAGCGCATCGCTCATCATGCTCATCACGGTGCACGGCACGATGCCCAGGTTCTCCTCGAGCGAGGTCCAGCACTGCACCGCGCTGATCTGCACATTCACGGCCTTCATCCACTGATCGACAACCGCTCCCAGCTTGGCCATTTTCAGCAAGGCCGCCTGGGAAATGTCTTTCGTGGTGACGTAGCGCTGAATGGCCTGCAGCTTCTGCACGGCCGCATCATCGTTATCCTTCATCCGGCTGATGCGTCCGAGCACTTCCGAAAGATCCAGGGTTTCGACGGAGATGCCGCTGGCTTCCAGGAGCTTTTCACTGTAGCGCACGGTGTTGAATGCCGTTGGCCGCGCACCGATGGCTCCAATACGCAGGTTCCGCAGGCCCTTCACGATGCGACAGACGCCGGCGAACCATTCCAGGTCCTTTGCAAATTCCGGGGAATCCGGACTCTCCGTATGCAGCGTGGTCAGCGAATACGGAATGTCGTACTGGCGCAGATTGTTGCACGCGGACATCTTGCCGCAGAAGCTGTCGCGGCGGTGCGTGATGGCCATCTTGCCGGGCGTGTCGGGAGTGGCCTGCACCAGCACCGGAACGCCTAACCGGGCCAGCCGCAGGGCATCGACAAGCCCCCGTTCCTCGCCGAAATTCGGCAGCGTGAGGATTACGCCGTCAATGGCCTCGGCCTTGGATTTAAACAACTCCGCGCAGCGCTTCGCCTCTTCGTAGGTTTCCACCGCCCCATGCTTGCTCTGCTCCGGACCGAGTACAACGACGTCCATTCCGGCTCCCTGCAATACCCGCATCATCTCTTCCCGGCCGGTTTTGGCCAGGTGATCGGGGAAGAATCCGCGATTCCCCACGATCATTCCCATGGTCATCTTTCTCTTGTTTGACATAGTTCGCTCCGTGCGATTCTCTTCCTGCTACACACGCCCTTTCCCCGGCGCGAAGTAAAAACAGTATCCGGCGCCCAGCAGCGCCAAAAGCCCGCCCCACCAGATACTGGCATGCAGGTGAAAGAGCACGACGGGTGTCTGCGGGGGATGGAAAAGCTCGTAAATTCCTGCTCCGAAAATGAGCAGGCCATTGAACAAAAGTGAAACGCCGATGAAAAACCAAATGGAAATCGAGCCGCCAGCTTTCATTTTTCCTCACCAGAAAATAATATTCAGGGCCACGAGTATGACCCCCACCACAACGGCCCAGAACCACGGGCGGTGCAGTGTGGAAACGTAACTCTCCGAAGGAATGTCGGTGGCGCCGTAGACCAGACCCTTCAATTCCGCTTCCGGCTTGGGCTTTGTGGCAAGACTCACGGCGACGGTCACAAAGGCGCAGATGAGACACGACCACAGGGCACGATACATGTTTTCCGCCATGTCACGGGCGTACGGCGAAAGAGCGACGTAGCGAAGCGCCGTGGGATCCATCTTCACCCAGGCCCACATGCCGACCGAGGAACCTGTGCCGGCCAGCAACCCCCAGAAGCCTCCCGAGGGCGAGGCGCGCTTCCACAACATGCCAAGAATCACGGTGGCGAAGAGCGGAGCGATGAAGAAACTGAACAGCGCCTGGACGTAGTCCATGATGCTTTTGAAGTGAATCACCAGGTAGGCCGTGCCGATGGAAATGATCACGCCGCCCATGGTGGACCAACGGCCCATGCTGACGTAGTGCTTGTCGGATGAATCTTTCTTGATAAGGGCGCGATAGATGTCATAGGTCCAGACGGTGGTAAAGGCGCTAACGTTGCCGGCCATGCCGGACATGAAGCCGGCAATGAGGGCAGTAATACCGAGTCCGAGCAAGCCGGGCCCGCAGTATCGCGCCATCATGAGCGGGAGCACTTCATTATAGCTGTGGCCGCCCGTCGCGACGGCCTGGGCTTCGGGCATGAGCTTCATCGGGAGAAGCGCGATTCCCAACAAACCTGGAAGAATGACGATGAACGGCACGAACATCTTGAAGGCGGCGCCGATAATCGGAGCCATTTTGGCGGCGCGCAAATCCTTGGCCGCCAGAACGCGCTGGACCACAAGAAAATCGGTAGTCCAATAGCCCGTGGAGATGACGGCCGCGAGGCCGAAGACGATGCCAGTCCAATGGATGCCCATGGGATTGTCTTTGAAATGACCCATCGTGCTCCACATGTGCGTGTATTCCGCGGAGGCATTGACGGCGATGCGGGCTTTCAGGCCAGTCCAGCCGCCCGCCTCGATCAGCCCGAGGATCGGGATCAAGAGGGCACCGCCCCAGATCAGGATAAACTGAAGAACTTCGTTAAAGATGGCGGAGCGCAAACCGCCGAGAGAGACGTAGATCGCGACGGTGAGGGAAGAAACCCAGATACTGACGTTGATGTTCCATCCCAGGATGATCTTCAACACCAGGGCCATCGAATACATGTTGATGCCGCTCATCAGAACGGTCATGAACGCAAAGCAGATGGAGGAAAGCGCGCGGCTGGATTCTCCATAGCGCAGCTTCAGGTAGCCGGGAACAGAATGCGTTTTGGAGATGTAGTAGAACGGCATCATGACCAGCGCGAGGAACAGCATCGCGGGGATCGCACCGATCCAATACCAGTGCGCGGCCAGAATTCCGTACTGATAGGACGCGCCTGCCCATCCCATTAATTCGAGCGAACCAAGATTGGCGGAGAGGAAGCTCAAGCCCGCGATCCACGCGGTCATCTCTCGTCCGGCCATGAAGAAATCCTCGCCGGTGTTGGCCCGCTCCTTGAGGTAAAACCCGATGGCCAGCACGAGGGCGAAGTAAAAAACGATAATCACCAAATCAACGGTGGATAGATGCACCAATCGATGAACGTCAAGAAAAGCAAAGGCGGCTGTCATGGGGTCCTAACGAGTCTCCAGTCCGGGATTAAAAAGATACTTTCCCTGGAGTTTGATGTCTGCGGACGAACTTCCGACAAGAATTGAAAATTCACCGGGTTCGGCACTCCAATCGTGCTTGCCTACATCGTAGAATGAAAACGCCCGCCGGTCGAGAGATGCACTCACTTGCTTTGACTCGCCCGGCTGCAGATTCACTTTCTTGCCCACGTGCGTTCCCTTGCCGGCCTCCGAACCATGGAGTGTCTCCTAATTTTCCTCCACGATCACCGCGTCCCATGCTTTCAACGAGAGCGTTTGCCCGTGGCTCAAACTCGTGTGAGAGAGCAGCTCCGTGCCCGCCGCGTAGGAATAATTCAGCGTCTGCGGGGAGCTGGAATAGTTCAGGTAGAAGTGCAGCGTCTTGCCGTTGCGGTTCTGGCCATGCTTCACGCGCACGCTCGCCGGGAGATCCTGATCCGCGCTGGTCAGCCCGGCTTCCTTCAACACACCGAGCAACACGGCCCGCTGCAACGTGTCACTGAGGAACGTACCCTCGTAGGTCAGCGTGCCCTTCCCAAACTGATTTTGCGTGATCGCCGGATACTTGCCGAAGAACGGATGGTCATAGAACGCCAGGCCTTTTGCCGTGTCGGGCACGATCATTTCCGCCCATTCGGAGACCTGGTTTTCCGCTCCCGCCTGGAACGGGTCGCCCCTGAGCGCCAGCGGCTTCTTCAGGGAAGAGAACTCCTGGTAGTGAAAGCCCGCCGCGGCGCGCAAAGGTCCGGGCATGGTTTCCCAGCGGACCGTTGAATCCTCGTTGCAGAACCCACTCTTGAAGGCCATCACCACCCGCCCGCCATTTTTGACGTAGTCCACCAACCGCGCCAATAATGCATCGCTCGCCACATACAATGGCGGCACCACCACAACCTTGTATTCCGACAAGTCTGTGCTTTCCGGAAAGACAAAATCCACGCCGACATTGGCCCGGTAAAGCACTGCGTACATCTGCCAGAGGAGCGTTCTGTAGTCCACCCGGTCGCTGAACTTCATGAACTGGACCCCGTAGTATGAATCCAGACTGTATAGAATCGCTACCTGATTTTTCCGGTGCAGGTCCACAATCTCCGGGCCGATTCTGCGCAACTCCTGCGCTGTGCGGGTGACCTCTTCATAAGGGCGCCCAGGTTGCAGGTCGTGGCCGAGCACGCCTTTCCAGTAGGTCTCCTGCCCGTAATGCAGCGAATGCCAATGCCAGTACTCCACCATGTTCGCCCCGGACGAAACGTGGGTATAGACATCCAGCCGCAACTGCCCATCATAGGGCGGGAACTGCTGCTTGGAATCCCAGCCGATGGCATCCGCGTTCGTCTCCGTGATTAGGTAATTGGTGCACTTCAGGGAGCGGGTGTAATCGCCGGCCAAGGAAGATGCTTCGCCATCGAAATCGTCCTGCGTGCTGTGATAAGGATTCGCTGCCGCGATGTCCAGGCTTCGCGCGACGTCAATCTCGCTTACTTCCGGCCGCGGCGGCCCCGCGAAGTCGTGCGTCACGAACTGATCGGGCCTTTTGTATTCATTCACAATGCGCGATTGCCACGCCAGAAAATCCGTAGTCTCCCACTGCGAATACCGCTCCCACTCGAGCTTCCAACCGGGATTGCGGATTCCCTCGCGCGTGGGAACTTCGCTCCAGTCATTCAGGCGCTGCCCCCAGTAGTTCAGCCCCCAGACCCGATTCAGTTCATCCGTGGTCTTAAACTTTGCTTTCAGGTAATTGCGAAATCCTTCCTGGACATCCTTGTTGGCCGCGCCGGCGGAGGAGGTTTCGTTGTCAATCTGATAGCCGATGATGGCGGGATTATCCTTGTAATGTTCCATGATTTTGCGGATGACGCGCTCGCAATAGAAGCGGTACGCGGGATTCATCAGGTCGGTGTTCTGGCGCAATCCATAATGGATGTACTGCCCGTCCAAGCGCGTCACGACAATTTCCGGATGCTCCTTATATAGCCATGCAGGAATGGAATACGTGGGCGTCCCCATGATGATTCGGATTCCCGCCGCGTGCAGCTTTTCGACCACGCGGTCCATCCACGCGTACTCGAATCTGCCATCCTCCGGTTCCCACAATCCCCAGGTGGATTCCCCGATGCGCACCACGCTGATGCCTGCTTTCTTCATTAGCGCGATGTCCTCGTCCGTGCGCTCGTAGGGCATGTATTCGGGGTAGTAAGCCGCACCGTACAACACCGTGTCCATCTGGTCCGGGCGGAATGGTTCTTTCGCTGCGGGCTTGGACTGTGCGGCGACATTACTCGCAGCCGCCAGCAACAGGCCGAGCGTGGCAATCACCAACTTGAAATTGTTCTGGGTCAACCGCTTCGCACATTTGTTGTTCATACGCTCGAGGCTCCTCGCTGATTCTATTTCTTAACGGCAGCGGACCAGCCGGCATTCAATGACATGCATTCCAGCAGCACCAATTTCGTATTCAACCCAGACTCCGTTCCCCTCCGATTGGGCATCTCCTTTGTTAGCGCGCGGAAAAGCGGTAGATCGTTTCCGAACGGAAGGATTGTCCCGGGCGCAACACGGTCGAGGGGAATTCCGGGTGATTGGGAGAATCGGGATAGTGCTGCGTTTCCAGGCAGAATCCGTCCCGTTTGCCGTAGGCAACGCCGTTCTTCCCCTTGAAGGTGCCATCCAGAAAATTGCCAGTGTAGAACTGGATGGCGGGCTCGGTGGTCCAGACTTCCATCACACGCCCAGTGCCCGGCTCGTACATCTCCGCCGCCTGCTTGAGCCGGACCCCTTGCTCGTCGATCACGAAGTTGTGGTCATATCCGTGGGCCAAGCGAATTTGCTCGTCGCCGGAATTAATTCGGTCGCCAACCGTCGTGGACTTCCGGAAGTCCAGGGGCGTCCCGGCAACGGAGCGAATCTCACCGGTGGGCATCAGATGAGCGTCTCCCGGGGTGAAGCGCGAGGCAAACAGCTTCAACTGGTGAGCCAGCACCGTGCCGCGTCCCACCCCGGCCATGTTGAAGTACGCATGATTGGTCAGATTCAGGACCGTGGGCTTGTCGGTCGTGGCCTGATACTCGATTTTCAAGTCCGCGCCGGTTACGGTGTAGCGTACCGTCACAGAGAGATTTCCCGGATACCCTTCCTCACCATCCTTGCTCAAATAGTGAAAGGCAACGCCGTTTGGGATCGACTCCGACTGCCACACTACATTGTGGAACCCGCCCGGACCCCCGTGGAGCGAATTTTCGCCGTCATTTTTCGGCAGGGTGTAGGTCTTACCGTCGAGCGAGAATTTCCCGTGCGCGATACGATTCGCGTAGCGCCCAATCACTGCGCCAAAGAAAATTGGTCCCTTGGAGCGCTGGTTGGCGACATGGCTGGAAAGATCCTGGGGCCCAATGACGATGTCTTCCGAGTTACCGCGACGGTCCGGTGTGCGCAGCACAATGATTGCGGCGCCATAAGAGCTGATCTGGGCTTCCAGTTTCTCGGATTGCAGTGTGTAAAGATCGACTTCCTGGCCTTCCGGCAGCTTGCCAAAAATCTGTTTGCTCACGTTTTTCGTCCTATTGGTGGCCGCCGCAAGAGCGAAGAAACGTCGCGGAGTCACTGGGGATGAGTCTCATGTGCTGTTCCAGCACAAGTCGTGATTGTATGACCTTGCCGCGAGAGAGACAACCCACCTATGGCCAGCCAAGCGCGGGACGCAATCTGGGGTAGAATCCGAATGGCCATCGAAACCACAGTGCATACCCCGGCCCAATGCGCGTCTGCAGCGAATTGCCGCCAGGAAATCACCGGCGAGGAGGTACTGCCTTGCGTACTATCCATCTTGCATTTGCTGTCTGCTGTTTAATGGTAACGCCAATCCATCCCCAGGAGTCGTCCGTGTCTGAAATCGCTACGATTCAAAGAGCGCCTGACTGGATGAAAGGCTCCGCTACAAAGCTGGAAGCAGAGCTTACCGCCAAATATGGCAAGCCGGAGCAACCGCGAATCCAGCGGGGACTTCTTCAGATGTCCGAGTACTGGCGTGCGCAGGATGGCGATGCCGCCGCGTTCGAGGAGTTTGTCCGCACGAATTTCGCCGGCGATCCAGCAACGCTGGATGCCATGTTCAACCGCTACGAGCGCCTCCTTGAGCAGTTGTCAGGCCATATGCATGAGATTAACCGGGAATTTCGCCAGCAAGCCGATCTGGACGTTGGTCCCATACTCCCGTTCGACGGCATCTTCGCGGCTTACGATCCCGCGGCGCATGTGCTCGACGACTTTTTCGCGAACAAGGCCGCCTTTGTTGTGCTTCTGAATTTCCCTCTGACCACCCTTGAGGAGCGCCTGACGCAAGGCCCAAAGTGGACGCGCCGCCAGTGGGCCGAAGTGCGGCTGGTGCAAGAATTCTCCAAGCGCATTCCGGCTGACGTCAACCTGGCCATTGCGCAAGCGAGCAGCGATAGCGCCGAGTACATCGCGCAGTACAACATCTGGATGCACCATCTGCTCGATCAAAACGGCGAGCGGCCATTTCCGCCGAAGCTTCGCCTTCTGAGCCACTGGAATCTGCGCGACGAGATTAAGGCCGACTACGCGGATTCCCAGAATGGCCTTCGCAAGCAGCGCATGATCCAGCAGGTGATGGAGCACATTGTCCGGCAGACGATTCCGCAGGTGGTGGTGAACAATCCCAATGTGGACTGGAATCCTCGCACGAATGAGGTCAAGCCCGCCGCGGAGAAGGATTCCGATTCTCCCGGACCCGCAGGATTACCGGTGAGCAATGCTCCCGAACCGAACACGCGTTATGCGATGCTGCTCAAGGATTTCGCAGCGGTCAAGGAGGCGGACCCCTATTCGCCGACTGCTCCCACATTCATAGCGCGGCGTTTTGACGAAGAGCGCGAGATCCCGGAAAAGCGCGTGGAAGCAATGTTCGAGCAGGTCCTGGCGTCGCCGCTGGTGCCAAAAGTGGCAAAGCTCATCCAGTCGCGCCTGGGCCGCCCGCTGGAGCCATTCGACATCTGGTATGACGGTTTCCGGCCGCGCGGCGCTTACGCCGAAGCGCAGCTTGATGCCATCGTGGCAAAAAAATATCCGGCGGCGGAGGCTTATCAGAAGGACATTCCCAATCTGCTGGTCAAGCTGGGCTTCACGCCCGAAAAAGCGCAGTTCTTGGCGAACAACATCATTGTGGACCCCGCGCGAGGCTCGGGGCACGCCATGGGCGCGGAGATGCGAAGTGAAAAGGCACATCTGCGCACGCGGGTGGAAAAGACCGGGATGAACTACAAGGGCTACAACATCGCCATCCACGAGATGGGCCACAACGTGGAACAGACCTTCTCTCTGAATGAGATTGACTACACTTTGCTCAAAGGCGTCCCCAATAACGCCTTCACGGAAGCCTTGGCCTTTGTTTTTCAGGGGCGCGATCTGGAGCTCCTCGGCCTCGCCGCACCCGATGCCAAAAGCGAGTCGCTGAAAACTCTGAACGATTTTTGGGCCGCCTACGAAATCAGCGGGGTGGGACTGGTGGACATGGGTGTGTGGCACTGGATGTACGATCATCCCAAAGCCACGCCCGCGCAACTCCAGGCCGCCACCGTGGAAATCGCCCAGAACATCTGGAACCGCTACTATGCCCCGGTGTTCGGCAAGAAAGACGTCGTGCTATTGGGTATCTACTCGCACATGATCGATACGTTTCTTTATCTGCCGGATTATTCCATGGGGCACATGATTGCCTACCAGATCGAGGAACAGATGAAGAAGGCGGGAAATACCGGCCCGGAATTCGAGCGGATGGCAAGGATGGGCCACGTCACGCCGGACCTCTGGATGGAGAATGCCACGGGAAAGCCCGTCGGACCTGAGCCGCTTCTGGCGGCCACGGAAAAAGCCCTGGCACTCGTGAGTTCGCAGCCCTAGCCCGAGCGGCAAGGGTTTCGGAAGAATTGGTAGAAGTTGCTCAGCGCGTGATGCCCATTTGGTAGGCCAGCATGATTTGTGTCACCAGATACTGATAGTGGGCGTCCGTGTCTTGCAACTCGGCATCGGTCTCTTGCAATTCCGCCTGGCTGAATTCGACGATTGAGCTCAATCCGAGTCTGTATCGCGCGCCCGCGAGTTCCAGCGCCAAGGCAGCTTGTTCGCGGAGTTGCTTCGTTACCGACAAGCGCTCGTAGGCCTTTTGAGTATCGAGCCAGCTGTTGCGCACGTCCCGGGCCACATTGTCCTGCAAATCCTGCAGTTTCTTGCGCTGCATTTCCGTTTCCAGGTCGGCGCTCTTGGCGCGCGCATTGAATAGAAACCCGTTGAACACGGGAATGTTAATGTTGACACCCACGGCGCCATACCAGTTGGAAATATGGTCGTCGCGAACCGGCGCTGAGCCGACAACGCCACTTGCGCTAACCGTTGGCCACCGCAGGTCGTGTTCGGCTTTGCTGAACTTCGTGGCGGCCGTCAGATCATTCTGCAGCGCCCTCACCTCCGGGCGCTGGTTCAGTGCCTCTTGAATCAGTGGAACAGGATCAGCCGCCGGTGGAGTCACTTGGGTTACAGGCTCCACGACGGCAAAATCCTGGCGGTCGGGAAACGCCAGAATAGCCGAGAGCGTGGAGAGTGACGCCTCATAGTTGTCCTGCGATTCCAGCAGCAGGAGTTTTGCCCGGGCGAGATCCACCTTGCTGAAGCTGAGGTCGATGTCCGACCGCAGTTTCGCGTCTGTCAACGCCTGGATTTGATCCACCAAGTTCTGCCTGGCCGTGACCGTTTCCTCCGCCACATGAAGCAGTGCTTTCGTCTCCAATGTGTTGTAGAACGCCTCGTCCACGGCCAGAACAATTTGCTGTTGCGTGGCGACGGCGTTCTCATCTTGCGCTTTTGCCGCAGAAATCGAACTCGAAACCAGGTTCTGCGTCCTTCCGAAATCGCTAATCAATTGACTTACCGAAGCTCCGGCCGCTGCTCTTGGATACACGGTCGGATTTGTCAGGTATCCCGCGGAAATCCGGCTGCCTGGATCCGAATCCACCGCCGTCACACTGAGATTCACTTGTGGCAGCAGCGCCGAGCGCGCCTCACGTACGAATTCGCGCGCTTCCAAGGCCCGCAGCCTTCCCACCGTAATTTGCGGGTTGTTCTTGATGGCTATTGCTTCTGCTTGCTGTATCGTCAGCGGCCGGCTGCTCTTGGAGGTTGGCCCCGCCGTCGTCCCCATCGAGGAAGTCGTCGGAGGTGCGGGCGCCTGCTGGGCTGTTGCGCGTGCCGGCAGTGTTACAAAGAGCACCAGGGCAGTCAGCAATGCTCGTCTCATGACGCCACCTCCGTAACCGTTGCCTGCTTTCTTCCGTGAATGACCAGGTAGACCGCGGGTACCAGAAACACCGTGACAAACACGGATACGCCCAGTCCTCCGATCACCGCGCGTGCCAGCGGCGCATACTGTTCGCTGCCCGCCTCGATTCCCAAGGCCAAGGGAATCAATCCGAGCAACGTGGCCAGCGAGGTCATTAAAATCGGCCGCAATCTGATCTTGCACGCTTCAACCACTGCTTCCTTCAAACCCAGCCCCCGCGCGTGCAATATTCCCGAAAACTCCACGATCAAAATGCTGTTGGACACTACAATCCCGGTCATCATGATCACCCCCATCAGCGACATGATGTTCAGCGTTGTGTGGGTCATCCAAAGGAACACGACCACTCCCGCAAGCCCCGGAGGTATGGCCGTCAAAATGATGAACGGGTCAATGAACGACCGGAATTGCGCCATCAAAATCAAATAGACCAGAATCACCGAAAGCAGCAGGCCAATCCCAAAGCGGAGAAACGACTCTTTCATTCCCACCACCGCCCCCCGGACGCGCACAATCGCGTTTTTGGGCAGCACGAGCTTTTTCAGTTGTTGATTCACCTCACTACTGACACCGCTTAAGTCTTCGCTCGCGGGCATCACATACACGTCGATCACCCGCCGGATCTGGTAGTGGTCCACTTCCGTGGGCGTGTTGATGGGCACGATCTTGGCGACGGACTGGAGGGGCGTATACGACACGGAGGTAGCGGCTCGCAGTGGAATATTGCGGAAGTCGGACATGGTCATCGAGCCCACTTTCTCGTTCGAGTACTGTACGGTGAGCATGTAGTTGTTCCCGCTTTTCGGATCGATCCAGTAACTCGGCGCAATCATGCCGTCGGAGGTGAGCGCCGTGATCACGTTATCGACGACATCCTTGGGCGTGAGTCCGAGCAGGCTGGCTTGTTCACGATCGATATTCAATTCCAATCCGGGATAGTCGATATCCTGCGGGATCAGCACGTCACTCACCCGCTTGGATTCTTTCAGTTGCAGGGCAAGATTCCGCGCGATTCCGTATCCCTCCGCCAGGTCGTTATCGCTTACCTGAATATCCAATGGAGCAGGCAAGCCCTGATTGACCACGGAATCCACCAGCCCACCAGCCTGGAAGTAAGCGCTCAATTCCGGCAGGTCCGTCGCCAGTTTGTGCCTCACGCGTTCCATGTATTCGTAGCTGCCCACCTTGTGGTCTTCCTTTAAACTCACTTGCACAAAGGACGTATGCATGGCCGAGTTGCTGGTGTAGATCGCGGAGAGATCGGGAGTGATTCCAATATTCGAGACGATCATTTCCAGGTCGCTCTTGGGTATCACCGCCCGGATATCGTTTTCGACTTGCGCGATGTATTTGTCCGAGACTTCCAACCGCGTCCCTGATGGCGCCTTTATGTTGATCACGAATTGTCCAGGGTCCGTTCGCGGAAAGTACGCTCGCCCAACGAACGGGAAGATTCCCCCGATCAGCAGGACAATGCCGCCCAGAATGTACAGAGCCGTCCGGCCGGGTCTTTGCAGCGCTCGCGCCACTTGTTTCTCGTAGAAATTCAGCAATCGTTGAAATACTTCGTTGAACTTGTGTACCACTTTCGCCAGCGTCCCCTTCTGTTTTTCGTGGCTCTCCTCTCCATGCGCTTCCAGGCGGATGAACTGCGCGCAGTACAGTGGCACTACCGTCATGGCGAAGAAATAAGAGGCGAAAATGGACAGAACAACACCCAAGGCCAGGTCCGTGAACAAATAGCGGCTCACGCCGTAAAAGAAAGTCACCGGGAAAAACACGATCGACGTGGTGGATGTGGCCGCCAGCACCGCCAACGCTACTTCCATTCCGCCTTTTTCGGCGGCCTCTCGCGGCGCCACGCCCTTCTCCATGAATCGGAAGATGTTTTCCAGCACGACGACAGAGTCGTCGATCAACCGCGAGAAGGCTAATGCCAGCCCCCCAAGCAGCATGGTATTGATCGATCCGCCCATTGCATTCATCACCAGGAAGCATGTCAGAGCCGAAAGCGGGATCGATAAGAGCACCGCAAACGTTGCCCGCGGGCTTCCCAGGAAGAGCAGGATCATGAGCCCCGTCAGCACGAGGCCGATGCCAGCTTCCTTCAAAAGATTTTTTAGCGCCGTCTTCACGAAGATCGACTGGTCAAAGACAACTGCCGTCTTCAGCACATCGGGAACGTCCACCAAGTGCTTTGTGGCTTCTTTGATTCCGTTGACAATCGCAATGGTGTTGCTGTCCCCACCTTGTTTCAGCACGGGGATGTAGACCGACTTTTGTCCGTCAATTCGCACGATGTTGGTTTGGATTGCCCCGGCATCTTCTGCCTTGCCTACGTCCGCCACCAGCACGGACCCGAGGCCGACGGTCTTCAAGGGAATGCGGTTGATGTCATCGGGTTTCGGTACCTGGCTATTCGCATAAATGTTGTAATCGCGGTTGCCGATGCGCACGTCTCCCGCGGGAAGAATCAGGTTGGAATCGTTAATCGCGTTCACAACGTCCATGAGACTCAGTTGGTGGGCTTCCAGCTTTACCGGATCCACGAAAACCTGGATCTGCCGGTAGGTGCCCCCAAACGGCTGCGGCACCGAAGCTCCCTGTACGTTTGCGATTTGATTGCGGACTTCAAACTGTGCCAGGTCCTTGAGCTGCGTTTCGTTCAGGCCCTGGCCCTTCAGGGTGACCAAGCAGACCGGCAGGCTCGAGGCGTCGAATTTCAACACCACCGGAGGGAGCGTTCCCGGGGGCAAGCGTCTCAGGTCCGCCATGGCCAGGTTCGCGATATTGCTAAGTGCTGCGTTCGCGTCCGTGCCCGGTTTGAAATAAATCTTGATCAGGCTCACGCCAGTCAACGAACGCGATTCGATGTGATCGATGTTGCTGCCCAGTGTGAAAAATCGTTCGAAGGTATTGGTGATGTCCGCTTCAATTTGCTGTGGCGGCATGCCCGCGTAAAATGTGGCGACCACAACGACGGGGATGTTAATTTGCGGGAAAAGGTCCACGGGCATACGCACGACAGTCGTCACGCCTACCACGGCGACCACGAGACACAGCATGATGATGAAATAGGGATAGGCAAGGGCGAACTTGGGCATTACTTGCCTCCTGCCGCCCCGGGTTGCCCGACTTTAATTTCCTTGGGCGTCACCTTCATGCCGGCGCGAAATTCGTTGCGGCTCCCAACTACCACGCGCTCGCCTTCGCTGAGTCCGGAAAGCACCTCGATGTGCGTACTTCCCTGCAGCCCGAGGTGAACCCTGCGCTCCTCAAGCACGTTTCGAGTGTTGACCACGAGTACCGTGCCTTCCGGTCCATTCATCTCGACCGCCTCCAATGGCACCGTCAGCATTTGTTTTCTTTCCACTTGCGCCAGCGTCGCCTCCACGTACATTCCTGGAAGCAGCCTTCCATCGGCATTCTGAAAATCGATTTCCGTTTCCATCGTCCGCGTCTGTGGATTCAACGCGTCCGCGAATCGCGAAACCTTCCCGACGTAATCCTGATTCAGCGCTTGCACGTGCACCTTCACCGCGTCCCCCAGCCGGATTTCGCCGGCAATGGATTCTGGAATCGGCAGCACCAGCCGCAAGACCGAGATTTGCGCCAGCCGCACCACCGGCTCGGATTGCGTACTCGAGGACGTCCCTGCCGCAATCAGCGAGCCTGTATCCGCGTACCTTACGGTCACGACCCCCGTGAAGGGCGCGGTGATCTTTGTGTAGTCGGATAAGGCGGAGTACTGCTCTTGAGTCGCTTCGGCCACTTCCAGTGTTTGCTGTGCCGAGTCCAGTGCCGCCTGCGCACTCGCCACCTGTGCTTCTGCTTCAAGATCTTTCGCCTGTGCGTCGTCCACTTCCTGTTGTGCCACCAGGCCCGCTCTTTGCTGTGCTGCCTGGTTCAATCGGTCGAACATGGCGTGCACCGCCGTGTGCGCCGACCTGGCGCGCGCTAAGTCGCCTTGCGCCCGGCGAATCTCTTCTTTTGCGCGTCGCACGGCGGCATCCGCGCCGGCCAACTCTGCGGCGAGTTCGGGCACCTCCAAAATCGCCAGCGTTTGCCCTTCCTTTACATGAGACCCAACGTCGACATAAATCGTTTTGATATAGCCGGCCACCTTCGCATGGAGATCCACGTCCTGAAATGGCTTGAACGCGCCGGCGAGTGTCAGTGGAATTCCCAGACTATGTTGCTCCGCACGGACGACGGCAGCTACGGGCTCAGCAGAAACGGCTTCGTTGCGGCCGCGATCATCAGCCTCGGTCCGCGAATGGCCAAGCCAGCGCCATCCCGCGGCGAGCGCCAGAATCAAGACAATCCCTAGAATGATTTTTGTTTTTCGTGTCATGCGTGTTCCTTGATTTTCCGAGGAGTGACCAATCCGTCTGGTTCTCCTGCCTCCGGAAGTGATTCGATCCGTGCGAGCTCTAATGCACTGCCAGCAACTTACTTGGCCTATGATTTGTCGGGAATAAACCGTAAGGAACTATGCTGAGGGCGGCGGACGGAACCACAAATTCGAGGAGAAATCGGGGGAGATAACAAGGTCCCGCGTGGGATCGATTGCCGGTTGAAACTCCTGGCCGCCTGAGGTCGCTATGATTTCACCGGTTCGTTCTTCCAGCAGGACGTTACCAGTTATTTCTTTTGAGACAGGGGAGAAATGCTGCAATTCGGATGACCCAACCGTGGCGCGGTTCCGCGCCAAGTGGTGCACTGACAGCCCGCTCGGGGAATGAATGAGCGACAGAAAGGGATTGTAAAGAAGCAGCCCCGCAAGCAGTATACAAACAACTGCCTGCAAACGAGCCACACGGACTCGCGGATCAAATACTTTCCGTCCAACTGCCATTACATTCACCAATTCAGATTAGTAAGAGGCGCCTTTTTGGTCAAGGGATGTCCCGCCAACTCTTTCTTCCCCCAGCGGAACGGCCTTGCTGCCGAGATCTCATGGATGAAGTTGGCGTTCCCCCCGGCTAGCTAATGGCGGATGCGGCGCAACGTGGCCAAGACTTGTGTTTGGAAAATAGTGGTTGATGATTTCGTGAAAATCGGCGCCTTCCTCCGCCATGGCCCTAGCGCCACGCTGGCATAGCCCGACACCATGCCCCTGGCCAACTCCCTCCAAAATCATTTCGGTCCCGCTATTGTGCACTTGGAAATTGTTGCTCGGCACCGCGTTCCACCCCAGCTGTCTATCCACAGCCAGTCGTCCGGCTTCATGATGATCAGATAGTATCGCGGCATCCTTTGCGGTCACGCGCCGGCTCCAGCGCACGGGATTTTTGTAGCAAGAATCGCAGACGACGGGAAAATACGGATACCCGCCAGAGGGAATGCCAATATCGGCGGGCGTGAGAGTACGGCCCCCGCAACTGCGCGTAAACATCGCGGCCACGGGATTACCGTCGAAGGTAATAATCAAGTCTCGCGTCGCCTCCACCGCGCGTGCGGCAAGGCTCCCAGGTCGCGGTGCCTCCCGCAAAAACTGGCAATGCGTGAGATCGCAGAAATCAAACTCCGCGTGACGCCCTGCTCCAGCCGCAAAATAGGACCGCGTGACCACCGCTTGTGCTTTCAGTGCCTCGAAAGGGGTGCTGGCCAGGGATTCGGCCTGGACCACGGAAGCCACGGCCGTTTCCAGATCCATGGTGATGACAGGAACCAGCACGCCATCTACTAATTTGACGTCGAGCGTGCCTCGGTACCTCCTCTCCAATTTGCCCGGCACACTAAGGACGAATTCAGCCGCGTCCTGATTGCGTCCGGCCGCGCGAAGCTCCCTTGTGCGGATGTCCTTACCGGTGAGACTGAGGAGCAGAATGTCTCCTGAAGGGCGAATCTGAAGCCTTTCGGTAGGCGATCCAGGTTGCAGAAAAAAAGTCTGCCCGGAAGCTGTCACGACGATGGCCTCCCCATCGCGAGAGCTAAGAGTGAGCTGATGAGGATGGAAAATTCCCAGAACTCCGATGCGGACGCTTTGTGCGTTCGTCAGCGAACTGCTCAGCGGAACAGTTAGAAGGAGCGGCATCCACTTCCAGCGCACTCGGCTATTCCTCCATACGGCTTAGCATGCGGCCCACCGTTTCCGCGGCCTTGGCTCCCGCGACCCCGTGGACCCGGACCAGCAGAACAATCTCCGGCGCTTGCGCAGGTACCAGCGCCACGACAAATCCGTCTCCAGGCGCGCGAGGTGCGTGGGTGCAGGGAGCGGTTCCCGTCTTCACGAAAGCTTCGGAATGCTTCAACGCGCGGCCCACGGCGGCTCCCGTTCCGCGCTGCGCCGACTGCAGCATCCCGGCCAAAATTTCCCGAACACCCGGCTGGTCGCGCCGGCGATAGAGTTCGAGGTATGCGCGTGCCATGCGTACTGGCGAAATCTTCCACCGTTCCCCGAGGCCGATGAGGCTCGACCCGGTGAAATTTGCTTCGGGGGATTCCAGATCAAAGGTCCGGGTCACGGGGAGAAGTTGCTCCGAGGTGACACTTTCAGCCAGCGAACGAAAATAGGAATTACACGAAACGGCAATCGCCGAGACGATGTCCAGCTTTCCGTGAGGGCGCACTTGCCAGCAACCGCTCGCCTGGCCTCTGCACTCATAGATAGGGTATCGAAAATCATGCGCACCGGCATACGCGAGAGCCGTAAACGGTTTGACCAGAGATCCAAGCGGGATGGGCTTGCCGGAATTCTCCCAGTGGCTCGCGAGCAGCACTCCCGAATTCGCGTCCAACAACAGGTAAGAGACACTGTTGCCTGAGAATTCATGCTCCAGTACCTGGATGGCCGATTGCGAAAAAAGAGTGCGCGGCGGAGTTGCCGAAGGGGACTGGGTTGGAGTGCGGCCGGGCAAATAAGGCAAAAATGCGAGAATCAGAATCGTGGATATTCCGAGCCTGGTTAGCGGGCCCATTCGTAGGTAACCGTCTCACTTACCTTGTTACCCGCATCGCGAATAACAATTTTTTCCGAGGACAGGCCGGCCAGGGCGGAACTCAAACTGGCGATATTATCCGAGAAGAAATTCGGAGTGCTGCCAGCCTCGGAGCCTCCCTCCGGCTTATCGAGCAAGCCGGTCAGCCGCACGAAATTATCTCGCTCTCTTTGGTGATCGAACCCGGCGGCAAAAACGGCAGGCTTCAGACTCGTTTTCAGATTCGTATTGGCCAGCATGCTTGTCAGCAAGGCCGAATTATCCGAAATGAGCAAATACTTTCCTCGCACGGCCACGCTCAGCGTCCATAGTCCGTTGAGTTCGACGTGTTCTCCGTTCTTCTGCCACTCGACTCCCAAATCTCCCGTCGTCAAACTTGGGCGCACAAAATCGACGAGCGCGGAACGCACGGCAGATTCATTCCATTCCGACTGCCCCAGCAATGCCACGGCGGAATGCAAGTGGATGAGGACTCCGTCCTTATCCTGTTCGGTGGATTCCACCTGCAACATTGCGGAGGCCGGATTCTTCGCGAGCAGATCTCTAAGAGCAGCCACGGTATCGTCCGTAACGGAAGCCTTCACCGGAAGTTGATCGATGCGGGTCTCCAGATCCGCGCTGCCGCCAGTCTCGCCATTGGTAAGTTCCACTTGCGGAGCGAGCTTTCCCACTGCGCCGGGACCCAGGTGCGGAGCGAGAAGTTTGGTTTCCAGAAGCGCAAGGCAATCAAGCGGCGCCGGGTTCGCCTTGGCCTCATAAACTCCCGCTTGTGCGGGAACGAGGCGCACGATATCCGCAACGCCAGTTGGCCCCGCGCCGCCGGACGTGTCCCCGGTCGCAGATGTTTTTCGCAAAAGAACGCGTTCTTCCCGGTATTCTTTTCCGGAAAGGGTCAGATCGGAAATTGCCGCAGAGTACTGCTTCATGTCCGTGATATTTTGCTGCACCCAGTAAGAGCGAAAATAGGGACTCGGCACGATCTTCTCCAGGTTCAACGCCATCCGCAAATCGCCTTCCGCACCTGCAGCGGCAACGGATTGTGACCACCAGGGTTCCGCCTCAAGCGAACGCGCGTCGCCGCTCGCCATGAGTTGGAGCGCGCCCGCCAGCAAGTCTTCTCGCGTGGCCAGGAGCAGGTAGTCGCCGGAGACCGCGAAGGCGACCTCCCTTTCCGATTCCGGATCGCGCCGCAGGAAAAATGTGATTCCTCCGGCACTACGCGTTTCAAACTTCGAGCGCGTCTGCCACAGTGCGGATTGCATGGAACTTGCCGATGGCAGCCGTGTGATGTAGAGGAACTCGAGTTTTCCGATGTCGAAGATGGCCAGCGCGCTCTGTTTGCCTGCCACTTGCCGCAGCAGATTCGCATCTGTCGGGACTCCTGCAGCTTTCGAGAATTCCGTGTTAGCCTCCTTCAGCCGCAAGAAGAGCCGCGAACGGGAGAACACTTCATAGTTGTTGCTTTTCAGCCACAGACGATTTTCATCGGAGTTGTCCCAATCCGCTAGAAGCGAGGAGAAATCTTTCGCTTGGAGATAGAGCAAAGCTCCGGAAGGGAAATAGCGAGACAGGGCCGGCTCCGGAGAGGTTGTCACCTGATAGGCTCCCCAGCTCACTCCGAGGCACGCGGCCGCGATGAGAACGAAAATGATCACGCGTTTCATGGTCTTTCTCCCGGCTTTGCGGCTGGCTTTACTGGCGGCGCCGAGCGCGCCACAAGCCGCGGCCTCACCAAGCGGTCCTGCTCCAAATCGGCGTGGAGTATCGGCTGTCTTGCTGCGTTGAGCTGTTGGCGCCGCAAGAGCGCTCTAACGTCGCTAATCTCGGATGCAATTTCCTTATCCTGAGCCGCGTTTGTTTCGAGTCTCTGGGCCGCCTGCAAGTAGGCTAGTGCTTTGGCAAAGCGATGAAGACGCATCAGAACGAGAGCGACCGAATGAGCGAGTTGCGCTTGCTGCGTCAGTTGAAATTTCACCGGGGCGTAGCCGGGAGCCGCTTCCTGGTCCTCCGAGTCTTCCTCGGAACTGACAAGCCCCCCCTGGTCGTGGGTGAAACGAGGCACGACTTGAGGGATCCGCTGGGCACGCAACATTTGTTCAATGGAGGCCAGAGCGAACTCGTCGGAGTGCACTGAAGCGGCCGCCAGGAACAATGGAATACGAGCATCGTCCCGCGCGGGTGTGTCCGCCAGCGCATTCGAGAGGATCTGGACTTCCTGGCGCGCATCGCTGGAGTTCCGCACCGCAATGACGCGCGCGTCATAGAAAAAGGATTGATCGGCGGAAGCGGGGGTAATGCTCTTGGGAGCACCGGCGAGGAGCTTCAATTCCGCGCTGCCAAACTCCACGGCGGGGCGGGAGCCGGAAAGGGCCAGCGCGGCTTCGACACGCTGGCTGTAAGGATTCTGCGGCGCGGCAGCGATTCCTGCCAGGCTGTCTTGCGCGCCACTTGCATTCATGCCTGCCGCGATTTGCGCTTTGGCCAGCCGCACGCGGAACCCCGGTTCCCACGGCGTGGATTTGACTAGTGGATCGAGAAATGCAATGGCTTCCGCGCTGTGCCCGGTTTTTTCGAGCAATGCCGCAGCCGAGTCCATGTCCTCGTACGGATCGCCAACCACGGTGACCAGGCGATGGAGCAGTTCGACGGCACCCGGCGTATCTCCGGCAGCGATGCGAATCTCCGCAAGGCCAAGGAAGTTTGCAGCGACCAGCTTGTGCTCGTCGAGTTCGCGCGCGAATACGAACTCCAGAATCTTGCGGGCAGACTGTTTGTCGCCGTCGTCAAAGAGTTGCCGCGCTGAGGAACGCAGAATTTCCGCGCCGGGCGCGCGATCGGGATCGGAACGATAGGATGCAATCTTTGCATCCAGTGTGCCGAGATGCGCGGCAATCCACAGTTCGAATGGAACCAAGGCGGAAGCATCCGTGTTCTGCGGGTCTCGCGGCAAAGTGGCAAGGAATTCGCCGGCCTGCTTGAATTGTTTCGTGTCGAGCAAATATCCCAGCCAGCGGATTTGCCAGGAGCGGAGTTCGCTTTGTGCGTTTTCTTGTTCGAGGCCTTCGGCTTTTGCGAGGCCGGCCTGTTTCCCTTCCAGAATTCGCTGGAGAATCGGACCGCGCTGTGAGAGCGGAATCCACTGCGCATCCACAACATCCGACAAAATCACGATGGGATCCGGAGCGGAGGAAGAAACGTCCAGAAGCCAGGCCGTTGCCGCCGCGGGATCGCCCGTAGCCGCGTAAACACTGTGCAATAGCGCGTTCGAGCGGTAATTGCCATTGCGATGGAGGTAGGCGCGGACGAGCGCGTCCACGTCCGTTTTCGTCGACGCAAACAGGCGCCTGGAATGGAGGTGGTCGCAAGCGCGCCCGAAATCGGACCAAAAACTTTCCGGGGCACGACCGGTGTTGATTTGTTTCAACAAGCTGGAAAAGACAAGTTTCCATTCGGCGAGCGCTTCCGCGCGTTTGCCGTCCTTGTAATAGGCCAGGGCGAGGCGATCGTGGATAGCGGCCTGGCCAGGCGACAGTTCCAGGGCGTGATTGTAATCCTCAATCGCAGAGCGCGCGTCGCCGCTTTCCGCATAGTAGTCCGCCAGCCCTTCATAGCCGGACCAGGAGGCAGGGCTCTGCTCCAATCCTGCGGGCAGATAATCTTCGGGAGCGCCCCGCTTGAGGTCACCCAAATACTCCCCATAACGCGATCCATAGTAGAACCAGACATCGCCAGCCAACTGATTGTTGCGGTCCACAGGTTTGCCCAGGCGCTCTCCAATGGGTTGCTCGCCAAGAGCGTTGAGAAAGGCAGAGTTGACCTCCAGCGAAGGCTCCGCGAAGTAGAGTCCCACGAGCGCCGTGTAAGCTTTTCCCCAAACGGCCGGCCGCGAACTTCCTCGCGCGGCGACAACCGCATGAGCCAGCTCAGCTTCGCCGTTTCTGACGGCAAAATCGGTTGCCTGCTCGCCAAAAGGGTTCCAAGAAGAGGCAATCTGAACAAGTTGTTGTGGTTGCTTTTCGAGAAGCAGTTCAAAATACCGATTCTCCGGATCGCCTCCGAGATAAATCGGCGGCACGCTGGCCAGCACGCGCAACTCGTTGTCCGGATCGCGCGCCGCGCGATAAGCATCCGCGGCTGCCAGCAGAACGCTCGGGCGCTGCATTGGCTGAACGCGTGGAGCAAAGCGCTCGAGTTCCGGGCCGAGTTCCGCAAACTGCAGGCGCTGCCGCTGGAGTTCCACGAAACTAGACATCTGGCCCTGCAGAACCAGCGAGTTCGCGGGAAGATTCATCATCAGTTCGTAGCGGCAGCGAGCCTCCTCCTGGGCCAGCCCGGCACTGTGCATCAGGGGGAGGACAATGAAATTAACCTCCTCGAAGTTCATGGGTGTGCGAAGAGTCCGCGTGAACGCAGCAAAAGAAACTTTCTCTTCGGGCGTGAAATAGCGCGCCACGGCCGAGCCCATTTCCGTCATGGCAGCCTGCATCCCGTTCCTGGCGTTGTCCTTCCGGACTTGCAGCGTGCGTTCGCGCCATTCCTTGTCGGAGATTCCCGCGATTCCTTCCTTGGCAACCTGTTCCTTGACAACCGGAACAGAGGAAGCCGCGGCGGAAAGCGCTGTTCGCAGTGTCGTGTAAGCCTTCTCCTGCTGGCGAAGGCGGGTCATGATGCGTGTATAGAGTTTTGCCCCTTCGTGGTATTGGGTTTCCGCCAACAGTTCGCCACCGGCAGTGTTGACTCCTTGCTCCGCGAACGCCCGCGCCTGATCCAGGATTCCCCACGATTCCAACCGGCGGGCCACCTCAAAATAATTTTCAGCGCGTTCGGGGCCGACGTCGATCAAGGCCGTTTTGAGCGCCGTGACGGCATCGCCATTCCTGCCCTGGCGCGCGCGCACCTCGGCAATCTTCTCCATCCATTTGGGATCCTTGTAAGCCAACTGGTAGATGCGCTCGTAATCGCCGACGGCATCGTCGAATCTCAGCAAGCGCTCGGCAAGGGTAGCGCGTGCAATGCGCAGATCCGTGCGATCAGGCCGAACCGTGATGGCTTTTCCATACGCATCAATGGCCGAAGGAAAATCCTCCAGGCTCGTCTGGATGCGGGCCAGCACCATGGGCCAACGGAAATCGCGCGGAGATTGGACAACCGTTTTTGCATAAAAGTCCAGAAGTTGTGCCTGGCGTTTGTAGCGAAGAGAATACAGCGCCGCCTCGGCCACAAGCCCTTCGTCTTCCGGAAAGTTGTTGATGATTTCGATGTACTGGTCCACCGCGCCCGGATAGTCACTCAGCTTGGTCAGCGCAGGAATCAGCCCGCGGCGGAGCGACGCGATGCGATTCTTACGGTCATCCGCGGATAGCGGCGCATTGCGGAATAGTGCGATCTTATCGAGATAAAGCTGCTTTAGCCCTTGCTGATCACCAGCCTGTGCGTAGGTGTCGGCCATCGCCGCAAGGTACTGGCTATCGTAAGGCGACTCCTTTAGCAGAGGATCGAGAAGCCCGCGGGCCTGCTCGTACTGGCGTGCTTCCGTGGATTTGCGCGCCGCCTCAAATGTGAACTGCTTGCCGAGTTCGGGATAGGCGTCCTTGGCAGCCTGCTGCAGAACCGTAATGGCTTGCGGGTAGAGCTTCACGCGCCAGTAAAAATCAACGGTGGCCCGCACCACTCCCAGAATTTTGGGATTATCCCGGTACAGGGCCTCGATGTTTCTCTGCGCGGAAGCGAAATCCTTGCGGCTTTCATATAGGCGAACCAGCGCGTACCGCAACTGCAATCGCGCGACCGGGTCCGTCGCGAGGGCGGCTTGCTTTTCCAGCGCGTGCTGCCGCACGTTTTCCAGCGATTTCTGCTGTGCCAGAGATTCGAGTTCCGCGGCTTGTTCAATGGTCGTGGCGTTGGCGATTGCCGCGTCCAAAAATCCCGCCAATTCCGGCTTGCGATTCTCCGTCTCCAGTACGCGCACGCGCAGGTCGACGCCGGACATGCTGTATCGCGAAACGCTCGCCAGCCGCTCGCTCTCCTGATCCACCAAATCGCGGAATTTTGGGCGGCGCGCCAGTTCCAGAAGCCGGTTCAGGGCAGGCGATTCACCGTTGGCAGCCAGCGCGGCGTTTGCATATTCGTGGATCGCGTGCGGATAGTCGCGCTTCCCCTCAAAGATTGCGCCTTCTTCGTAGCCATAGAGGGTTACATCGCCCAGCTTTTTCCGGCCCTCCTCGAGCAGCCGCAGCGCATTGTCAAAATCATAGTAGTCCCAATAGATCGTAGCCGCTTCCAGGTAACCGCCTGCTTCTCCCGGTGCGATTGTGGGAATGCGGTCCCAATAGGGAGCCGCTTGCGAAAACAATTCACGGTCCGAGTAGATATCGCCGATTCGCGCAAGAATCTCGCGACTGCCCGGATTCGCTGACAGCAGATTTTCCTCGATCTTGACGGCTACACCCGTCTTGCTGGGATCGAAATAGGCGAGAGAGCGAAACACGGAGGAAGCCGTTCTGCCCAGTTCGGGTTCAGCTGGGTATTCGTCGGCCAATGCTTTCAGCACGGGCGCGCTCTCTTCAAAGTGAGAGCGCCAGAGATTCGCTTGCGCGAGGTATTGTCCTGCAGCGGGATTTTTCCGGACAAACTCCTCCCAGGTAACCTTATCCTGCGGAGGAGCTGCTTGCCGCAATGTATCCAATTCGGTTCCCAGCTCACCGCTGGAACTGAGGTACTCAAAGAATTCGTTGCGTAAATCAGTTTCTTCAAACCAGTGTTGGCGCAGCAAGGCTTCCCAGGCGGCTTGATCCCACGTGGATCTGGTGTGATAAGCGCGCAGCAGGTTGTGGACGAAATAGGGATTGTGCGGAAAGCGCGCGTTTGCGTACTGGTTCAGCCGCAGATACATTTGCGGCGTGCCGCCGACAACAGATTGAAAGTAGTTTTGCAGATCGCTGCCGTCGAACTGTTTGACGGCTTCCTCTGTGAGTCTCTCGAATTCAGTATTTTTCCGGTATCTCAAGTAATACCGCGCCAGTTTGTGGTACCAGGAACGGTCCGGGAAACGCGCCATGGCTCGCCGGTAGACTTCTTCCTGTTCCGTGCCGATTCTGTTTTGCTCCAGAAAAACCGCCAGGCGCTCGTAGAGGCCTGGATCATCGGGATTGTGATCGATTTCGCGCCGCAGCACTCCGAGTGCCTGCGGAATTTGCTTCAGTTCAACCAAGCGGGCCAAGTAACGCTCGAGAACGCGAGCGTATTCGGGGGATCGAGGTCCAGTCTCCGCTGCGCTGCGCTCGGTTTTCACCTGGAACGCGCCGTTCGGCTCGGCTCGTTGCGACCGCGCGTTGCCCGATTCGCCGGCATCCGATTCCTCGGAGCTCTCTCCCTCTGCGCTCTCGTTTCCTTGCGGCGTGAAATCCTCCGCCCCGGCAACTCGCAAACCGAGGGGCATTTTGTCCGCTTTGGCGGCCAGCTCTTGCAGGACGGAATCGTAGATGTGGAATTCTTCCTGCGTTTTGTCCAGTCGGGCGTCCGCATCCGCCATGAGCAGCGCAACATGCGTGCGCTCCGTTGCTTTCGGAAATGTAGCCAGGAACTCCTTGCCGCCCTTCAGCACGGCCTCGCTCTTGGCGCTGCTCGCATAAAAATCCAGCAGCTTGGCGTGGAGTTCGGGGCGGCTCGGCGCATCGGGAAAGTTCTTGTCCAGCAAGGCCAGCAGTTCGGCGGCGCGGGAGCGATGGAAGTAAGGTACGGCGCGCTGCTCTTCCTCTGAATACTCGCTTGCAGGAGAAGTCGTGTTCAGGATCAGCGAGAGGACGCCGTTGAGGTAGCCGGGGCCTTGATCCAACGTGGCAATGTCTTTATACAGGGAGAGTTCCCCGCTGCCGAGGCGTATGGGAGTCTCCGGAGCGCTGAGCAGCAAATCACTCAGGCGGCTGAGCGCGCGCTCCTGCGAATCGTTCGCTCCCATGCTGTTGTAGAGGGCAAAGTAATAGCGCGCCGCCTCAGGATAAGAATGAATATCTTCCAGCAGCCGCCCGCAGACATAGAGTTCCTGGGGCGTCCAGGCCGATTTCACCGCGTCTTTGTGCAAACGCAAATTGATGATGGCTTGCTGCGCGGCATCCAGTTTTCCTTGTTGCTGGTAGTAGTAAAAGACGCGCGCGGTAGCCCTGAGGTCTTCGGGGTTCGCATTGAGCGCGGCGCGAGATTCATCCAGAAACTTGCGAAGATTCTGGGTCTGCGCGAGAAGATCAAAATAACTCTTCACCAGCTCCGGCTCCCAGAGCGGCTGAAAACTTTTTTCGTACACAGCCAGGCCTTGCTGAATGGAGCCCTGCCGGTATTCCACCAGCGCTTTTGCTTTCACCTGGAAGATTTCGTCGCCGGGAAACTGTTTCTGGTAGTCCGCGATCAGCTGATTCGCGGCGTTGTATTCCTTTTGGTTGATCAGGTATTCCAGAAAACGCGAGTAGAGTTGCGGCTCCTGCTGGTAGCGGGCAATCCAGGCGCGATACTTCACGATCGAGACCTCTTTTGGCAAGCCTTGCGCTTGAATAATGCCGAAAATGCGCTCGAAAGCGCGCCACGACTGCTGCTCAACCGCCGGTGTAGAGCGCTCGGAAGCATCCGGAGGAGCGCTGGCGACGATCGAGAGAACCGCAATTTCTTCCTGGGACCGGAGCCGGCGCTGATAAAAATCTGCCAGCGCAAGTTGCGCGGCTTTTTTGTTGGCTGACTTCTCTACATACAGTTTCCAGTCCGATTCCGCCGCGGTGAAGTCCAATTGCTGTTCATCTTCCAATGCCCGCAAGGAGTAAAGTTCAGCGTCCGCTGGTTCCTGTTGAATGAGTTTGCCAATCGCCGGCCGCGTTTCCGCGGGAGGTCTGCGGAACAGCACATTGCCGTAGGGCAGCGGCATCATGCGGAAAAATGCCCGCTCGATTGTTGTTCCCGCTTCCACGTTGCGGATCCAGGATGGCAGCGCTCCGCTGGCGGTCACAACGAACCCTGCGGCCAGCAGCACAAGAACAGCTCCCCCGAAACACACTCTTAGCTTGAGTGAGGAATCACGGAACGATCTCAATGTCCACCCCCTGAGATCCCATGTTGTGCGCAATATCTTCCGCGGTGACTGTGAGCCGGTAGGTTCCCGGAATCATTTGCTCCGGAATGAATAATTGGCCTGTATTCACGCCGGCCTTGGCATCCCACTTCAGCCCAACGGGTGCCGCGCCCTCCAGGCGTGCAACCAGGCTTCGCGTGCTCTGCGATGCCGCCACTTTCAAGTCCAGCACTTGTCCCCGCCGGTAGCGCTTCTGGTCCAGCCTGATCTGCACAACCGGCGTTTTGCTGGCAATCACAAAGGTCTTTGCTTCGCGATAGGTGTGCCCGGCGCGGTCCCGCAGAACGAGCCGCACGCTGTACGTGCCGTCCTGCATATCCTTCGGCGCAAAGAAACGCGTTTGCCAGGTGTCTTCATCGGAGAGGTAGCGGAGTTTCTGCATTAGCCCAAACGGAAATAGCGCAACAACCGAAACGATGGATTCATCCGTCTTCACGCGCAAAACCGGGTCCCCGGGGCGGATAACCCTCGGCCTCAGCAGCGCGCGAGGCACGGCGAGAAATGACGTATACGGCGTCACGAATTTGTATTGCCGTGCCAGCCGGATGATTTCGTCAATGGTTGCCTGGTCTTCGCCTTCCCGTTGAATTTTTCCCAGCAACGCGTCCACGCGGGCCCGCGCCCACAACCGTGGAAGTTGCGGGTGGTCCATGGACTCGCCTGGAAGATTGGCCTTCGCGGAGATCGCCAGGGGCGTGCCATCGCGCAGTCCCTGAACGCTGAACACCGTATCTTGTTGCGCTTTCCGGTAGCGTCCGACCCACATCGCCATCGAACCGGAGAACGCGGAATCCTGCAGCGCGTACACGGAATCCACCGCTGTGTCCGGCGATACGCTGAGCTGCAACTGGCCGATGGGGCTGCGTCCGATCTTCGAAAGAAACGAGGTGAGCTTGAAGTCCATCGGTTCTGTCGAGAGCACGTTTTCCAGGACTCCGTCCTCGCGTGCCAGCATCCTTAGCAAGGGCAGATTGGCATCGTCACCCACACCGAAGATGTACGTCTTCGGGCGGTTGTTTTCGGGAAGCCGCTTCCAGGCTGTTTCATACCAGTTGGCCAGCTTCCCATTCTGAATGGCGCCGCGGGTCGCCCCGCCGTCACTCAACAGCACAAGATACCGATTGCCGCCGGAACCCGAGCATTGCCCCAATCCTTCCTGCAAGGCGCGCTGCAAATCCGTCCCTCCGCGCAGCCTGCTGGCACGCACAAAATCAAGCGCACGTTGAATTGCTCCGCTGTCCGCCGGAACGGGAGCAGCCTGGAAGCTTTGCGTCTGGCTGTTGAAGAGAATCAAGTTGAATTTGTCGTCGGGTTTAAGCGTTCGCAACAGCGTTTCCAGCGCCTGATAGCTGCGCTCGAGTTTTTCCCATTGCATCGAAAGGGAAGTGTCCATCAGGAGGATCAGCGTTTTCGCGGAGCCAGAGCCTGCCACGGTGCTTGCGCTTGCTGCGCGCGGGTTCTGGCCCGTGCCAAGCAGCGCTTCCGCGGCGAAGAAGCCAGGTTCGTCGTTGCTGCGGACGGGAGCCGTCTCTGTCGGGGAAGGCTCGCCGCTGACGGGATTCCTGTGCGCAATCACCTGCAGGGTATCGCTACCGGCGTGATCCAGGTCAAACGTCGCGACAAAATCTTCCGTCAAGTTGACGTTTTGCCCTTCGAAGTAGCCTTTGATCAGGTGCGGCGTCTCCTCATCAAGTTTCAGTGGATAAGCTTTTGCGGCAGCTTGAAATTGCGTCACTACGTGGGCCGAGTGCAATTCAAAGTCGAGCCGGAAGTGCCGGGCAGCCTGCGCCTGGTACGCATCGGGCCGCAAGGGAATGGCGAAATACGATTTGAGGTTTTCGACCGGGATGGATTCGTGATACTCGAATTCCAGCCGCTTTGTACCGTAGGCTGGAATCGGCACGATGCGCGCGCTGAAGATGGCGCTTTGCTTGGCTTCTTCCGCTCCGCGTTCCCCCATTTGCAGCAGCCCCGGATCGATCGACTGCTGCTTCAACTGGTCATAAATCTCTTCCGCACGCTTGCGCTCGAGGATCACCGCAGGAATCCGTGTGGGTCCATCCCAGACGGCGAAATCGGAAACCGTGGCCCGCGAGGGCAGGGCGAAAATGTAGTTGCCCTCTTCGATCCGACCCGTGTGATTCACGAACACCTGGCGCACGAACACGCGCGCGTCGCCGTTATCGATCTGGACGGTGATTTCCATCTCTTCCAAAGAAAGGATTGCGGGATCGGGCTGTGCTTTGTCCCGCGGGATCAATACGCCGCCGTCCGCCAACAACGCGAGCGGCGTGCCCAGCAAAAGGAAAATCGTGGTGAATGCTTTTCTCATGGTTGTAGTTTCTGTTCCTGGATTCGTACCAATCCGTTGTCCGTTCCAACGTAGATATATCCCTTGCTTTGGGCGAGCGCGGTAACGTTCTGTGAGGGCAAACCTTCATGGATGACAGCCCAGCGCGACCTTTCCCGGTCGTAAACGTACAGGCCATTTCCCAGCGTCCCGGCAAGAACGTACTGGGGTGTCACCAACATGGCGTTGGGATTGATCTCCATTTCAGCGGTGGCCTTCTCGAAGGCACGAAAGTGCCCTGCGCGGTCCAAACCCATGATTCCGCTTCCGTACGTCCCCACCATCCATTCATCGCCCACGGGAACGATCGCGGTGATCCAGTTCTGCTTGAGTCCGGAGGCGCCGGCCGTGTAATTCACGCGCACTGCTCCTCTCCCAATTACGGAGAGGCCGCCCAGCGTTCCCACCATCAGGTCGTCACCGGAAACTCCCAAAGCATACACATGGTTGTTTACTAGGCCATGAAACGCGTACATGCTGCGTGCGCCATTGGCGTCGAGGAAGGTCAGGCCTGCCGGCGTTGCAATCGCCAAGCCTTCGCCATATGGCACGACATCCGTGACGTGGTCGGCGATGAGCCCATCCGCGCGCGTCAGCACCTGTTCCTGGTTTCCGGAAGCTCCCATGCGCACCAAGCCGTTCGCCGTGGCAACTGCCACCGTCCCTGACTTCGCGTCCGGCCAGATCCTGTTCACGCAGAAGACATGTTCGTTTTCCACATGCAAGACACGCCTGGAATCGCCTGGCAAGAGATCGAGCCCGCGGTCAAAATAGCCGACCCACAATTGTCCGTTCTTGTCTTCGGCTAGCGCCGAAATATTCCGATCGCTCAGAACGGCAGGGCGCGGCTCCAAGACCTCTTTCCATCCAAAACCATGCTCCGGAAGTTCATATACGCCATTCCGCGTCAGGACATAAACACCACTGTCTGCCCCAAGGAACTGCTGCACTTCCGCGAGATTCGTGGAGCCCTGCGCATTGAGGCCCGGCCACCGTTTGGACAGGGGAACACGCACGACGCCCTGATCTTCCGTGCCGACGAATAACTCTTCACCGCTCACGAAGAGCGAAGTGACCAGCAACCCTTCCCCCAGCACGCGCGAGAATCGTCCGCGGTCGAACTCGGCGACACCCACAGGTGTCCCGACGTAGCTTTTGTCTCCCGCGAGGGCGATTGCTTGCACCTGCCGATCGGGCAATCCTTGCTCTTCGCCAAACGGTTCACTCGTGCCGGCGTGCCAATGCAGAACGCCCTGGTTCAGCGTCCCAATCCACAAGTCCACTTCATTCCCGGCGAGGACTTGGACGTAGAGATTGCTCAGTGTCGGATGCAGTTCTCGAATCTGTTTCCCGTCGTAGAGAAGCACGCCGCGCCTCTTCGTGCCGATCAGTAGATGCCCCGCAGCAACGGGCAGGATAGCGGTGACCGATCGCACTTCGGCATCCGCCGGATAGATTTGACGGAAGCTTTTTCCGTTGAAGAGTAGAATTCCCTCTCCCGCTGTGGCCAGCACGAGTTCCGGCTCCGAAGAATCTCCTATTGTGCCCACTGCCAGAGCCACCAGTGGGGAAGACGGCAATTCATTTCCGCCCACAAATTGCCGCAGCAGGGTGCCGCCAAGATCGTATTCGGAAAGTCCCGAGGGCCCGGCTATAAAGAGATGATTCTGAAAGCGCTCTGCCTGCAGCAAAACGTCGGGCGAGCTGACCATCTCAAATTTCACGTTACTGGGAGGCAGGAAAGGCCGCACCAGGAAGCGAATTTCCCCTTCGGAACGTACCTCTTGTGTGGACTGATGCAAAGCTCGCGTTGCGCGCCACCCGACAAAAACGCCCACCAAGGCAATCGCAGCGAGAGCCGCCCCGATGATCGCCCAGAACGGCAGATTCCGATTTCGACCCATGGCCCCTCTTCGCGAACCCACAACTATAATCCGAGTGAACTCGGATGAGTACTCTGCAGGAAAGGCGCCACTACGATTTCACAAGAAATGCCTCGCTTGCGATGCAGCCGCCACGTCGCATTGTGTCGGCAGGTAGACAATGTGTCTCATAGACTACATTCCCGGCACGAGGCCGCGCATCTTGAAGTCGTCGCTTTGTCAATCGAACAACACACGCTGACAGTCGAGACCGCGGACGCTTTCGAGATCATTTGGAGGCCCGTGACCGCAACAAGGTTCTGTATGCCTTGCTTGCCAGAGCAAGCCTGTGAATCGGAGAAGCGGGCGCAACTGAGATCGGAGAGCCATGCAAAGAAGGCACGATCATCTCCACCGGCCGCAAAACCATCAGCGCCCGCAGAAATATCTGGCGTGGACGCAATGGATCGCACTACGTTAACAGTGGGCAGAAAAGGCCCGTTTATGAGTCGTTCTTGGACCAGATGGACCAACGGTCGAGGTCAAGCAACCACCAGAGAATGCGGCATAACTTAATCCAACTTGGGAGGTAATTTGGCTCCCCGGGCTAGATTCGAACTAGCAACCCTTCGGTTAACAGCCGAATGCTCTACCATTGAGCTACCGGGGAACCGCGAAGGAAGGATTTCGTTTCTACTTCAGCAGTTTAACGAACACA
>Ga0326727_10002402_pt1 | contig 64073 bp, 65 predicted proteins | sample MB2enrmetagenome_FD_207643 | JGI IMG/M metagenome (GOLD analysis project Ga0326727, IMG submission 207643) | Lab enriched peat soil microbial communities from McLean, Ithaca, NY, United States - MB29MY | ecosystem: Environmental > Terrestrial > Soil > Wetlands > Peat | place: USA: New York...
GTAAGATGTCTGAAGATGACAGAAAAGCCCTCCTACGAGCTGAAGAAGCTCTCACAAGAGCAGAGACAACAACTAGCTCGCAGTGATCTGCAGTATTTCTCACGTTATCTTGGCTACGTAAATACTGCATGGTTTCAAGACGAATGGTATAGCCTCTTACAGCCCATGAATAACCCAGAGCATTTCAGCCCTTTGCCCTGCCATCCGAAGGCAATTAAAAGCTTTCATCTTGAAGCACCCAGAAAACACGCGAAAAGTGAATGCGTAGGCATAAACTACCCTTCCTGGCTTATCGGGAAGTTCCCTGAAATTAGAATTTTAATCGTTAGCAAAACAGCCCCCTTAGCAGAAGCAACAGTAGCCGCTATAAGAAACCGCATAGAAAACGACCCTCGCTACATCAGCGTCTTTGGGGATCTTAAGCCTAAAAACCCTCAGAAATGGACTGACAGCGAGTTCTACGTCAACCGCAAGACTATCAGCAAGTTTCCAACGCTGCGAGGTTGCGGCATCATGGGGTCATTAACAGGTGGCGGCTTTGACCTCATCATAGCTGACGACATTATTGATGAAGAGAACGTTAACACACAGAACCAAATTGAGAAGGCCAGCAGATGGTTCTTCAAAGTCTTGCTAACAACACTTTTTTCTAGCGGCGCCTGCATTGCGATCGGGACTAGGTGGCATTATGCTGACCTCTATAACGAGTTAATTTCACCCACTGAGAAGGGCGGCAAAGGCTGGCCTTACAGAGTTTACAAGGCAATCCAGAATTATGAGAACGTTGAGAAGGGAGAAGCGCCTAAGGTTCTTTGGCCTGATGTTTGGTCTTATGAACGCTTAATGAAAAAGAAAGAAGACATAGGCACAGTTTACTTTAACTCGCAATATCAGAATGACCCCACAAGCATGGCGGGTGACTTGCTTAAAGCTGAATGGCTACATTCATGGAATGAAACTAACGTTAGCTTCACGCCCTCATCTAATCTTCCAAAATATGCGGGTGTAGACCCAGCGCTTGGGGAGGGCGACCTATTCGCTGTCAGCACAACAAGTTATGACCGCCAGTTAAACCAAGGTTACCTCTATGACGTCTACGCTGAACTTGTGCCTTTTCCAGCAGCCATCCAGACGTTAAAACAGCTTCACGCAATACATCACTACAGCAAAATTTACGTTGAATCAAACGCTTTCCAAAAAGTTATTTCCTATCTGCCTGATCTTCAGGGGCTGCCGATTGTTCCAACTGCTACAGTTGCAGGTAAAGAAGAGCGGTTAATTCCGTTAAGTAGCCACTTTGAAGCTAAACGTATGCTGATTAACCCCGCTTGGATGTATACGCAAAGTGAATTCTTCCAAGAATGGGTGCAGTTTCCACGTGGTAGACATGATGATGCTTTGGATTCGGTTGAGATTGTAGCCAGAAATTTGTTAGGGGTACCTGGTATGCCTTCAGGCGTTGGTGTTGCGGTGATAAAGAAAAAAACTGTTGAGAGAGATGATGATTAGATGGAGAAAACTTTGTTGTCGGCAAGTGCCAAGGACGAAATCGTTAAGGTTCTTGGGATTGAAGTTGCAAACGTGAATATGGGTAAGCTGCACGTGAAAATTAACGGTGTAGACTTGATGCAAGATGTGGTTTTAGATGAGCTGCAAATCACTGCAGACATCAAAGAAGAGAAGATACCTGAAGAGAAAAAGCCGTAGGAGACCTTTCAATTGCCGCTTAGGAAAGATTTGTCACTGTCAATTCCTAACCCGCTGCGTAATGTGCCAAACGAGGTAGCAATTGAGCAGCGTGAGCGGGAGGTTCCGATTGCCTGGCGTGGCGACTGGAGTTTAATGCAGTATGTAAATAATTATAGTTTGAAGGCGGCTGGCATTGGCTTTGTTAGCAGTCCTTACTCATCGCTTTGGGATCGCATTTGGGGTGTTACGCCGGTTGAGGATTTGCCAAAGTACAAGGCCTTGTACTCGTTTGTTCCTCGTATCCAAGCTTCAGTGGATGTTAAAGTAAATCTTGAGATTTCAAACGGCTTTGTCTTTGAGGGCGGCACGGCAACTTTCCGCGATTTCTTGGAAGAATGGATTGAGTCACATGATATGCTCGCAACTATGCGCAGCGAAGAAACCGACGCCTTAGTCTTTGGCACCAGCTATACAGAACCGTGTATGGATGAGGATTCAAGCCGCGTAGAATGGCTAAAAACACTTGACCCATGCTACATGCGCGTGAGGCAGGATTGCTACAAGAACATTTTTGGTTACGCACAGCTCAGTTCATACCCGCCCGTTGTTTTTGACCCTGAAGAAATCTACCGGACACTAAACGGGGTTAAGTCCTGGCAGTTTGAAAACGCTTATGGAACGTCTTCTTTGCGATCTATCTTGCACATTCAGGCCTTAATTGATGATTTTCAAGTTGATATGGCTAAAATTATGAAGATTTACACCAAGCCAATGCTTGTACTTCAATGCGGTGGAGATGGCCGACCCGGTGAGCCTTTGCCGTGGAGTGATGCACAGATCCAAGCGCTTTCAACTGAAGTTGCTATGCGTGATCAAGGCACAGACTTGACGGTACGGGGAGATGTTAAGGTTAATCCTCAGGCCAGTATGACTAAGGATTTGAAGGCGGAGTGGTGGATCGAATATTTAGAGCGCCAACGGGATTCTCAGCTTGGAGTTCCCAAGATTTTTCTCGGAGAAAGTGAGGGCGCAAACCGTGCGACTGCAGATATTGTTATGCAAGAATTCGTTACGCGTCTACGTATGCGTCAAAAGCACAGAAGCGGAGTTTATGAGACGCAGCTATTCCCATTGATTTTGCGCGGTGATTTCCCTGATAGCTTGATTGTTCCAGATAAGATTCCTAAGATTAAGTGGAAGCCAATTTGGGAGCCGCCAACGGATATCAAAATGTCGCGTGTTATCGACCTCTACAATAATATGTTAATGGGCGACATAGAAGCACGTGCTGAACTTGGCATGCCAGAGGCAATTAAGGGCAATTTGAAGCCTCAACAGCCAACGCAGCCCGAAGCGTCTGGACAGTCAGAGGAACGTCAGTTTGAAAGTTCAGATGAACCGCAAAAGGTTCATGGCAAGTTGCCCTTGAAGTTGGTTAAGGCTAGTAATGGAGCTTCGTATCTTGTGCGAGCTCTGTCTTGATGCCGTTAACGCCGTTATGGCAGTAAAAAGTTTTCAAGCCGCTGTTGTTGATCCAAACATAAAATTTTCTACCTGGCTATTCGTGAACTCAGGCAATCCCAACACCTGCAAAAAATGCGACAATTACAGCGGCGACACATATGAGCTTGAAGACCCTGACGATTTACTGGATATTTTCCCGTACGGGGTATTTGTCGCAGACGACACTTTCTCATGTAACGTTCACCCAAATTGCGCATGCTACTGTGTTAAGCAGTCGGATTATCAGAAAAGTTAAAGAAAAATAGTGTGGCGAATCAAACTTGGAATTGCTCTATGATGTTGATGTTAAGGCTAGTCTTGATGAACTAAGGAAAACAGGCATCATTGAAGGCCAGGCAATTGATTCGTCAGTTAATAAGAATCGTTGGCAGGTTCCCGATGAGGACCTAGACTATTTTGCTTCCACTCTTCAAGAAGCTCAAGTTCGAATTAATCATGGAGACTCAGTTGAGAACGTCAAGGGCTTAGTCACTAAGAGTAAGCGTGTGGGCGATGTTGTCTTTTTTGAGGCAGAAGTATCTGGCGACCCGGTGCTTTTGACCCAGATTGAAAAGAAGTATCTGCGCATGGTTAGCCCCAAAGTTGTCTCGGATAATATTGTTTGTAGTTTGTGCCAGAGCAAGACGCGGGATGCTAACATGGCGATGGTTCACCTGTGCGCGGGTGCTTGGGAGATCGTGCATAAACCTCGATGTGTCGAGCTGAGCATCGTTGCTGAGGGCGCCTATGAAAATAATCTTTTTCATTTGAAAGGGTTTGCAGCGGCTATGGACGAATCCCAACGCAAGGCACTGATCGCTTCTGTCTGCGAATGCGCAGACAAGTCCAAGTGTCCTTGCGGGATAAAGTCGCTAAAGTCACAGGTACAGTCCGACTATCACGGACGTAACCAATCAAAAATAGGAGACAAAAATCAAATGAGTACAGAAGAAAAAACAGCACCAGGTGCACCAACAACTCCAGTCAAAGCAGGCACAGAATTAACCTATCAGCAATTTGAAGAACAACTCACTAAGAACACAACGCAAATTATGGATGCTTGCAAAGCAGCAATCGCGGATTCAACTAAGAAACTTGAAGCAAAACTCGAAAAAGACGTTAAAGTCGCAGTTGAAGCAGCCATACCTAAGCCTAAACCAACAGGTAAAGGCACAACCGGACAGTTCACTGCAGGCCTTCCAATGGATGACGCTCAACGCTTAAACAACATTTTCGCTAAAAAAGGCAGCATTGGCAAAGCAGGGCTCGAATTGGCTGCAGCTGCTAAACGCATGGGCAGCTTGACCGCAGATATAACACATTCTGATGAGGAGGCTGAGTAACTATGTCTTTTGATGGTTCGGGACCTAAAGTTATTCCAGACCTTGAGCAGACCTTCGTTGCAGATACAGGTTACACCGCTCCAGCCGTAGGTGATCCAGTTTACATTTCCTCAAATAACGCTGTTAGCTTATGTGCAGGCGCAAATGCTGCTTTCGTAGGCTTTGTTCAATCAGTCATTCCAAAAGATACTTTCGGCAACATCTTGCTTAACGTTTACGTTTTCGGTCATAGGATTCGATGCAAGAATACTTCAGGCGGCGCATTGACAGCAGGCCAAGTTGTCACTTCAGGAAACGGCGGCATCACAGCATGGTCACCCACTACCGATGCAGCAGTCGGCGCAACTATAACAGCAAACACAACTACCGGAGTAATCACAGCGTCAGGTCTTGCAGCAATAATTAACGCCGGAGCTTATCGACGTGGAATTGTGGTTGTTGGCGGAGCAAATAATGCTCAGGTGCAAATAATCTTCGGATAAACCGAAGCAACCCAAAAAAAAGAAAACAGAACAAATAGGAGAGAAAAACAAAAATGAGTTTTAATGAAGATGCTTTAACTTTTGTTGATAGCGCTGCGATTCAGTATCCCGAACTACACCAGGTCATTATAGAGATGACTATGCCTAACTTGATTTTGAAGCGACTATTCACTGATGACGTTTTGAAGAGTGGACGCACTAAGACGTATGCGATTGAGAACGGTTCTCACAGTGTCGGGATAAGCGAGGTTGCTCCAGGCACTGCATTGCCAGTTGACTTTACACCAATGAAGTATGCGAGTCTTAGCCCTTACAAACGCGGTGAAGCTGTTGAAATTCCTAAAGAAGTCGTGGAAGACGTAGAGTTACCAGTGATTAATCAGCAACTGAAAAGACTTGCTAGACGATTAGCGTATCAGATTGAACTTGACTGCTGGACGGTCATGCTCGCTGCGGTCCCATCTGGAAATAGTTTCGGATGCACAGGCAAAACCATTACGGTAACGGGCACAGAGTTTACTAAAGCAAGCACTGCAGGCATGGAGGATTTCAACGCTGCCGAAGCACTGATCAACGCCGGCGACTTCTTAATGGATACAATCGTTTGCAACCCGATTCAGAAACGCGACATCAAAAACCTGCCGAACTACAGCCTGTATCGTGAGGAGATATCGCCGATTACTCAGAAGCCGATGCAGATGCTGGGCGAATGGGAGCTTTGCTGGAGCAATGTTGTTCCCGCCGGAACAATCATATGCTTATCCACGGGCAAGAATTTGAGTGCGGCTTACGCCCCAATGGGGATGTTCCTAGTTAAGCGCCCGCTCACAACTGATGTTGAACTGCTCAAGAGCAAAGAAGTTGTGAAACCGCTTCTGACAACGAGATACGCACCGATTGTTCTTAACGGCCAATGCATGGCTGCAATTACAGGCCTCGCAACAAGTTAAGCAAACCAGTAAAATTAGATTCTTTTGTCTGCCTCAATCTTTTAAGTTTGAGACCGTAAAGCCGGATAATCAATTTTTCATGTTGATAATTTAACCAGGAGTGTTAGAAATATCAGTGAAAATCAATTTGGCGTCACAAATAGGGGCATAAATTAACTTGTCTTATCCTGCGTTTACTTCTTTGAGTGAAGCGGTTAGTCACTTGAATGCTTCTGGGCCTGATAGCAACGGTAACTATACAGTGTATGGTTTGCCTATTTCGACAGGATCGTTGCAGACTCAGGTTGATCATGCAAATAAGTACATTGCGAGTCTGGTACCTTCTTTGACGGGTCCCGGTTCGACCGATCCTCGTGAGCCTAGTGCCGAGCTTGCGGCTTTAGATATGGCTTGCATAGGCATTTTAGTAACGGCTAGCGGCGGCATGCTTTTGGGCGCAGCTGACTACAAGCTTGGAGACTTATTTGTAACTAAAGCTACTGTTGGGAAGTTCGAATATCAAAGTACGATCGAGAGCTATCGGGATAGTTTCACTCAGAATATTACGAATCTTTCAACTGTAGCATTGGGTACTAAAGCTGTTCTTGGCTGCACGGTTCCTCCTCGGCCGCCCTATTTTTTTGAGTAAGGAGTTAAGAGTTTATGTCGACTAATTATGCTTCTACTGTTTCTGGGTTGCTTCAGGCTAAATGGAGTCTTGCGGCACCGTTGGCAGTGGCTAATCTTTTATGGCCTACTACGCGCATGGATGCTTTAGGAGCAACCCAGGGCAAAGGATCCTTGCAAGTTGCTGTCTATAATGCGAGTCCTTCTAAGCAGATAGATCACCTTAGCCAGAAATGTTATCTGGTTACTGAGAAGCTGATTGTTGACATAATTGTGGTTAACGCTAGTCAAAGCTCAGCGGATTTAGCAGCTGCAGAGGCAACGTTAGATTCTTTACAGGCTGAGGTTTACCGGATAATTCACTTGCAAGACCCGAACTATGAGATTTCGGGGGAACCGCTGCATGGTAATGCACCTGATATAACTCGATTGATGATCAATGTTAACGCGGTTTATTTTCACATATCAAGCTAGTGGTCCTGATGAGTGTTGCAGTTCAGATTGACTTAACAAATTTTGATGCAAAAAGTAACTGTTTGCGGTGTCTTTGTGAGCAGTACCCAGAGGCTGTTGGCGCTGCTATGATGGATGTGGCTCAGAATATTTTGGTGACTGCAAATATTCTTGTGCCGGTGAGGACGGGTTTTTTGAAAAGTACCTTGGCGGTTGAGCAGCCGACTAATTTCCAATTGAAAGTCAAGGCTACCGCGCCTTATGCCTATTATGTGGAGTTTGGCACCCGGAAGATGTCTGCGAGGCTTTTTCTTACTAATTCGGTTAATCAACATCTATCTGAATTTGGCCCTGCAATCGCAGAGAAAATAACAGATATCCTGCAAGGCTAACCGGTTTTTCAATTCATTTCAAGTAATCAGCTTATTGCGAGGTGAAAAAGTATGAGTACATCTACACCAATTCTAAGTAGGCTAGCTGTAGTTCAAGTTGGCAGTACTGCAATTGGTTTTCTAACAGATTTTACATCTGATATCAAGGCAGAATTAATCAAAGAGTATGTTTGCCAGACTGCTGCTACACCTGCTTTTTTGGCCAGCGGCAATCAATCGAATTCATTCAAAGCTTCAGCCCTATTTGTCCCGTCTCTTTATGCGGCGTTACTCAATGATGTTCTGAACGGCACGGTGGTAACGGTTATTTGGGCTCCACAAGGTACAACTACAGGAAACCCGAAAATCACATACAACAACGTGATCTTAACTGCTTACAGCGTGAAGAATGGCCAGAAAGGCACAATAGCCAATGATATCAGCGGTGAAGCGCAAACAATAACGGTTGGATCCTTCTAGACCTGCTTTCTTTTTTCAGTTTTTCCATATTTCTTAAAGTTTCTAAATCAAGGTATTCTTAATGAGGTAATTTGATGAGTGAAAGTCCAAAAGTAAAAGAAGAAAAATTTGATGCTGAAGGTTTCGAGAAACTTAAATCTGCATTTAGCGAGTATGAAGCGGAGCAAAAGGAGCGTTTCAAAAACTTTAGCGTAGGCCTGCTCAAAAACAGTAAGGTTCCTCAGGAGGCAAATGTAGCTGGCGTTGGCTGGGTAAAATTCATGCTGCTTAGCCATGAAGAACTGAGTGATCTTGCTAAATTTTATAAAGCGGATCAACGTGAATTTGAGCTTCAAGCTTTACTTAAAATGATGAAACCATGCTATCCTGATCTTACAGAAAAGGACCTGCGTGATGCTCCATGGGATCTAGTGCGTGCCCTGGAGAAAGCGCTTTTGAATGAAGGTTTTTTACCGCGTCAGGTGAGGCAGTTAATGATTGGATCCACTGGAGCCCAGAAGCCCAACGAGTCGCAGCCGTCATCAACCTCTACCACTACACCTTAGAATACGCGGCAAGCTTAACCAATTTTCAGCTTGAGTTTTTGATTCAATCAGCAGTGTGGTTCAAAAAATTATCGGAAGGCTAAAAACAAATGAGTGGCGCTCCTGCAGAAATAGACATTGTTGCAACTGACGATGCGTCTGATGTTTTCCAAGAGGTCAGCAGCAACTTTACTGATATGAGCAGCAATGTCAGCGAAGCTTCTGAGGTAATGAGCACTGATGTATCAGATAGCATGCAGCAGACCGCGAGCTCCGTTTCAACCATGACGACAACCGTGACCGCTGACACTAGCCAAATGCAGGATTCCTTCAATCAAGCCGGAAGTACTGCACAGGTAAGCATGAATCAAATAACCGTGAGCACCGGTGAAGCAAGCGATGCAACTGAAGCTTCCAGTCAGAGTTTTAGTCAAAATGCTATGCAGATGAATAGTGCAGCGATGAGCGGCGCCATGCTGTATATGGCCGTAAATAACATCGAGAACGCGCAAACATCGCTTGCTAGAGCGAATTTAACTGAGGAAAAAGCTGCTAACTCAGTTACTTTAGCGCAGCAAGCCTACAATTTGGCTGTTGCAAAATACGGCGAAACCAGCATTCAGGCACAGGATGCAGCGAACAAGCTTAATTTAGCGATGGAAACTCAGCAAGTAGATCAAGAACGGGTATCAGAGGCAAGCCGCAACTATAACAGCACTTTAATGATGTCGGCACTTACTGTTATTCCCGCAGTCATTAACGTTATGACTCTTGCAAGCCATGCAACGCAAATGTGGGAAGGCGCCCAAGCAGCTCTTGACGTTGTTATGGATGCAAACCCAATCGGTTTGGTCGTACTTGCAATCGCAGCCTTAGTGGCAGGCGTAATTGCCGCTTACACGTATTGCAAACCATTTCGAGACCTAATCAACGATATAGGCAGCATAATAGGCGGAGCGGTTCTTTCAGCGTTTAATGCTTTAAAATCTGCAGGAGACGCTTTATGGAACGGGCTGAGCTGGGCGTACAACAATATTCTGTTGCCGGTAGCTAATTTTTTCAAAGAAGTTTTAGTTGCCGACTTGAACGTTGCTCTATTACCTGTTAAAGCCTTTGAGACAGCCATTGGCGCCGTCGCGAACGCTGTGAAGCCCTTGAGTGATTTGATCGGCGGCTTAGGTAGTGCACTTAGTCACCTTTGTTTTGCTCATGCGGCGCCTGCAGCTGAGGAATTCAACAAGCAAGTAACACAAAGCATCTCTCTTAGCGACCAATTAACGCATAAGACAAACACTTTGGGCTCTAGCTTGCAAGGTCTTGCGGGTAATGTGTCGGTTAAGGGTGGCGGGACAAGCAACGTAACAATCGGCTCTCCTAACATCACTATTGGCAGCATTACTGGGTCAGCTTCTCTTAAGAAAACTCGGGACGCAGTGAACAAGGGGATTTGCGATGCGATGTACAAGAAAGGCATAATGAACAAGGTGACTTAGAAAGATGAGTTGGCAGATAACTCAAGGTTCAACGACAATTACGTTGCCTTATGCGCCTCAGACCAATACAGATGAATCGCCAACCATTGACGATTCTTCAATCAATATTCCGGAGCAAGGAACCACTCTTGTTTCGGTATGCAATGACGTGCGCACTTTAACAATGGAGGGCTTTTTCTATATAGCAAGCTCCAGCAAAAGTGCCATCGACTCAACATACATCGTTCCTTTGCAGGCGATGCTTCACCTCTTAGTTACGCTAACCACTCCAAGACCCAGCCTCAACGCCACATGGAAATTTGACAAAGCAACCTTCACAGAAACAAAAGACTACTCCAACCAACCCGCAATCAAATTTACTCTTGTCTTCAAGTTTGCAGCAAACTATGTGGTGCTATAGCCATGTCATGGATCATTCAATATTTGTCTGGTAGCACTTGGGTAACTAAGACTGACGCCGTGATAGATCAAATCGTTGATGAAATCAACGGTCAATTAGGCGCGTCTGGCGAACAAGAACTTGACTTTATTCTTCCTAACACTCCAGCGAACTTGGCTTTTGTGCAAACCGATCAGCAGGTTCAAATTCTCTGGGGAAGCACTGTTGTCTTCGCTGGATTACTGCGGGCGTACAAAGCCAAATTTATCACAATTACGGCTACGGTTTACAATAGCGTTTTTGAATTAATGAAAAAGCAAACTATCACTGGAAAATACGGCAATGTAGCTGCATCAACAATATTGACGGCAATTTGCTCGGCGTGCGGCATGACTGCTGGATCCTGCCCGACAACAGCGATTAGCACACAATTTAACGCAACAGACTGCTATACAGCAGCCCTAAACCTTGCAAACATTTTAGGCCTCAACTTATTCAATTCAGGAAACACAGTAAATATCGCTGTAAAAGGCAATCAGACGCCTACAGCCATAACCATTGACTCAGAAAGCGAGGTTGACATAGACCGCAGCAAAGCTGGCTATGATGGAGTAATTATCCGCGGTGTAGACCAGGCAGGAAACCTAATCACGGGCTCAGCAGGCAACACTGGTGCAGGCTACAATGTCAAAACCTTAACCAACAAAATTGCCATGAGCCAATCTACCCTAAACAGCCTCGCAACCGAATACCTGCAAAGCCTGCAGCAGACTAACAGTGGCTCGCCCCTTGAATGCGATATCAGCCAAGCAGCACTTCTTAACAGCGGCGATTTAATCACTGTAACAAACGGCACAGCTTTCGGGCTCTCTGGGAACTATGAAATTTGCTGCATAACAAAAACCTTGACAAAGGCGACCATTGAAATTGTTCATTCCGTTAACGATTTCAGCAACTTAGTTAATGCCATGGCTTCTGCCACTACTGCCCTTAACACTTTGCCCGTGAGCTCTGATCAGGTCCAGGGTAGCAGCGTCAGTCTTCAAAGTCTTCAAGATTTTTATCATCTGGGTGAAGGTTCAGGCACTGTTGCTACTGATTCAAGTCCAGCAGGAAATAACGGAACAATAGGCTCTGGGTGCACATGGATTCCAGGACCTGAAACAAAAGTTTTAATGTTCAATGGCAACGGCAGCTACGTTGACTTACCCGGTAGCGACGTAAATTTTGGCGGCTTATCCGCAATGTCTTTCACATTATGGTTTTCGCCAACTTCTGCAGCTCAAGGCTACCTCGTTTATAAGGCTAACCAGTTTTATGTGCAGGTAAATGCAAATGGCAGCATAGTTTTCGGATTATACATTGGCGGAACTTGGGTAACATTAACAACTCCGGCTGGCTCAGCGAGTTTAAATGGTCGCCTCTTTGGCGCCTTTGTCTACGATGGAACAAACATGTACATCTACCTCAACGGTCCCGTTCTTGTTCAGCAGGCTAAAACAGGTGCCATTGGAAGCAGCACAAATGATACTTACTTAGGTTCTCAAACTGCCTCTTCAGGCGGCTTTACAGGAGTTTTATCTGAAGTTATGTTTTTTGGGCGTGCCCTCGGTCCGCAGGAGGTGTATTCGCTCTACTTTTTTCCCCTTATTAGCTACCTAAAAAGCGGAAGTGGCGGGGCAACAACTTGGAGCGTTTACATCATGGGCGATCCGAATGGCTCTTTGAGCTTAAGCGGCTTGAAAACGATAACTGCAGGATCGCCTTGCACGGTGACTGACACTTTGAATGCTGGATTTAGCTTGAGTTACTGGCTTTTAGATGGAGTGCAAGTCACGGGCAATCCTTACACTATTCCCGCGCAAACTGCTGGGTCATGCCACATTTTGCAACCAGTATCCGTAGTCACCGCTCCGCCCGTGTTTTGGTTTGCAAGCATCACAACAGGAAACAGTGACTTGAAAGAGGAAGGCGACGTAGCCGACGCGATTCTAATCAACGACTCAAGCGCAACACGAGTAGAAACTAACGTGATCACAAATCATTAGGAGATGCAAGAATTGTCAACTATAGTTAGAGGCCAGCAGGGCGGCTCGGTCGGAAACGCCGTCGAGGGCGGTGGCTTTTGCTTTGCATCGACGACTTACTCGGAAGGATGCAGTAAAGGTCCACTTGACGCTGGGCTTCTTGAAAATGGCACTAACGTGACTGAGGGATGCACTAATGGCCCGCTTGATCTTGGATTTCTTGACAATGGCGTTAACGCTGAGTGCGGAAATGACTCAGGACCAACTCGCTCTGATGCTCCAGCTTTTCCCTCAACAGGCACATTCGGAAACAATGCTGCAGGGGTAGCCTATACGCCTTGCATAAATCAAATCGACGGAAGTACCTTCACCACACCAACGGTACCTGGTTCTGTGTGGGTAACTGGAATCCACGCTCTCATCCAATGCGACACAGCTAACAAAACTTTCAACGCTGCAATCTACACCTCGGCAAAAGCACTAGTTGGACAATGCAATGCCCTGGCAGTTGCCTACCAAGCTGGTTCGCAACTCGTTATGTTTACTCCAACAAACGCGATACAACTTGCATCTAACACAACCTACATCTTAGTTATTTGGAGTAGCAGCGCCTCAGGAAACGGCGGACTTTACTATATTGCTGGTAGCACAAATCAAGGCTACACTTACGCTTCCACGTACTCAGGTACTTTTCCAAGCAGCCTAGGAACTATTACGTTCAACAATGATGAGTATTGCGTTTACGCGGATTACTACGTGTTTTAAGGGGGTGAAAAGAGCAAATGTTGACTTTTTACATGAATCTTAAACCTCAGATAGCTATGAAATACCGCAATAAGCTGATGCTGCAGTGGTGGGCTGTTAAACAGCTGCTAAAAGGAAAGCTACGGCTACGCAACACTTTCGGCGATGAAATCAGAATCAAGGATGAGATCACATGTTGGCAAGGAGATAAAATTCAGTTCCGAACTAAAGGACACATAGTCTCTCAAGGATTAATCTGCATGGTGAACTGGATTAGTTATGCTGGCAGCGGAACTGCCGTTGCATGTTGGGGATTAATGCCATCAGGAGGCTGGTATATTCGATGTGGAACAGGATCGGGCGCTACATCGCAATCGACAACTGGGTTAGTAACACAAGTTTCAACAGTTCCAAACACCTTGAGCGGAACAAACAGTAACCCAAGCACTGGACAATACCGTATCGCTTGGACAGCTACATGGAACTCAGGCGTTCTGTCTGCAATCACTATTACTGAGTTTGGGATGTGGTGGAATAACAGTTTCGGAAGTTCTGGAGCCATGAGTTTGAATGGATTTGGCAACACCGGTTACGCCAATCAAAGCGGCTCGAATCCTGAATTTACTTCACGCATAAGCAGCACAGACGGCGACTTCACCAGCTTCATCGTGAATACTTCTGTTCCTTTGACTCTTCAGTGGAACTTAACATTCACTTTCGCTTAGCACGAGATAGATACCAAAACGGCTTAACCCGAAAGTTTCTTGTTGACTAAAAAAAAGTTGGTTGGTGCAAGGGATTACTGCGTGTAGCATAGGCTCCGAATGTACGTGGTAGCATGACCTTGTTTTCCTAGTGATTTTTAATCACGCGTGTTAGTGGGAGGTGAATGTAAATGGTGAATTCTATAAATCTGAGTCAAAAAGCTGAGACTGCACTTGTTGAGGTTAGCGCAGGTTTGATCGCGGCAGGAACTGCAGGTATGACCGCGGTTAGTTCTATGCCAGTTCAATATCAGGCTCTGGGTGCATCGATATGCGGTGGCTTGATCACTATCGGCGGATCCATGGTTGCGGTATGGCATAAATTCGTCAATGTGTTCCAGACGCAGGAATCTTCACAGGCACAAAGTCAAACGACTGCAACTCCAACAGTGGCAACTTGAGAATTTCTTCCTTTTCTTTTTTTTTAATATTGTTTTTCGGCAGTTTAAAATCGACGTTAGCGGATGCTATATTCTTCGATTACTTTGGGAAGGCTCCAGGATGTTACGCGCTCACTTTCTTCTAGCTTGATCTTGACTTTTTGAGTGCGTGTGTGTTCTTTCATGTCGCTGGTGAAAGTTTTGAAGGTTAACTGGATTACTAGCTCTTTTTTCGGCATAATTATGCTAAGTTAGCTTCGTCCTCTATAAGTTTGAAGTCATATACTGTGACAATCAGGTCCGGATTCCACTCGTGATTTAAGGCAGCGAAGAACTCATAGACGGCAACCTAACCGATGCAGTAACAAACATCGTTAACGGCATCAACTCTGTCAAGCAGAATGCTCCACAAGCAGCACAAGAAGCAAAAACAGCAACTTGAACTTAGAATTTTCCCAGTTCCTTCTTTTTTGCTTAATGTTCCATTAAAAATATTATTTTACTTTAATTTTTTCGGCACTTAATTTATTGTGTTAGCATAGGCTATCGCATTCTTCTCGGTTTTTATTAACTATATAAGGAACTGCTATGATCTTCTAATTTGCTTTATTTTGTTTATAGTTACCATACTTTTGAATTGCAAGCTAATAGTGTATAGCATATTCGCTTAAAAATTACTTAAATACAACATCAGATTGCGTGTCATGTGAAGAGAATTCAAGTAATTTGAGGGTAGGATGGTAAGGGAGTAGACTTGGCGGCCATAATTGAAGGCTTAATGAATGCAATCATGGAATTATTCGGAGGGTTGTTTGAAGCAATAGCTAAGATAGTCGAAGCTTTGTTTAAGGGATTTATTGAAGCGGCTAAGGCGATAGGTGATCTGTTGGTTGGCCCAGGTAAAGCATTGTTTTCAGGGCTCGAATCTGTCGCAAGTTCATTGTCGAGCTTCTTATCTAATTTATCAATGCCGAAATTGCCATCAATTAACTTGGATTTTGTTACACATGCATTTGGCAGAAAAATAGACGTTAACCTCTTTCAATTGGATGCTTCAGACTTGTTGAAAGATCAAGCGGTAAAATTGATTGTGGCAAAACTCAAAGTGGCTCAGCCCCAGCAATCATTGGCTACCGTGTTGTATGTAGGTGGAAAAGCAGGTGTCAAAGCTGGGTACAGGAGTTACAAACGCACAGGCAACCTCAACAAATCTATTGAAGTTGCAAGAAATCAGGCAGCAATAAAGGCGTCGGGTCAGGCTATTAGAGAAATCCCTAATTTAATGGATGCGGGCAGTCCTGCAGTTAATTATGTTGAAGGAAAGATATGCGATAAGGCTGCAAATGCGGCAGAACATGAACTGAGAAGAGAACTTTCAAGGAGAGGAGCAAAATAGAACCTAAAGCTTTCGACTTGAATATTGAGAAGATTTTGGAAGATTGGGAAATCTACCACGCATTGAGGGAGGTTATCGCAAATGCCCTTGATGAGCAACAACTGACTAAAACTCGTGAAATAGAAATTGCAAAAGACCAAGAAGGCTGTTGGCTTGTAAGAGACTTTGGTCGTGGATTAAAATATGAGCATTTAACTCAGAAGGAGAACTTGGAAAAGCAAAAGAATCCCAACATGATTGGCAAATTCGGCATAGGTTTGAAAGATGCGCTAGCTACCTTCGATAGACATAACGTTAATGTTTTGATTAAATCGAAATATGGTAACATAACTTTAGGCAAGCTAAAGAAACATAGCTTTGAGGACATAAAGACTCTTCACGCATACATTCTACCGCCTTCTGACCCTAACTTTGTTGGCACAGAATTCACTTTTAAGGGAATAACCGATAAAGATATTGAAAAAGCGAAAGACTTGTTCTTGAAATTTTCTGGAGAACCAGCTATCGAGCAAACAAAATACGGTGATGCTCTCAGGAAAAAAGCCGCAGTTGCCAGAATCTACATCAACGGCGTGAAAGTGGCGGAGGAAGAGAATTTTCTCTTCAGCTACAACATAACTGCGCTTAATGAATTGATTCGAAAAGCACTAAACCGAGAGCGTTCCAACGTTGGTCGAAGCGCATATTCCGAGAGAGTGAGGTCTATTCTAATCTCAAGTGGCAGTAAAGAAATTGCTCACGATTTGGCAGATGACCTCAAAAACTATGATTCAGGGGAAATACATGATGAACTAAAATGGTTAGATGTCCAAGAGCACGCAGTTAAGATTCTAAATTCGTTGGAAAAGGTTGTGTTCCTTACATCAGAAGAAATCTCGAATGAGGCTATGATGGTTAATGAAGCTAAACAAGCGGGGTACAAAATAATCTCGATACCATTGAACTTGAAATTCAGGATTCATGGTCAAACCGACATTTCTGGAAACCCTATAAGAGATCTAAGTCAGTTTTCTACTGAATATTCTGAGAGCTTTGAATTCAAGTTTGTAGACCCTAAAGATTTGAAAATTGGTGAAAAGAAGGTTTTTGACAGAACTGAAGAGATTCTGAGCTTGGTCGGGGGAAAACCAAATGTTGTCAAGGAGATAAAGGTCTCTGAAACCATGAAGAAACAACTCGGTTCGTTTGTTGAAGCAGATGGTGTATGGGAAGAAGAAAAAGGAAGAATCATCGTAAAGCGAAACACGCTTAAGAGCATCGAAATGTATGCTGGAAGCCTCTTACATGAGGTTGCACATGCCCTTAGCGGTGAAGAAGATGTAAGTAGAGAATTTGAATCTGAACTCACTCAGATAATTGGCAGGATTAGCTCTAAGGCAATTCAATAATGCTGCAATTATAGACACTATTTTTCAAAGATAATGCTGCCGTCATCGTCGATTCTTGCAACTTGCCAATCATACTTCTGCTTTGTTACAGCCGTTCCTATCTGTTTATGAATTGGTTCCAGCGAAGGACAATTGTGTTTTCTTGAAAGCAGCAGTATGTCGCTTATCTCTTCTGATTTGTTCATTCCGTTAAAGACAACGAAGTCTATCGGACTTAGGATTGGTTTTACGTCAAACGGGTCAAGTTTTAGTGCTTTTAGGGTTTGGCACATGGCTTTGTTAATTACTTTTTCTGCTTGTAGTCTTCCTTTGGTGCGGGCAATTTCTCGAAGCCCCTCTTCTTGTTCTTGGAATTTATCTTCTTTCTTCGTTATACCCAGAGCCGATACTTCATAGTCGTCAAGCCATGTTCTTGGTGCTTTGCCTTTCGCCTTAAGTTTAAGCTCGGAAACTCGCACTAATTTGTTGCAGCATGGACACACACAGATGATTTTTCTGAATAGTTGGTATTCTTGAGAAAGCTGGGACATTTCTACACACCCTTGTACGAGACTTTGTGGTCGTCAATTGCGTCTCGAATTGATTTTTGATGATTATTCAGTTTGGCATTTCCACTTTTTACCTCAATGAAACTGATAGAGTCAACTTTGTTTTGTGATAGACCGTTGAAAGTTATGAGGTCTATCGGGTCACCAAGAAATCGAGAGTCGGGAACAACCCATTTGAAGTCAGCCATAGTTGGCAAGATTTTCTCAAGGTTCTTGCCGATGTTTACAGCTTTGGTGGTTACTTGTGCTTTTTTGGTTGCGTTTTTGATGCGTTGTTTTAATTCATCTTCACGTTCTTGAAGTTCGGTTTTCATAGCATCTTGAATTGTTAGTGCTTCTGTTGGAAAAGGCTTTGAACCGTCAAAAAGAATGGCATCTGAAAGTTTGAATTCTTCTCCGCAAGTACATTCTGCGTAGAGTTGAGAATTCTTCAGTTCGTTGATTAGTTGTTGGATGTTCATAGAGCTTAGTTGCTTGTTTGGTTTTTAAAACTTTTGAAGCTGTAGTTCAACCTATTTTGAAGCGTGCGCATTAAGTTCTAATTTGAGAATATTCCTTTCAAATAAACGCTAAAATATATGTTAATTATAAATGCTAGAATGTTGAGCAGCTTGCGAGCGAAAGTAAAGATAGTTGAGAATAATGGTATTTCAGACAAGCCTATTAGACGCGGGCGAAAACTTGGTTGGGAAATTGAACAAGTAACCCCTCAATCAAAGTATAGAATCCCAATTCTTGAAACCCTTGTTGAATGTGGTGGAAGAGCCAAGATTTCAGAGGTACTTGAAAGCGTTTTTCAAAAGATGGAGAACCAACTAAAAGATAGGGACTGTGAGAGGTTACCAAGCGGAGAACTAAGATGGAAGAAACAAGCGCAATGGGAAAGAAATAAGTTGAAAAATATTGGCTATCTTAAGAGAAATTCTCCGTCTGGGATTTGGGAAATCTCCGAAGGGGGCAGTAATTTCTACTGCAAAAGTAAATTAGAACAAGGCAAGAAATAACTGTGACAAGTTTTCCATTATCTAAAAATGTTTTATTGACAAATACTTTTTTCATGAAATCACTTTGTGAAAATATTTAATCTCCTAGCATAGGAATAACTTATATTGTGTTAAACTACATTATTCTTGTTTTATGGGCTATCAACCGTTAATTCCGCAAGGTAAGGCTGGAGAAAATACTTGGAATGCAAGACTGGCGGACAAGCTTAGAGAAATAGGTTACGTCTCAGCTGATTTTGAGATTCATTTTCCAATTTTAAAAGGAAGACCAAGAAAACCTGATGTAGCTTTTACAAATGGCGGGACGAACATAATAAGCGGCAAGATGGGTGAAAGCAAAGAATTTGATGCTTTCTCTTCAGCTCAAGAGTATCAACAATTAATTGGCGGGACAACAAACTTAGGAGAAGTATTCGCAGTTGTCTATCCTTCTTCAAGAAAAGAGTCGTTTATTTTACATCTTTTGGCTAATTCAAAACATGAACGAAGAGTATGGCGCATTGAACGATTTGAAGAAGTAGTAGACATTATTCATGAAGTAGTCGAGGAAAGAATTGAAAGTCTCAAACACCCAATTGAGCCACCAGATGCATCCGTAGTCAGATTGCTCAGACAGGGTGTTGATATTCTATATCTATCTGCTAAAAAAGCAAGTAAAGAGAAACTAAAGGAAGTATTTGGTGGAGCAAGCTTTTTTGACTCAGTCCTATCGGAATCTATACCTAGAGAAGACCAAAAAACTGTTCTAAGCAAAGCAGCTTCGTTTCTCTTTGTTAATCAGCTTCTTTTTTACTTCATTCTTCGGAGAGAAACAAACAACTTTTATGACGAAATTGATGAAGCGGATATTTCTTCTCCATCAGTGATTCGCAATAAATACTTCGCCAAAGTGTTACAAAAAAACTATAAACCAATCTTTGAGATTGACGTTGCCTCACTGTTTGACCCTGAACTTAGTAAGGATGGTTGCTTAAGAGTAACCAGGCTCGTTCAAGAGTTAATTCTATCTGTATCCACACATGATATAATTGGGAAAGTATTTCATGAAATTATTCCTCTTGAGTTCCGAAAGTTAGTCGCCGCTTTCTATACAAACTCAGCGGCTGGAGACCTATTAGCAAATCTCTCCATTTCAGACCCCAATATACGAGTCATTGACCCAGCCTGCGGAAGTGGAACCCTATTAGTTTCGGCTTACAAGAGAAAAACACAGTTATTGAAGAACACTGGCGAAAAATCACAACATAAGACCTTTTTGGAGAAGCAAATTACAGGACTTGATGTAATGGCATTCTCAGCACATCTAGCAGCAGTTCAGTTACTTCTCCAACAACCGCTAAAATACACCGAGCACTTACGGATTGCCACAATTGATTCTACATTCGCAAAAGTAGGTATGTGCATTAAGCCCTTTGGAGAAACAATTAAGGAAGCCTTTAGGCAAAGAAAAATCTTGGACTTTAAAGATGGTCATCATAGAATAGATTCTTCTGAGATAACGAGAAGCGGTACTGTTGCTATGGGCGACACGGCAACTGAGAGTTTTGAGCTTGAAGAAACCGAGTTAGTAATAATGAATCCTCCTTTCACTAGTTCGCGGCGAATGTCCAACACTTACAAAACTAAACTGAAAAAAAGGTTTAGAGCTAACCCGAGGTATGCAAAACTTATTACGGGTAATGTGGGCTATCATCTCTATTTCATTTGTTTGGCAGACCAATTCTTGGTAAAGGGTGGAAGAATGGCTGTAGTGATGCCCTTTACAACTTTGGTCGGAGGAGATTTCAGCGAGCTGACAAAATTTCTAGTTCAAAAATACTCAATCGAATACATAGTGTGCGGAAAGGGGCGTTCTGCTTTCTCGGAAAATACACTATTTTCGGAAGTACTGTTTATTGCCCGCAAGAATATCCCAAGTGAATCTCACCGACCAGTACTTTTGTTAACAAAAAGCTCGCCAATATCTTGGTCAGAAAACAATGTAAACAGTATTATTGAGACTGCACGCCAATGTTCAAATACGGGTAAATCCGAAGACACAGAACTATGTACTGCTGTATCGTTTGACCAGCAAGAGTTATTGCCTGACCGTAAGACTTTGACTCGACTGGTTCTAGACCTTGAAAAAGATTATAGAATAGCAGGTCAAATGCTAAAAGGAATATTGCAAAATAACGATGCTGTCACAACCCTATTGAAACTTAAAAACGATAATTTTCTTGATTTGACAGTAGCTGAGGTTGTTCATGGGAGAAGCGGTACAGGAGAAGGGCATTCTTTAACAAGGTTCGGTGGCGATGCACTTGTCTGCTGTAGAACTGAAGAAAGGGCACTAATGAAGCATGACCGACTTATTTACGATGGGCATACAAAGGACTTTTTGCAATTCAGAGACAGAAGTACTGGAGACAAATTCTCAGTACCTAAGAGTGCAGTAGCTCCCGCTTTAAGACGGTTTGCTTACATTAACAAATTTGAGTTGACTGGAGATGAAGACTATGTTATTTCAAAATCATTCCAAGGTCTCAAAAAAATGCTGGGGTCAATTCTTGGTGAAGAAAAGGCTACTCAATCCTTAGAATCAATCAAAGAAGAATGGGCATCTGTCGTTGAATCGGGGTCAGCAAAAATTTGCTTGCCTGGAAGGATAGACCTTGCAGCGCCAGGGTCTAAACTGCTCGCTATCAGAGATAAAGAACCTATTTTCATGTGTTCTTTTATGTGGGGAATATCAGGGCTAAACAAGCAAGACGAAAAGATAATGGTTCTTTGGTTTAATTCGGCAGTCTTCTTTTACCTTGCGCTTGCAAGACAAACTGTAACAAGAGGTTCATGGGTTAAACTACATGGTAAACAATTGCTAAAAATGCAAAGCTTGAATTTAAAAGGGCTATCAGAACCTACCAAATCTGACCTAGTTAGACTTTACGATGAACTATCAGCCTTTGAATGGACATCTATTCTTGAACAATACTCGAATCCCCCAAAAGAAAGGCGTAAGCTTGATTTAGGGATACTAAACGCTCTAGGAGTAAAGGACAATAAGAAAGCTAACGACATTATCAACCATCTCTATGATGCAATAATCCTAACATTGAGAACTATGCAAGCAACAATGGAAGCTGACTAAAACAATGCCTCTTAACCAACCTACACCCTTTGATATATTGAATGATAACGCGTGTTTTTACTTTTACTCATCCCGCTACTGTTGTCGAGAGTAGTTTCTCCGTTTGGTTTTTAAGGCGTTTAAATCAAATGCTTGAGCCCGCGCGCTAGCTTTTACTAGTAAAATACTCCTTGGCCTCTTTCTTAGTTCCTACAAATATATCAGGAAATTGGCTTATCTCGAAAACAGTAATCGGGTATTCGCCAAATTTGTAGATATGTTTGAAGGGTTTCTTGGTTGGCTCTAACTTCCCTAGCGTAACCTTACCTTTATCAAGCCGCCAGCAAATAGCCAAACTCATTTGACCTACTTCATGCTTATGTCTTATAAAATTGCTAAATAGTTTTTCTAATTCGACGTATATGCAATCGTGCTCTTCAGTGTCTTTCTCATCTTGATAATCGATAAGCAAATCAATTCCCTCTCTATAACCAGGATATTGTAGTGTCTTGAACTTCTCAAATGGCAGACCTCCCATGCCTTCTAGAATCCATAATAACGCTGCTGTATCGTACTCGCTTTCTGGCTCGGCGATTAGCATCTTATTCTTAAACCAAACATACTTTTTATCTTCTGATTGAAATTCTTTTTTCTTCATGTTCATTTTAACTTGTAACTCGATTCTTAACTCACGGTTTTTATTCTGATAGAACTTCTGGAATTTTGGATCCTGCTTGATAATACTGAATGCTTCGCTTAGGGCATCTTCAAAAGCTTCGAAACTCTGGTCATAATTGAAGTCACTTCGACTGAGGTTCAAACGTACGTCATCACATTCAGCAACAAAGCGCACAAAGTCGTCTGTCATATTTAGTCTTTTAGCGTATTTGTTCGTTGTTAATTTGAAATATGGAATGCCCGCTACAGAGAGCCAGACGCCACCAGTCTCCTCGGTTAGCTGAAACTTGCCTGTTTCTGTAGTAATCCCACCTTTTAGTGTAACTTTAACGGTTTTGCCACTATGCGTCTTCCTCTCGACATCTATAGGACCAAAAACAACAGTTTTTATTCCTTCTGCGGAAGGCGTTGGGTCCTCAGTAATGTATGGAAAACCAGCAGTCAAAACTTTGCTTTGCGAGCCTACACCAACCGAAAATTGTGGAAATGGAATTTTTCTTAAGGCAATATCTTTAGTATATCCCAAAACAGTTCCATATCTCAAGTACCTTTCCAGCTTGTCAATCTTGAAATCCCTATTAATACTCTGAAGTTTAGCCCAACCTTTGATGGTTATCTTGGTTCCTTTTTTCCTTCCCGGGTAACCCGATGCAGGAATTGAATGAACCATGGGCGCCGGCAGTACTTTATCCTCAATTAAGGATTTATATGGATTCTCTAGAACTACGCGATAGACGCGTGAACCACCGTCGTAAGTTTCAATCTCAACATAATCTGAATCATACAAAAGCTTTGTACCAAGACCCTTAGCCCCAAATTCATCGGATCCAAAACCAGCCTGCTTACCTTGGGCAGCATTCAAGAACTTATCAAGTCTTCCAGGATGCTTCTCATCCTTAGTATAGTCCATACCGCAACCATCATCAGAAATGGTGATGCCAAGCCCTAACTCAGACTCGTAAACGCGAACAACAATTTGCTTAGCACCTACTTCCATTGAAGCAGCATTTGATAGCAACTCACGGATAATATCACGCTGATCACCAACGTTGTTGATAATTTCAGCAATAAACCCGACTGGGTCAATAATCATTCTATGTTCTTCAGCGGTTACCTCAACATCCTTCGACATGCTAAATCTCCTGAGTACCGCTGACTAAGTATGCGTAAAAGCGCTTTTATGATTTGCGCACTAACTATTTTTGCGGCGGACCACGAGTTTTCATGTTCTCCAGAAATAGGTTTTGAAATAGCTCAGTTTTTGTAAGTACTTTTAGAGCTATATTTGATGTGGGAACTACAACTGGAGGATGAGCAACTTTGTTTCGCCATTCTCGGATGAAGTCTAGGTCCTTGTAGATGTCTTCACCATAATCTTCAATAATTATTTGTTTTACGTCGCACAGGTAGTCATTAAACTCCATTTTTTCTTGGAGTCTCTTTGGAAAAACAGAATGCAATATCTTTAGCAAGCCCTCACACGCAATACCAGCATCAAGGACTGACCCTTGATAATCAGTACCAGACTCAAATTTTAGCCTGGCCTTGCGCAGCTGATCACGACTCTCAGATAATTGTTTGTCATGAAGAGAAAAAATCAAAATACGCCATTCCGCTTGAAACTTTGCAAGCATTCTATCACGAAGATTATCCCAGTTAGCTTCAACAATGCGTTTCCTCTCCTCGTCAGTAATGAATCTCGAAACGAATTGTCCAGGCGATAGGACAACATCCTCTCCAAGCTTTTCCTTCATTAATTCTTTCGTTGTAAGGAAAAAGTCTTTAGCTTTTCTAATAAGCCTCGGATGGATGACAAATAAGCTATTGTCGACTTTCTCCGACGGATCTGTTTCTTCTAAAGACTTTTGGCTATCCAATAAATTCAGTAAGGGGACAGCCGCATTTGATTCTTTAGTGTTAAAATCCTCAGCACCAAAGAACATTGTCACAAAATAAACCATTAGCGATTCACCTTTTGCATTCTCAAATCGAAATGACCATTCATTGTCTGTTCCTTCATCCTCGTGAGAAAAGTATTCTGAATATTTCAGCCAATCTTCGTCTTTGAAAGTGGTTGTAAGAATTGCCTCATCATTATCATCTATTGGAACATTTATCTCTGAAAAAAAGAATCCTGCTCGTGACAGCACGTATGAAACGTATATGGTTAGGATTCGGTCATCAAGGCTTTGCAAATCTCTGAAGATGTCCGCTGCATCAGCAATCGATGCGTGAATTGGCAGTGAATAAAGAGACAAAAAATCTCCATAGGGATGCATATTTTCAAGCCCAGAATAGTCTCCTAAAATATCGAACATTTCTTTAGGTATCGGCATATAGGTCTCTCCAAAAAAGTAGATTAGCGGCGTTTAACTTTTAACACTTTTCACTTTCACTGATCCCTCCACTGCTCCAAAAGTTCGTTTCAGCATTTGCTTTTTAAGCGATTTCAGTCAAAAACGTAAGCCCCAAGTGAACGCCTATGATAAAGAAATTAGATTGTCTGGAGGCTTAGCAAGTATGGGTAAGACTGTTGAATCTTTCAGGATGGCTTTGGAGGGAGAAATCAGCCGTTGGAGCGGTTTCGCTTTCGCCTTGCGCAAACCTGATCGGGAAGCTTTTGACGAGCTGATGGATATGTGCAGAACCTACGCTTCAGAAAGCAGCTGCGCAACTAATCCCATCGTCTTTGAGCCTATGGTGATGTCCATCATGTTGGCTCAACAGAAGAAGTTGCGGGAGCTCGAATACAAGCTAAACGAATTGTTGTGGCAAAGAAGCGGGGAGGTGAGCAAACATGGTTAAACTAAAAGTCAAAACAGTAAAGACTGACAGCCTCGAAAAATTTGAAAAAGCTAAAAACTACGGTGAAATAGTCCAGACACGTCGTGGCACTTATGAGCTCTATTTCCCAACAAAACTAAATGAAGAGCTCAAGCCCTTAATGGACAAAGACTTCGATATGGACGTCGTCAAAGATGGCGAAACGCTAAGAATAATACTCACCAACGATAAACCCAGCACAAATGAGGCGAAATAACGGTCAAGCGCAATCTATGCAAATTCAGAAAAAACATGTGTTAGAGACAGATAAAGAGCGGTTCGTATGGTTAGAATTCAACGTAAAATGTCCCCAAAAAAATACCTCAGTAAAGCCACCTACATATGTGAATATGACCTGTTGCCAGTTCCCAGCGAATTCCGCCAAACCATCACTCCTTTCTTTGAAAAAGACTTCCAAGTAAGCATAGTATCACAAAACGGAGAACTAACCATTTCTTATAGCACCAAAAAACTAAACAAATAACTTAATCCAACACCAACCTAAACTGAAATGGCCGCACTTTTTCTCATCAATTTATCTTTCTGCAAACATTTTTAATTCAGCGCCCGCCGCAATTGTTATTCTTAGTTATCCTTTTATTTTTTAATCCAAAAATGCTATGGGGAAAACGTTTCTGACCCCAGAAAACACCCCGTCAAAACACGTCAAAATCCTACCCACTGGTTAAGTCTACTCCATCAAAACTCAGATTTTGTGTAAATAGGGTCTCCGAAAGCATTTTGCCCAAGACATTTCTGTACCCAGAAAGATTTTACCTCGGACAAAACGCCAAAAAAAGTATGGATTAATGTAATAAGCATCTTCCACCGCCTTCTTTCGTCCTTCCAAAACATGGGGAACCGGAAAAATATGGTTGGGGGAAAGAGCAAAGGTATAGCAATTGACCCGTTCGTTGGTAGAGGGCGCGATCTAAGCCGCGCTATAACCCATGTTTTGGGCGCCAAGCAGCCTTTGACAACTCGCCAAATAAGCAAGAACGTAACAAATATTCCGGAGTTTAAGGGCACTAGCTGTTCAACGGTCAATAAGAAAGTAAGAGACCTAGAAGAACACGGTTACGTCAAGAAAACCCAAGTCAAAGAAAGAGTAGGCGGCATCACCAATTACTACGAACTAACACCCAGGGTCTATCTTGCAAAGTATGGGGATTCAAATAGCGCAAGAGACCTCTTCGACGTTAGCGATGAGGACGCATTAATAATTCTCGCAGATCTTATCAACGCTAAAAACAAGAGAATCTGAGCTAACTTTTTCTCTAAAATAATGCAAAAATCGAAAAATGTTCTCGAACTCATTTTCACTACCGCTTAATTTACAAATTTGGATAAAATAGACCATGAGCTTTACATGAGGTCTCTTAAAAATTTACATTTTCAGACCCTGTTCTTTGAGAGGGGTCTCAAAGAACCCTGTTCTTTAACAAGCCCCTAAAAGAACCCTGTTCTTTGAGGCTGGCAGAATTCCTTTATTTTCCTGCCACAACATAGTTTTAGGTGAAATAGATTGGTAAACATAATTGAAGATTGGGATGTCCTCGAAGAATACGCTGGGGAAAAGCTTGGATTCTACCAGCTCCTCGCAAATGACGGAATGTTTGAAATCCGCGTACAAACTGGAAGAGTGGGCTTCAAAAAAGAGTATGCATCCGGCGATGATCCGGAGCTAAGCAAAATCCTCGACTTTTGCAGAAGACATTACTACATCAGAGTTTGCCGCAAACTCCGAGACGAAGAATTCTTCAAGTAATGAAACTGGTTCACGGTAAAGGTTTCTTGTTGAAGGTGGGAGGGAATGGCCGGACTTACATCAGAGGCTGCGTCTCCAGACCGCTTATTTGGCGAAGCATTCAGTCCCTGTAATTGTAAGTCAGAGCCAACCGAAGCGTCTACAAACGCCAGCCCCCCAAGCCCACTGGTATATGTGCGATACAAGGATCATGTTATTTACAAAAACATTCTACAGCCTATAGCTGAAGCTGCAGAGCGTGAAACAGTCGGTTGGCTAACAAAGCAGAACGAAGAAATAATGCTTATAGAACACGACAGAACCATACCAAATGCTCAAATTCCAAGCGGCCAAGGCAACGGCATCATCATCCTCAAAAGCTGCATAATAGAAATCCGCCCGCTACCACTACAAAAAAATTCAAACTGGCATTTAAATTCTCAAAAAACTACAAGTAAAGGTGAGTTCGCGCTTAAACCAAAGAAGCGAAAAACTCAACCTTCCCGAAACCCATGAAGGAAGAAAACAAGATGCAAGCACTGACCATAACCCATAGCCCCCTCGGAAAAAAACTCAAAAATCCAATCGCGCTCCAACTGCCAGAAACACGATCACTAGCAGAAGAAAAACTCAGACAATACGTAATCAATAGTCTCTCCTGGAAAATGCCCAGCCTAGTACCCTTTAGCTTCGATAACGACTCAGTTTTAGAAGTCGCAAAACATCTGCTACGCCATAGAACCGGAAGTTCAGGAACACTATATCAGTACGTCTACGGTATCCATCGTTTCAGTCAATGGCTCAATATTTCGCCAGATCAGCTCATAAGAAACAGCCAGGATGAAGACGGCGACCCAAACCCAAAAGCCTTAGCAAAATATCGCAAACTGCTAGACGATTTCGTAGGCGAATTGCAAGCGGAAGAATTAGCTCCAGGCTCAGTCAGCAACCACGTAAAAGGCGTCAAAGCTCTATTCCGAGCCAGCAACCTAAAAATCGAATTAGCCTACAGCCTACCAAAAAGAAGCATCTACAAAGACCGCTCACCAACACCAGAAGAAGTCGCGTTAATCATTGACTTAGCCGAGATACGAGTAAAAACCATAATCAGCCTGCTAGCCTTAGGTGGCTTTAGAACAGGAACTCTCGTAAAACTCCAATATCGACACGTAAAACGAGACTTAGAAAAAGGCATTGTACCCATCAATATTCACGTCGAAGCAGAAATCACCAAAGGCAAATACCACGATTACGACACGTTTCTTGGGCAAGAAGCAGCCGACTACCTTAGACTTTACCTACAGATGAGACGTCTGGGTACAGATAAAATCCCGCCAGAAACTATCACAGACGAAACACCACTGATAAGAAACATGCAATCAAAAATACCAGTAGCAATAACAACCAGCGCCGTCCACAAACTAGTTCACGAGCTATATCAAAAAGCTGGCTTAATTCCAGAAAAATCAGTTGGAAGACGATACGATCTTCGCGTTCACAGCATACGCAAATTCTTCAGAACACAGCTAGCTGCATTGGGGATGCCGACAGATTACATCGAGTATATGATGGGTCACACAATCAGCACCTACCACGATATAGAAATGAAAGGCGTAGAATACCTAAGAGGCATCTATTCAGCATCAGCCTTATGCATTAAACCCAAGACACGTGTTAGCAAAATTGACGCTCTCAAAGAAATCATACGAGCATGGGGTCTAAACCCAGACGAAATTTTAACCAAAGATGCTTTAACACGACCGAACGCAACAATAATTAGCCGCGATCAACTAGAAGAACGTCAAATGCATCAGCTCAGCGTAGCCCTAAAACAAGAACTCATTAAAGAAATCCGAGAGGAAAATCATGCAGCGACAAAACAATAAAAAGTATAAATTTAACGCCAGAGGATGGTATCTCCCGGGCTACATCAAATCTTAAAACACTATCAAATCAATCGTATTTTGGCTAGAAAGGACAACAATTCAATATCAAATTGGGAAACAGAAAGAGCAGACGTGCAATTAGGAAGCTTGAAAACTCTGGCTTAGCGTGCCACGCTCCATCATGGGAATACGCGGCTGGTAGAAGCTTAGATGGGTGGAGACAAATTCAACTTACATCGCGCCCAGAGGTTGCAATAACTTGCTAAGAGGTCAGGTAAGGACAGCTCGTTCTTCAATGTAGTATATCGTTGTAGGTTTTGCTCCCGCTACATTTGTTCCTATTATTCCTTTTTCTACTACACCAACAATTAATACGGTGGAGCCGCTCAACTGAGCACCTCCGTTTCTAAAATCTACACCGATGCTATTTACATCCAGATTGGTTTGTGAAGTTACTGTTTCATTGGGGCCAAGCACAAAGGAGTATGAAATGGCAGTAGGATAAGCGAAGGGGCCACTAAGTTTACCTATGACTATGACTGTCTTGTTCTCCCATTTGGCAGGGTCAAGATTGATTTGGTTTATGACCGCGAAGGTCGCTCCTGTCGTATTAAAGGCTGAGGTTGATTGGTTTCTCAGATTTGAAAAATAAGAGAATAACGATTCAAACGTTGAGTTGACACCAGAGTTCAATTGAGAAATCTGATTGTTCTTATCATTTATTGCCGAAGTGTAAGTTTCAATCGCAGCACCTAAGCAGGCTACCAAAATGATGCAGCTTATTCCAAGCGCGACAACAATACCTTTTCTGGGTACTCTCTTGTTTTTCGTTTCATTCATGTGTAAACCCCTCCAATGATAGGGCAGTATGAGATATAAACCCAAGGTTTAGAACGGCATCGCAAAAACATGATGAAATACTGCTGAAAGCTCAGAAAATATACAGAAAGGGTTCAAAGCATTGAACAGTGACCTGAGCAAAAAGTAGCTGCACTTCGGGAAAAGACCAGCAAATCAATGCTGTGACGCTATTTTCCCCGCTCTTACAGGTGTCTCAAAAGTTGCCCTTGATTCTCCGTCTGACAGCTTCGGTACTCTATTTATCACATTTTGATGAGCACGTTGCGTTTTGGCGTGTTTGTTGTAACTTCTTTTTAAAATCATTAAACAGCGGCGGTTTCACCTACTTTTTGAATGCGCCAAGGCTGACTATTCAAGCGTTTGATGAGTTCTCTGGATTAGAAAGTTTATAGCATTAGCCAGTGCGTTAGAGGCTGCTTACCTTGCGTCTACGGATGTGTCTGTTTCTAGTTTTTCGGGTTCTTATGCAAACTCTCTTTACGTTCTGTGACCTCTTTGTTCTTCTTCTCATATTCGTCGTCGAGATTCTCTTGGTCAACACTAAAGCTCTGCAGTACGACTTCTAACTCGGTCTTGGCTGCCTTGAGGTCATCTTTGGTTCGGTCAAGTTTTTCTGCAGCTTTTTTTCTTGCAATATTATATTCTTTCCTTGACTTGTATTTGAAAATCCTGATTTTTGTTGCTTCTCGCTTTGCTATTTCGTTTTCTAGTTCGTGGATTCGTTTTGTTATGCGTTCAACTTCTGAGTCTCTTTTAGAGCTTAGTTCTTTTGTTTTTTCAGCGTGTTCTTTATAGCTTTCCTCAAGAAGTTGGCTGTTGTCAGCTAGAGCTTTTTCGTCTTCACTAAGGTTTGATTCTTCAAGCCTTTTTTGGGCTAGAACACTTTCAACATCGAGTAAAATCTGCGAACGGTCCTTAACAAACTGCTCGTCCACTTTTATAGTAGAATTTGACTCGGATTCTGAAATCATCTGCCGCAGATTAACAAGCCATTTGTCAAAATATTGACTGTAAGGTGAAAGCGGAAAGATCTCATTTCCAAGCTTGCTTGATTCAGCGAGGGTTTTCTCTACAAGCTCTTTTGCAGAAACTTTGGTCTCTCCTTGAAGAGATTTATCGCTTGGCTGCTGCTTTGTTTCCTGTTCCAACAGGATCTTTACTGATTCGATTTCCTCTCTCAATAAGGCAACTTCATTTTCTAGATTAGCAGCTTTTACGTCAGCCATCTTTTTAAGTTCTTCAATTTCAATTAAAAGGTTTTTCTTTTCAGCCTCTAGGTTTCTTATTTTTTCAAACGTGTCTTTGAGGCTGCTCATTGTTTGTTCTCCTTGGCAGTTAAAATATTATCTTTTTTTGCACTTAAGATTTTTGCAACTAAGTAGCGCGTGCATGGGAAATGCCAGAACCGAATTCCAAGCAATCCGCAATCTTCTATAACTTGATTCGCCTTTTCTTCTATTCAAGGTTTATCAACTTGGATATTCAGTTGCAAGTTTTCGAGTATTATGCTGATGATAATAATAGTTCGCGAAAACACTTTCGCTTCGTTGTTGTTGACTTCAGTAAGTCTAAGAGTTATCCTCAAAATTTTGTTTGTATTCTACCAGTAAACTTAGGAGCGGCAAAATCAAATAGTGCTTTCCTTCAAGTTTTCGGAGACAAAAGTTTGGAGCAAGCTAAAGCTTTGTTGAAAGCTGCTTGGAAGAGGGAGACTGATTCTGAGGTTAGAGCAGAGATTGAGAAAAGACTCAAACTGCTTGAGCCTAATGGAGTTAATCAAATAAAGTGCAGTGGTTGTGGAAAATTCTTTCAGTCCAAACGGACAAGAAAGTTCAAGAACAATTTTTGCGAAGAATGCATAAAGAAAAAGTTTGGAAGCCGAGTATAGAGGAGCAATAGAGTAGGTTAGTTTAGTGATAATAAATAGAAAAGATGGTTCCTCGGGATTTGCATGTAGTAAAATCAGTATAGATTCATTGTTAAATCATGTACATCTTCAGAAAATCTAAGTACAGTCTGCCTTTCATACTCCAATTAGCGAGCGAGCTAATCGAATCACGAATAATTAAAGCAATCAGACTCTTAATATTGGATAATGGTGAGTTTAGGTGACGGTTGACACATCGGGCGTTAAAACATTAGTTTGACCTATCTCAGCTGCATTCTACCTTGATTAGTTTGGCTTTCAAGCTCTCGGGTAACCATTGAAAACCTACACAAATTTGGGAGGAGAGTCTTCATGGCCATAGTTACCGGGTCGATATCGTACAATAGCCTTGGTCTACTTGAGTTGGCTCTTTGGCGTGGTATTTTTCGAGCGCATCGCGATATTCATGTAGAATCCGAGCATAATTGCTAGTATCGTTCCTCCGACTGCTGTAATGCTGAGGTACGCGGTGGTCATCGGACCTGATGTTGTCACGGCATCAACAGAGACCGCTCCTCCAATTGCAGAAGGATAGACTAGAAACTGAAGGGAGAATATTATGACGCTAAGAAATGTGATGAAAATTGCCTTGTTTGATACTATTGCAGCGGTCTTTTTCGATATCACGAAGAGAACACCGACCAGCAGAATGAGAGCGGCCGGTATAAACATCAGAGCAGAGACAAACGATGGCGAATACAAGTAGTAAGCAAGAACCGAGAAGCCAACGCCAGCCGCAGTCAAAGGCAGAACGATGTTCTTCATAGGATTAAGAGAAAAGAATACGGGTGCAAAGCCAATACCTATGAGAAGCGTACCTACCACAAAAAGGAGGGAGCCGGGAGAAGAGACCCAAGCACCAAGTGAAAAGGTCCCCATAGCAAAATTAACGCCGGCGCCGCTGACCAGAGCTGAGAGAAGGATTAGGACAGTAAAACCAAGAACCAGCGTCGATACAGCGTAGACTTTATAGAGTTTTACTTTATCGAGCCACTTTCTCTTGATTATGAACTCTGCAAAAGCCAATGATGCGTTTCTTGCAACAAAGAGGATCAGGAATACTGTGAGCAACGGCGCGAAGATGGAAGCGATGGGAACCAAGAGAGAGGGATAGGCAAAGTCTCCCATCACAACCAGAAACGCCGCGAACGTACCTGTGACTTCCCAGATGGGCACAATGTATTCAAGAACCTTTGAGTTTGCCTGTTTCCAGAAGAGAAGCAAAACGATTGAGCCCATTATCTCTGTTATTAGAAGTGAGGCAAATATCGCGAAGACGGCAAAGTACGTTTCAAATATGATGTTCAATAGTTCACACCCATACTAATTGCACTTTTTTGTTTGTGTTCCTCTTCCTCAGACATTGAACTGGAATTGAAGACCCGTGAGAAGAAGTAGAACGTGAGCGGCAGCAAGATGAAGTAGAAAGCGATTATCAGAATGCCCGGAATCAAAAAGGATGAGCTGTAATTGGCTGCCTGCTGGCTGGTCATTACGTTGTAGACTATCCAAGGTTGTCTACCGACCTCATCTGTCACCCAGCCCAACTCCATAATTACTAGAGCGACGAAGGCGAGAGGAATCCAGCTGTAAAGAAACAGTTTGGACTCGTGTGGTTTTCTTCTCAAGACCACCCAATCGATAAAATAGGCTAGAAAGCAAAAGCCGAGGGCAAAGCCTCCAATGAACATTATGTCGAAGGTTGTATGCACGTAAAGCGGAGGCCAGTTTGAGGATGGAAACTGTGATAGTCCAGGAAGTGTTTTGATTCCAGTTTCGATCTGTACAAGGAATGATTGTAGGTGAGGAATTGGGATGCCGCCGTAAAACTTTCCGTTTTTCAAACTGCCAAATAATTTTTCGGGTAAGTTGGTCCCCGGCGTCGGGTTCAGTTCAATCGCTGAATACTTTAGCGGCTGAAGTTTAAGCAGTGTCGTAATCTCGTTTATTCCGCTCAGTATCGCCAAGACTATCGTTATTATCCCAAGCGATGCTGCAATTTGTAACCCTTTTGCGAGCATCTTTTTTTCTTCGATGTCTTTTGACTTGATGTTCCGCCATGCGAAGTAGCCTCCAACAAGCATCACTCCTGCGAACAATACCGTCGGAAGCACATGTGCAACCTCGGCTAAGGTTGAAGTCGTGACGAATGGTGCCCAAATATTAAGCCCAGTGACCTTCCCGCTTTGAACGAAGGCAGATTCGTTAAATCCGTCGGGTGTGTTCATCCAAGCGTTGAGCATGGTGATGAGTACGGCTGAAAGCATTGCGCCCGCTGCGATGATGATTGACAGCACCCAGTGAGTGTATTTGCTGAAATAGTCGGCGTAGTAGATGTACATGACTAGTGCGATGGTTTCCAGGAAGAATGCGAAAATTTCTGTGTAGAAGATTGAGATTGCTCCAGTCTCGGAAACGAGTGTCATGAAGGTGGGAAACAGGGTTACAAGCTCCACTGCCATGACTACGCCGCTGGCTGTTCCGATGCCAAAAATTACCACAAACGCCTTGGAGAGTCGCTTTGATAGAGCGCTGTAGTATCTGTCGCTTCTTCGTAGTGAGAGAAATTCTGCTATCGAAATTATAACAATCACTGCTATGCTCAAGGAAACGAGGATAATGTGAGATGCGATTGTAAAAGCGAAAAGGAATCTGTCAAAAAGTGCCATCGTACTTGAATCCAACAAAACTATCATGCCTTCTTTTTTTAGAAGCAGGCAGGTCTAAATAAAAATATTGGTTGCGTTTGTTGATTGGCTAGCTTTCCTATGTTGCCGCCACATGAATCAATGTACTGTTTCGGCTTAAGTGTCGCCTCTTACTTAATTATATGATCCCTTGAGGTGTCTCGTGAGAAGTACGTTAAGCAAGTTTTCAGGCCAGTTGAGCTCTAGTGTATCACCTGTTCTTGAGCGCGGCCGCTTGTTGCTAAATTATCTTGATTGCCATTTTCCTGTTAACCGATTTGAATTTGACTGAATACTCACCGCGCTAACAGCGCCCCTCAGCTATGAAGAAAAGAAGCTCGCAACCCTTTCCACTACGTTTAGGATTTTGTTGATAACGTTGCTAAGGGGACCTAATTCACTGGTCATCAACCTGAGGTTGTCAATGTCAGGTTTTCTAAGGGCACGGATGGCGATTGCACTCAAAAGAAATGCTGCTGAAAAAACTGCTAGGCCGATTATTAGTTTAGGCCAGCTGCTTAAGCTCAAAAACGAAACTGCAAAATACGCTATGCCTCCCGATACAGCAGACGAGAGTAGTATCTTGGCTGACGAAACCCAGTCCACGCTAGCGTCGTAGTGCTTCTTAATCCAGTTCAGCGATATCAAGAGTCCTGGAACCCCGTCGAATATTGTTGTTATGATCAGCCCTATGACGCCTAAGGTTGGAACAAGCAGAAATGCCAAGGTGATTCCTGCAACCGTGTTGACGATGGCGAGTTCGAGGTAGAACCGTGTTTTTCCTTGGCCACTGATCAGGCTAAAGATGCTTAACGCGCCGAAAGCCGTTAACAGGTAGTTAACTGCTAACAGAGCAAGAAAAAGAGGGGCATCTGCATATTTTACACCGAACAAGGCGGAAACGGTAGGGCCCGCCAAAGCCATTAGTGCAGCAGTGGGCGGAATAACAAGCAGAGAAGAATACTTTACGGAGCTTTTAAAAACAATTTTCAATGTTTCTTTATCTTTGTCGGAATCCAGCTTCGAGAAGGCAGGGAACAGCATGGTTGTTATGGGTGTCGCAAAAAAGGTAAGCAGCACAGTGAAGTTGTTAGCTACGGCATAGTTGCCTATGATAAAGTTTGAAGCATAGATCGCTATTATAAAAGTGTAGAACTGAGCTAAGAAACTGTTGAACATGCCTGAAAAAGACAAGGGCAGAGCGTATCGAAACATGAACTTCATGGTTTCCCAGATTCTCAAGGGCTGCGCAAAACTGCTCTTCTTCTTTAGGCCGTAGTAGATTTCCATCATTAAAATAACGCCTACTAAACCTCCGCCCAGCGAGCCGGCTGCGTAACCAATGACTGCCCCTGAAACGCCAAAACCCACGTACACAAGCACTGGAGACAAAACTGAGCGGAAAAAAGCCCCAAACACAAGGGTCACGCCGTTAGGTTCCATATTTTCCCGTCCAGTAAAAGCGGCCTGAGCAGCGTTTAAAAAAGCACCCGCCAAAATGGTGAAAGACGATATCTGAATCAGGGCAGTTATGGGTCTCTTAAAAATGTCAGCCGCAATGAAGCCTGAAAGCAGAAGTGAGAGGAAGGAAAGCGCCAGACCTAAAATCACCTCAAAAATTAAACCTGCCAAGAAAATACTTCGCACACGATCTGGCTTTTCCTCAGCACTGTACTGTGCCGTGTACTTGATCATGGCCGAGTTCATGCCCCAATCTCTAAACGTCCCAATCAAGTTTGGCGCGGCTAAGGCAATCGTGTACAAACCATAATTCTGCGGCTGCAAGATCCTAGCCAAGATAATCACACCGACCGCTGAAACAACAGTCGAAATGACAATGCCCCAGAAGAGATAAAACCCGCCCTTAGCAGAAACCTTAGCCATCTCCGTAGCCTTATCAGCCAGCCCTTAACACCTCCATGCTTTGGTTCTTAGCCATGCCAAATCACTCTAATAAAAGAACCCCAACTGCAGGGCATCATTTAACTCATTTTCCCCAAAAAATACCCAAATCTCAAAAGCGCGGCCACCTTTAATTCCCGCATGAAAGGGCGCGCCAGCTTGTTTGCTAAATTTTTCTTGTTAAATCCGAAGGTAAAGGAAGATGGAAGATGAAGAATTATGAACTGTCTGCTAACAGTAAGCTCAGAGTACGGCAAAAGTTTTGAATTAACGATTTTCTTTCAAGTATGAGCCTTTCGGCTTTTTTAAGATGGATAATAAGAAAGGACGCATGTACAGAGCTGGCAACAAATGCAATGTTGTTTCTTTCAGTTTGCATCATTGGAGGGAATGATTTTCTAGGCTTAAGCATTTTGGCTGAGTTTATGGGCAACATTTGCCTTTTGGGATAGGGTGTCCATGAGGGCATTTTCTTGGATGATTAAGTTGTGTGCATAGGGCATTCATGAATTCCTCGTCCATGTGGTGTTCCATGCCGCAAACGCTTTCTTCTTGGATGTCTGTTTTCAGAGCTTCTTTCATCAATACTTCAGTTAGTCTGTGTGCGCGGATAATTCTTCTGGCTATTTTTCTTCCTTTTTCAGTAAGTTCGATACCCTGTCTTGCTTTGTAAATTACGTAGTCCTCCTTCTCTAATTTCTTAAGCATTTCTAAGGCGCTTGGCGCTGCTACTCCAAGGTGATCTGCGATCCATGTGAGGTGAGCTAATTTTTCGCCTCTCTCTTCTGATATCCAAAGTGCTTCTAGATATTCCTCAACGCTTTCGGAGGTTGGCATGAGTTGTGTTCTCAGTTAGTTAATTGTTGATTTTAGATATAAGTTTTGAAGTTTAAGCGTTTGTTGGTATTGGGGAACTGATGGAGGAGATGAGTTAGGTTTGCCTAAACGTTAATATACTTTTGTGTTAATTAGGTTGACCTAAGTGTGTGCGATTTGATCTGCAACATTGAAGAGGCATCAACATGAATTCCAGAGTAGGCGACTGGCTTAGAAACTTCGGTCCAGCTTGGATTGTAATGATAGCAGACATAGACATAGCCTCAATTATCACCTCAATACAATGCGGTGCAAGCTACGGCTACAGAATGGCATTCATTCTTCTTTTATTGATTTTTCCCCTCTTCATTATCCAAGATGCAGCGGGCAGGCTAGGAACATGCGGAGGGCTTGGACTAGGAGAGGCAACCAGAAAACAATTCGGAAGCCGCAACGCAATACTTGCAGCTATTCCCATGGGCATAAGCGATTTCCTCGAGTACTTAGCCGAATACGCGGGCATGGCCATAGGCATGTACTTACTTGGCTTTCCTATTCTTCTCGGGCTTATACTAATTTTCTTGATGCACATAGCCGTGGTGATGGGCAAGCAGTACCGAAAAGCAGAGATGGTGCTCATACCCTTAAGCTTCATGTTAGTTGCAGCCATAGTAGCATCTGCATTCATATTTCCCATTAACCTGAAAGAATTCGTTTCGGTCGGACTCTCTCCGTTACAGCCATACACTAAACCATCATTTGACTTCCTTCTCGCAGCCAGCGTAGGCGCAGTAATCATGCCATGGATGCTCTACTACCATTCTGGCGCCGACTCCCGCAGAAAGAAACAGCCAAAGGACTTGAAGAACGAACGCATCGAAACGCTCATCGGAGCTATAGCGTCAGAAGTTCTAATGGTCATACTAATTTTCCCAGGAATACGTCTTGCCAACGGAGGCAGCATAATCAGTGCGTTAGCCCTGTCTAAAGTGCTCACATTCTTTGGACCTTATGCAAGTCCCATTATGGGCGCGTTGTTCCTATTCGCAGGATTTCTTGCCCTTATCGTTATATCCCTTGGCTCAGCTTGGGGGGTCCTCGAAGCAACAGGTAAAACATCACAAACCTCTTTCATGACGGTGTTTATGATAGAAAGTGTTCCAGCCATAATCCTTGTAGCCACAATAACAGGTTACATCCGACTCATGCTAAATCTAATGGTTATCTATCCAATAGTGATTATACCGTCTCTGTACTTTCTGGGGAAACTGGTCTCAGATAAAAAAGTGATGAAAGGCTACCCGTACAACAAATACGAAATAGCAGCTTTCGTGATAGCATCAATCATGATTGTTGTGGGCGGAATCCTAGGCTTGTCCGCTCTGCTCTGAAAACTCGCCTTTGCTTGCAATCAAACATGAACAGCGGTTAAGCATCACGCAATACAATTGGGTAGCGGGTAATGAAAAAGATGAGTTGCAATCAATAATAGCGATTCATAAAAGATTACTATTTCAACCAACATTTGTTTGTTTGGATTAATAGTTTGTACATGAGCTTGTGAGATGACTAAGTGTTGACAAAAATATCTCCTATCTTAAGTTTGTGTCTTCTGTTATCGGTTTCATTAATGTTACCAGGTTTTGTTGCGGCTCAGGCGGCGAGTGCAGGCAATCAATCATCTTCCCCGTCGAGCCCAAGCGGTCAAGTGCCTGCCCCGACAGTATCATTCAGCAATAGCCCAAGGCCGGGTTCTGGTGACTTGATTAACCTCGCCGTATCGGTTATGCAGGGGCAACCGCAAGTTTGCGGAACCACTTGGAGCGCGCACAAGACAATTTTGCCGCTTGGCGGTGCGCTGAGTGAGGGGTTCCAGGGCGAAATAGGAACAACCGTCGGCAATGTTTCGAGTACTCTTGAGATTAATCTTGGAGACAATTATCCACAAGGGCTTCAACTTCCCGCGATGTTCATAACTACGCAGTATGGCAATATCCCGATAAGCTTCTGCGACGCCAACTCCTTTAACATGCAGGTCGGCAACGTAACCTACGTTAACGGTTTACCCACTGTGACAAACACCATTACCTTCAACGACATTGCCCTCCAAACCTATGGCCAAGGCTCCTCCTCAATCACGCTTGTAATATCCCAAACCGTAATAGCTAATTGGACTAACATGATAGTTAGTATTGGCGTTTACGCTGACCTGTCAAACATGAAACTCTACCTGCCAGATGGCACGGAGGTTCCTCAAGGCACGGATTTCTCTTTTAATTTAATGTATGGAATTGACATGAATACCCCCGCACCTCCAGGTACTCCAGGTCCGATTGACTATCCCCCATCAGACATAACTCCGACAAGCGTGTTCTTTGCAGTTAATGGCACGGCAGGCACGCAATTATCAATCGCAAATATGAATTTCGGAGGCACATACACTGATATCCAAGGCTCGAGTCAATTTGCAGGTAATACGCCAATAATATACTTCCAACAGTCAACTGCTCCGACGTGGGCGGTCAACTGCTTCCAAAGCTTCCCCAACCTGACTTACGGCGTGACCACGGCTGTCCAAAGCGACCCAACAATCACCGTTCAGCACAATGCAGTTTCAGGCGGGATCTCAATTAGCAATTTGATACCTTACGTCGCAATCGTTGGAGTCGTAGTTTCCGTCGCTGTTGTGGGATCTGTTATTTTTGTTAGACAAAGAAAACGATAGGTGGCATGCTCCCACCTGTAAACGGTGGGTTTCCATGCTTCACTGTTACTCCTTTTGAGTAACGTTTGAGGTAACTTCGCAGGTTTCAGACTCTGTAATTCATGATTATCCGCAAGTTGTTCATTGTTGAGTTGATTATTGGAGCAAAATTTTAACCTGATATTTTTCACTAATAACAGTTATAGTTCATTTTTAACAATAAAAAAATCCCCGAGTGAAATTCTCTTCGGATCCTCTCACTATTGCACTCGCCTGGTGCTCAAGCCTATAGTTTAACCGTTTAAAGTAGTTAAACAGTTGCTCATCAGTGAAAAATATGAGTAAACGCCTGAAAAGCCAAAGTAACATGTTAAAGAAACAAATTTTTTTTAGGTACAGATATTAACCTTGGTTTACCATATTCTTTGAGAGTGGGATTAAAATGAGTGTTAGGCTTCAAGTTTTCGAGCATAACGGTAAGGACGATAATCCTTTTCGAAGAAGCTTTCGCTTCGCTGTTGTTGACTTCAGTAAGTCTCAGAGTTACCCCTCAAACTTCGTTTGCATGTTACCGTTAAAATTAGGGGTGGGAAAACCAGATAGCGTTTTCTTGAAAGTTTTTGGGAATAGAAGTTTAGAGCAAGCTAAAATATTGTTAAATGGAGCTTTGAAGGCCGAGAATGATGCAGAAATCAAAGCTGAAATAGAAAGAAGACTAAAACTGCTTGATCCTATACATACAACGCAGATCAAGTGCAGTTCCTGCGGCAAACTTTTTCAGCCTCAAAGAATAAGACGGTATAAAAAAAATTTTTGCCAAGTTTGCATGAGAAAAAGGTACGGAAACCGCTAGGTCACTCTCGTTTTGGGCAACCTTTTTAGTGTCCGAGACAGGTTAACTTTAGAATTTTTATTAATATTAATATTTTAGGCGAATCAGCTTATTCGTGACTTCTCTTTTTACGGCTTTTATATTTATGAAAACAAGCAAGAGATGCCAGATGGTTAAAGATGTCTTACACGCTTTTGTCAGTGGCGTCTTTGAGTAGGGCCAAACAAAACGCTTTGAAACGGCGGAATGCAAAAAATGCACGTACAAAACACTAGCCTCTACCGTTTAAGCCAATGCCCGTTTAACCTTTAGCAAGCCAAACTTAAGCTTTTATTCAACTGTTCCGTTCGGGTGCTTTCCCATCCAGTCCAGGGCGAAGGCTTCTGCTTTAGTCTTCTTGGAGAACTCAGGTGAAATTTTTTTGCTCTCGGCTTCATCCGTTTGTTCTCCAGCAAAGATCGATACATGGTAGTTTTCACTGAATTCTTTTTTGGAAACAACGAGAGTTTGCCCAGTGGTTTCGTTAACGTAGCCGCCTTGATTGCTTATTTTCTTCCACCCTTTAATGATCTTCAAATTATTCGCCTTCTTGAAAGCCTATTGCAAGCTTTCATTGCGATTAGAAATAGAAGTTAAAGTAAATAAAAGGCATTTAGGCAGCAGCTATCTTCGTCGTGCCCACGCCTGTTTGGGCTCAAAATTAACGTGTGTATTTGCGGTTTTTAGGGGTTGATTGGTTAAGTGTTTGGAAAAGCAAGCTTTGCAGTAAACTGGCTTGCCTGGTGTAGGCTTGAAGGGCACAGTGGCCATTTGATTGCAAGACGTACATTTTACCTCGTAAACATTCCTTTGAGACATTATTTCACCTCGTTCATCCTACAGTAAGAAAAATTCAGCCTTGAAATTTGGGAATTTTGTTTATGGATTAAGCTTTTCACCTTTTTTCTTGTTATCTGTAAAACCTTTCTTTGCCACTTTCTTTCTATATACGCAATTTAGCCGTACAGAAGACTTGCATCTGCGACAGTTCTTAACTAAACCCGCTCTCAACATACACATTTTCATTTACCTCATCATTTTTTTGAAAAGAATCAGTTATACGTAAGGGTAAGCCCAAGAGGATAAGAGAAACTCTTCAACCTATGAATTCTACCGCCATGCTTATAAAGCAATGCCACGAAAAAATGCTTTTTCAAAATGATAAAAAAGCTTTGCTGGCAAACTTAAAAGAATCATAAACCTTAGAATGTATGCGGTAATGGCCCTAACCGTTTAATGTATTTTGCAGAGTAGAAAGAAACGCGCGAGTGTGCGTATTTTCAATCAATCTGCATCATAACGTACACACTGCATCATAACGTACACACATTTTCGTTGTTTACTGAGTAATTAGCAGATTTTAATGGCATGTTTTGAACGCGGTAAATCAGTTTATTCTATCTGTTTGGTCTTTCATGCCTGATTTCCATCCCTCTAAATGGCGAACTCGGCTGCTGAAAACCTACTTTGTGATGTGCTTCATGTGCGTCTCGGTTTTTTAAAGCCCATTGATATACGTCTCTTATTTCTGGGTGGTTTAGTATGTATTTAATCATGTTTTGTCCAATCTGTTTTCTTCTGTGGTTTTCATCAACATAGACGTCGAGTATGTAGGCAAACCTTGTTTTGTCAGAAATGACTCTTGCATAACCTACTTGAAGCCCCTTTCGGGTAAACGCGCCCACAACCAATGCAGAATTTTGTGCCCCTTTAACTACATCTTCCTCTTTGAGGCCAACGCTCCGATAGGAATTCTTCAGCATATACGTAACTTGAGCAAAATCCATTTTATTAAACCCAGACTTTAAAACGTAATCGAATTCAGGCATTTTTTACTCTTCAGCTCAATTTCTCCGCTGTGCAGATTTAAGACTTATCTCAGTTTCCAGCCTGCCGAGACCGTTATAGCGACTTAATTTACTATATAAATTGGTAATTAAAGATGGAAAACTTCGGTTAGAAGAGTACGTGTATGAAACCGAAGACAGGTGAATTATCAAAATAACGCTTAGTTCGGATAATTAATTAGTATTAATTTTTAATAAAAAAACTGCGTTAACTTACTAATTCAACCCGTGTACCTATCGCTTGACCAGGAACTCCATGCGGGAATCTTACTCGGACCATACCGTTTCTTCCGTGGGGGCCCATAATTTTTCCAACGAACTTGTTGTTGCCGCTTGCCCAAGTTACTTTTTGTCCTACGAGTTTGCCCGCCAAGGATGCGGAATCAACCGTTTCAAATTCAATTAAGCATTCTCTTGATGTTTGTGCTTTTGGACCTGTTCTGTAATTAACTATTCTTCCGTGTACTATTTGACTCAAAATATTCACCGCTTCGCCCCCCCTGTTAAGGTATACTAGCTTTTAAAGCTGCACTATTATGCTTGGATGGTGACGCCGATTTTTTGAACAGCCAATTCTAGTGAATTTACCGCTTCCTGGGTTTTCATTATTTCTTTTTCTATGGTTCCATCCTTGTCTTTTAAACCAATACTTGTGCCGCAAACGTTGCAATGAATTGTTTCTCCTCGCTTCAGTTGTAGGAGGGTCGCTTTGTTTTCATTATTGCATTTTAGGCAATGCACAGTGATATCCCATAAATCAACGTTAACCATGTTTATCATGTATTGTTTAAGTCGTATTTGCTCTAAAATATTGTGATAACTGATTGACCCCGATGTTACTGTTTTCCTTTTGACTTTTTCGGTTTCTTTGAGCATTTGCTTAGAGGTTGCAGTTGACATTTCGCCATTTTTGTCGCGGCTTCTTTGGTCTCTGTACGAGGTACCGTTTTCTTGACAAGAAAATTCGATAAATAAAATTGGATGAAAATAAAAAAACTAGTGAGAATACAGTTTCTCATACGGTCTTTTTGACATTGGCAGTATTTTCTTGAATTTAACGTTCAAGATTTCCGTAGGGTCAGCGCTGAAGTAGCTGCAGTATTCCTTAACTAAGCTTTCAATCGTTTGAAGGTCACGCTTGCCAACATCCATGATTTTGGTTCCGTTTACAGGCTCAAGTATCTCTCCCCGTTCGTAGATTACGCCGCCGTGCATTCCTGTGCCAACAAATTTGGCTTTGCATTTTTCGCCTTTTTTTAGATTCAAGCCCAGAATGAGGATTATTCCACCTGCCATGTACTCTGCTAGAAAGTCGCCAGCCGTTTGCCCAATGATTATCTGAGGGATTTTACGCTGGAACTGTTTCATGTGTATGCCAACTCTGTAGCCAACGTAGTCACGGACAAAGATTTTTCCGCCTCTAATCGAGTGTCCTGTTACGTCTCCAGCGTGACCGTTTATGATTATTTGCCCCTCGTTCATTGTGTTGCCGCAGCCATCCTGTGCGTTGCCATGAATCACCAATTTTGGCCCATTCATGAAGGCGCCCAAATCGTTTCCTGGCGTTCCATAAATGTCGATTTGGATGTTTGTGTCTAAGTCAGTGCCGAGGTATCGTTGCCCACAAACATTGTGTACCTCTATTCTTTCAACATCGCCGCAGATTGCCTGTCTCAGCAGACAGTTTAAGTCTCTATAGTACAGTTCCTCTGCATCAATTTTCAGCACATTGCCTTCCTTTATTATCCGCGGAAGAAATTTCGCATCGATTTCCACAATCGTTTTCTGTTCAATCACGCGTCTACTCTCCTGCCATTTTTACGCCTAGGATCTTTAACTCAGTCCTCGTTAAGCCGACACCTCTGAGTGCTAATCGGTTGCCCCGCAAGCTTTCTATGGCGTTTATACCCATGCCGCCCATCATATCTTTAATTTCTAAACTCCAGCTTTGAAGCAAATTGACTAATCGCTCAGATGCAATGTCGGGGTTGATGCGTTTGCTAATCCACGGGTCACTTGTCGCAATACCCCATGGGCATTTACCAGTGTAGCAGCGTTGGCAAACAGTGCAGCCCATAGCTATCAAAGCGGCAGTTGCAATGTACACGGCGTCAGCGCCTAACGCTATAGCCTTAACCACATCAGCGCTACTTCTGAAGCCGCCAGCCGCAACAACGGAAGCCTCATTGCGTATGCCTTCCTCTCTGAGCCGCTGGTCTACTTGTGCAATGGCTAACTCGATAGGTATGCCTACGTTGTCTCTGATGATTTTGGGTGCTGCGCCAGTTGCGCCTCTGACACCGTCGAGAGCTATTATGTCTGCTCCAGCTCTTACCATTCCGCTGGCGATTGCAGCTACGTTGTGAACTGCTGCGATTTTCACTGAGACAGGTTTAGTGTAGTTTATGGCTTCTTTAAGTGCATAAATTAACTGTCGTAAGTCCTCAATCGAGTAGATGTCATGTTGAGGGTAAGGTGAAAGCGCGTCTGTGCCTGTCGGTATCATGCGTGTTTTGGCCACGTCTCCAGTTACTTTTTCGCCTGGAAGGTGACCGCCAATGCCTGGTTTTGCGCCTTGGCCAATTTTGATTTCTATAGCGGCACCCACATCTAGATATTTGGGGTGTACACCGAATCGTCCTGATGCAACTTGGACAATGGCGTGGTCGCCGTACTTGTATAGACTTTTGTCTAAGCCGCCTTCGCCAGTGTTGAAGTATGTTCCGCATTCAGTGGCTGCTCGGGCTAAGGATTCGTGTACGTTTAAGCTTATAGCACCGTAGGACATGGCTGAGAACATTACTGGAATATCAAGGCAAAGTTGAGGTGTAAGCTGCGTCTTTAGTACTGTTTCGCCGTTTTCCATTTCCAGTTCCAGCTTGTCCGGTTTTGCGCCCAGATAAGTTCTAATCTCCATCGGTTCACGCAGTGGGTCAATCGAAGGGTTAGTTACTTGGCTAGCGTTCAGGAGCAGTCGATCCCAGTAAGTGTAGTCTGGCTTGTCACAGCCCATGCCTGTTAAGATTACCGCACCGCTTTCAGCCTGCTTTTTCACATCTCGGATAGCCTCCATTGTCCAGTTGGCGTTGTCTCTGCTAGTGGTCGGGTTCTTTCTTATGGTGATGGCGTGGGTTGGGCAGAAGGTTACGCAGCGTTGGCAGTTAACACAGTTCTCTTCCTTACTGCAAACTTTGTCGGTTTCTTCGTCATAGTAGTGCGTGTCGTACGTGCATTGGTTAACGCATACTTTGCAACGAATGCAGCGGTCTTGGTCACGTTCGACCAAATACTCAGGAATTATGTAAGTTTTCATTAAATTTGCCTCCAGCGGAAGCCTCAAAGGTTTTGGGGTAGTTTTTTAGTCTGCCTACAACCGGTTCTCCGCCTCTTGGGCACCAGAACTTGTCCAGATTTGGCGAAACCAAACGCATGGCTGACTCCTCTGACGATAAGTACAGGTAGTCGCCGTTTGAACCAGCCACTAATGGTCGCAGTTTGATTCTGTCAGTTAAGCCTATCATTTCTCCATGGTGAGCAACGATTATACTGAATGGCCCGTTCATTAGTAAGCTGCCGTACGTTTGCCGTAGCGTTCTCAGAAGCAACGCTTGTTTGGGTTCCATATTGTCTATTTCACTCCATAACGGTGCAGCGAGGATTTGGGATACCAGCTCGATTGGCAAGTGTTGTCTTCGCATGAGCAAGTCAACAGTGTATGCTAACACTTCAGTGTCTGTCTGCATGGTGCACTTGTAACCGTACATTTCCAAGTAGCGCCGGTTTATGCCGTAGGATGAGAGTTCACCGTTATGCACCACCGTCCAGTCTAGAATGTTGAATGGGTGTGCTCCGCCCCACCAGCCAGGCGTGTTTGTGGGGAATCTGCTGTGGCATGTCCAAAGGTATCCTTGGTAGTCTTCTAAACTGAAGAAGTCCGCGACATCTTCCGGAAAGCCTACGCCTTTGAATACGCCCATGTTTTTGCCGCTTGAAAAGACAAATGCCTTTCCCGTTTCAGTGTTAATACGCATGATGGCTTCTATCACGTAATCTTCTTCTGTTTGACCTTCAGGGCGATGTTTTTTAGGTTGAACAAAGTACCGCCAAACTAAGGGGGGGTCATGGACATCGGCGGGTCTTGTCTGCATTTCTTCGTCGTAGATTAAGTTAAATCTAGAAGCAAGTATGTGGTCGGTTTTTTCTTTTGCGTCTTTGCTTAGGTACATTACGTGGAAAGCGTAGTAGTCTTTGAACTCTGGGTATATGCCGTAAACTGCGAAGCCGCCGCCTAAACCGTTCCCACGGTCATGCATGTTCGTTATTGCACGAACTGGATCCTTTGAGCCAAACCGTTTGCCCTCTCTATTCATCATCCCGAAAAGGGCGCAGCCTGAGAAATCCTTGTCATCTCCGAAAGGACTGATTATTTTTCTATCTTCACGGTTCATTTTATTGCACCACACACATCTTTCTCTGCAAACCAACCGGCAGTGTTGCCAAACCAAAGTCGTCTGAGAGGAGTTTTTGCTTGAATTTTTTCACGTTTATCGTATTCTTCATAAGATAGAACAAGACGCCCGCGCGTTCAATGCAGTTCACCAGCGTCAACCCTACGATAACGTTGTTTTTAAGGACAAGTTTCTTGTAGACGTTGCGCTCCGCATCGTTTTTAACGAGCACTTCCAGCGCTGGGTCTTCCTTAGGATTAGCTAAACCTATGGAAACGATGGGAATGTCAAAGTATTTTAGGCTGCTCATGTTAGTGCCGCCCATGTAAGCGGTTTTCTTGCCTGCCATGTTGTACCCTGCAACTTGTCCTTCCAAGACCGCGAGGGGCCAAAGGGGCAAGAGGCGGTTCTGGTTCATAATGAAATCGTATGCTTCAGCCACATCACCGCTAGCGTAAACGTCGGGCACATTTGTCTGCATCACATTATCAACTACTATTCCCCTGTTGGTTTTCACCGCTGTTCCTGCTACCAGTTCCGTGCGTGGAACAACACCGATAGCTACGATGACAAGGTCACAGGGCACTTGGTCACCCTTAGTTAACATTACTCCGCCAACTACACCATCGTTATCTAGTTTCCCCAAGATTTTCTGGACAGACTGACCAGTTACGATGTCTACGCCTGCTTTCTTAACGACGCCTTCAACAAGGTCTGAGGCCTTCGCATCCAAGAGCAAGCTGAGAATTTTCTCTTGCAATTCAACCATTGTAACTTTTAAGCCACGCTTCATGAGCGCTTCAGTTACGCTTATGCCGATGAGCCCTGCGCCTATAACTACTGCGGCCTTAGCGTTTATGCTATCAATTTTAGCTGCAAGCCGTTGAGCATCCGCAATGGTGGTGAAGGTGAATACGCCATCCTTTTCGGAGCCTTCCATCTTCGGAACAAAAGGTTTGCCGCCTGTTGCAAGCAGCAATTTTTCATAAGCAACTTTTTCGCCGCTTTCAAGCTGAACGGTTTTCTCGTTTAGGTTTAGGGCTGTTGCTTTTCTGCCTGTTAAGGCTTCTACGTTGTTTTCTTTCCAGAACTCGTCGGTTCGGCACTTCATCTTATGAAAGTCTGCTTTGCCGCTGACAAAGTCGCCAATCATTGGACGACTGTACTGCGGGCATGCTTCTTCTGAAATTATGGTTATGCTTCCTGTCTGGTCTACTTCTCGGATAGCTTCAACTGCGCCTATGCCTGCTGCTGAAGCGCCAACAATGAGGTACTTTGGCATTTAGATTTTCACCTCTTTGAATACCAATGCTTGGTTGGGGCAGTTGGCAACGCATGCTGGCTCTTCTAAGCCTTGGCATAAATCACATTTGGCGACTACTTTGCCTTGCTGATCCATCATTATGGCGCCATACGGGCAAACCATTATGCAGGTCCAGCAGCCTATGCACTTCTCTTGGTTATGGGTCACTAAACCTGTTTTTTCATCTTTTTGCATTGCGCCTGATAAGCAAGCGGTTACGCATGGTGCGTCTTCGCAGTGTCGGCATTGAATGGCGAAGGAGACAGGCTTGTTTACTTCCAGTTTTACTCTGCTTATTGGTTTGGGGCGTTCGCTGTTGTAGGCTTTGACTATGTCTTTTGATTTTGAATGCTGGACTGTGCAGTAAACTTCGCATAGTCCGCAGCCCATGCATACTTGTTGCTTTGCGATTATTTTTTTCATACAGTTAAACCCCATCAGATTTCCTGTTTAGCGGGGGCAAGTGAGCATGAAAATGTAGAGTTCAATGTCGCTTGTGCATGAGACGCCGTTGCTTGTGGTTGATTGTTTAGCACTTTTTATTATTACTTTGCATGTGTTTAGTGGCATTTTTAACCCTTTTTTATTAGTGCTAGCCCATTGAAACAGCATGTATTCTATATAACTTTGTTGAAAATCATTTATATGCAACTTCGTGAACTATGTTATCTAAATGAAACATATATCAGGTGAACTTTTTTGGCAGAAAAAGACCTGGGCTATAGAAAAGTCCAATGCACAGGAAGAGGATCATACATAATATCCCTACCGAAAGAATGGGTTCAAGACCTAGAGTTAAAACGAGGCAGCGAAATAGCATTCAACATTCAACCAGACTCCACACTGAACCTGGTTCCAAGAAAAATCAAAGAAAAAGAAGGCAGCAACCCATCCAAACTCAAAGAATACTTCATAAACGTAGACCCGAAAGAACCCACACAATCCACGCTGCGCATGATTCGCGCATTATACGCCATAGGCGCCGACATAATAAGAGTCCACTTCAAAAACGCTCAAGACGCAGTAAAATACAAAAATGAAATAAAGAACCTGGCTAGAGACAACTTTCTCGGTTCAGAAATAATCGATGAAACATCAGACGAAATCACCCTGCAAATCCTGATAAAACAGTCAGAATTTCCCATTGAAAAAGCTGTTAGAAGAATGGCTATCGTAGCACTCTCCGCAAACAGAGACGCCATCGCCGCCCTAAAAGACAGAAGCACCACTTTATTTGACAGCGTAATCAACGCGCACAATGACGTAAACCGTTTTGGACTGTATGTCGTTCGCCAACTAAAGTACGGCATAGAACGAAACCTATATCGAGAACTCGGCTTTAGAACACCTAAAGAGTTTCTCTTATACCGCATAGCTGTAAACGACATTGAAAACATCGGCGAAAACGCCATGAACATCATAAACAATTTGGGTTCACTGCAAAAATTAATCGATGACGAAACGCTCTTCATAAAAGAGCCAATAGACGAAGAAATATACAACCAACTGGTCAATTTCAGCTCACAAGCACACCAGCTATACGAAGACGCCATAAAAGCACTCTTCAAAAGAGACTATAAAGACGCAGAGAAACTAATTTCAAAACGCGAATCCCTAAATCCGCTCGAGAACGAGCTAATCACGTTAATGTCAAGCAAAAAGCTAGACCCAAACATGGCTTCATTGCTGCGCTTGATTTTTGACAGTTCAAGACGCATAATGGATTACAGCAAAAACATGGCAGAGCTAACGCTTAACCGCACGGTAGAAGAATTATGCTCAACATTCGCATACAAATAACTTTTTTAGGGAAAAGCCATCGCATAATTTTAATTGTGGAGTCTTCAAATAATCATGTGTATGGTAAACATAACTATCTCAATCTCCCGCGAACTATATGAGAAGATGAAGCGATATTCGGAAGCCAAGTGGAGCGAGGTCATAAGCAAAGCCTTAACAAGCTACATTGATCGATTAGAAATAGTTGAAGGCGGAGTAGTTCCAATGAAAAAACTGGCCAAGAAGTTGAAAGATTCTGGCTTTGACACCTCCAGTATTGATTTGGAGAAAGCTATCAAATATTACGAAGAGGGCGGGAAGTTGGCATGGAAGAGGTTGTCTACGACAGAAACGAGCTGATAGATTTTCTAAAAAAGCAAACTTTTTTTTTACATCAATAGATTCAGTAAGAAAAAACTTCGCTGAAACTAAGTAAAATGGTGCTCCGGCCGGGATTTGGACCCGGGTCCGCGACTCGAGAGGCCGCTATACTTGGTCCCTTAATAAGAAGTCTTAGTAAGGTTTGACCGGACTATACTACCGGAGCATTCGGAAAATGGTTATCTCTTACAGATAAATATCTTTTCATGCGTTTAAGCTGCGTAAACAATCCGGTTTCCTTGAAAGCTACGTTTCCTCATCCACGTTTAAGAAACGCTTTATTGTTATTACAATTTCTTGCATTCCTTTTTCTGTTAAGGGCGGTTGATAGGGAATTCTGAGTACATCCCAGCCTTGAGCTTTCAAAAGTTCATCGATTTGGTTATCGTGCTCTTGCTGTTTATCGCTCGAATGCACTGGTGCGCCATCTAAGTAAACGATTTTACGCTTGTTCATCCAGCAAAAGTCAGGAACGGTTGATTTGAGAATAATTGTTTTCTGTGTTACCATGCCGCTGGTTAACCCAGCCATGCTTAATGCTTTGAAAACTTCGATTTCTGCTTTGCTAACTGCAGGATGCATGTTTGCCTTATAGCTCAATTCGGCTCACGAAAAATAGCATTGCCTCTGTTCCTTAATAAATTTAATACAAAAAAGGGGGAATAGATTCCATGCAAGCAGTAACCAAAAGTAGGCTTGGCGGACCGCTCTTGTTAACCCAAGACGCGAATCAAAAAAAGAACCTGAATTTTCAGGTACGGCAACCCGCGTCCCGTTTAACAGCTGACCCGCCAAGCAGGGTGTACCTCTTGGATGGCTATTTTCTCGCAAATTAAGAAGACTTTGCGGAGTATAAATGGAATTGTGATTGTGTAATTGCAACAACAAGCGTGCGAGCTTCTCGAAAATACAAATTTGTAGAAGTTGCGAATGATTAAAAGAAGCGGTTGCTTTGCATTATTCATTTATTATTTCTTGTGTTTCTTCGTAAACTATAGGCATAATGGTTACGTTGTCTTTGTCTTCTTTGCGTGGTTTATGCTGTATCTTGTTTGGTCTTTTTTGGTCGCCGATGCAGTACGTGCACCATCCAAGGAGGAATATGAAGAGAACTGCAGGAAGAAACACGATCATCATAGAGGATCTGCGTTTATGTTTGCGCTTTGAGGCTACCAACTTTGAACCCTGACTACATTTTCAGCGGGCTGGCAAAATAAGCTTTGATAACTTAGAATAAACATTCAAAATCACTAATTACCTTTGAACTCTCGGGGGGCATTTTTGTTTTTGAATTTCTTTATCAAAAAGTAGGCTATACCAAAGTCAGCCCGCTTGTAAACAAGCCTTGCATGCTAATTGTGGCGCATGGAAAAGGGAAGGGATAAAACTTCTTTCTGTGTCTTAGGTTTAGCTTTCAGCTTTTTTCTCTTGCGTTTGGATGGGTGGATACTCTCTGAGTTTATCTGCCATGTCTTTAAGTTGCTTGTTTACAAGGTAATTCACTGTTCCTTCCTCGAAGGTTCCATCTGCCCTTTTTTGCCCAGCTTTTGTTCCAGTAAGAACCTCTATACCTTCATCAATTGTTTTGACTGAGTAGACGCTGAATTTGCCGTCTTTCACTGCTTCAATAACTTCTTCTTTAAGCATCAGGTTTTGCACGTTGCTTTCAGGTATCATTACTCCTTGCTGTCCAGTGAAACCCTTAAGCTTGCAGACTTCAAAGAAACCTTCAATTTTCTCGTTTACTCCGCCTATGGCTTGGACTTCGCCTTTCTGATTAACTGAACCGGTTACTGCTATGTTCTGCTTTATCGGTAGTCCAGAAAGCGCTGATAAAATCGAGTATAATTCGGTGCTTGAAGCGCTGTCACCTTCGACTCCTCCATAACTCTGCTCAAAAACAAGTCTTGCTGAAAGACTCAACAGTTTATCCCTAGCGTATTTGTCATTTAGGTAGCCGCTGAGGATTAAGACGCCTTTTGTGTGTATGGGGCCGCTCATTTTAGCTTCTCTTTCAATGTCGATTACTCCTTCTCTGCCTAAGCCAATGCTTGCCGTTACCCGTGAGGGGGTGCCGAAGGCAAAGTCGCCCATTCCCATAACGGATAAGCCATTTACTTGCCCCACCCTTTCTTCAACCGTGTCTATTAAGTAGAACCCGCGAGTTATCATTTCTTGAATTTTTTCTTCGATGAGTTTTGAGCGGTAAACTTTTTCTTCTATGGTTTTCTTGACATGGTTTCCATTTATGAACTCGGCGTTTTCTTGTGAAGCATAATAGTTTGCTTCGCGAATTATGTCAGCAATGTGAGAGAGTTGGGTTGATAGCTTGTATTGGTCCTCTGCAATCCTTGAACTGTATTCTATTATTTTGGCTACTCCTGTACCGTCGAGGTGTTTGAGTTTTTCTTTTTCACAGAGTGTGCATATCAAAGCGGCACACTGCATTACTTTATCGTCAGTTCTATCCATCACACTGTCAAATTCGGCTTTAATCTTGAAAAGTTCTCTAAAATCATTGTCCAACTGGAAAAGTAATTGGTAAATGTCGGGGTCACCGATTAGGATTACTTTGGTTGTTAAAGGAATAGGCTGAGGTTTAAGGGTTTTAACACTGAGATAACCATAACGCTCTTCAGGTTCTTCTATAGCTATGTTTCCGTCTCTAAGGTCCCGTTTTAAACCGTCATAGGCGAACGGGTCTCTCAGTAGATCTTCAACTGGAATAATCAAGTATCCACCATTAGCCTTGTGTACAGCTCCTGCCCGAATCATAGAGAAGTCGGTAGTTAGAGCGCCAAACTGAGCTTCCTTCTCTGTTCTGCCCAACAGGTTGTGGTAAGTGGGGTTGGTTTCCATGATTACAGGAGCACCTTTAGTATCTGAGTTATCAATAACTACATTTACCTCATATTTCTTGTATACGTCCTCTTTCAACCAAGGCATTGGAAAAGGAAGTTGCTGTTGGGATTCGCCTCTCTTCACAAACTGTTGCAGGTTTTCAAGAATATCATTTTCTACCTCTTTCAGGTAGGTTACAGCTTCTGGTGTGCCCTTGTACTTCTCTATGAGGCTTTCAATCTGGTTACCGATGACGTAAAGGGCCACTTCCCTGTTCAGCTTCTTGAGTGCTTCATGTATTTTCCTTTCCATATCGACTAATTGCCTCATTGTGTTTCTTAACTCGGTTTCTAATTTTTCCCTTTTTTCCTGAAGCCTATCCTTCGTCTTTTGAGGCAACGCCAACATTTCTTCTTCGCTAAGCGGTTTGCCATCTAACACTGGAATAAGTAGCAGGCCGATAGGTGTACTTTGAATTACAAAGCCTTCCTGCTGAGCCTTCTGGTTTAATTCGTCAATTAACTGTTTTCTTTGATTTTCTAACCCTTGAATTGTGGCCTCTCTCCTCGTAGCGTAATCCTCACTTTCAAAAGTTTTAGGAAGCGAATTCCGAACAACATTTTCGATAAAATTTTTCATACCATCACGGAATTCTTTTCCTTTTCCAGCTGGCAACTGAATGGCTTTTGGCTCATACGGGTTAGCAAAATTATTGACATAGCACCAGTCGGAGGGAACTGGCTGGATTTTAGCTTGGGCTTCCACGAAGTTTTTAACCGCCGTTTTTCTGCCTGTTCCGGGGTAACCTGCAACATACACGTTGAAACCGTGGTCTTTTATGCCGAGCCCAAATTTTAATGCTCGAACGGCTCTTTCTTGGCCTATAATTTCGTTTGATGGAGTAAGGTCATGGGTTGATTCACATTGCATAAGATCAGGATCGCATTCTTTTCTGAGCTTTTCTATCGGCAACTTGTCAATCATGTAAAATCACTTCATCGAACCTACAAAACTAGTATACTTAAACTTGGTTTGCTCAGTAATTAAGTTTCTGTTGCTTATTTTTGCAGCGGTATCTAATCTGGCTTAACTTTTATTCAAGAGGATGAAACGTTTGATTACTTCAGGATTCCTCACTTCGGGATGAAAAAGCACACCATAGATTGGCTTGATTTTATGCTTAATGATTTGGACGCATTTTGCGGATTTTGCCCAAACCTCAAAATCCCCTGACGGCTGAACGCAGTAGCTGTGTAGTGAGTAAGCCTTGAAGTCTTCGTAGAAAAGCGGGTTTTCTTTTAGCATTTTTATCTGTGTCATGCCTATTTCCACACACTTGATCAAGTGCATGCTATAAATCACGCCTATGGTTTCCATGCCTGCGCAGATGCCTAAAACTGGCTTTTCTGTTTCTTTGAGCCACATGAACTTTTCTGGTTGACTTAAAGTCGCTGTATCCTTGAGTGCTGTGCCCGAAAGAATAATCTTGTTACATTGACTTAGGTCTTGGCTGGTTACTTCATGGAAATGTTTTATGATGCATTCATCTTGTGTTTTAGCAATTGTGACTATGGGTAATACAAACTCGTAAAAGCCCAATGAATCCTTTTTCCAATTCATGTCCACAACAAGAATCATTTGGAAACCAGCCGAGCCTGCTTAATTATGAATACTCCAGAATTTCCCTTAAATTCAACATTATAATCAAGGATCTCGATTTTCTTTTTGAATAGAGGTGCCTCTAAAACTGTTGTTTCAATTTCGCCGCCTTCTCCAGCTGGGCTTAAGCCAAACTTTTGCTGAAGGTCAACTAGTCTATCTGTTAGTTTGGTGTCGATTTGTTTTCCAAGCCATTTTTCGTCAAGGGGATAAGCGAAAACTCCTGAAATAATCACTTTAAACCTTTTTTCAAGAAGCTCTTCTAAAAGGGCTTTCTGGTCATGTTTCCAAAGCGGATTGAAACACCAAAGTCCAAGATGATTGCATATACGCTGGACGCGTTCAGCTTGGTAGACTGACTCCACTGCACCCGTTACCACACCCTCTATCTGATATTTTCTTGCTGCCTCAGCGATTGCAACTTCCAATTCTGAGAGTTCTTTTTCTTTTTCGCCTCGGGTTGTTTTTGTTATTTGAGGCAATCCTAAGGTTTCTGCCTGAAGCGCCGTAATCTCAATGTTTGGAGTATGATACATGAAGCTCTCCTTATTTTTTGAAATTATGGTGATGAGGCATACGACTTCTTCTTTCTCCGCAGCGTAGTGAAGAGCAAGCGTTGAGTCTTTGCCGCCTGAAAACAGAACTCCAAGTCGCATGGCTACTGTAAAAAAGAAAACTGGTTTATATGCCTGTTTGAAACAGACGTTTTAGGCTTAAACTTTTACGTTGCAAATGTTGGGGATTGCTTTGAGCTTCTTTATTATTTCTGAGGTAACTTTTTTGTGGATCACATACACCGATATGGCATAGCCGCTGTTTCCGATTTGCCTTGAGTAGTTTGCTCTAATGTTTATGTCGTTGTCAGCTAAGACTTTGTCAATATTAGCGAAAACTCCTGGTACATCACGATGATGAATAAACAATGTGTAAACTGGTATTTCTTCCAGCTCTATGCTTTCACCTGCGTTTAATGCGTCGGAAAAGTCTCCGCCTAAAAGGTAACCTGAAACCACGCGTGCTATTTCGGTTGATGTTTCTCTTTGGGCTTCGATTGTTGATGCGCCAAGGTGACTGCTTAAAACCACGTTATCTAAATCTTTAAGTTTGCTCTTGAATTCAGCGCCTTCACTTTTAGGTTCATCAGCGTAAACATCTACTGCGGCGCCAGCGATTTTTCCTTCTTTTAATGCTTTGCATAGTGCTTGTTCGTCAATGTTGCTGCCTCTTGAAGTATTAATTAGATAAGCAGTTGGCTTCATCAAGGCGAGCTCTTTTTCCCCGACAACCATTTCTTTTCCGCCTGTGTGAATGCTAACATAATCGGCTTTTGCTAGGACCTCTTGTTTTGTTATGAACTTTATGCCTGATTCAAAACATGGCTTTATGTCATAACCGATTACTTCCATGTCAAAGCCGCGACGGGCAATTTCTGCCAACCTTTGCCCGATTCTTCCGCAGCCCAAAATACCCAACGTTTTGTAAGACAACTCGGTTCCTTTGAACTTCCTTTTTTTCCAAACGCCATTTTTAAGTGAATAATGAGCTTGAGAAGTATTTCTTGAGACGCTTAGCATTAAACTGATGGTTAACTCTGCCACTGCATTGGTGCTACCATAAGGCGCAGATTTTACAACTACACCATTTTCTGAGGCGGCTTCAACATCTATGTTATCGTAGCCTACTCCTGCTCTTCCAATGATTTTGAGGTTTCCTTTGGCGCCTGCTTCGATAACTTCCCTGGTTACTTTTGTGGTGCTTCGCACAATTAACGCGTCAAACTGCCCTATATCGGCAATTAGCTTGTTTTGGTCTCTTTTTTGCGTGTTTGTCTCGATGCCAGCGTCTTGGAAGAGTTTTAATCCTTCTTTTTCTAAGCCGTCGTTTAACAGTACCTTCATTCTAGCAAACTCCTTTAAGTGGTTATCAAGGTTGCAGATTTAAGTTGATTGGCAACAAGAATATTAAATGTTCTGGAAAACTGGATTTTGCCTTCCTTTTGGCATGCTTAAGCTTTGTTTTTTAAGGCGGCGGCTTGTTGTTTGCTGATTCTGGTGGATCCTATGTTAAAGGTTGATACTGTATGACAGTAAGGGCAATGTAGGCGCCGTGTGTTCCCACGGTACAATGAAATGAAGCTGGCTCCTGGAACCCAATGGTAGTTAAATTTTTTCTTGCATTTTGGGCATGTTAACCTTGATATGGTGTGTGGTCCATACCTTGGAAGCAATACGAAAAATGCTACAAAGACTACTGCTGTTACGGCAACGTAGATTAAGAATAGGTCTACCATGGTAATTTTCAGCTTTCAAGAGGAGAATGTTAGCTTATTAATATTTAGGCTTAATTTTCGCTTTTAGAGGATTCTTGTCCATGTGATGTTTTTGAGGAAACAGTGAGGGTCATCTAAGCCTTTCTGATGTAGGTTAATGCTTCTTCCACGTTTTGGAAGCCGTATTTCACTTGATTAAACTCCTTCTTGAACGATAGTACGTCTTCTTTGACTCGCGCGGGTTTACGTTTACCCTTTATCACGTCAAGCATGAGGTCGCATAAGTGTTTAATGTCGCCTTCCCTGAAGCCTCGTCTCGTTACGTCTTGGAAGCCGATTCTTAATCCTGAAGGGTCATCTTTGCTGCTTTGGTCATCGTAGGGCAACAGGTTCTTGTTGACGATTATGTTTGCGTCTTCGAGGTCTTGAGCAATCTTTTTGCCGCCGCCGAAGTTGTGGATATCAACCGCGATTTGGTGGGATTTAGTGAAGCCTTTTTTCTCTGCTAGAACTTTAACGTCGTTCTCATACAGGTATTGTCCCGCTGTCTGCGCGTTCTTTACTGTTTGCCTTGCTAGTTCAGCGCCGAAAAGCTTCATCTCCAAGGCGGTTATGCCGAGCGCCGGTAACCTGCCCAGATGGGTGCTTGAAGCGCTAAGTGGAAAAATGGCGAACTGGATTTTTTTCACTGCTGTCTCTAGCGCTGGACTGGCTGGGCTTCCCATGATGACGCCGCCTTGTGGCCCTGGGAAGGTTTTGTGGGTTGAAGAGGTTATGAAGTCTGCGCCCTCTCGTAAGGGGTCTTGGAATTCGCCGCCTGCAATTAAACCCAGAACATGAGACGCGTCGTAGGCTACGTATGCACCTACTTCTTCGCAGACAGCTCTTAATTCTTGAATTGGATGTGGGAACAGGAAGAGGCTGCCGCCGAAGGTGACTATGCCTGGTTTGGCGGCGCGTATGACGTAGGCTGACTTGTCTGGGTCAATATTGAATTCGTCTACGTCGTAAACGTGATTTATGTTTTCTAAACCTAACACATTGCCAGCTAAGCCCGTGTAATCGTGTGAGATGTGTGCGCCACAGCTCAGCGGGGTGACAACCATTTTGTTGCTTTTTGAGGCTAAAGATAAGCCTTTGAATGTCGCTAGGTTCGCGTGGGTGCCTGAAACTAAGCGTACATCTGCCCAGTCAGCTTTGAATAGGCTTTTCATTATGTCTGTTGTGTAGTCTTCGATTTTGGAAATGTATCTTTGACCTTGATAGTACCGTTTTTTAACGTGCCCTTGAAGGTCGTTTTCGCCTTCAGCATATCTGCATGCAAGGTCATGTGAGAGGTTGAGCATTTGGTTGACTGCTGGCGATTTTAGTCCCTCGCTTGCAATCAGGTTTATGCATTCTTTGTCTCGGTATTGTTCATGTTTGCGACTTGCTTCAATCAGGTTTAGGACTAATTCTGAGAAGTTCTCCATCTGGTCTTCTTCCCCACGCTTAAATCATCAACGGAATTAGGCTTTGCAGTATTTAGCCGTTACTGGAAGCAAATCCAGGTTCAGGGGTTTTAGCTACTGCGCCGTTTTTTCTTTCGTTTGGTTTGGTGGTTGGGTTATTTTTGCAATGGCTACTGAGCCCGATAGGACGCTGTTGTTCAGGAAGGTTATTTCTTTTCCAGAATCCAAAAGGACAACCGTCTGTAATGGTGATAATTCTTTGACTATGCCCTGTTCATTATTGTATGATGTGATGACTCGGTCACCTACAGCGTAGTGTAGCCTTCCTTCCTTTAATGGTTCGTCAAATTTGCGGACGACGGTTATGATTATTCCGCCTGAAGCAATTGCACTGTTTGGAATGGTGATTTGTCCCATATCGGTCTGTATTCTCATTACGAGCGCAGTCATTTCTGTGACTTTTCCAGGGATGCTGTTGACCATGACGTCGTCGCCTACTTTAAACTGGTAAGTAGTGAAAACTAAGAAGCCTGACAAGAGGCTACCGACAAAGGTGGATACGACTAGACCAGCGGTGACTGAGATTATTCCTGCACTGGTTAAAAGATCTGTTGCCGGAACTTGTAGAACATTTAGGATTCCGAAGATCATTACTAGTATTGCTATTGCAAGCATGGCATACTGCACTATTGTTGCAGCTTGGTTTCCCATTCGCTGAATCATAAGCGGCTTAAAACGTCGTATAATTACTATGGCTGCCGACCAAAAAACTACAATGATGATTATTTCTACGGCTTGTTCAATTAGCTTGGATAAGCTTATGGGTTCAGCAATGAACTGATGGAAAACATAGAGGGTGCCTATAGTCAAGATTAAAGTTATTATTAAGTAAAAACCGAGTCTTCGCAATGACTCAATATGGTCTGCCATTTTGATCCTTCCTAGCCATAAACTGCGATCATATTTCTATAGTTTTCTCAAACAGAATATGCCATTGGCATAACAGATCTGGTCAACCAATAGCTCCCTGTTTCGCACCCAAGAAAGCGCATGAACGCAAGGAAAAGGGCTGAAATCTCCGTTTTTTTAGACCGTTTAGATATTCCTTAGCGTGCCGTTTATATCCGACTTCAAAGTGCAGTGCGTATTCGAGAAGGATAGGAACGCTATGACGTCACCCACATCTTCTAGCGAGCTTGGTTATCTTAGAAAATGGGTTCCGATCGCTCTTTTGATAGGGGTGGTCTGCGGAGCGGGAAGTATCGTTTTTTATGAGGCAATTAGACTCGCGAGCGTGCTCCTTCTTGGCAACATAGCTGGTTTTTTTGCTCCTACGCCAGCCGGAGAAGGCGCAAGCTTAGGGATAATCTCGTCCCATCTTTACTTGATTCCGTTGGTAACCACTGTTGGAGGACTTTGCAGTGGTATACTCGTCTACGGCTTGGCACCAGAAGCAGAGGGTCACGGAACTGACGCAGCAATAGATGCTTTTCACAATAAAAAAGGTGAGATTCGATCCAGAATACCTTTGGTTAAGCTTGTGGCCTCAGCAATAACGATTGGCTCTGGCGGAAGTGCAGGCAGGGAGGGTCCGACAGCGCAGATGGGGGCAGGTTTCGGTTCCTTCCTGAGCAGGAGATTTCAACTCAGTGTACATGACAGAAGAATCGCAGTTGCGGTCGGCATAGGTGCAGGAATTGGCTCCATCTTCAAGGCGCCGTTTGGGGGAGCCATACTGAGCGCTGAGGTTCTTTACGTAAGAGACTTTGAGGTGGAGACTTTGCTGCCAGCTTTCATAGCTTCAACAGTGGGATATAGTATATTCGCGTCATATGCCGGGTGGACGCCTATATTTGGCTACATGAATCTGGGTGCTTTCAATGCGCCGCTTGTTCTTCCCTTTTACGCTGTTTTGGGATTAGTCTGCGGTTTAGTGGGCATAGTGTACGTCAAAGGGTTCTATGGCACACGTGCTCTTTTTCAGCGCCTAAGGATGCCGCGTTTCTTGAAGCCGGCTCTGGGAGGACTTTTAGTGGGTATTATTGGAATGTTTCTTCCGCAGGTGCTTGGCATGGGGTATGGTTGGCTTCAGATATTGATGAGCGGCAACTTCGTTTTACTCCCCATCATTTTGATTCCAATAATCATTGTAGCCAAAATAGTTGCGACGTCTCTTACAGTTGGCTCAGGAGGGAGCGGAGGAGTCTTCGCACCAGCTTTGGTTATAGGCGGCTTTTTAGGAGCGACACTCTGGATACTTCTAAATGGGCTTTTTCCAAACTTCGGTCCTGTCATTGCAGCATTTGTTATAGTGGGGATGATGGCGTTTTTCGGAGGCGTGGGCAAGGTGCCTGTCGCAGTCATACTTATGGTTAGCGAAATGACCGGAGGATTAGCTCTGCTGGTTCCCTCAATGATAGCCACTGCCGTTGCATATGTAATCACAGGAAAGTATACGATCTATAGAAGCCAGGTTCAATCAAGAGCTGATTCGCCAGCCCACAGAAGTGAATACTCTGTTCCTCTAATGCAGAAGCTCTTTGTCAAAGACGCAATGACTAAAAAGGTCATCACAGCTACCCTCAACTCACCGCTCTCAGAGATTGCCGAGGTAATGGCGAAGAACACAATAAAAGGTATGCCAGTGTTGGATGATAACGGCAGGCTTGTCGGTATGGTCACACTTACGGATGTTCTTAAAGTTAATCCAGATCAGAGAGCTACGACAACGGTAAGCTCCGTAATGACTAAAGAGCTGATCACAACGATTCCTGATGAAAGTCTCTATACTGCTTTTGGCAAGATGACGAGTAACCAAATCGGACGCCTACCAGTCGTTGAGCCAGGGGACAGCACGAAGCTGATGGGCATAATCACGCGAGAAGACGTCTGGCGGGTCTACAACGTAGAGATTATGTCAGAACTGGAAGAGGTTAAACTTTCAGGAAGCGTCGAAGAAAACAGTGAACCGCACTCTTAAGCAGAAAAATACAAAGCAAAGTCTCTTTGAAATGCTCAGCCCTCCCGCAAAGCGGTCTTATCTCAGGTAATTGTTGACGTGACGGGTTTAGGGTTATTTCGGCTCAGAGATCCGTTTTTACACCATTTTGAGTAATTGCTTTCTTAGCTTTTCACCAGAAAGGTTGGCTTGTATGAAGCACATGCGATCGGCTAATTCTTCGTCGCCGAGTGTATTCTGTATCCATTTTTCCTCATACGTTCGCATATGGCATTAAATGGACTGACACCAAACCTTAAAAGAAGCGTAAACAATGAAGATGTGGGAATATGTTTTGGTCGAAGAGCAAAGACAGAAGAAACCTAAACTTCCAAAGAAAAAGCGACTCAATAAAATCTTGAAAAAGCAAGGCCGCCCTTGAAGCAACTTGTGTAATAAAATTCAAAGCAAGCCTTCACTCGCTTCTAATTAGCACATTGCATATTTCAGCCTTTTCCAGAACAGTTAAAACATTGATAACTACAACCTCTCAAAATATTATCGTTTAGACCCGCTTTTCCATTTATAGTCTCAACGGGTTCTGGTGCTTCTTCGGTTGATTGATTAATTGTGGAGAGGTGTTTCTTTTTGGTTGCTGCTTCTAATTTTAATTCTTTATTTTCTCTTATTTCCGTGGCTCGGAAGAGACTATATTTAACCATCCGAACCAACAGCTACTTCGTCACTCTGCGTTGCTTGCAGGATTTTAGGGGAAAAGGGGGATTAAGCGGATTTAGCCAAGTGCTAACATTTACAAGGCGCAAAAACAATATGAGACGCCTTATCTTATGTTAGCAGCCAGACCCGCTCAACAACAGGGCTCTTAGCTGATTCTTCCTCTTCCTTTTTATCTGGTTACGATTCTAGAATATAAAATAATGTTGTCACAAATTGAAACAACAACCGCTAAGTTACTAAAACCATTTTAGGCGTGATTGCTCTTTATGCTCATTCATTCGGTAACGAATGGCTCGATTACTTTTGAAAGTCAAGTTGGAAAGGCACCACATTCATATCAAAAATACGAATAAGCAAGCAAGAAAGCAATTTTTAATTCTTAAAACAGACCGCAATCTAAAAAAAGGAGTATGCGTGAAACTTCGCCATTAGGACGTTTCATTAGGAGAGAAATTAATTCTTGACCGTTTACTTATCCAGCATAGTTGGGAGCGCAAGCATCAGTGTGTACTCGCTGGCAACTGAAAACATAGTGGTAATTCCAAGAATGGTTCCCAAGAAAAAAGCTCAAGAGTTCGCCGATTGGCTAAAAACCAAACTTGTCTACACATCCATCGGCGGCTCAGTCCTTGCAGGCTCGTTGGCATGCGCAAACTCGAACGGGATGCTGCTTCCAAACTATATTCGAGACGAAGAATTAACACAAATCAAAGCGGCTTTTGAAGGAAACATCACCATAATGGAAACAAAAAAGACAGCTTACGGCAACCTAGTCCTTGCCAGCGACAAGGGCGCAGTGATTGATCCACGCTTTAAAGGGTCTGAAATAAAAAAAATCTCCGAAACCTTGGGGGTGGAGGCGGTGGCAACAGAAATCGCAGGCTTACCCTATGTCGGCTCCTTGGCTGTTGCAACAAACAAAGGCGTACTAGCTCACCCGTTGCTAAAAGATGAAGAAAGAAAAATCTTAGAAAACGTTTTCAAAGTTCCAGTCGATGTTGGCACAGTTAACTGCGGGGTCCCTTATGTTGGAACTGGCTTACTTGCTAACTCACACGCTGCTGTGGCTGGTTCTATGACAACTGGACCCGAGATGTTTATTATTGGGAATGCGCTGGATGTTGTGCGGGAAGATGAAAAATGAAGGCTTTCAAAGTAACCGGCGAGATCAATAAGCCGAAACTGACAACTCCTTTTGTAAGAGAATTGTTAGCTGACAAAAGCGAGCATGCAGTGGAGAAGGTTTACGCTGAATTAGGCAGTAGACACCGAGTAAAAAGATGTCACATTAAAATAACTGATGTTCAAGAAGTTTCTGCAGAGGAAATTGAGAACCCAATCTTAAAGAAAATCGTAAGTGGAGAATAAGCACATGGCCCAAAGAAGTAAAGCAGAGGAAGAACTTCGCAAACTCAGCATTGAAATGCAATATCTAGAACAAACTGCAGATGCCTTGCAACAACGCATCAACATGGTGAACGCCGCTTTAACAGAATTAACCTATGCTAACATGACTTTGGATGGAATTGAAAAAGAAAAAGAAAACGCTGAAATTTTGGCTCCAATCGGCGGAAGCGCTTACGTGAAAGTTAAACTTGCAGATACAAACAAGGTAATTGTCGGAATGGGCGCAGACGTATCCATAGAAAAAACCCTGCCCGAGGCAAGAACAATCCTGAAAGAACGGTTGGATGAACTGGAAAAAACCATGAACGCCGCTCAGCAACAGTTTGTCCAAGTGGCAGATAGAATAAACAGTGGCAGAAGCAGGCTTGAAACTTTGCTTGCTGCAAGAGAAGGGAAATCTTGAAGCGATGTTTGAGAAGCTCAAGTCTGGTTTCAAAGGCTTAGTAAACAAAGTTACAACAACAGAACTTAAAGCTG